>SAMEA104315426__coassemble_196_pt1 | contig 63638 bp, 45 predicted proteins | sample SAMEA104315426__metabat2_low_PE_024 | metagenome-assembled genome bin SAMEA104315426 (sample SAMEA104315426) | gut metagenome | biome: Monkey gut; feature: monkey-associated habitat; material: faeces | place: China | collected 2013 | reverse complement strand
TTTATGAGACTACCAACTTTTTTATAAACTATTTCTTATCCCGAACTGGGGTATTTATGGGATAACAAGGCATTAAAAGCCCGTGGAGGGATTTCTACAGGATTGGGGCATAGTGATACACGGGATGGACGAAATGGTTTTATTCGCCGCGGAAATGCTCAGTGTGGACAGGAAGTGCAGGGTTCTGCCTCGGCAGATTTGAGGCAAAAGGCATTTTGCTGGTTTGTGGTTGCAGAAGGGTGTTTTACCAGCCATGATGGTGGCATTTCGTCGAGTTTTCGATAGTTTCTCGCTATTTACTCGATCGATATTCGTTGCTCTTTCGTTCGTTTTTTGCTTGTTCCTCGTTCGGTCCTCGTTCGGTCTTCGATAGACTAACGACTAAGCAACGAGAGACGAACGAGAGACGAACGAGGACCTAACGAGAAGTCAACGAGAACCGAACGAGAAGCGATCGAGAAACCGTGGGCTGTCTGTCGTGACCTAATGGCATGAAAATTTGTTGATTTGTAAACATAATCAGCATTTTAGTTGTTGTGTTATTTGTTTGATTTTTGGTTTAAAGGTTTCTTTCTTGTTTTTTAGAAATCATCCTCGGCTTGAAATACAAAGATACAACATGACACCCCCGGAATGCAAGAGTTTTGGCAGTTTTTATTTGATATTTAATGTTATTTAACCTTATATAGGCATTTTTAATAGAACAACTCGTTTTAATTTGGGCTTTGATTGAGTATCAAGAAGTTGGGCGTTTGCCTAAATAAAACAGGTAACAATCTGAAAGTGTGTAAGTTTCTGCTCGTTTCTGTATTTAGCAATATATAAAGAACGCCTAAATTCGGGATGATAAAGATACGATAGTTTTCTAAATATCCCATAAAAAGCAAGGAGAAATTTATGGTATTTAGAGCTTTTTGCGTAGGTACTCCCGTTCGGAAAAAAAACAATACATTTGGTTTTTCTCTCACTTATTCGTACCTCTGGCCTGAAGGTCCAAGGTACTCACGTTCGAGAATCAAAAAAAGAAATTTGGTATTTCTTTTTGGATTCTGCTCACTTAATCGCACCTTTAATCCTTCGGTTTTTAGGTACTTCCGCTCGGAAGTACAAAAAGAAAAAGGTGTTTTTCTTTTGTACTTCTCTCACTTATTCGTACCTTTGCGTGCGAAATCTATTAATCACATGGAAGAATATATCGTATCGGCAAGAAAATACCGCCCTGCCACATTCGATACCGTAGTGGGACAACAAGCACTGACCACTACGCTGAAGAATGCTGTGAAGAGCGGCAAACTGGCTCATGCCTACTTGTTTTGCGGTCCGAGAGGTGTAGGAAAGACCACCTGCGCACGTATCTTTGCCAAGGCTATCAACTGTCTCACCCCTACTGAAGACGGTGAGGCATGCGGACACTGTGAAAGTTGCCAAGCCTTCAACGAGCAACGGTCGTTCAACATCTTCGAACTCGACGCCGCCTCCAACAACTCGGTAGAGCATATCAAGACACTCATGGAGCAAACCCGCATCCCACCGCAGGTTGGTAAATACAAGGTGTTTATCATCGACGAGGTACACATGCTCTCTACCGCTGCCTTCAATGCTTTTCTAAAAACGCTGGAGGAGCCACCTGCACATGTCATCTTTATCTTAGCGACCACCGAGAAGCATAAGATTCTGCCTACCATTCTCAGCCGTTGCCAAATCTACGACTTTGAGCGCATGACCGTGCAAAACACCATTGCTCATCTGAAATCGGTGGCTGAGAAAGAGGGCATACAATATGAAGAGCAGGCATTGGAGGTGATTGCAGAAAAGGCTGATGGCGGAATGCGCGACGCACTCTCCATCTTCGACCAGGCTGCATCATTCTGCCAAGGCAATATCACTTATCAGAAAGTGATAGAAGACTTGAACGTGCTTGACTCCGACTATTACTTCAAGATTATAGACTATTCCATCGAAAACAAAGTAAGCGAAATCATGTTGCTTGCCAACCAGATTATTGCCCATGGTTTCGATGGCGGATTATTGATAGGGGGGCTTGCCAAACACGTGCGTAACGTGATGATGGCAAAAGACCCACAGACCCTGCCTTTGCTTGAGGCAAGCGAACAACAACGAGAGCGTCTGCAGCAACAGGCACAGCGTTGCGACTTGCGCTTCCTCTATAGCGCCCTGCGCTTGATGAACCAATGCGACATCAACTACCGACAGTCTTCCAACAAACGACTGCTGGTAGAGCTGACGCTCATCGAGGTGGCTCAGCTGACTCAGCCCGCCGAGGGGGCTGGCAGTGGGCGTAGGCCCAGAAGACTGAAATCCCTGTTCAAACACTTGATACGGCAGTCGCAACACACACAGCAGGCTCAACAGGTGGCCTCAGCTGCTACTGCCGCATCCACAGCATCGGCAGCAGGAGGAGTTTCACAGCAGACTTCTTCCGCTACGAATGTTGTACCCACACCTAAGATTCTGCAACAGACGCAGACTGCCTCTCCCCACCCTCAGCAGCAGGTGGCTACCTACAATACAGCAAACCGACCACGTCTGAAAACTGCCGTTGGCTTCTCATGGAACAATCTGCGCAAACAGTCGGACACCGACAAGGCTCCGATGGCTGATGCTTTGGTCAACGAGCAAGCTTCAACAAGCGCTGCAACACAGGACCAAGCCGAATTTACCGAAGCCGACCTAACTCGCGAATGGATTGCCATGTGCAACCGCATGCCCCAGCAATACAGTGCCGTTGCCACTCGCATGAAGAACATGACACCGGTCATTAAAGAAATGCCACAGGTAGAGGTAACGGTTGACAACCAGTTGGTCATGGAACAGATGCAGAACATCAAAGGCAGTATTGTCAACACCTTGAAACTGCACCTGCAAAACAATAAGATTACGCTCAACATCGTTTTGGCAGAGTTCAACGAACAAGAGCGTTCTCTGACCCGTCGTGAACAATACGAAGAAATGGAAAAAGATAATCCCGCAGTCAAGCAACTGCGGGACATGTTAAATCTTGAATTGGCCTAAGCATTATTTATCGCAAACGACTTAGACCTCTAACTACTGACGCTAAGCAAATCGAGCAGGCAAGCACGACGTCCCAACAGGGGCATCAGGCCTGCCTGTTTCGATTTATATCAATTGCATGCCCAGTGCCTTACACTCGGCGCGCATATCATCGGGCCATATCGAAGCCTGTATCTCACCGATATGTCCTTTATGAAGCAATACCATACACAAGCGACTCTGACCGATACCGCCACCGATGCTCAATGGCAGTTCGCCCTGCAATAGTTTGCGGTGGAAATAGAGTTGCTCGCGATCTTCCTTACCTTCCAGTTTCAACTGTCGCAACAAGGCTTTCTTGTCCACACGGATACCCATGGATGACAACTCAAACGAACGTCCCAATACAGGATACCAAATCAGAATATCACCATTGAGTCCCGGCAGTCCGTTCTCGCCCATTGTTGACCAGTCATCATAGTCTGGTGCACGTCCATCGTGTTTCTCTCCGTTAGAGAGTACGACACCGATACCTATGATAAACACCGCACCGTATTTCTCACAGATAGCATCTTCGCGCTCTTTCGGCGACTTGTCTGGATACATCTGCAAGAGTTCTTCTGCATGGATAAAGGTAATCTTCTCTGGCAGGAAGGGTTTAATCTGATCGTAGGTCTCACAGGTGAGGTATTCTGTACGGCGAATAGCTGCATAGATGCGCTCTACCACATCTTTCAGATAAGCCACAGTGCGCTGTTCGGCGGTGATAACAGCCTCCCAGTCCCACTGATCGACATAGAGCGAATGTAGATTATCCAGTTCCTCATCGGCACGGATAGCATTCATATCGGTATAGATACCATATCCTGGTTCTATTTTGTATTCTGCCAGCGAGAGGCGTTTCCACTTAGCCAACGAATGAACAACTTCTGCCGTAGCATCGCCAAGATCCTTGATAGGAAACGAAACGGCACGCTCCACACCATTGAGGTCGTCGTTGATACCGAGTCCTTTCAAAACAAACAAAGGAGCTGTGACACGGCGGAGTCTTAATTCAGTAGATAGATTCTGCTGAAAGAACTCCTTGATAAGCTTGATACCCTGTTCGGTGTGTTTCACATCGAGCAGTGGCTGATATACTATAGGTTTAATAAGTCTGGTCATTTTTTATGTTTTTTCTTAATTTCGTCTGCAAAGGTACTACTTTTATATTAAATTGCAAGCAAAAAGCCCAGATATTTTTACACAATGATACTATTTCCTTTATAATTAATGCATATTGATGACATATTGCCACAATGAACGGCATTCGAATTAACAAATGACAGGTATTTACATCATCCGATATTTTTTCAATCGTGAATCAAATGAAAGGGAAGGCTTTCACCTTCCCATTCATATCATTTAGTAGTTATTGTCAGTTCTCCTGTTTTAAGTTTGTTGGCTTCGCCTCTCAACTGCAGTGCAGAGGAATTGCGTGAACTCTGGATGATCACCTGCGCCAGTCCATTGAATGCAGGTATGCTAAACTCATGGCAGTCGTTATGATCAGGATGGTCAGCGCCAAGATAAGACGGATCTCCATTTCCTACACCGAGTATTCTGCCATCACCTGCAAGTTTAAACGTCAGCATCGGACAAGCATCGGGCACTATACGTCCCTTAGCATCCTGCACTTCTACTGTGACAACAGCCACATCGCGTCCGTCTGCACTGATCGTCTGGCGGTCTGTTTTCATCACAATCTTATAAGCCGGCTTGGTAGTTTCCACTTGTTGGGTAAGCATACGTTTACCATTCTTATAACCAATAGCCACAACCTTTCCGGGCTGATAAACAGCTTGCCATTTCAGGTGACCGTTCTTAGGCATGGTCTGGCGTCCCAGTTTCTTTCCATTCACTATCAGTTCCACTTCGTCGCAGTTGCTATACGCCCAAACCTCCACGGTTTCGCCTTCATGTCCTTGCAGATTCCAGTGTGGGAATATATGCAACACAGGTTCGTTGGTCCATACAGATTTCAGATACCATGCCTCATCTTTCATGAAACCGCAATAGTCAAGGATGCCAAACTCAGAATCATGGGCGGGATATTCCAGCGGATTAGGTTCGCCACGATAGTCAAATCCTGTCCAATAGAAAAGACCGGCAGCCCACGGACGTTCATCATAGAATTTCCACCCGCGCTCTATCACGTTTTCCACGCCAGGTTTAGTTCCTCTGTTCATGCTAACCATGTGTCCGGGTTGTTCTTTTGATTCGAAATACACCCCACGAGTACCACAACCTGTTGTCTCCTCTGTGCCCACGATTTTCCAGTCAGGATTAGCCTTCTTTCTATTATCCACATCGTTTTGCACGATATAATTAAAGCCTACCACATCCAGTCCTTTAATCATCTCCGAACCTCCGGCATTGGCAATAGTAGAATGACGTGTAGGATCGAGCAGTCGGGTATATTCTCGCATGGCAGCAGCAATACGTGTGCCCTGTACGGAGTTTTCTATTCCCCACTCCTCATTACCATCACTCCACAGAATGACTGACGGATGGTTTCGGTCGCGCTTAATCATGTTCTCCAGCAAGCGCAAGTGTTCTGTGTTAATACCGGTCAAACGGTTTTCGTCGATGACCAACAGTCCTTCTCTATCACAAATATCGAGCAAGGCAGGTGTCATGGGGTTATGTGAAGCACGATAGGCATTACAGCCAAACTCCTTGAGCTTCTTGATGCGCCAAGCCTGCAAAGCATCGGGAATAGCAGCCCCTACCCCAGCATGATCCTGATGCATATTGACGCCCTTCAGTTTGATGGGTTTTCCATTAAGCATGAAACCCGATTGAGCATCAAACACCACTTCACGGATACCTGTTGTCGTTTCATAGACATCTGTCACTTCGCCATTCACCTTTACCGTGGTTTCCACCTTATATATATAAGGGTCGTCGGTTGACCACAGATGCGGATGGTCGAGAGCAATGGTCTGTTCGCAGCCAAGGGTCTGTTTGGCGTTTAGACTAAGGTTTACGCTTTCAGCCTTTCCCACAAGTTTACCTTCTGCGTCCAGCAGTCGTTGCTCTACACTGCATTGCTGCGATTCAAGCGAATGGTTGTTGACCTCAGTTTTCACATGAACCACCGCAGCATCGTAGGGTTTCTTGATATCGGCAAACACGAAAGTGCCAAACGGTGCCACACTTACGGAAGCAGACTTCAACAGCCAAGCATCTCGATAGATGCCTGCCCCTTCATAAAACCATCCTTCCTCTAATGTTGCGTCAGCACGCACACAGATGAGGTTCTCGCCTCCATAGTTGACATATTCGGTCACATCATACACCTGTGTAGCATAGCCACTCGGTTCCGTTCCCATATAAAATCCGTTGAACCACACTTGTGCGTTACGGAAGATGCCATCAAACTGAATGGCGATATGCTTTCCCAAGTCCTCCTTAGGAATACTGATAGTTTTACGATACCATCCTACACTTGTCTCTGGAAATTTATATCCTACAGTCTTATAACCATGCGAATGACTTGCATTCCGAGCATACGGCAGATTGGTCACCCAATCGTGAGGGATAGTGACAGACACCCAGGTAGAATCGTTGAATTTCTGAGCATACGGACCTGCGTTATGTATGGAATTTGCCTTGGTCAGATAGTTGAAATACTCAGTACCACAGCCAAAATCCTTGGCAGGGTCGGCAGCATTTCCAAAAGCAAACTTCCATCCTTCGTCTATGAGAATCTTCTCACGGACGTTGTCAGCCATGACACCAGTCATCTGCATACTGGCGACAGCTAAGAGTAACCATTTTCTTATCTTCATTGTTTTTCGTTATTGAATCATTCTGTTATTATCTTATAACATTTTAGAATTGGGTTTTCACCCTTCATTTTCTCGCCATGGCAGAATTAAAGCGAGCTTTATTCTGCTCATTTGGCTTAACGAAAATGTTAGTAATATTATTTAGGGGAACAATATTTAGGGGAATCACACTTTCACAAGCGGTTATAAAGAAACCGCTGTTCCACCATTACTTCTCGGAGATAAACGGGTATTTTCTTCTGTAAAGATGATGCAAGGCGAGCAGAATCATCAAGTTCACTTGAGTGTGATGCAGCGCCTAACATATTTAATTGCAAAGATAAGGAATTATTGGTAATGCTACAAGTTGAAGACAAGATAGTACGCAAAACTGCAAAATAATGCAAATAGCCATGGATAAACAACACCCTGTCATTTCAAAACATCGGTCATTAAAGTATTATACCCCCGACATTGACGAACGGCTGGTATAAATAGCTGAAAAAGAGCATGACTTCTGATAAGTCATGCTCTTTAGTGATTCCGCAGGGATTCAAACCCTGGACCTTCAGAACCGGAATCTGACGCTCTATTCAGCTAAGCTACGGAACCAATGCGAGTGCAAAATTACTAAAAAGCGAGCGAACTACCAAATTTATCAATGGATTTCATCCTTCGTTTTCACTTCTGCCTATCCTTTTGACTACGGTGTGTTATGCTTGTCTGTCGGGAATGGTAAAGACAAAGCGTGCACCAGGAGTGTATTGCCGGTCAATATCAACGCTGCCTCCCATTTTCTCTGCAATGGTACGACTGATATAGAGACCGAGTCCCGAACCTTGCTTGAAAGCATCAAGTTTTTTGAAACGCTCAAAGATCTCGTCCATTTTCTCAGGTGGCACACCCACACCAGTATCGGTAACTACAAAGCGCAGCAAACCGTGTATGTGTTGCATATCGAGAGTGATACTTCCTTCGGTTGTGTTTTTTACTGCGTTGCTCAGCAGATTGACCAGCACTTGCACCGTGCGGAGTCGATCGACCACCACGATGGCATCATCGGTCAATGAGGTTTTGAACTCAAGTTTTACTCCTGGCGTCAATCGCTGGCGTACTGCATCCATAGCCTCTCGGCAGATGGTGTTGGCTTTAACCGGTTGCATCTTCATTTCATAGCGTCCACTCTCAATAGATGTCAGGTCGAGAATGTCGTTGACCAGCGTACTGAGCATCTCCGAGTTTTCCAAGATACGATGGCTCAGATCCACCTTTTCTTCCTCACTAATATCGTCGCCCATGGTAGTCAACACATTGGAAAATCCCACAATGGCATTGAGTGGCGTCCGTATTTCGTGACTCATATTCTGCACAAAAATGGTTTTGAGTTGGTCAGCCTTCTGCGCTTCGTCATTAGCCTTTTCCAGTTGTCCATGTGTCAGTTGCAGATGTTCATTGGTATGACGCAACCGTTTCGAGAGTCTTTGGTTATGTCGCCAATAGAGCACAGCGAGTGTGACAAAGATGATAAATACCGCCAGCGTTGAGATAAGCAGCGTACCTTGCGTTTCCATTTCCTGCATTTGCTGATCGTGTCGGAAACGTTGGTGTGCCAGCGAATCCTCCAGTTGTCGAGACAGCAGACTCTGATAGTTGTACGACAGTAGGTTTCTCTCTTCCGATGTTTTAGCAATTTCTTGTTCATCACGTGACTGTTTGAGTTCGAGCGATGCTTTGTCGAGTTGCAATTGTGCATGTTGCAGTGCCAGTCTGGTATTCTCATTTTCCGCTTGTCGTTTGCTGATTTCAAGCACATTTCTATCAATCTGTGCATTGATATCAGCCATCGAGCTCTCCACGTCTATCATATTGGCTTTTGCCTGTTGGGTATAGATTTCGCGTAATGCATAAGCTGCCTTGTCATATTGTTTGGTGCGTTTGTAATAGACCCACAATGCCATTTTCCGTTCTTCCGGATCTTTCAGGGCCTGTATGCTTTTTTCAGCCAATTCATATTGTCCATCCGCCATCATCTTGAAGGTTTTAACAGCATTTGATACTCGGATAGATTTTCTGAATCGGTCTTCCGACATCTTTTCCAATCTATTGCACGCCACATAAAATTCCATGTCCCTGCCGAGCAGGAAGAGTGCATAAGCCTTGTTGACCAATAGTGCAGAAACCGTCTGTTCATCTTTCTCGACCGCCAGTCCTTGCCAGGTTAAGTTCAACAGTTTCTCAAATTCAAAGGTCTTACGGTAGCAGGCACACATTTCTCTATATGTAGATTCAAGAACTATTTTAGGCAGATTCTTCTTGGCATAGTCCATGGATGCCTTGAAGCTCTCCAATGCCTGTGGATAGTCACCCTGATAACGGTAAATAACCCCCAACATATTATAGCTCAAGAAGATGCCATAGGGTTGAATCGTCTTTTTGTCGTACTGTTGTGTCTCTCGCAGATAATCTACAGCCTCATGAAACCTTTTGGCATTGACCATATAATATATTTTGTTGGTCAGCGCGTAATAGTAGTATTCCTGCATATTATATTTTAATGCAGTCTGCTGCATTGTTGCCACCCACTTATCAAACTTCTTGTCGTCTTTCTGTTGATAGTAATAGTGCACAGGGATAATCATAGCCATAACCTCTGCCTTATGATTTCTCTGTTGCCGTGCCATGGTCAACATGCTATCGCCCCATTGCAGTCCTTGCTTCGTATATCGCTGTGCGAAGGCTTTCTTGTAGAGGCGATTAAACTGAGAATTACCGGTTTGGGCACGAAGCATTCCAACCACGGCAACGAGTGCAATGGTCAACAAGAGTCGTATATGTTTTAACAGTCTGATGCTCATAACGTGGCAGGTATAGTAAACCAGAAGCGTGCGCCGCCGGTATAGTTACGGTCAATATCTATCTCTCCTCCAAGTTTATGTGCAATGGTTCTACAGATATCAAGTCCGAGACCTGTACCTTGTTTGTGCACATCGAGTTTGTTGAAACGTTGGAAGATTGCCTCCATCTGTTCTTTCGGCACACCGATACCTGTATCTGTCACGGTAAATGTCACCATGCCGGGATTTTCGTTGCACGAACAGTGGAGGGTAATATGTCCTTGTGTGGTATTCTTTTCTGCATTGGTCAGCATATTGATGAGTACCTGTCGCACACGGCGCGCATCGGTAACCACGATATAGTGATCATCAAGATCGGTGGTGAAGTTCAGTTCCACTCCTTCTGCCTTACGGTGGCGCACAGTATCGATGGTTTCCCGACATAGCGTGTTCACTTCAGCTTCAGTCATTTTGATGATATAATTGCCTGTTTCCAGCGATGCCAAGTCGAGCACATCATCTACCAATGTGGTGAGCAACATAGCATTTTCTTCTATGAGCCGGTCTGCATCGCGTCGTTCTTTGTCACTGAGTTCATTTCCCATTTCCACCAATACTTGTGAGAATCCAGAAATAGCATTGAGTGGTGTTCGTATTTCGTGACTCATATTTTGTATAAACTGTGTTTTCATGCGCTCTGCCTGTTGTGCCCTGTCTTTGGCATGATTCAGTTTAGCAATGCTCTCTTGCAGTTTGCGATTGGAGATATTAAGGTTTTTTGTTGTGCGCCGACTATATATAAGGTGTACAATGGTCATCATCATGATAAGGGCAGCCACAATGAGGATAATAGTAAATACGGATTGTTGCAGTTTCTGCCGTTGCTCTTGCGTCTGTCTTACAAACTGTTGCGTGGCAATAGAATCCTGCAGTTGTCTGGCCCTCACCTGTTGGCTGTGCAGAAAGAGTTTGTTGCGTTCTGCATTCATGCGTGCCAACTTTGTGGCTCCATGTGTTTGTCCAATCTCTATATTTGAGTTCTGCAACAATATCTGTTTGTTAGCCAATTGCAGACGGTTGTTTTCATATTCCACCTGTTGCCGTTGGTTTTCAAGTTTCATGTTGCCGTAGATACGCTCCATGCTCTGTTCGTCAGCCTTATGACAATCCGCCTTTTGGTTTTCACGAATATGAAACAGTCGCAACAGATGTTTCTCTGCCTCATCATAGTTACCTTGTGCAGCTTTACATCGTGAGTAGAGAACATTCCGCTCAAAACCATACTTCGGTCCTATGCTATCTGTAGCCTTTAGGGCTTTACCATATTGTCCGTCGGAAATATCACGTGCTATGCGAATCACTTTGCTCATCATGGATTTGTCGGAAAGCATTTCAGGATGATTCACTTTCAGACTATCATACACTTCACGAAATTCCCTATCGCGATGTAGCAGAAAGAGCGCGTAGCATTCGTCAAGCGCTATTTCCCGCTTGGCCTTTTCACTTGCTATCTCCAGATGTTTCTTAGCTTCGCGTGCCGTGACAAGCATATTCTCATAGTCGCCCATCAGTCTGTAACAACTACAGATGCTACAATAGGTGGGTGCGACTTCGAGCTTCGGTGCATTTCTTGTGGAATATTCTATCGATTCACGGAATCGCTGTATAGCCATCACATATTCACATCGCCTTTCGTGTATCACGCCTATCATACGTATGCAGAGGGTTGTACCCATATGGTGTTCATGCTTTTTGGCATAGTTGAGTTGTAGTTTGTACACAAAGCAAAGGTATATTTTTTTATTCAGACAACCAAATTTTTAACTCTAAAATTCTATTTCTGCACCATTGTACTCTACCATACCCACTGTTTCCCCTCATCCGACATTTCTTATTGGCATAACGAAACTGCTTGAAACAAGTTCATCTGATAAAAAAGATGTTTCATTACGTAAAAAACAGGTGTTACAACTTGTAAATCTCAGAAAATCATGCTAAATTTGCAAAATAATTACAATCGACGACAATATAAAAAATAGTAAGCTTATGAGAAAACATTTACTCCTACTCTTCGCCATGTGCTTTGTGCAACTGATGGCTTTTGCAGGACCACGCAGTTACCAACAAGCACTCAAAATTGCACAGCAACAAGCCGAGCGATTGGGCATCAGCATGGACGCCATGTCGCCCCAACCGAGAATGGTTCAAAAGACTAACGGCATCGATCCTGCCTACTATGTGATTGAAAACGGAACGAACAAGGGTTACACCATCGTCTCTGCAGACGACCGGTTGCCTGAGATTGTGGGTTATGCCAAGCAAGGCAACTACACCGAAGACACATTGCCTGAGGCATACGTCGAGTTCATCACCGCCTATCAGAAATTTGTTGAAGAGGTGAAAGCTGGCAATCCCCATGCTTTGCGCACAGCTGCCGAAGCTAAGGCGCTGCGCGAATCTGCATCCTACACCCAACCGACCGTAGCTCCACTCTTAGGCAACATCCAATGGAACCAAGGCGACCCCTACAACCGCATGTGTCCTGAATATACAAGTGGACAAAGGGCTGTCACAGGATGTGTGGCAACTGCCATGGCGCAGGTGATGGGCTATTGGAAGTATCCCAAGCAACTGCAAGCAGATATTCCTGGCTATACCACAGGTACTTATAACATCAACGTACCCGGCATCAACAAAGATACCGATGGCACCTACGACTGGGACAATATTCTGCCACAATACAACTCAGGAAGTTTCAATGATGACCAAGCCAATGCCGTTGCCAAACTCATGCATCATTGTGGAGTAGCAGTACAGATGAACTATGGCCCATCATCTGGTGCTTTTGTCAATCCGGAACGTCTGTCTAAATATTTTGGTTATGACCAAGACTTCATGGCGCTTGTTTATCGCGAATCATTCTCCATGCAAGAATGGAATACGTTGATTGACAATGAACTCATAGCCAAAAGACCAGTTCTCTACAGCGGACAATCGTCAAGTAGTGGACACCAGTTTGTCTGCGACGGTGCTGACGGAAAAGGTCTGTACCACATCAATTGGGGATGGGGCGGCTATCAAGATGGTTATTTCGACATCACGATCCTCAATCCCGCGAAGGGCGGCATCGGTTCGGGTAATGCACCCGATGGTTATAACCAAGGTAGCGATATGATTATCGGTATCATGCCCGATAATGGTAAAGAGGATATACCACTGGTAACATTCAAGCCGGTATATGCCACAGGAGCCAGTACTGACACTAAGATCACGATAACCCAAGACACACGAACAAGTGCTACCGACAACTTCAAAATTGAATTTTATAACTACTTCACCAACAGAGCTCCGAAAAAATTCTCTGGCTATTGCGGTTGGGGAGTTAAAGCTGCTGACGGCAGTATGAAGCTAATTACTAACACAAGCTTTGTTCAGGATCTCCAACAAAACTACTGGTTCCCCAATACCTATAAAATAGACTACGCTTTCCCTGTAGGTGTTACCACTATTTACCCCGTGTATAGTGAAGACAATATCACTTGGAAGGAAGCAGGATTGGAGAGCATGGGCTACTATACGGTAGAGGCTACAGAAACCAGCCTCAAGCAGTTATATCCTTTGACCGCCGAGGTAATCGTAGAAAGCGAATTGCTATCAGGCAAGAGCAATACCATTAAGTTGGATGTTAGCAACGCAACAGACAATGATGTGTTCAGTATGCTCAGTGTCTATACCAGCACAGATCAGACTTGCCCTGAAGATGGTGTTAATGTCTATGTAAGCGTACCGGCTAAAGGCAAGTCATTACGTGAGGTGGCTATCCCTGTTCCTGCTGAAGAATTCTACCTTTGGGTAAAAGATGTGAATTCAAATAAAGAACTGGTCAGTGCCAAGAAATTTACTGCAACACCCTCTGGGATTCCACAACTCGAATTGGTACAAGTTGTAACCAATGCCAGCGATGAGTTTGAAACAGAGAAGGCCTATTGGGGTGAAGACAAGATAAAGGCTCCAAAAGTAAAAGACGATAAACTGGTGGTTCGGTACGATATTCAAAACAATGGCGGCGCATCCTATGCTGGCTGGAATGTTCATGGCTTTAATGCTGAAACATACGCTTATGGTACTTCATGCGGAGATGCGGTTGCGTTACCTGGCAACGGCACCATCACCCAACTGACAGCGACCTTCACACCCGAAGCTATAGGCGGTAAAACTATTTATGTACAATTGGACCAAAATATGTATGGCAACGATATCTCAGGTGCTTCTGAACAATATGAAATTAGGACTTCTCTACCCATGTGGGACCTTTCGCGTTCTGATGGACGTTTTAGTTATGGGGTTTCTCCTTTCATTGTCATAGCCTATGTGGCTGGCGCCGATGGTGGCACGGGCATTGGCAAGGTGGATATCAGCAAAACCTATATCCGCGGTGACCATGGTCAAATCAACATCACGACAGACCGCAACAAGACTGTCAATATATACAAGCTGAACGGACAGAAGGTGGCTGAAGTCAAAGCCACAGCAGGACAACCTGTCAGCATTCCCGTTGCAGCAGGCATCTATGTAGTAGATGGCACGAAAGTTGCTGTGAAATAAGCATGGATATAGAACAAGGCATTTTTAACCGTACAGAGCGACTGGTGGGTGAAGACATCCTCCAGTCGCTTCAATCTAAACGTGTCATCGTATTCGGTGTTGGCGGCGTGGGCAGTTGGTGTGTAGAAGCATTGGTGCGTTCTGGTGTACGCCATATCACCATTGTTGATTCTGACAAAGTGGCTATCAGCAATGTCAATCGTCAACTCATGGCTACTACAAAAACCGTGGGACGTGTCAAGGTGGATGCACTCAAAGAACATCTTCTCGACATCAACCCTCATGCAGATATCACTGCCCTACAGATGATATTCGACGAAACGACTGCCGAGAGTTTCCATCTTGAGGACTACGACTATATAGTAGATGCTATCGACAGCCTTCGCGACAAACTGTTGCTCATCGAGTGTGCATGTCGCACCAAGGCAAAATTCTTCTCGTCGATGGGGGCTGCACTGAAGATGGACCCTACCAAGATAGAGGTGGCTGAGTTTTGGAAAGTCAAGGGTTGTCCGTTGGGAGCTGCCCTGCGCCACAAATTCCGCAGTCTGAAACGGCGCCCTGCGCGTAAGTTCCTATGTGTGTTTAGTCAGGAGCTACTGCCCAACTTAGGTCCCGACAACTCCGTAGATGCTGCCTTTGCGCCAACCGACACACAGGAAGGCAATCCCGAACTGGCACATCACGATTGGAATGCGCGGAAAGCGCAGATCAACGGATCGTTGCTCCACATCACTGGCATATTCGGTTTTACCCTGGCGGGACTCATCCTCAAAGACATCTACAACAAAAGCAAGGAATAATCACGATATCAAGACTTGTATCGACAAGCCGAAGATACAAAAAATAGTTTTCTGTTTTTTTCGACCACACGACCACAAACACGCATAACCTCATGACATTCAGGTTTTTGCCGGTGGTCGAAGCTTTTTTCATCGACCACACATCGACCACAGAGAAACGATTGCAAAAAAACTGCTTACGATGCAAGTGAAAGTTCCTACTGTTTTACGTTTGTTTTACGTTAGCAGATAAGAACTGTTATGCAATATTGCAAAAACTTTTATCAAACGTCGGATAATACCTTTATCCAATATTGGATAATACTCTTATCAAACGTTGGATAACACCTTTATCAAACGTTGGATAACTCCTTTATCAAACGTTGAAAAGATATTTTTAAAACGTTGGAAAACACTTTTGCCAAACGTTGGAAAACATTTTTGCCAAACGTTGGAAAACACTCTTACCAAACGTTGGGCAATACCTTTGCCAAAGGTTTGGAAATGTCTGACAATACGTATATAACGTATTATTCGGTGAAATTTTAAAAACTATTTTGGCGGTGGTCGATGGGTGGTCGATAGAAACAGCTTCGACCACCACCTAAACTGCTGTATGATAGCACGATGCACACTTCTGTGGTCGAGTGGTCGAAATTTTCTGAAAACTAAAATTTTATGTGTGCCAAGGCAAAAGCTGCTACAAACGTGGAGTGTATAGACAAAAATCTACCGCAATAGAAGATTACCACACCTCAAGCGCATAGGCAGAACAGCTACAATTTAACCTAAAAAACTACATTATATTTGGCGGTTCGCCTAATTATTCGTAATTTCGCAGACAGAAACAATAGCAATAAGCAAATATGGATATAACAGAAAGATTCCTGAATTACGTGAAATTTGACACACAGTCGAGCGAAGAAAGCCAGACTGTGCCAAGTACAAGCAAACAACTGTTGTTTGCGGAATATCTGAAGAAAGAACTGGAACGCGAGGGGCTCGACGACGTGGAACTCGACGAGAAAGGTTATCTCTACGCCACGCTCAAGGGGAATATCAAAGAAGAGGTGCCCACCATCGGTTTCATCTCACACTATGATACAAGCCCTGACTGCTCTGGTGCAGATATCAAACCACAGATTGTGCAAAACTATAATGGTACGGATATCCTGCTGTCGGAGGGTATCATATCCAGTCCGAAGAAATTTCCCGAACTGTTACAACACGTGGGCGAAGACCTCATTGTGACAGACGGACACACTCTGCTCGGTGCAGACGACAAGGCGGGTATTGCCGAAATCGTACAGGCCATGGTTTATCTGCAAGAACACAAAGAGATTAAGCACGGCAAGATCAGAGTGGCTTTCAACCCCGATGAAGAAATCGGTATGGGCGCCCATCACTTCGATGTAGAGAAGTTTGGATGCGAATGGGCATACACCATGGACGGCGGTGATGTGGGCGAATTGGAATTTGAAAACTTCAATGCCGCTTCTGCCAAAATCACAATCAAGGGAGTGAGCGTACACCCAGGATATGCAAAAGGCAAGATGATCAATGCCAATGCACTGGCTGCGGAGTTTGCCAAGATGTTGCCCGAAAACGAAACACCAGAAACCACCGAAGGCTATCAGGGCTTCTATCACCTGCTGGGCATCCAGTCGAATATAGAACTGGCAAAGCTGAACTATATCATTCGCGACCATGATCGCGAGAAGTTTGAAGACCGCAAACACTTCATCATGCAGTGTGCAGAGAAGATGAATGAAAAATACGGTGAGGGAACTGTAGAGGCTGTGGTTAGCGACCAGTATTACAACATGAAGGAGAAAATTGATCCACAGATGCACGTGATAGACCTCGTATTGCGTGCCATGCAAGATACTGGTGTGGCTCCAAAGGTCAGTCCGATACGCGGTGGTACCGACGGTGCACAGCTTTCGTTCAAAGGTCTGCCCTGCCCCAATATCTTCGCTGGTGGTGTGAATTTCCATGGACCATACGAGTTTGTATCAATACAGTCGATGGAGAAAGCCATGAATGTTATCGTGAAAATCTGCGAACTTACTGCTGGATATAACGACTAAGCATAAAGATAAACAGACCTGACAAGGTCTAAGAAAAATCGGAAACGATACCGATATCAAGCCTTGAGGATTGCCTCAAGGCTTTCTTTTTCACCAACCACCCAGATGATATCGCCTTTCTGGAACTTGCGTTTGGGATGAATCTGAGAGAGGTTTTCCTTTCCTTCCTCCAATCCGACTACCATGCAGCTGTATTGTGAACGGATGCCACTCTCTTCAAGGGTCTTGCCAACAAAAGGACTTGAACCGGTGATGACCATCTGACGGAGCTTCATTTCGCGCTTCTCGAAATCAATATCATCACCCAACACCTCACGCTTAATGGCTTCGCCCAACTGGCGGAGCTGATCGTCGTTACCGATTACCTGTAGTCGGTCGCCAGGGAAGATGACATAGTTGCCATCGGGAATATTCAACCGATGACCGGCACGAAGAATACTGCTGACATGCACACCAAACTGCTGACCAAGTGCCAACTGACGAAGGGTCTTGCCCATCCAACGGGTGTTGAAGGGAATATCGAAGTCTGCCATGTGGACATCACGGTCGAGCAAATGCCCTTCATAAAGTGGGCGGCGACGACCATGCACTTGTGCCTCAATATCGCGAGAACGGAGGTTCTGAATGAAGAGGCGCTCCATCTGTATGCTTCCTTTCTTCAATCCGCGCGACAATACCATCAGTACAACCAATGCCAACGCTATGGAGATGATGATGGCATTCTTGAAACGACTCAGATAGTTGATGATATAGAAGACAAAAGCACAAGCCAATACCACACGAACGATGATGGTAAATATCAACGGGAAGTGGTTGACCCAACTCTCTGCCCACAGTGCCTTAAACTCATCAGAGTGGTTTTTCTTAACCACCATTGCACGAAGGAAAGGCGAAATGATAAGCACGGTCAATATGCCGCAGATGGCATTGGCATACCAGTGAAGTTCGTAAGAGGGGAAAAAACTGCGCACAAATGGCAAGAAGAAGGTGAACATCAACGCGATGGCAGCAATGGAAAGGATGCTGTAGATAACCGTATTACGGAGCATCTGTATCAATAGACTCTTCCATTTGTTTTCTGCAGAGGGTGTCTGCGGATGAGATATCGTGATGTGGTTGAGTGCCACTATCCATTTCTTAGGCAGATGGCGCTCCATGATATTGTAACAGGGTTCAGCCAGGCGTATCATATATGGTGTCAGGAAGGTTGTGACAACTGATACTGCCACGACCACTGGATAGAGAAAATGGCCTATGACACCAAGCGACAAGCCCAACGATGCAATGATAAAGGCAAATTCACCTATCTGGGCCATAGAGAATCCACACTTCATGGCTGTCTTCAACGGATTGCCACTGATGAGATATCCCAACGAACCAAATACCGACTGACCGATAAGAATGGTCAATGTGATAGCGATGATGGGCCAGGCGTAATCGACCAGCACCTGCGGTTCGACCAACATACCCACCGACACGAAGAAAATAGCACCGAAGAGATTTTTCACTGGTTCGACCAAACGCACGATTTTGTCAGCTTCGACCGTTTCGGCAAGAATACTACCCATGACAAATGCACCAAAGGCACTGCTAAAGCCGACCTTGGTGGAGAATACTGCCATGAAACAACAGAGGCCAAGCGCCACGATGAGTAGCGTCTCTTCATTCATCAATCGGCGCGTGGCACGAAGGAAGGCAGGGATAAAAAAGATGCCGACCACAAACCAAAGCACCAAGAAGAATCCGATACGCAATACACTCTCGACCATCTGACCACCATCGGGACTGCTACCACCAGCTATGGCAGACAGCATCACCATCATCACAATGGCAAGCACATCTTCCAGTATCAGCACACTCATCACCATTCCTGCGAATCGCTGTTGGCGAAGTCCCATGTCATCGAATGCCTTATATATAATAGTGGTGGACGACATAGCCAACATACCGCCAAGGAAGATGGAGTCCATGTGGGTCCAACCGAATGCCTTGCCCACTACAATTCCTGCCATCATCATACAGAAGATGATGGTACAAGCGGCTATGACGGGAGCCATGCCCATCTTCACGATCTTCTTGAAAGAAAAATCGAGACCCAGGGAAAACAAAAGAAAGATCACACCGATATCTGCCCACATCTGCACATTGGCACGATCCATCACCGACATGGTATAGGGCATCTGCGGTGACACTAAGAATCCTGCTACGATATATCCAAGGACAAGAGGCTGTTTCAGTCGCTTGAAGATAAGCGTGACAAATGCTGCCACCACAAGGATGAGGGCAAGGTCTTTGACGAGTGCGGGTAGTTCTGCCATAGATTTAGTACCATTGTACCGCGTTGGAATAGCTGCTGCGCTTATCGTATTTCAGCGCATCGGTCAAGGTTGCTGCATTGCATCGGAACGAGAAATTGTAGCTCGTATAGGGTGCCAGCACCACCGAGCACGACATATTGAAGCAATGGAGGTCGCGCGACAGTGACGCAGTGGTCATTGAAATCTTATGGTTCTCAAAGTCATAACCAGAAGAGAAAGAGATGTTCCAACCATCGGAAATGCGAAGGTTACCGCTGACATTGAGGTTCTGGGTGAACTTATAAGGATAGCGCATCGAATCGTAATTGAACTTGCCACTGGTGTTTTCTCGCATGGTGACACCATAACCCAAACTGAGCGACCAAGGAAGATTGAAAGCCATATAACCGTCTTCGTCGGTCTCTGCCTTGCCGGCATTATCCTTACGGGCACCATGTTTTCCACGTTCCATATCCTCATCGACATTGGTTTCAACACCTGTATCGTAGTCGTCATCACGATTAGCACGACTGTCGCGGTCGTTCTTACGCTTAGGACGTTCGCCCTTCAACCACTTGATAAGGTCGCTCACTTTCTTGTTATCGAGCGTATAAGAGAGGTTTTGCGACATGCCCTGGAAACGACCGAAGCGGCCCTTACTATATTCGGTGTGGGTTCCAATGTAAGGACGGGCACCTACGGAATCGGCTTCATAAGCATAAGTGGCAAATACCGCATTGATATTCAACGTATAACTCTTGGTGAGTTTCAAACGTAAACGTGTAGAGAGGTCACTCCATGGACGTTCCTCTGCTGCCATGTTATACGACATTGAGGCTCCCAATTCATCGATGATACTGATTTTCTTCACCCCCGTAGAGTCGGCATCGCTCTTCACTTTCATCTCGATATTGTTGGACAAATCCATCGAGATACTACCAGTTTTGCCACGACCTGGCACACCATAGAGCGATCCCTCATAGGGTGAATACTCTACAAGCGACACATTGCCATCGGCATCGGTCTTCTGATAGGTCTTGTAGAATCCATAGCGCGACGCACTGAAGTCTGGTGCATAGTTGAAACTGACAGATGGTGTCACCACGTGGCGAACCGCCATGATCTTGTCGCCGAATACTTTACGACTGGGGATATACATACCATAGAGCTTGGTAGAAGCCGAAACACTGAAAGCCCAGTTATAGACATTATAGAATCCCTGCAAGGTATCGCGTTTCTCAGTCTGTGTGGCTTCGTCCCACGAAAGTTCCTGCTTCTGCGTGTACATACGGTCGGTGAAGGTCAACGACGGATTGATATTCAGATAGCCAAACAAGGTAAAATTGCCGCTAATGGGGATGCTATGCTGCATACCGTTGCGCCAATCGCGTGTCAAGCTGGAGTGCATCAAACGGTCTTCCTTGGTACTGATGCTATTGCTCAACTGTCCGGTATAGCTCATAGAAATCTTCTCATACCAGCGTTCCTTACCTACAGCATGACGACGCTTGAAAGGATAGAAACGCGAAATAGAGATGTTGAGGTCGGGTAATGTCAGGGCGATAGTCGAGTCACGCATGTTCTGGTTGAGGTTGAACGTTGAGCTCAAGCTCATGCCGATACTGGAGAATGTGGTACTCCATGATACCGAGCTGGTACGTGTAGATTGTGTCATTGCCTGCGGATTGTACATCGAAGTGAGGTTGTTGCGCTCATAGCTCGATGTGGCAAAGTTCACACTGGCAGACAAAGTGCTATAGGGATTGGCTTTGCTGTCTTGACGGTGACTCCATTGCACCTTGAAGCTGGTGGCTTTGGTATAATCGGGCATATTCTTTTCGCCATTCACCGTATTCTGGTAACTGGCAAAAAACGAACCGCTGTACTTATAGCGTTTGCGATAGTTGGAGGCTGCAGAGAGTCCCCACGATCCTTTGGTATAGATTTCACCCAACAGTTTCAGGTCCATCTTGTCGTTGATGGCAAAATAGTAACCACCATCTCGGAGATAGAAACCGCGCGATGTTTCATCACCATAGGTAGGCATGATAAAACCAGAAGAATAACTCTTACTGAAGGGGAAGAAACCATAAGGTATGGCAAATGGCAATGGCACATCTGCTACTACCAAATAAGCAGGACCGAACACGACATCCTTACCTGGGCGCATCTTGGCACGTGACAAGGCTATATAGAAATCGGGATGATCTTTGTCGCAGGTAGTATAACGACCGTGTTGCAAATAAATCTCACCATTGGCTCCACGCTTAGCCAATTGGGCAGTCATATAGCCATCATCCTGCTGGGTATATACATCGCTGATGAGTCCCTTTTTGGTCTTGAAATTAAAAGCTATAGTGTCGTTCTCATAAGAGTCACTACCCATCTTGAATATTGGTGTACCGAATTTCTTACCGAGAGAGTCGAGCGAACCTGTAGCATGTACCAAACTGGAATCGAGTTGCATGAAGATTTGATCACTCTGCAAATCCATATCCTGATATTTCACATGGGACTGGCCATACAGATGGGCTAAACCTGAAGCACCTTCATAGGTCATAGAGTCTTCAGCAGTATATTCCACTGGAGCATCAATACCATTCTTACGCTGGCGATTGATAGAGTCGGCACGCAAAGAGTCGTCAATAGCTTTGTTGTGCATCCAGATGGCTTTTTGCAATGAATCCATCTTTGCGGTATCAGCAAAAACCTGTGTTGTGGTATCAAGTACAGTACTGTCGGACTTGGCACTATGGGGCAACAACCGTGTATTGACCGTCTGCTCTTTACCCACAGAATCAGACACATCAGTATTGGCCGCTCCAAGTATAGGAAAGGTCAAACGAGGCATTTCCGCCATTACAAATGTAATGACGAAAAAGAGCAATATGATGAGCATATTTTTTCTCACGGCTGCAAAGGTACAAAGAAAAAATGAATTCACTTACACATCGGCAGATGTTTAACGTAAATTTTTGTAATACTCATATAGATAACATACAAAATACCCACCGCGACACAACATCATATCGTTATCGATTTGAACTGCTTTACAAAGATAACAATATAAAAAGCGCGCCATGACACAACGTCATGACACGCTCTTGATATCGGATATTCGTACGATGTACGATTACTGCGTACGAATTATTCCTCGTCGAGAAGAATCTTCATCATCTCACAGGCAGCCTTGGCAACAGATGTACCAGGACCGAAGATGGCGGCAACACCGGCTTTATAGAGGAAGTCGTAGTCCTGTGCGGGAATCACACCACCGGCAATAACCATGATGTCTTCACGTCCAAGCTTCTTCAATTCCTCAATCAGCTGAGGTATCAAGGTCTTGTGACCTGCGGCGAGTGACGATGCACCAACAATATGTACGTCGTTCTCAACTGCCTCACGTGCAGCCTCGGCAGGTGTCTGGAACAATGGTCCCATATCCACGTCGAAACCACAGTCGGCATAACCGGTGGCTACTACCTTTGCACCACGGTCGTGACCGTCTTGACCCATCTTCGCAACGAAGATACGGGGACGGCGACCTTCCTTCTTCGCAAACTTCTCGGTCAACTCGCAGGCTTTCTCAAAGTCGGAGTCGTTCTTGCTTTCTGAACTATACACGCCTGAAATGGTTCTGATTACTGCTTTATAACGACCTACGATTTCTTCGCAGGCATCACTGATCTCACCAAGAGTACAACGCAACTGAGCTGCTTTCACTGCCAAATCGAGCAGGTTGTTCTCGCTCTTGCGGCCTTCCTTGAAGTCGCGGACGCACTCGGTAATAGCCTTGAGGGCTGCCTGACAAGCGGCTTCATCACGTGAAGCGCGTACCTCTGCCAAGCACTCTTCCTGCTGTTTGCGTACTGCTGTATTATCAACCTCGAGGATATCGATAGGATCTTCATGGTCGAGACGATACTTGTTGGTACCAACAATGGTCTGTACACCAGAGTCGATACGTGCCTGAGTGCGGGCAGCTGCCTCTTCAATACGCATCTTAGGCAGACCAGTTTCAATAGCCTTTGCCATACCACCAAGTTTCTCGATTTCCTGAATATGCTCCCAAGCCTTATGAACGAGCTCGTTGGTCAGGGTCTCTACATAGTATGAACCTGCCCATGGGTCAATCTGCTTGCAGACTTTAGTCTCGTTCTGAATATAGATCTGGGTATTACGAGCAATACGAGCAGAGAAGTCAGTAGGCAGGGCAATAGCCTCGTCAAGAGCATTGGTGTGGAGCGACTGAGTATGACCCAATACAGCTGCCATAGCCTCAATACAGGTACGGCCTACATTGTTGAAAGGATCCTGCTCGGTCAGCGACCAACCTGAAGTCTGAGAGTGGGTACGCAGAGCGAGTGACTTTGGATTCTTAGCACCGAAGCTCTTCACAATCTTAGCCCACAACAGACGACCTGCACGCATCTTGGCAATCTCCATGAAGTGATTCATACCGATAGCCCAGAAGAACGACAGACGGGGTGCAAAAGCATCCACATCAATACCTGCATTAACACCAGTACGCAGATAGTCGATACCGTCGGCAAGTGTATATGCCAATTCGATGTCGGCAGTAGCACCAGCTTCCTGCATGTGGTAACCTGAGATAGAGATACTGTTGAACTTAGGCATCTTCTGTGAGGTAAACTCAAAGATGTCGGCAATAATCTTCATTGAGAATGCAGGTGGATAAATATAGGTATTACGCACCATGAACTCTTTCAGAATATCGTTCTGAATAGTTCCTGCCATCTCTTCCAGTTTAGCACCCTGCTCCAGACCTGCCACGATATAGAATGCCAAAATAGGAAGCACAGCTCCGTTCATGGTCATCGAAACAGACATCTTGTTCAAGGGAATACCTGAGAAGAGCACCTTCATATTCTCTTCATTACAGATAGATACACCTGCTTTACCAACGTCGCCAACTACGCGAGCGTTGTCGGGGTCATAACCACGGTGGGTGGGCAGGTCGAAGGCTACAGACAGACCTTTCTGACCACTGGCGAGGTTACGACGGTAGAATGCATTCGACTCCTCTGCAGTAGAGAATCCGGCATACTGACGGATAGTCCATGGGCGGAATGGATACATCATACTATACGGACCGCGGAGATATGGAGGGATACCTGCTGTGAAGTCGAGGTGCTCCATGCCTTCAAGGTCTTCTTTGGTATATACGGGGCGAACCTCAATGTGCTCTGGTGTCTTCCAGTTAGGCACGATGTGGTTCTCTTTCAGCCAGGCTGCGCCATCGGTGGCGTGGATGCCGGCATAAATATCGATGTTCTTGAAATCTTTTCTCATAACTTTAGATGCCTAACTTTTGATTGTACTCTTTCAAAGTCTCAAGCACGTTGCAACGAACGTGTACGAAGTTCTCAATGCCAGCGGCCTTCAGGTCGTCCATGCATGCAGGAGCACCTGCCACTACAAACATGGCACGTCCGTCCAAATATTTGAATGCGGGGATGGCATACTCTGCATATTCATCGTCTGACGAACAGAGTACTACGATATCAGCACCAGCCTTAAGTGCAGCATCAACGCCTTCCTCTACGGTCTTGAAGCCGAGATTGTCGATAACTTTATAACCGGCACAAGCCAAGAAGTTGCAAGAGAACTGTGCACGAGCCTGACGCATAGCCAAATTACCAATGGTCAACATAAACGCAGTAGGTGTCTTGGCCTCTTCAGTATGGATGCGGAGATTCTCGAAGTCGGCAGCCAAACGAGTGGTTTCGAGCTTCTTGATAGGAGTTTCTTCTGCCTTTCCACAACCACATGCACAAGGTCCGAGGGCGCGTTTGCCTTCGCTCTTCTCTGTGAAGTTGGGGAACTGGTTTGTTCCGAGAAGGAACTCTTTGCGCTTAGCAGCATCGCCGTGACGCTTCACATTGGTAGCATTGATATCATCCTGTACGGTGCCATTCTTAACAGCAGCGAGGAATCCGCCTTCTTCTTCCACTTTGAGGAAAATCTTCCAAGCCTCCTGAGCCAACGCATCAGTGAGGTGTTCGATATAGTAAGAACCGGCAGAAGGATCGACGATACGATCGAAATGGCTCTCTTCCTTGATGAGCAACTGCTGGTTGCGAGCAATGCGCTCTGAGAAATCGGTTGGTTTCTCATATACTACGTCAAACGGAGTTACGACAAGTGAATGAACACCGCCAAGAGCAGCACTCATTGCCTCTGTCTGTGAGCGGAGCAGGTTAACATAGCTGTCAAACACAGTTTGGTTGTAAGTAGAAGTAGAAGCGTTGATTACCATCTTGCAAGAGCAGTCGCACTTAGGCTCGTACTGTTTTACAATCTGGGCCCACAACAGACGAGCTGCGCGGAACTTGGCAATTTCCATGAAATAGTTTTCAGAAACGCCCATATAGAACTTGATGCTCTTGGCTGCAAGATCTACATCTACGCCGGCATCCACCAACTGCTGCAGATACTCATTACCCCAAGCAAGGGCATAGCCGAGTTCCTGTACGATATATGCACCGGCATTGTTCAGCGTGTCGGTGTGTACCATAACGCAGCGCAGATTGGGATATTCCTTGAAAGCCTCAACCACCTGAGGGAGTTTGGCAAGTACCTTGCTGGTATCCTTACCCTTTTGGATCATCTTGTCTATGGGATCGAAACCTACACCACCCACGATTTTTTCCTTGTCATAGCCTTCCTTCTCGAAGTAAGCCTTCAGAATTTCTGCCAGTTCAAGAACATGACATGGGCATGTACGATAGCTGACCTCTACAATATCCAAACGGATATCTTTCAGTAATTTGTCGATAAAATCGGCACTAACAAGATCACCGTCAAAACGGAATCCGATAGAATTTACACCCTTCATCAGGATGTCGAGTGCCTTTTTGTTGGCCTCTACAGGATCGGTAACGACGATGTTCTGTCGAACATACCACTCGTTAGAGTCTTTTTTATTTCCACGAACGAATGGGAACTCACCGGGAAGTGCATCTGGAGTTTTCAAGTTTGCCAGATCTTCACGGCGGTAGAAGGGTTGTACGTTGAAACCCTCATTGGTTCTCCACACGAGTCGTTTCTGGAAGTCAGCACCTTTCAGATCGACTTCAATCTTGTCCAGCCACTCTTGTGTGGTTGGCGCCTGAAACTCGGTGAAGAGTTTTTCTTTGTTAGCCATAGTTAGAATGATTATATAAGTTATTTCGTTGTAGTCAAATTCGGTTATGCACACATGTATTGCGGCCTACAAAGTTACAAATAATTTTTGAACCACCGAAAGATTTAATAATATTTTGATATTTATAAAAAAAAGATGCACAAAAATTATGCCATTGCGCAATTTTTGGCTACCTTTGCACGCTGTAAGAAAAAGCATGTTATGGAAGCATTTCAATGGTTACAAGATTTATTTACCACAACTGATTCTGTGGCGCATATTGCGCTACTGTATGCCGTGGTGATTGCCGCTGGTGTATATTTGGGGAAAATCAAGATTGGAGGCATCTCGCTGGGTGTCACCTTTGTGTTGTTTGCTGGCATTGTGGCTGGCCACATTGGATTTACTGCCCCACTTCCCATCTTGACATTTATTCAAGACTTCGGTCTTATACTGTTTGTCTTCATGATAGGACTACAGGTTGGACCTGGTTTCTTTGAGAGTTTTGGTACTACAGGCATCAAGCTGAACGGATTGGCCATAACGACTATCCTACTCAACATCCTTGTGATGTTTGCCTGCTACTTCATCTTCTTCGACACATCCAACGTCTGCAACCTACCAATGATGGTCGGTACGCTCTATGGTGCTGTGACCAACACACCAGGACTTGGTGCTGCCAACGAAGCACTGGGTTCGGTATTTACCGACAATGCACCACAGATAGCATCGGCTTACGCTTGTGCTTATCCACTCGGTGTATTGGGTATTATTGGTGCCACTATATTAATAAGGTATATATGCAAGGTTCGCTTGGAGAAAGAAGAAGACGAACTCAACGAGCATGAAGGTGTGAAAGCCAATCAGAAGCCTCACAAGATGCACCTTGAAGTGACCAACACTTACCTTGAAGGAAAAACGATGTTACAGGTTCACGACTTTTTGAACCGCGACTTTGTATGTTCACGTATTCTGCACGAAGGTCACGTGAGCATTCCAAACCGCAACACCGTATTCCACAAAGGTGACCAACTCTATATTGTATGTACAGAAGCTGATGCCGAGGCTATCATCGCCTTTATCGGTCCAGTGATACAGGTCAACTGGGAACAACAGGACCAACCTTTCGTATCAAAGCGTGTCTTGGTAACCAACCCCAAGATGAACGGAAAATCGCTGGCATCGTTGCATTTCTCAAGTGTACATGGTGTCAATGTAACCCGTATCACCCGTCAGGGCATGGATATCTTTGCCTCCAGCAGTCTGCCTCTTCAAGTGGGTGACCGCATTATGGTAGTAGGTCCAGAAGACGCTGTTGACCGTGTAGCCAACGAGATGGGTAACTCTATCCGTCGCCTTGATGCACCAAACATTGCTACAATCTTTGTGGGCATCATCATCGGTATTATCTTCGGTTCACTGCCCGTAGCATTCCCAGGAATGCCTGTTCCAATGAAGCTCGGTATTGCAGGTGGTCCGCTGATTATCGCTATCCTTATCGGACGTTATGGTTATAAAGTAAAATTGGTAACCTATACAACGACATCGGCCAATATGATGTTGCGCGAAATCGGTCTGGTACTCTTCTTAGCAAGTGTGGGAATCAAGGCAGGAGCCAACTTCTTTGAGACTGTTGTAGAAGGTGACGGTCTGCTCTATGTAATGACCGGTTTCCTCATAACCATCATTCCAATCCTCATCGTAGGTCCTATAGCTCGTCTTTATTTCAAATTCAACTATTTCACCATCGCAGGAATGATTGCCGGTACCTATACCGACCCACCCGCATTGGCATACGCCAATTCCATCTGTTCTCGTGAAGCCCCTGCTGTAGGTTACTCCACAGTTTATCCGCTGTCGATGTTCCTTCGCATCTTCACAGCCCAAATCATCGTGCTGTTCTTCTGCGGATAACAGCCGATAATACATATAACACGAAAAACTTACATAAATAATACATTACATTACTAACATGACAAAATTCGGATTTCTGTTAAGCGCAATGTTGCTGGCAGGCACTTCCGCCATGCATGCCCAAATGGATGCAAGCATCAAGCTAAACGAAGTGATGACCAACAACCGCGCCAGCCTGCAGGACGAATACGGAAAGCGTGAAGCATGGGTTGAGATAGAGAACATCTCCCACTCGACCTATAATATCCGTGGGATGTATATCACCACAGACCGCTCCGTTCTCCAGCGTTCCATGAGCGTGCCTGAACGCATCAAGCGCATGAGCATCATCCCCAACGGAGAAGTGCGCACAAACTTGAGCGGTCGTCAGCACCTTGTACTCTTTCTCAACAGTCAGCCCCATTTGGGTTCACTGCATCTGACAACACCTGTTGACTCTACAAAGTCATTGTGGATTGCACTCTACAACGGTAATGCCACACAATTGATTGACTCAGTCACCGTACCGGTACTGAAAGCCGATCAATCGTATGCTCGTATAGCCAACAACGGCACAGCCGCCGACTGGGAAGTAAAATCAGCCGACCGTGTTACTCCAGGTATATCCAACATCACTACTGTTAGCGAATCAAAGGTTGACAAGTTTAAACGCGAAGACCCCCATGGATTTGCCATTACCATCATGGCAATGGGTATTGTATTCGTTTGCTTAGCCCTGCTTTGGATTGTATTCTCCTTGTTCGGTCTGCTTATGAAGCATCTTGAAACAGCGAAGAAGGTGGCAAACAAACAACCACTTAAACCAATCACCAAAACTGTTGAGACAGCAATGGAGGTTAGCCGCATCACTGGTAACGTATTGCAAGATGGTCTGAAAACAAAAGGTATCGACCGTGAAATATATATGGCGGTCATCGGTATGGCCCTCAGTCAATATGAGGATGATGTTCACGACGTAGAAAGCGGTGTGATTACCATCCAGCCGAAACCAACCCGTTGGGATGACGAATATTCACAAATGACACATTTCCACGATCCCGTCGTTCCCACCGACCATGCAGCTCCCCAAATTCCCACAACCACTAATAACGCATTATAACAATGAAGAAATATCAGTATAAAGTACAAGGTGTTGACTACGATGTAGAAATCGAGGAAGTAGAAGGCAACATCGCCAAAGTAAACGTAAACGGAATTCCGTTTGAAGTAGAGCTCCAGCAGCCTATCAATGCAGCTAAGCATCCTACTATTGTGAAGCCAAAGGTTGCAGCTCCCGTTGCTCCTGCAGCCGCTGCACCAACAACAAAGCCGGTTCAGGCTGCCGCTCCTGCAGCAGCAGGAAGTGGCAATGTAGTAAAGGCTCCACTGCCAGGCACCATCACTTCTATCAATGTGAAGGTCGGTGACACCGTAGCCATTGGCGATACACTTGTCGTGCTTGAAGCCATGAAGATGCAGAACAACATCGAGGCAGAATACGCAGGTACCGTAACCGCTATCAATGTCAATGTAAGTGATGTCGTAATGGAAGGCAGCGCACTGCTGACCATCGGTTAATCGATAAATAAAAAATGTGATAAACACGCAAGATTATGGATTTCTTACATTTCATAGCAGAAAACTTCAATGAGTTTCTGACCTACACTGGTTTTGCCAATGCTACGGCTGGAAACCTCATCATGATAGCAGTCGGAGCCCTTTTCATCTGGCTTGCCATCAAGAAGGACTTCGAGCCCCTATTGCTTGTCCCCATTGGATTAGGCATCATTCTGGGCAATATTCCCTTCCGTGCTGATGCCGGACTGGAGATTGGACTTTATGAAGACAACTCTGTGCTGAACATCTTCTATCAAGGTGTCCGCCAGGGATGGTATCCGCCACTTATCTTCCTTGGCATTGGTGCCATGACAGACTTCTCTGCCCTGTTGGCCAATCCTAAACTGATGCTCATTGGAGCCGCAGCACAGTTTGGTATCTTCGGTGCATATATGTTCGCTTTGATATTGGGTTTCGAGCCAAACCAGGCTGCTGGTATTGCTATCATTGGTGGCGCCGATGGTCCTACAGCCATCTTCCTTTCATCAAAATTGTCTCCCAACCTCATGGGTGCCATTGCCGTTTGTGCTTACTCCTACATGGCTCTTGTTCCACTGATTCAGCCACCATTGATGCGTCTGCTTACCACCAAAAAGGAGCGCGTCATCAAGATGAAGCCAGCGCGTCAGGTAAGTCAGACCGAGCGTATTCTGTTCCCTATCGTTGGATTGCTTCTCACCACATTCATCGTGCCTTCAGGCCTTCCTCTTTTGGGTATGCTCTTCTTCGGTAATCTGCTGAAAGAATCGGGCAAGACCACTCGTTTGGCAAAGACAGCTGGTGCTGCTCTGAACGACATCGTGGTAATGCTTCTTGGTTTGACCGTAGGTTGTTCTACTCAGGCATCAGAGTTCCTGACTATAAACACCATCTATATCTTCGCTATCGGTGCTGGTGCATTCATCATCGCCACTATGAGCGGTGTATGTTTCGTGAAGATTATGAACCTCTTCTTGCCAAAGGATAAGAAGTTGAATCCACTGATTGGAAACGCTGGTGTAAGTGCCGTACCTATGGCAGCACGTATTTCCAACAACCTCGGATTGGAATACGACCGTCACAACTTCCTTCTCATGCACGCCATGGGTCCGAATGTAGCCGGTGTAATCGGTTCGGCTGTTGCTGCCGGTGCCTTGCTTGGTTTCCTTTCGTAGATAAGCAAAGACATGATATCATCAGCAGGATTTCTCGTTTGGGAAGTCCTGCTTTTGTTTTCTCGTGTGTCTTTCAGCCTCTATCAGTGGTTTAACAGGAAGGTTCATCATACTCCAAACGAGGGTATGATAGCATACATAAATCTCTGTTTTCAATTATTATCGAACACTCGAACACCACTTGAGTTTAAAGCTTTGTATGACATAGCCTTACCGGTGGTGTTCGATGGCTTATTTCAGCGTTTATCGAACATCGACCGAACACCTATTAAAGCAAGTACATGCTATATTCTCAGCAGTCTAACAGCCTGTATGGTATATCCATCAAACAGATTCGTTTAAAAAAATTTGGTAGAACCAATTATTCATTTTACCTTTGCGGAAGTTTTCGAAAACACAATGGACAGACACAATACACAACAGGGGGCAGTCATGCCCAAACCACGCATTGCCATCATCGATCCTAATGCACTTGCAGCATTGGGGCTTCGCCATATTCTCCAAGACGTAATGCCTATCATGGAAGTAGATACCTACGGCACACTTGCAGAACTGGAAGCCAATCGTCCTGATAGTTATTTCCACTATTTTGTAGATATCAGCGTGGTATTGCGCCATCGTTCGTTTTTCATGGAACGCCAGCGTAAAACTATCGTGCTGACGCTGCAGAACGAAGATGCATCAGGTTTATCAGGCTTTCATTCATTGTGTGTTAACCAACCAGAAGATCACCTTGTCAAGCAATTGCTTGCGATGGAACAACATGCCCACAAGGGCGGACGCAACTTACCCAATATGCAGGGGGAATCAACTTCTCGAATATTGAGTGATCGTGAAATAGAGGTGATGATACTGATTGTAGAAGGTCACATCAACAAAGAGATTGCCGACCAACTACATATAGGCCTCTCTACCGTCATCACCCACCGCCGTAACATTATGGAGAAACTCAATATCAAGAGTGTCAGCGCACTCACCATCTATGCAGTGATGAATGGTTATGTGGATATCAACCGTATCTGATCGGCTATAGTTTTACACTTGAAATATCTACCAAGCCATTGACAATGGCATAAACGGTAAGTCCTGCAGGCGAATGAATCTGCAGTTTGCGAGCAATATTCCTTCGATGGGTAATGACCGTATTGACCGAGATACAGAGATGATCGGCGATTTCCTTGTTCGCCATGCCTTGAACCAATGAAACTATCACTTCCCGTTCACGGTCTGATAACATGTCATTATTATCATTGCCGCTTTTATTGACCATCGTAGAGATATTTCGCGTCACCTTATCTTGCTTCAGTTGGTTCTCCAATCTGCGTATGGCAGGAGTAAAAATATGGTCTTCCACGTTAGCGTGATTGCGCAACCACTCTTCATTATTATAGATGTCGTATAGCGCCGCCATGAGTTTATTGTTGGTTTTGCCGTCTGAAGGCAGATATTTAATCACCATCAGTTTGAGTTCTATCAGCACTCTGTCTGTCGATTCATGGTGTTTGGAGAAGGTATCAACATTATAGTTTTTCTTTGCCTCACCATTGAGCAATGCCTCCACATAAGGGAACAAAGTTTTTTCCTCATATCGCATATGACGTTGAATTTCTCTGGCATAGTCATCAAAGAACTTCATTATCAATTGTCCGAGGGCATTATCGCTGTCCAGACAGTCACCCAGTTTCTTGCGTATGGTTGGCAATTGGTAGTCAAGAAAATAAGTATGGCTCGCTTTCAGATAATGCAACAGTGTACGTACGTCGAGCTGTGCATCGTCATTGAAGTCCGTATGTCCGTTAATAGTGTAATTGACCACAGCGAGAAAGGTATAAGTATCCACATTATTCTCCTCACACATCTCTTTTACAGTCTTATCGCCAAATCCGAGATGAATGCCAAAGCTCTCCAAGGTCTGCAATAGATGATAGTTATCGCGCATAAGCGTCACCATCTTATCGCTTGCTTCATACATTTTCAGAGTTTTCATTGTTGCTTACCTATTATATATATTAATACGCTGCAAAATTAGTCATTTTCAGACAAACCGACAATACTTTCCAACCACAATACCTATTTTTGGGTATCGTTCTGATTTTCCCATTCCTTCCATTCGCGCAATGCTTCCTGCCAGTCGGTCTGTTCTCCTTTGTCAAGTGCTTCTTGCTGGCGGGCCGCCTCATCGCGCGCTTTATCACGTGCCCGTTTGGCTTTCATCGCCTCAATGGTAGCATCATCAAGTATCTGAATAGCGCCACGACGCACTGCCTCATGGAGTTCTTCCTCACCGAAAGCCTTTCCAGGCTCATTAAAGTCAGAGATATTAAATTCAAACTGCGTGCGCAAGTCGTGACGTACTTGTTTTTGTCCAGCCCTATTGCTTGCATTTTTCAGGCGAAGCAGTTTGGCTATCTGTTTGATTTCATCAGCCGAATATTTGTTTCTTCCCATAGTAACGTTTGATTTCAGCGTGCAAAGTTATCAAAAAGAGTGCATTATACAAAACAAATAGAGCAAAAAGAAAATCTTTAAAACTGTTTTATATCACCACGATTGAGTATCCCCGATAAGGTTTTCGTTACACTATTTCACATTTTTTGAGTATTGCATGCCTCATCAAAGCGCCGTACCTTTGCAGCCGAAAAATAAACGATACAAGACGCAAAGACATGAACAAGAGACAATTTCTGATGATGGCAGCTGGCCTGTTGACCGCTACTTCCGCAATGGCCATCGGTTCACAAGACAACAACAATGCCCTAATTCAGGATGCAACAACAAGCAATGAGACAGCGCCAAAAGCCGCTCAACCCAAAAAGAGTAACAGCAACGACTATGAAAAATGGCGCATCGGAAGCTACGGTGAGATGCTTGCCACCTTCAAAGATTACGGATTGAACCGCTTCTATGGCAATAGCGTAGGCAATACAAAAATCAACCACAACGAGATTTCCATTCCTCGCTTTATCCTTCAAGGCGAATATAAGATTACTCCCAAATGGATTCTTTCTGCAGAAATAGAATTCGAAGCAGGTGGAACAGGTTCTGCCGTAGAGATGGAAGCACAGTCAGGCAGTGAGAATGGCGAATATGAAACAGAAATGGAAAAAGGTGGCGAAGTTGCCCTCGAACAATTCCACATCACCCGACTCATCGCTCCACAATTCAATGTTCGCGTAGGACATCTCATCATTCCCGTAGGACTTACCAATGCCCATCACGAACCTTTGAACTTCTTTACAGCCGCACGACCAGAGGGTGCGACCACGATTATGGCTTCTACCTGGCACGAGACTGGTGTAGAACTATTCGGTACAGTAGGCAAAGGAGCTGCCACCTTCGATTATCAAGCACTGGTAACAGCAGGTCTGAACCCCAATGGTTTCGACTCATACAACTGGATACAAGGCGGAAAACAAGGATTTCTTGAAACCGACAATTTCACTGCTCCTGCCTATACGCTACGTCTGGATTGGCGCGGAATACCAGGTTTGCGAGTCGGAGCATCTATGTTCTACAATCCCAAGGCAGGCAAAAACGCCGACAAACTCATTACCTATGCCAACATGGGCGACATCAACGTACTGCTCTACTCCTTTGATGCACAGTACAGCAACCGTTATGTAACCGCACGTGCCAACTACCTTTCTGGTAATATCACTGAGACCACAGGACTCACTGCCGCCAACAAATACTACTCCAACAAGTCGCCTTACAGTCGTATGGGACCTGTTGCCAAGCGCGCAGTAGATTGGAGCGCCGAAGTAGGTGTGAACCTCAAATCGTTTTTCCCCGGTGTATCCCACTTCCCCGTTATCTATCCTTTCGTGCACTACAACTATTATAACCCACAAGAGAAATGTGAATCAGGTTTGATTGCTGATAAGCGATGCCAAGTCAGCCTATGGAGTATCGGTGCCAACTGGCGTCCATTACCCAACTTGGTAGTCAAAGCCGACTACACCACTCGTCAGATAGGCACCTCCAAGATGTTTGGCACGAGCCAATACAATAGCGAAAACGAACTGCGTATCGGTGTGGCATACATGCTGTGGTTCGCTAAGAAATAACCAATAAGCAAATTATAAACAACAAAAAATACAGACTCATGATGAAAAAGATTTTTAAGTACGCACTGCTGATGGTATCAGTATGCACACTCTCCGCCACTGTTGTCAGCTGTGGCAATGACAAGAACGACGACAACAATCCAATTATCGACCCCAGTCAGGCATCAGATCTTGACTACAGTTCTGCTTATGCCGAACAATGGGCAAACTACATGGTAACTGTATCCAACCTGCTGAAAGAGGATGCCAACACCCTTTACAACCAATGGAACAATGGCTATGCCAACACCTTCAAGAACCATAACACCACAGAATATAAGTCAGCCATTGACTGTGTGGATCAGATTTTCGAAGGATGTATCGACATTGCAGGTGAGGTTGGCGATACCAAGATTGGCGACCCATACAGCAAATACACAGCTGGAAAGAAGACCGAAGCACTCTATGCCGTAGAATCATGGTATAGCTGGCATTCTCGCGACGACTATCGCAACAACATCTACTCTATCCGCAATGCCTATTATGGTTCCCGCGATGGTAGCATCAATAGCAATTCTTTGTCAGCACTACTCGCCAAGAAGAATGCTACACTTGATACCGAAGCCAAAGAGAAGATTGCCGCAACAGCCGATGCTATCTATGCTATTCCACAGCCATTCCGCAACAATATCAACACCACTGAAACTGTAGCTGCTATGAATGCTTGCGCCGACCTCGTAAACTTCATCAAACAGGAACTCAAACCTTATTTCGATGCCAACATCAACGACGATGCCACTCTTGATCCCATCGTCAAACAGTATGTTGATGCTGTAGTACTGCCTACCTACAAGGAATTGGCAGAAAAGAATGCAGCCCTCGACACCGCAGTTCGTGCTTTCAAGGCCAGTCCTTCTAATGCTAATTTCTCTGCTTGCGCTCAGGCATGGCTCGATGCTCGTGCACCTTGGGAACAGAGTGAGGCATTCCTCTTCGGTCCTGTTGATGAGCTTGGCCTTGACCCCAACATGGACAGCTGGCCTCTCGACCAGTCACAGATTGTACAGATTCTGAAGTCGCAAGACTTCTCTAACCTCAACTGGAAAGAAGGCGAGAGCGACGACAAGATAGAATCAGCACAGAGCCTCCGCGGTTTCCACACACTGGAATTCCTCATCTTCAAAGATGGTAAAGCACGCACCGTGAAATAAGATTGCTAACACAAGAACCATATTATCCACACATGGCGAAGGCAGGAAAGTCACCATTTCCTCGCCTTCGCTATCGCGGCAAACAAAAAGAAACATACTAAACATGAATAAATGGCTGCATTTCCCTTTGCTGTTGACCGCTCTGGCCATGCTTGGTAGCTGCACCGACGATGAAAAACTCGATGTGACCGACATCGATGTGCCCACTGGCTACGAACTATCAGCAGGCACTTCCACTGGTTTCTATAGTTCATCGGTGGCCTACGACCAAGGCGCAATATGGCTATCAGGGGCTTATAGTTCGCGATTCAGCTCTGGCGACCAACTCTACGACAATGTCAAATCTGCCAACGAGAATGGCTATGGCGGCGGTCTCGGTCCTGTCTATGCAGGCTACTCTTGTGGCAGTTGCCACCGTAATGCCGGTCGCACGGAGCCAACCTATTGGACAAACTTCAAAAACGGAAGCGATGACGGATCCGGACAGTACGGTTTTACCTCATCGCTGATCTACATCACTCGACGCAACGGAACATTCTTTCCCAACTATGGCCGCGTCATTCACGACCAAGCCATCTATGGTGTGAAGCCTGAAGGCAAACTAAAAGTGACTATTGACTCGATGACATACTCCTTTCCAGACGGTGAAAAATACACGCTCTGCGTTCCTAAATGGCATATCACCGAATGGTATGCCGACAGTATCCGTCTTGAGGATCTCTTCTGCACCGTTCGTGTTCCGCTTCGCCACGTAGGTATGGGCCAGATGATGGCACTCGATCCCAACGAAATAGAGGCATTGGCACGCAAGAGCAACTATCCCGAATGGGGCATCAGCGGTCGCTGCAACTACATCACCGAGCGTGGTGTGCGCCAACTGGGACTTTCCGGCAACAAGGCGCAACATGCCGATTTGACCGTCGAACTGGGCTTTTCGAGCGACATGGGCCTCACCAACAGCCGCTATCCTGAGGAAATCTGTGAAGGACAGTCACAGATGAAGGATGGTTCGATGATGGGATTGTCCTATCAACAACTGGACTGCACCACCGAACAGATGGAAGATGTCGATCTTTACATGCAGTCACTTTCTGTTCCTGCCCGTCGCAATGTCAACGATCCCGACGTCATTGAAGGTCAGAAACTCTTTTATCAGGCAGGCTGTCACCTGTGCCACGTCACTACGCTGCATACCAAAAAGCGCGGCACCACCTTGCTGGCAGGCACTACATTGCCATGGCTTGGAGGACAAACCATACACCCCTACTCCGATTATCTACTCCACGACATGGGTTCAGAAATCATGGGCGTGGGTTTGAACGATAATTTTGTGAGCGGTCTGGCTCGTGGAAACGAATGGCGCACCACCCCGCTGTGGGGTATCGGTCTGCAGAAGAAGGTAAACGGACACACCTATTTTCTGCACGATGGCCGGGCCCGTAACTTCACCGAAGCCATTATGTGGCACGGCGGCGAGGGCGAAGCCTCCAAAAACAAGTTTAAGAACATGACCAAACAACAGCGCAACCAGCTGATACAATTCCTTTGGTCGCTATAATTCAAGCAACTTGTCAGACGTATCATCCAACAACAATCAGGTAAAACCCAACAAATACAACCAATGAAATACAACAGAATCATGGCCATCATTATGGCCTCTCTGCTCTCAGCAGGTGCTTTTGCCGAGACAGAAAAGATAGAAAACAACAGCGAACTTGCTGACAACACCAACACCGAGAGTGCCGACAACACCACTGCCAAAATGGATATGGAGAACGGCGTGCTGCCCATTGCCGACGACCGTGGCTTCACCCTTCAGTCTAAGGATGGCAATTTCGTGTTCAAGCCCTATATGTATGTGCAGAGTACGCTCAACATGAAATACTACGACGACGAGGGACTTGACAAAGCCTATAATCAAGATAACATTGCCAACAGTGGCTTTGCCATTCCCTATGCCATCATCGGTTTCACCGGTAAGGCATTCGGTAAGATCGATTACAACATCAGTATCAATGCCGCAGCATCGGGTGGCAATGTGTTGCAACAGGCATGGATTGACTATGCCGTTAGTCCTGCCTTGCGTTTCCGCGCTGGTAAATTCAAGACACCCTTCACACATGCCTACCTCACCACACTTGGCGAGACATTGTTTCCACAGGTTCCCACTTCGCTGACTGCAAGCAGCATCCTGCCCTACTCCCTCAATGCCGTCACCCCAAGCATAGGCACAGGATTCGACTTGGGCTTTGAGGTGCATGGCGTCATCAACAATAAGTTTGGCTATGAAGCAGGACTTTTCAACGGAACAGGGTCATCTGTCAACAGTGCCACCAAAGGTTTCAGCGACGACAACCATTTGCCTTCACTGCTCTACGCTGGTCGTTTGACCTATATGCCTAATGGTCCGATGCCCATGACACAGGGTAATGCCAAGATGCAACATCTCGACAAGATGCTTATCGGCATCAGCGCCAACTACAACAACGAGGCAGAAAACGAGAGTACCAACGACTTCCGCGCCGGTTTGGAGTTTGCCTGGCTGAAAAACAAATGGTATTTTGCCGCCGAAGCCTACTACATGCATGTTGGATTCACCGACCGTCAGAAGATAGACAAGACTTATGACTTCTGGGGAGGATATGCACAAGCAGGCTATTTCGTAGCTCCACAATGGCAATTGGGCGTGCGTTACGACTTCATGGACCGCAATGGTTCTTCAAAAGACGGTTTTCTCAACATGCCGGCAGCCGTGGTCAACTATTTTGTACCTAACACCAATCTGAAACTGTCTGCCATGTATCAGTATATCGGTCGTACCGGACATGCCACACAATTAGACCGCGACCTCGATGACCTCGGCATTGCTACCCATACCGCATGTATCATGATGCAATTTGCTTTTTAATGATGAAATATTTGTATAAGTCAATGAAAATCCGTATCTTCGCATTTGCTGCCATCGCTGTACTGCTGTTGGCAGCCTGCGACGACGGACGCATCTATAATGAGGTGGCTGTTGACACCACCGGACGATCAGCCCGACTCACGGCAACCATTACTGGTTTGGACCATTGGACCGACAATTACACCGTGTCACTGGCAGGCTTTGCCGAAGGCGATGACTATGCCAGCATCTCTAAAGCCGTTCAGGCCAATGCCGACGGACAGGTGAGCATGACGCTGAACAATATTCCCGACCAGGTGACGAGTGTTCGCCTCTGTGTGCTCGACCGTCTGCGCCGCAATGTAGTGACGTTTAGCGAAGTGGCAACCGAAGGTGTGCGCGACACCATCCGACTGGAGTTGGGCACCGTAGATGCCAGTATGCTCAATGCTATACAACAGGGATACCTCAACACAACCTGTGCCAACTGCCACGGCGCAAGCAACCATGCCGCAGCAGGCCTCAACCTTACGGCAGGCAAATCGTATGCAGCACTGGTAGGTGTGGCATCCAGAAAAGTGGAAGGTCACCAACTCGTAGCGCCTGGCAATGCCGCAGAGAGTGTGCTCCACATGGTGCTACACAACGAACATGTAGAGGGTATCTCTATGAACCACTTCGACCTTGTGTCGGAAAAGAACGCAGAACTTATCCTGCCCCTTATCGACAGTTGGATTGACGGAGGTGCAGAGCAATAACATCAAAGAAAGATATGAATAGACTGAACACGATACAATACGAAAAGGCACATGCCGACATCTTCTGTTTCGACAATGACACGGCAGTGAAAGAATACCATGCCATAATCCATGTCGATGATGCCACTGTGGATTTTCCACAGCAGTTGCAAGCCATCATGGATGCCTATTCCACGCTGGTAGAAAATACTTTGCTTGGTGCGCGCTGCATCTTCAAGCGCTATTTCCTAAGCGACTCTGCCAATCAGGAAGATGAAGTGGCTGCCGCCGATATGACCGATTGTGCCAAAAGTATCATCCAGCAGGCTCCGCTCGACGGTACCAAGGTGGCGCTGTGGGTTTATCTGATGACCGACGTACAGACCGGAATAGGTCAAAGTGGCCTTTATGAGGTGCGCCACGGTGCTTACCGTCACCTTTGGAACGGCAGTGCCCACAACATGGCAACCAACTCTGAATATCAGACTCGCCTGCTTTTCAACGAATACAACCTGCAGCTCATTGAGGAGGGATGCACGCTGAAGGACAACTGCATACGCACTTGGTTTTTTGTCAACGATGTGGATTTGAACTATGGCGGTGTGGTGCGTGCGAGAAACCAGTTCTTCTTCACCCAAGGACTTACTGCCAAGACCCACTTCATAGCCTCTACCGGCATTGGTGGCAGACAGGCAGACCCTAACGTGCTGACACAGTTGGACACCTATGCCGTGGCTGGTATTGAGAAAGAGCAAGTGGCATATCTCTATGCTCCTACCCACCTGAACCGCACCACCGAGTATGGTGTGAGCTTTGAGCGAGGCACCATGGTCGATTATGGCGACCGCCGACAAGTGTTTATATCGGGCACTGCCAGTATCGACAACAAGGGGCAGATTGTCTATCCCAAGGACATTCGCCGTCAGACCCACCGCATGTGGGAGAATGTAGAAGCGCTGTTGGCTGAAGCCGACTGCACCATGGAGGACGTAGGCATGATGGTGGTCTATCTGCGCGACACTGCCGACTATGCTGTAGTCAGTCAGTTGTTTGCCGAACGCTTCCCTGGACATCCCTACGTGATAGTCCATGCACCAGTATGCCGACCGGGGTGGCTGATTGAAATGGAGTGCATGGCAGTGCGCAAGACCCACCACCCGCAGTACAACCCATTCTGATAACATTGTAAAGTTTACGTTACAACATCCAAAGATGAAGCATCTCCGCATCGTTCTCACGCTGCTTATGACCATACTCATAGCCACCATGGCTGTTGCCACCTTCGTGGAGCAACGCCATGGGGCATCGTATGCTGCCACACATGTCTATCACACCTCATGGTTCTTTGCGCTTTGGGCATTGATGACCTTGGGAGGCATGGCGGCTATATGGCGCATGCGCCTCTGGCGGCGACTGGGTGTGATGTTGCTTCATGCTGCGCTGTTGCTGATACTGGCAGGGGCTGCCGCCTCATGGCTGACCAGTAGCGAGGGCACACTCCATTTGCGCAAAGGCCAACCGGCAGATTGCTACACCATCAAAGACTCACAGCTGTCGGCATCATTGCCTTTTCAGCAGATGACCCTACAAGGTTTCTCCGTAGTTTGCTATCCTGGTACAGAGGCGCCACAAGACTTTCAGAGCCAGGTAACCTACATTACGGCAGACCGTCAACACCATGAAGCCACCATCTCGATGAACCATATTCTTGAGGTGGAGGGCTATCGTTTCTACCAAACATCGTTTGACCCTGACCGTCAAGGTTCGGTACTTACAGTCAACTACGACCCATGGGGCACTCCCATCAGCTATGGCGGCTATGTATTACTGGCATTATCGATGGTCTGGTTGCTCATCGACCGGCGCGAAACATTCGGTCGCTTACTGCGGTCACCCCTGTTGCGCCAAGGTGCTACACTCATGCTGCTGATAGTTTGCTCCACGTCTGTACATGCCCGAAGTGTGCCTACTATCACGGCAGAACGAGCCAATCGGTTGGCTGAAATGCCGGTGGTCTATAACGACCGAATAGCACCACTCAACACGTTGGCACGCGATTTCCTACTTAAACTCTATGGGCGCACCTCCTATAAAGGACTTACTGCCGAACAAGTGTTATATGGTTGGATGCAGCGTCCTGAGACTTGGTCTGACGAACCAATGCTCTTGGTGAAAGACAGCAAGTTGCGCCAACAGTTGGGCATCGACGGTAAATATGCCCGCCTTGCCGATCTCTTCGACAATACAGGTCAGTATCGACTGCAACAACTCATTGCCATCGGTGGGGAAACTAAGGCTGTCAGAGAGCTCGACGAGAAAGTGGGCATCATACTGATGCTCACCGAAGGTGAACTGTTGCGCCCGGCAAGTGGTGTGGCTATCAATCAGCACCGCCTCGTGGCAGAGATATGTTACAACCGCATACCCTTTGTCAGTCTGCTGTTTATGACCAATCTCACCTTGGGCATATTGGCATTCTGCCTGTTGCTCATCCCTGCGTTTCGTTTCCGCCATTGCTTATGGCAAACGGTCTGCCTCTTGGGAGGACTATCGTGGTTGGTATTGGTGGCAGGCTATGCTTTGCGCTGGTACATCAGCGGTCGCATCCCCTTGGGCAACGGCTTTGAAACCATGCTTTTTCTCGCTCTTGCGCTGCAAACCGTCGGTGTGATGCTCCATCGCCGCCTATCTATTATCGTTCCGTTTGCCCTGCTGCTGTCGGGGTTCACCCTACTGGTAGCCCATCTGAGCGAGATGAATCCGCAGATTACATCACTCATGCCCGTACTCCAGTCGCCATTGCTCACCATCCACGTCAGCCTCGTCATGATGGCTTATGCACTCTTGGCTTTCACCATGATGAGTGGCATAGTGGCACTGATAGCCCATCATCGTGGCCATACCGGCCACGAGGAATTGCTCACCGTACTGTCTCAACTGATGCTATATCCAGCCGTTTTCCTGTTGGCAGGCGGCATATTCCTCGGTGCGGTATGGGCTAACGTGTCGTGGGGAAAGTATTGGAGCTGGGATCCGAAAGAGGTTTGGGCACTCATCACCCTGCTCGTTTATGCCGTTCCACTACACCGCACCACTTTCCTTGCGCCCCATCGACCTGTGGCATACCATCTTTATATGCTCATCGCATTCTTCTCGGTGTTGATGACCTACTTCGGTGTCAACTATTTCCTTGGTGGCATGCACAGCTATGCATGACGCACGCACAGCCTACAAACAGCTTTCTGCCCCATCACTCTCCCTATGCTTTCGCAGAGTATCTATCTGCAGAAAGCCGCCACTTGGTTTCTCACGCCATCAAAATTCTATTTTCCACATCCTTTCACAAAGCCGCATAACACACAATTTATCATTACATTGCATCCGCTCGCAAGGTACATGGATCAGTAAAATCAATGAATTTGCTCAGCAATCTCAATGAATTTGGTGAGCAATTTCAATGAATTTGGTGAGGAAAACAATTTGATTTGGTGAGGAAAACAATTTGATTTGCCGAGGAAAACAATTTGATTTGCCGAGGAAAACAATTTGATTTGCCAAGCTATGGATATTACCTTTTGAACATCAATATGTTACACGGACAACAAAACTACGTTAGATAAATCTTCAAAACATGGGCTGTGGCGGTCGCAAGAAATCAGAAAAGCCCAGCCATCACGGCTGGACTTTCAACAAACGAAATAAACTTACATCAAAATTCTTATACATGTATAACTATGACTAAGAGCAACCACATAGTGGCCCTCTTGTGCTTTTTGGTCTTAATCAGTATTGTCGCACGGTCGCCCTTACATCGAGAGCGATGCGCATATTAACATCGAGGCAGGTCTTCTGACTTTGTTCCCACTCCAAACTCCTTCCCGCCATAAAGGGCAGTGGATTGTTTTGCTTGGAATGTGCTAAGGGAACTCACAGCTGCGGGACAGTAGGAGATTCTCACTCACATTCCCTTTTAAACGCTGTTATGCGTACCTTGACGTTGCAAAGATAGTATAATTCCACGGAACCACCAAACAAAACAGCAAAAAAATACCACAGTTGCACAATGCTGGCAACTGTGGCAATTATGATAATAGTTTGCGTTACTATCTGATGGATGAGGGATTAGATTTCCCAACCGATGGCTGACGCACCAAGAACAGCAGCCGAAGCGCCATCGAGACCGCTCACCAAGAACTGGGCCTTACCCTTGAAAATATTCATCACGTGGTTGTCATATGCTACTTTGATAGGATCCATGATGAGCTTACCGGCTTTCACCAGGCCACCAAAGAAGATGAATGCCTCAGGAGAAGAGAATGCAGCGAAGTCGGCACAGGCTTCACCAAGCATCGTACCAGTGAATTCGAAAATCTCTTTAGCCAGTTCGTCACCCTTGCCTGCGGCAATGCTTACGTCGAGCGAAGTAATCTTTTCGGCATCCAGCTCGCGGAGCAATGAGGGACGCTCGGTCTTCTCAAGCATCTCGCGGGCAGTGCGTGCCACACCTGTGGCAGAGCAATAAGCCTCCAAACATCCAGTGCGACCGCAACCGCAAATGCGACCTTGAGCACCACGAACCATAGTGACGTGACCTAACTCACCGGCAAATCCATCGTGACCGTAGAGCAGCTGTCCATTGACAACCACACCCGAACCAACTCCGGTACCAAGGGTGATGACGATAAAATTCTTCATGCCGCGTGCCACACCATATACCATTTCACCCAATGCAGCAGCATTGGCATCGTTGGTCAAGCCAACAGGAATGCCGAGTGCATCGCTGAACATCTGTGCCAATGGCACAATGCCATCGTGTGCCCATGGCAGATTGGGAGCAAACTCTATGGTTCCTCTATAGAAATTGCCGTTGGGTGCACCAATACCCATGGCTTTTATTTTCTCAATACCTCCTACTTGGTCAATGATAGGGAGAAGTGCTTCGACAGAAGCCTTAACAAAATCTTCTGCACAAGTATATCCGCCAGTCTTAATGGCTGTTTGAGTTTTAATGTCACCACGTGAATCTACGATTCCAAAGACAGAATTGGTGCCTCCGAGATCGAGTCCTATGACATATGGTTTGATGCCTTGCTGTTCACTCATAAGTTAATAAAATTGTATTTTAAGTTATTGATTTTCGAATTTCAAGTGGCAAAGTTATGAAAAAAACATCGAATAAACAAAGTTTTTTCCAAAGAAATGTACGAGATACACACATTCTTTGTATCTTTGCACTTGATATGCCGTTTCCAATACATATAAATATAGTCGATTTGGTATTCAAGGGAATGCTAATCGGCATGATTGCCTCAGCTCCTATGGGACCTGTAGGCGTACTCTGTGTGCAACGCACACTGAACAAAGGCCGATGGTATGGATTCATCACAGGAGTGGGTGCCGCAGTGAGCGACATCATCTATGCTGCCATCACTGGCTTTGGTATGGCTTTTGTCATGGACATCATCAATAACGACACGAATAAATTCTATCTGCAGATCATTGGCAGCATCATTCTACTGTCGTTTGGTATCTACACATGGAGATCAGACCCTACCAAAAATATCCATCAATCAGGTAAACAACGCGGATCGATGACACACAATGCCATCACGGCATTTCTCGTCACTTTCTCCAATCCGTTGATTATATTTCTATTTATGGGTCTCTTCGCACAATTTGCATTTGTCATTCCAAACAGACCATTTGAGATGATTGTCGGATTTGCAAGCATTGTGGGTGGGGCACTCGTCTGGTGGTATGGACTGACATGGCTGATAGACAAGGTGCGAGGCATCTTCGACTCCAGTGGCATACGCATCATTAATCAGATCATCGGTGCCATTGTCATCATCTTCTCCGTCATATTCCTCTTCGGAACATGTACCAACCTTTACCGCTTTTAGCACATAAGACAGATTATGCAAATAGCACAACAACTCAGAAAGACTAACATAGCAGAGTATCTGCTATATATGTGGCAGGTGGAAGACATTATCAGAGCATTCGACTGCTCGCTGAGCCGCATACGACGCGAATACATCGAGCGCTTCGACTATACCGACGAACAGAAAGAAGATGAAGCTGACTGGTTTGGAAACCTCATCAGAATGATGAACTCGGAAGGTTGTCGGGAGAAAGGACACTTGCAGATCAACAAGGTGACACTGCAGATGTTGCAGGAGCTACATACCCAACTATTGGGTAGTACAAAGTTTCCGTTCTACAGCGCCGAATATTACAAAGTGCTACCCTATATCGTAGAGTTGCGCAACCATGGCGCAAGCAAAGACGAAAACGAGATAGAGACTTGCTTCAACTCGCTATATGGCGTGATGATGTTGCGGTTGCAGAAAAAAGAGATAACACCCAACACACAGCATGCCATACAAGAGATTAGCACACTTATCGGTATGCTCAACGACTATTATCTCAAAGACAAAGAAGAACCACTGCAATTTGAATAGGAAGATGAACATCCTTGTAACAGGTTGCCACGGACAGTTGGGCAACGAGATACAACTGCTGGAGAATAACTATCCACAGCACACCTATTATAATACAGACCGCGACGAACTCGACATCACCGATAGCGATGCCATTGCTCACTTTGTGGATGAACACCACATAGACGGCATCATCAACTGCGCGGCATATACTGCCGTTGACAAGGCAGAAACGGATGAACAACTCTGCACAACACTCAATGCCACTGCTCCTGCATATCTGGCACAGGCTATAGAGAAACGCAACGGATGGATGGTTCAGATATCCACAGACTACGTGTTTGACGGCACAAACCATACACCATACGTTGAAACCGACACGACCAAGCCCAACAGTGTCTATGGCAGAACAAAACTGGAAGGAGAAATCAACGTGCAGAAATACTGCAAGCGCACCATGATAGTGCGCACAGCATGGCTCTATTCCATCTTTGGAAACAATTTCGTCAAGACGATGATCAGATTGGGAAAGGAGCGAGACAGCATTGGGGTGGTGTTCGACCAAATAGGCACGCCCACCTATGCACACGATTTGGCTAACGCCATTATGACTGCTATAGAACAGGGCATCAAGCCTGGCATCTACCATTTCTCCAATGAAGGAGTCATCTCATGGTATGATTTTACCAAGGCTATCCATCGGTTGGCTGGCATCAATACCTGCCGGGTAAGACCGCTCCACACAGCAGAATATCCTTCTGCTGCACCACGTCCATACTACAGCGTGCTCGACAAAACAAAGATTAAAACCACATACAATATAGATATTCCCTATTGGGAAGACAGTTTGAAACAGTGTATCGATAAGTTATGAATCAAGAAATAGAAAGAAGAAGAACATTTGCCATCATCTCCCACCCTGATGCCGGTAAGACAACGCTGACGGAGAAATTCCTCTTGTTTGGTGGACAGATACAGGTGGCTGGCGCTGTAAAGAGCAACAAAATCAAGAAGACTGCCACTTCCGACTGGATGGATATCGAGAAACAACGCGGTATCTCGGTATCTACATCAGTGATGGAATTTGACTACACACCTGCAGGTGGCGACATTGAATACAAAGTGAACATCCTCGACACACCGGGTCACCAGGATTTTGCAGAAGATACCTATCGTACACTTACAGCAGTGGATTCTGCCATCATCGTAGTGGATAGCGCTAAAGGTGTAGAGGCACAGACTCGCAAACTGATGAACGTATGTCGCATGCGCAATACGCCTGTTATCATCTTCATCAATAAGATGGACCGAGAAGGACGCGACCCATTCGATCTGCTCGATGAACTCGAACAGGAACTGGGCATCAAAGTGCGTCCACTGTCATGGCCCATCAACCAAGGTGCAAAGTTCAAGGGTGTTTATAATATCTACGAACAGAAGCTCGACCTCTTCACTCCCGACAAACAGCGAGTAACAGAAAAGGTAGAAATAGACATCAACAGCAAAGAACTCGACGAGAAAGTCGGTGAACGCGATGCTGACAAACTGCGTGAAGACCTTGAACTCGTAGATGGTGTATATCCTAAATTTGACGTAGAGACCTATCGCTCTGCCGAAGTAGCACCTGTGTTCTTCGGTTCGGCACTCAACAATTTCGGTGTACAGGAACTGCTCAACTGCTTTGTAGAAATAGCTCCGAGTCCTCGTGAGACTAAAGCAGAAGAGCGCATGGTAAAGCCCGACGAACCTAAATTCACGGGATTTATCTTCAAAATCACTGCCAATATCGACCCCAACCACCGTTCGTGTATCGCTTTCTGCAAAGTATGTTCGGGTAAATTTCAGCGCAACCAGCCTTATTTGCACGTAAGACAGGGCAAGACGTTGCGCTTCTCAAGTCCCACACAGTTTATGGCACAGCGCAAGAGTACTATCGACGAAGCATGGCCCGGAGACATTGTTGGTCTGCCCGACAATGGTATCTTCAAAATCGGAGACACGCTGACCGAAGGTGAAAAGCTCCACTTCCGCGGACTGCCATCATTCTCGCCCGAACTCTTCAAATACATTGAGAACGACGATCCAATGAAGTCAAAACAATTGCAGAAGGGTATCGACCAGTTGATGGACGAAGGTGTGGCACAGTTGTTTGTCAACCAGTTTAACGGCAGAAAGATTATCGGTACGGTAGGACAACTGCAGTTTGAGGTCATCCAGTATCGTTTGGAAAACGAGTACAACGCAAAATGCCGATGGGAACCCGTACATCTCTACAAGGCCTGTTGGATAGAAAGCGACAATGCCGCAGAGCTCGACAACTTCAAAAAGCGCAAGTATCAGTATATGGCAAAAGATAAGGACGGACGCGATGTGTTTCTCGCTGACTCAAGCTATGTATTGTCTATGGCACAACAGGACTTTGAGAACATCAAGTTCCATTTCACTTCAGAATTCTAAAAACATACCAACAAATGACCAGAGAAGAAGATATTCGTAAGGCTGTGGAAGTGCTCCGCAAGGGAGGCGTTATACTCTACCCCACCGATACCGTATGGGGAATAGGTTGCGATGCTACCAACAGCGAAGCGGTGAAACGTGTTTATGACATCAAACAACGTGATGATTCGAAGGCACTCATCTGCCTCGTGGATAGCGATGCACGCCTGCAACGATACATCCGCAAAGTGCCCGATGTGGCATGGCAGTTGCTCGACTGCTGCGACAAACCTACTACCGTTATTCTTGACGGTGCGGTCAATTTGGCAGAAAACCTTATTGCCGAAGATGGTTCCGTCGGCATACGCATCACTCAGGAGCCTTTCTCCAAGGAACTATGCTTCCGATTCCAGAAAGCGCTGGTATCTACATCGGCAAACATCAGCGGTGAACCTGCTGCACAAAACTACCCCGACATCGATCCGAAGATTATCGAAGCCGTAGATTATGTATGCTGGAGCCGCCGACAGGAGCATAAGCCTCACAAGCCATCGAGCATCATTAAACTGACAGAAGACGGTCAAGTGACCATCATCCGCAAATAGCAACCCCCTCAACCAACAGACCGAAACAAGAGAATAGATATGAGTCAACATGAAATAGCGACACGCACAGACTGGAGACACCGCATTCACGAATGGCGGGTAACACACATTAGCGACAGAATGTTTCTACTCGTTCTGGCGTTCTTTGTGGGTCTGTTGTCTGCTGTAGCCGCTTTCATCCTGCACAGTATGATTGACCTGATAGGCTCACTGCTGACGGGTAAGTTTACTGCAACAAGTTACAACTGGCTCTATCTGGTATATCCTGTCATCGGCATCTACCTTACCTCGCTTTTTGTGAGACATGTCGTCAAAGACAATATATCTCACGGTATCACGCGAATACTATATGCCATCTCCTCAAACCAGTCTCGACTGAAAGCTCACAACACTTGGTCATCGGTCATTGCATCGGCCATCACCATCGGTTTTGGTGGTTCGGTGGGAGCTGAAGCACCTATTGTTTTGACAGGATCGGCCATCGGCTCAAGGCTCGGACAACTGTTTCGGCTCGACAACAAAACGCTGATGACACTCGTAGGATGCGGTGCTGCTGGTGCCATTGCCGGAATCTTTAAGGCGCCGATAGCAGGATTGGTATTCACGCTGGAGGTATTGATGATCGATTTGACCATGGCTTCGCTGTTGCCTGTATTGGTATCGTGTGTGACAGCAACCTGCTTCACCTATATTTTCAGCGGTGCCTCAACACTATTCACCTTCCATCTCGACAACGACTGGACGGTGGAACGTGTACCGGCATCTATTCTATTAGGAATCACCTGCGGTCTCGTCAGCCTCTATTTCATACGGTCTATGAATGCCTGCGAGGATGTTTATGCTCGATTTAAAAACAAGCCATACGTCAAACTCCTTATCGGTGGCGTTGTTCTGAGCACGCTGATCTTCCTCTTTCCTTCACTCTATGGTGAAGGATACCATGCCATCAACCTGTTGCTCAACGGTAAATCGGAGGCTGACTGGAACCAGATTCTCGACGGTTCACTATTCTACGGACATCCGGAATATCTGATGATATATCTATCGCTGGTGCTCTTCACCAAGGTATTCGCCACATCGGCAACCAATGGAGGCGGCGGTTGTGGTGGTACTTTCGCACCCAGTTTGTTCATAGGATGCTTCACCGGATTCGTCTTCTCACGCTTGTGGAACATGAATCAAGTGGGAATATATGTGCCTGAGAAGAACTTTGCACTATTGGGCATGGCTGGAGTCATGTCGGGAGTGATGCATGCACCGCTGACAGGAACATTCCTCATCGCCGAGATTACCAGTGGATACAACCTCTTCATGCCGTTGATGATTGTTTCGGTATCGGCATATCTCACCATCATCATCTTTGAACCGCATAGTATATATGGTATGCGACTCGCCCGACAAGGTAAGTTGCTCACCCACCACACCGACCATTCTGTGCTCACACTGATGAATATGGAAACCGTGATAGACCGCGACTACCAATCGGTGGATGCTGATATGGAACTCGGACAAATGGTACATAAGATCAGTCGCTCTAAGCAGAGTGTGCTTCCTGTTACTGACGCTGCAGGACATCTGTTAGGGGAAATAGATATTATACGCATTCGCCACGTGATGTTCCGCACCGAACTATATCACCATTTCCATGCCAGTCAACTCATGACCAAGCCGGCTGCAGTACTCACCGATGGCATGCCGATGACTGATGTGATGAAGGCTTTTGAACGAACACAGGCTGACTGGCTGCCTGTACTTGACGCTGACCGCTGTCTGCGTGGCTATATCTCACAGAAACGCATATACGGTATGTATCGTAAGATGGTGCGCGACTTCAGTCAGGAATAGCATCTATATATATTAATAATGTGTAGCAATCATATCAATGATGAAGAAAGAAGACCTTAGAATAGTATTTATGGGAACACCGGAGTTTGCCGTAGAGACACTGCAAGCACTGGTAGAACACGACTATAATGTAGTGGCTGTAGTCACAAAACCCGATAAACCCGTAGGCAGACACGGTTCGGTACTCCAAGCACCTGCCGTCAAGAAATATGCATTGGAACACGGATTACCGGTGTTGCAACCAGAGAAAATGAAAGACGAGAACTTCGTGGAACAGTTGAAGAGCTACAATGCCAACCTTCAAGTGGTAGTGGCTTTCCGCATGTTACCCGAAGTGGTATGGGCAATGCCCGAATATGGCACATTCAATGTACACGCTGCCCTACTGCCACAATACCGTGGTGCGGCGCCCATCAACTGGGCCATCATCAATGGGGAGACGCAAACTGGTGTGACAACATTCTTCCTTGACCACGATATTGATACTGGTCGTATCATCATGAGCAAGCCTTTCGACATTCCAGACGATGCCGATGTGGAATATGTTTATGACGGACTGATGCACCTCGGCGCACAACTCTGTCTCGAAACACTCGAACATATCGTGGCTACAGATGGGCATCCTGCCACCGTGGCACAAAGCGAAAAGATAGAAGACAAGGACCTCAAAGACGCTCCGAAACTGTTCAAAGAAAACTGCGAAATCAATTGGAACCAGAAAGCAAAACAGGTGTATGACTTCGTGCGCGGCCTCTGTCCCATACCAGGAGCTTGGACCAATCTGATAACACAAGATGGTAAAGAGACACTGTTGAAAGTCTATCGCACAAGCAAAACCGGTAAATCCACCACCGCTGCACCAGGCACAATCTGCATAGAAGGTAAGCGCTTGCTGGTGGCTACTACTGATGAATGGCTCTGTTTCGAGGAACTTCAACTGGCAGGAAAGAAGCGCATGATGGCACGCGACTTCATGAATGGCATGAAGGAACTGGATCAGTGTCACATGGGATAAGTAAAAAAAATCACTCTAAGAATATACTAAAACGGCAAAGACCTCGTTTGTTCTTATAGAAAACTATAAGGAAAAAGCCGATGTCAAGCGCCAATAAGCCCGAAACGGACAAACCCAGCGAAACGACCATCCTACTCATTAAACAGGTGGCGCGTACCTACAAGACCATTGTTGAAAGCGATGGGACTATCAAAGTAGTGGGGTTGAACTGAACTTGTAACTTAAATCAACAACAGACAAGATGACTAAAGTATCTCCATCATTACTGGCGGCCGACTTTCTGCACCTCGACCGCGATATTGAAATGATCAACAGAAGTGAAGCAGACTGGCTTCATCTCGATGTCATGGACGGGGTTTTTGTACCCAATATCTCCTTCGGCTTTCCTGTACTCGAAGCTGTTGCATCAAAGTGCACCAAACCATTGGATGTGCATTACATGATTGTAAATCCAGAACAGTATATCAAGCAAACCGCTAAACTTGGCGCTATGATGATGAATGTTCACGTAGAAGCCTGTCGCCACTTACACCGCACAGTACAGGAAATACACGATGCTGGCATGAAAGCTGGTGTCACACTCAATCCCGCCACACCTGTTTCCGTATTGGAAGACATTGCTGCAGATGTGGATATGGTATTGCTGATGAGCGTCAATCCTGGATTTGGCGGACAAAAATTCATTGAAAACACCATCGGCAAGGTGCAGCGCTTGCGCCAATTACTCGCCCAAACTGGCAGTAAAGCACTAATCGAAGTGGATGGTGGAGTACAGGGCGAGACTGCGCCACGCTTGGTTAAAGCCGGTGTGGATGTTCTTGTCAGCGGTAGCTACGTATTCAAAAGCAAGCAACCAGAACAGACTATCCACGAATTGCGCAATCTCTAAACAACCAATAGCAGTTCAACAACAGCAGATGATCCAAATCATCCTGCACATACGACAACTCCTTTACACCAAGATGAAACATCAGTATTGGTATAGAGGAGTTTCAGCCCTCACATCATACTATCAGATACTATATCAAATTAATACGTTTGGCCATACGGCGCATATTGCGAATGGCATAGCGCATACGCCCAAGCGAAGTATTGATACTGACATTGGTAATTTCGGCTATGTCTTTAAACTGCAAACCCTGATAATAACGCATCAATACCACCTCGCGCTGTTCATCAGGAAGCAGATCCATCAGTTGTCGCATGTGGCCACTGAGTTCCTCAGCCACCAGCATATCTTCCCTACTTTTATAGGGATGTCCACAATCTATGACCGTCAGCAACTCGTCATCGCTGATATTTACCGCCTGTCCTTTCTTTTGTTTTCTCACATCATCAATCAGCAAATTACGGGCAATACGCATCAACCAGTATAGAAACTTACCTTGATTGAAGTATTGTCCATCTTTCATCTTCACGATAGCTCTGATGAAAGTTTCTTGAAAGAGGTCATCTGCTTTGTCCTTATCACGGGTCAAAGCCAAGATAAAATCGAATAATTGCTGCTGATTGCGTGCCAACAACTCATCGAAAGCAGAATCCTTGCCCTCCATATAGGCTTGCACCAACATATCGTCGGAGCAGTTTGCATATCCCTTCATGGTCCAAATGTTTTGATTTCTTGAGGGTAGAATTTAATCGATAAGCCTATTGTTTTTTAAGATGGGTTACTGGCAATATTACCATTATATGATGCAAATTTAAGGAAAAATCTCAGTAACTCCAAATTATTCTAACAGAAATTCGTAATTTCTCATTCTTTTGTTTTAACTTTGTGAGCTGAATATATAACCAAGCTAAGACTTATTTATGTTGAAACTATTTGTTCCGGGGCGTTTGTGCCTCTTTGGAGAACACACCGACTGGGCAGGCCATTACCGAACCATGAATGCCGATATCCTTCCGGGTATGGCTATTGTTACTGGTATCGAACAAGGAATTTATGCAGAAGTGGAGAAAGCCTCCAACTTCGAAATGCATAGCGATGCCGCTGAAATGAAAGATGCGTGGCGTGACTTTTCATGCCGCATGACAGAGACAGATCTGAAGCGTGTTGCTAAATCGGGATCGTTTTTCTGCTACTGTGCAGGTGTAGCCAGCTACATGTTGGAATGGTATAAGGTGGGTGGTGTGCGCATCCGCATTACCAATATGACGCTTCCCATGAAAAGTGGACTATCGTCATCTGCAGCTATTTGTGTTTTGGTTGCACGTGCTTTCAACCTGCTGTACAACTTGAACCTCAACACCATGGGCGAAATGAATATCGCCTATCTCGGTGAACAGCGCACTTCGTCACGTTGCGGACGACTTGACCAAGCATGCGCCTTTGGTGTGAAACCCAATCTGATGACCTTTGATGGCGATGAAATCGAAGTGCAGTCACTCAATGTCAAAAAGACACTACACTGGGTGTTTGCAGACCTTTGCACTACAAAAGATACAATCCGCATCCTTTCTGACTTGAATAAGCCCTATCCATTTGCGCAAAACGAGAAGGAGCAAAACCTCCATCGGGCGTTAGGAGAATGGAACCACAAGATCATAGAACGTGCTGTGAAATATATGGCAGAGGGACAAGTGGAGCAACTGGGCCAACTGATGACAGAGACAGAAAATATGTTTGAGGAATACATCACACCCATGTCACCTGCACTACAAGCACCAAAACTCCATGAAGTATTGATGGATCCTGCCATCCAACCATTGGTATATGGTGGAAAGGGTGTTGGTTCACACGGCGATGGAAGTGTGCAATTTCTCGCACGCGATGCGGAATCACAGAAGAAATTGGTTGATTACCTCAACAGCGAAGGCATGCGTGCCTACCAGTTGACCATCAACCCTGTACATACGGTACGTCGCGCTATTATCCCCGTAGCAGGTTTCGGCACACGACTATACCCCGCGACCCGCGGATTAAAGAAGGACTTTTTCCCCATACCCTGTGCCGATGGCATGGTGCGCCCCGTCATTCTCATTTTGCTTGAAGAACTGGTAAAGAGTGGCATTGAGGAGATTTGTCTCGTATTGGGCTCAGAGGAGGAACGTAAACTCTATACTGAATTCTTCGAAACACCGCTTTCTGCAGAACATCTGTCGAAGCTCAATACCGAAGCACAAGAATATGAAAACCGCATTCTTGATATCGGTAAGCGACTGCGCTACGTATATCAAAAAGAAAAGCGCGGTTTCGGCCATGCCGTTTATCAGGCTGTGGAATTCACACACAATGAGCCAGTGCTCCTACTCTTAGGTGACACGATCTACCGTAGCCATCGCAATAAACCCTGTGCCCTACAACTCATCGAGGAATATGAGCGCTACAACAGACTCATGGTCAGTATCCATTCCGTTCCACTGACCGAAGTTAGTCGTTACGGCATACTCAGTGGCATCTGGGAAGACAAAGAGAACACCATTCTCAATGTATCGGCAATGAACGAGAAACCCAAGGCCAGTTATGCCGAAGAGTTCCTTGGTGTGCGTGGCAACGATGGAAAGAAAGAGTATTGCAGTGTGTTTGGACAGTATATCCTCACACCGGAGGTCTTCCAGCAGTTGGAAACCGATATTCGAAAAGCCGATGAAGGAAACGACCATACACGCGAGATAGAGCTCACCTCAGCACTTGAGGCCGTTCGTAGCAACCATGGCATGATGGGTGTGCGGCTTGATGGTGAGATGTATGACATGGGCAATCCCGATGCCCTCTGTCGTTGCGTAGCAGCCTTCTCTAAACCAAAAGAATAATCGGATGCAGAAATACAATATGCAATATAATTACGGAAGAATGGTAGCAAACTTGAAATACTTGCTACTTATTCTGTTTGTCTATTCATGTGGAAATGAAAATACGAATGAACACAAACTGTATGAGATTGATAATCTGATAGAACTTAGTCATAATGATTCTGCAAATGTATTGTTGGATAAATATATTGTTTCTGAAGAAGCAACTGCAGAAGAAAAGGCGATCTATCAGTTGTTGAAAACAAAATTGGCATACAGAAGGTATATACCATTGACATCAGACACCGTTTTAGATGCGAGTATTCGATATTTCTCAAAGCATAATAATCTCAATTATCTTGCCCAATGCTACTATTATAAGGGTTGTATTGAGTTTAAATTACAGAAGCATAAGTCAGCTATTGTAAATTTAAAAAGAGCAGAAGACGTAGCGCAAGATGTAGAAGATGTAAATGTGAAGTACAAAATTTATGGAATGCTTTCTGATTGCAATAATATATATAAGGAGTATAAATTGGCTATCGCATATGCATACAAGGCTCGTTATGTTGCAATAAAAGCAAAAAACACTTATTGGGAAGCCTACGCAAATGTATTTTTGTCTCAAAACTATTTAGAATTGAATCAAACAGATAGCGCGGTTTATTATTTGCAAAAGTGTATTCCTTGTTTAAACAGTGTGCCAAGGAAGGAGCGACTATCATTTTATGCCTATATTTTACAGAAAATGCCGAAGATGAAATTAAAAGAAATAAGTGCTTCTCTGTCGGATGGCGAAAATGAAGTTAATGATCCTGCTTGGGAGAATGTTAAAGGTAATGTGGCATTCGAGAATGGTGATTACTCGTTGGCAGAAAAGTTGTGGAAAAAAACTGCGCATGACGAAAGAAAAGAGGATTGTTTAGATGCATTAGATGGCTTGGTACGATTGTATAGGGCTCAGGGAAATATTAAAAAAGCTTTGGATGTTTCAGAAAAGATGCAAAATCTTAAAGACTCTTTTGCTTCGGTGAGGCAAGAGAACAATATATTATTGATTCAAAAACAGTTTGATACCCAACTTGCTAGTGAAAAAAAATGGGGTAAAACGAAATTGCTACTTTGTCTGTTTGGAACGATAATCGTTGCAATAGTAGTAATAATCTATTTATATGTAAAGTACACAAGAGAGAAAGAAAAAAAAGAAATACACAAATTACAATTACAGTTGTTGGCCACAGAAGAACATCTTAGGAAATTACAGTCTGTGGATTCTAATCAAAAGAGTGATATTATTGCCTTAAAAAAAGAAACAAGGCAATTACGAGAAGTCATCGCGCATAAATTGCCTCGAGGGAAAAGACGATATGATGAAATATGTGATGGCTCAAATGTTTCTGTGTGGTCTGAAAGGGATATGGAGTCGTTTGTGGAATATTACAAAATGTTTGATGCCCAATATGTGCTGGGCTTAGAGGTGGATTGTGATAACTTGACATTACAAAATAGGGTTCTTCTTATCTTGTACAAGATGGGAAAAACGGATGAAGAGGTTGCGCAAATTTTGGGGAAAACAAAGGGAGCAGTGCGTACGATGAAGTCGAGAATTATGACAAAATTAAAAAAGAGATAATTTCTTTTGATTACAAAATAATTGTTTTTGAATTACGTGTCATACGTGTAAATGTGTGAAAATTAGAATGATATGTAAAATAAGCATGTAACATTCTACTAAAACAAAAAGAATTTTGCTTGCTGAACTATTGCAAAATGTTTATCTTTGCAAACGTAAATATCTACTTAATACTAAAAAACAATATGAAACGTTTGGTAATAACGATTATTTTTGCTTTTGCATTATTTGTTGATTTGTTCGGAAGACAAATGAACAATAATGATGAAGTTTGCGAGGTTGCCGCAGTGCATTTCCCTCAGTTAAACGAGACAGTTGATAATGAAGATGATGAAGAACGCATCGCATTATTTGTTTTTTATAAGAATATGGAAAATGTTAAAGTGGTTTTGTATGAAAATGAGGTCTTAATACAAAAGATGTATATAGGAAATGTAGTGGATGGCTCGCAACTATCTTTGAATTTGAAAAGAGATGGTGTTTATAGAATATGCGTGTATGAGAATGAAATATTAGTTCATACATTATGGCTGACAGAACAATAAAATCATTTTTTATAGTGAGAAAAGTTTTTTTTATACTACTTGTAGTAGCCTTTTTTTGTATTGTATCATCTTCTTGTGAAAATGATACAAGGCATAGTCTTGTTTTGTCTAAATATGAATTTGAATATGGTAAGGTACGTAAAGGCACAATCTGTACAGGTAGCGTTGTCCTTTATAACAAAAGCAAGAAGGATATTCATATACAAAGGGTGAATGGAGATTGCGGATGTACCTATGTCGTAATAGATAAACGAAAAATCACACCCGGTGATTCGACGATACTTCATTTTTCTTTGGATACTAAAAACAAAAAAGATGAAATAGAAAATTTTATTATTATAGAAGCAAATACGGATACAATAGTACACTATGTTAGACTTCTTGCAACGGTGGAGTGATGGAGAGAGGTGGCAAACTTCTTTTGTGACAATTATTCTAATTGGCACATGTGTTCCTTGTGTTCCATCGTTCGTGGAGGATGTTATTTATCCTAAGTGTGTTATCTATGTTTTATGCGTTTCTATTGCTCTATTTATAATGTTGTGTTCACGTCAAGAATTACGTTTTAGTAGTTCTTTTCCTGTAAATACAATACTTATGCTTTTGATTGTGGGGGCATTGTGTAACATTGAGAGAAAAATAACAGTGGCAACTTTGTTTGCGAATATAATATTATTCATCGTATTATGTAATGTAAAACTAAAAAATAATTATGTTTGCCAGGGCGTAATTGTGATTGCAATTACTATTTTGACATTATGCCTAATGCAATGGATAGGATATCTTCGTTTATACACATCATGGGATGTCACAGCATCGTTTGATAATCCATCGGGAGTTTCTGTGTTTTTGTCGTTATGCTTCCCTTTTCTCTTGGATGAATTTGAGAGATCTGAAAAAGTATATTTGCTGTTATGTTTGACGTTGATAGTTTTTGCTATAGTAATGTTACATGCAAGAGGTGGGTTGGTTGCTATATTTGTATCACTTGTTTTTTTCCTGCATTTTCGAAAAAACATATCAAAATTCGAATGGACAATAATATTTGCTAGTTTTATAGTGATGTTTATCGGGTTGTGTTGGTTAAAATCTGATTCTACACAGGGAAGGCTTTTTATATATATTATTGCAAGTAAATTGTTAATGAGCGCCCCATTATGTGGCTTGGGAAATTGGGGATACGAATTAAATGCCATGGCGGTTCAAACAAATTTCTTTATTGAGAATCCCAATAGTTTATATGGTAAATTTGCAAGCGATATGATGCATCCTCTAAGTGATGTGTTATATTTTGTGGTAGACTATGGGGGGCTTGGTTTAGGAATGCTATTGATGATAACTTACCAATTGCTAAGAAATTTTGATAGAAAACATTTTGTGTACTATAATTGTATTCTTGCTTTTGTGGTACATTCTTTTATCTCATATCCTTTGCGCTATCCGTCTACATGGTTCTTTGTGATTCTATGTCTATCTCAAATATTCGGAACGAAAAAGCGCTGTACGAAATTATCTTATAATATAAGATGGTTATTGGGCGTGTTATGTGTATGTTGCCTTTATATAGTCACAAGGGATTGCGAATTTGAAAGAAAATGGTATCTGTTGTTTCAAGATAGACAGATGCATCTTAATGCGTATATTGACATGGAAAAAATGTGGAATGGGAATCCTATGTTTTTCTATGATTATGCAAGGGTCTTGCGCTCTAATGGACAGTATGTGAGAAGCAATGAAATGCTTGGTAAGTATCAAAAATACCTAAAGGATTATTCTTCGTATATGATGATGGCTGATAATTTTTATTCAATGGGGAATTATGACGAAGCAATGAAGTCTTATATATATTGTTCTCACATGTGTCCTGCCCGTTTTTTACCTTTAAGGGGAATGCTAAGGTCGTATCAAAGAATGGGGGAAATAGAAAAATCCAAAATAATCGCTAATAAAATACTGAAAAAGAATATTAAAGTTCAGTCAATAGAAGTTGAACTCATCAGATATGAAGCTATTAAATGTTTAAAAAAATGAAAAGAAATGTCATTATAACAATAATAGTTCTAGTATTGATAAGTCTGTTGTTGCATTTTTATATGCAGACAGATTCTTATCGTATATATATGGCATTGTGTGAAGCAAAGGAAAACAAAAAACAAATAAAAGATGCTTTGTGTTTTTTTGAAAGAGGAAGTGAAAGGTGGAAAGCAATGAGGTATCTTGTAATGCATATGCCATCACATACTTCTTATGTAAATAAAGGAATGTTTCAAACAGAAGTAAGAGATATAGAGACCATTTCATCTGACTATATAGAAAAGAATGTAGATGAAGCATATGTGATTTGGCAAAACTGTCTTTGGAAGCATGATGTAAGTTTTGAAAAGTTTTGCAAATATATTCTTCCGTATAAGGTAGATAGAGAACCTAACGTGGAATGGAGAACGTATTTTTATCACAAGTATAAGCACTTAATAGACAATGTAAAAAAAGAGGAAGATGCTTACAAAATTATATATAGATATGTGAAGGAAAATTTTAAAGTTAAACATACAAAATCAATAGGGGAATTGGATGTTTTAACATTAGATTCTATTCAAGGTGGAAATTGTAGAGAAAGAGCTCTATATATGACATGTGTAATGCGCGCTTTAGGTATTGCGGCAGTAATGGATTTTACACCATTTTGGGCTAATCAAGGCGTAAATGGGCATTTTTGGACATCAATGGTTGGTAGTGATAATATAACAAATACGACAAGTGAAAATGGTGAAACATACATAGATGGCACCTGTGAGCCATGTAAATATATTATTGATAAGAAAGACTATTTCTATCATGTGGATAGTCTGAAAAGAATTGCTAAAGTATACAGGTATTCGTATGATGAAGTTCGTGATGTTTCTGTGGAAGTTGCACAAAATTTACCAGATATTTTTCGATGTGCGTATTCCGTAGATGTTACGTCGCAGTATAGAAACGTGACAAAAAATAATATTATACCGATAGAAAGAAAATGTGAAGATCCTTTGTATGTATGCACATATCAGCAGCAATATGGTTGGAGACCGATAGGACGTGCAAATCGTGTGGATTGTGGTCATGTAGACGTTGGTCCGATGATACATGATAATGTTATTGTTGTGGCACAATATGAAGATGGTATTGTTATTCCACGGTCAAATCCATATTTGATAAGTCATGACAAAGTTCCCGAAGAGATTAAACCTAAGACTTCTAAAAGGTGTTTCGTGAGATTATACCGAAAGTATTTGCTTAATAGTAGATGGACTAATCGATGGGGGGATATGATAGGGACACAAATAGAAACGTCCAACGATGAATTTTTTGAGCATAATATCGTATCATTAGAAAATATAAAAAATATGCCAATAGAAAAAATAACAATAAAACTCGATGCGAATAAAATAAAAAGATTCTTACGGTTATTACCCGCCAAAGGACGCTATCCTGTACCAGCAGAGATTGATTTGCTTACAAATGATGGAAAGATTATAAATAAGTCAGATTATAGGCTCTATGCCATAGGAAATGGACTAACGGGCGATACAATACCCCTAAAATGGTTGCGCGATAATGATCCAACAACAACATTCTACAAGCAATTTCCTTTTTGGATAGGTGTAGAATTGACGAAATGTCGTAAGAAGGTGTCATACTTTCAAATACTTATGTGGAATGATTGTAACCGTGTAACTCCAGGACATGAATACGAACTGTTCTATTTTGACAAAGGGTGGATATCCTTGGGAAAAAAACAGGCAGAAAATGAATGGATAGATTATGACGACGTACCATATAACTCTCTATTGCTACTAAGAGATTATACTAAGGGAAGAGAAGAACGGGTATTTGTCATGGAAGGGAAAAAACAAGTATGGTGGTAACTTAAACAAATAAGGTATGAATAATAATTTTTTAGTTTTATTGATTGTAACAATCTTTATGTTGGGATGTAAAGAAAGGGATGGTGAAATACTTCCTCGTAGTTTGACTGATGCAGATGCTTTTGTTGCGTCTGAACAATTCCAAGAATATCAAACCATGATATATCAGGATCATTTGGAATTTGATAGCATATACAGAGATTTAACAAAGGAACAAAAAGATAGTTTAAAAAAATGTGTTACACACTTTAAACTTTCAAATAATGGTATGATGCGAGAGAAATATATCCGTCAAATAAATGGGATATTGGGGATTGACATATTAGAAAGAATTGAGAGGCATGTTGAGATGAAAGCCAATGTTTTTCGAAATGTGAATATCTCAAAAAAGGAATTGTTGATGGCCATACAACGATATAATTTGCGAAGGCAAGAAACGCGTTCTAATGACAACGAATATTTGTATAGTCAGTGTCGAGAATATTGTGAGAAGATGCGTCAGGTTGCAGTATCCTCATGTGACTGTAACGAGTGGTTCTATCCTATTGTTTCTAATGGTGAATGTATTGCGTGTCACATGGATGCAGAAATACAATGGGAGCAATGTAAATCTGATTGCGAATATAGATACAATTAAGATGTGTAGGAAGTTGTTCTTGTTTATTTTGCTGAGCACCTGCGGGTTCAAGGCAAGTGCGATGGATAATGACAGCATCTCTGTGATGTCTCATCTGCTTGACTATTACTCAAAGGTTCCGCAGGAGCGAATCTATCTGCACACAGACCGTCCTTATTATATGGTGGGCGACACGATATGGTTTCGCGCTCATCTGTTGGATGCCGCCACTCGCATCCCTGTGTCACGCTCGCGCTATATCTATGTGGAACTCTATGAACAGAATGCCGACACGTTGGTCCAGCGCATGAAAGTGCGTTGTGACAGTAGTGGCGTGTTTGCCAATGCGATGTTTTTGTCGAAGACGATGTCAGGCGGCAGCTACACCATGGTGGCCTATACGCAGTGGATGCGCAACTTCGGTTCGGATCATTTCTGCTATAAGCCCATCTATGTGACGGAAAAGACGGGCGATGACCGCTATGTGTCGTGCGTGGAAGCACCTATTGCCCTACGATCATCGCCCCTATTGGAAGTGATGCAACGCAAGGGACAAATGCTGATCCGCATGTCGGATGTGAGCGAGTCTGACACGTTGACCTGTGTGATATATGGTGGCGGCAACTTAGTGGAAACACCCTATGTCGGTTCGCGTGTGTTGCGAATCGGCATGGGCCGTTTGCGTCCAGGCGTAGTGACGGTGGCCATGATCCGTCCTCAAGACAAATTGGTCTTGGCC
>SAMEA104315426__coassemble_194_pt1 | contig 65484 bp, 43 predicted proteins | sample SAMEA104315426__metabat2_low_PE_024 | metagenome-assembled genome bin SAMEA104315426 (sample SAMEA104315426) | gut metagenome | biome: Monkey gut; feature: monkey-associated habitat; material: faeces | place: China | collected 2013 | reverse complement strand
CGCGATGGCGTCTATCCCCTTGCCGATATGCTTCGTGGCCGCTATCCACAGATGACCTATCCGATAGAGACTGAACAACGTATCACGGGCAGAGTGAAAAGCACGTTGAAATCGAAATTAAAGAATCCTCATCTGCTATTGGTGAACCCCGTGGAGGGAGTGCGCCATGAGTTTGAGTTGGGCGACAGCAGTCGTTTCTCGCTGACGGTGGACAGTCCCGAAGGCACGACATGGCTATTGGAAGGCACAAAAAAAAGTGGTAGTACGGAGATGGTCGAACTACAAGTTGACAAGCAAATCCCCCCTATGGTGAGATTGCCTCACTATGCTTGTCAAACGGGCAATGATTTGTCCGTCTATGTCAAGCAGAGCAACCAACAGCAGATGTATGCTTGGAATGGCGTGGTAGAACTGCCCGAATTTGAGAAGAAAGGAAGTAAAAAGAAACCCAAATCGATGAACTATGGCCAACTGGAAGCCCCTCGCAACCTTTATCCAAATGATCCTCGTATTGAGCATGCGGCATCCATGGAAACACTCCTCGGCCAGTTGGGCATCTATTGTTATGTTGGTGAAGATGGCCAAAAGAGAATCGGAGGTGTTGGACAGATCGTTGGAAAAAAATATGTAGACAATGTGGCAGAAACAGATGACGAAGAAATATTGGCTATCTTGCCGCAGAATGTGCGGAGTATAGAATATTTCACGATGAACCATCCTCAGAATACGATGTATGGTGTGCGTGCCGACATAAGAGGCAGAATCCCTGGCGTGTTGTTCATCTTCCTTAAAGATGGTTCGGAGATAGAAAAGCGCAAACACCTGCTCTCCATGGCAAGGATATCCCCGTTGGGCTATCGCTACAATATGGAGTTCTATTCACCACAGTATCCCAAGACGGATAAGAACGACTATACGCGCCCCGACTATCGCACGACGCTCTATTGGAATCCCTCGTTGCAAACCGACGACGCTGGTGAAGCCATGATGCGTTTTTATTCTTCCGACTCATCGAAACGCTATCTTGTCACGATAGAAGGAGCAACGGAAGATGGTCAGCCCGTGAGTTGGCAAGGCTTGTTGCGATAATAAGACACCGCCCGATGTGTAACGCATCGGGCGGTGCTTTTTTATATGGCCGCGCTTTCCGGGCGAAGAGTGATGCCTTCCCAAGAGACGGTGTTCTGTTATTTCTCTGCGAGCTGCAGGAGGTATTTGCCATATTCGTTTTTTGCCATTGGAGCAGCCACCTCACGAAGTTTCTCTTTCGTAATCCAACCATGCTTGTAGGCAATCTCTTCCAGACAGGCCACTTTCAGTCCTTGACGCTTTTCGATCACTTCGATAAAGGTAGAAGCCTCCGACAGTGAGTCGTGAGTGCCCGTGTCGAGCCATGCGAAACCACGCTGCAATGTCTGCACCTTCAGCGTCTTTTGTGACAGATATTGTTGATTGACTGTTGTTATTTCCAATTCGCCTCGTGCACTTGGCTTGATATTTTTGGCAATTTCCACCACGCTGTTTGGATAGAAATAGAGCCCCACCACGGCATAGTTGGATTTGGGGTTTGCGGGTTTCTCTTCGATGCTGAGGCAATTGCCGTCGGCATCAAATTCTGCCACGCCATAGCGCTCGGGGTCGTTGACATAGTAGCCAAACACCGTAGCGAGTCCATTTTGTTCCGCATTTTTCACACTCTGATGGAGCAATCCCGTGAATCCACTACCATAGAAGATATTATCGCCCAAGACAAGACATACACTATCTTTGCCAATAAACTCTTCACCGATAATAAAGGCCTGTGCCAGTCCATCCGGCGATGGTTGCTCTGCATATTCGAAACGTACTCCGAGGTCTTCACCTGTTCCCAACAAGCGTTTAAAACCAGGAAGGTCATAAGGAGTAGAGATGATAAGAATCTCCCGTATGCCTGCCAGCATCAAAGCCGATATAGGATAGTAGATCATCGGTTTGTCGAAAATGGGAATCAGTTGCTTGGATATTCCCTTTGTGATGGGATAGAGACGTGTGCCACTACCTCCTGCCAATACGATACCTTTCATAGTTCTGTGTTTTAATCTTTCGGTGCGAAGTTACGAAATATTCTTTGTATGACAAAGAAAAAGAATAAGAAAAAGCAAATAACCACCAAAGGTCCGCATGATATACAGCAAAGACTCCCTCTTTCCCTATTGGGCAAAGAAGGAGTCTTCGTTATTTGATACTATGAATTGCTTTTATTTGGCGTAAGCCACAGAACGAGTTTCACGGATGACAGTAATCTTCACCTGTCCGGGATAGGTCATCTCATTCTGTATCTTGGTAGCAATCTCACCACTGAGTGCCTCGGTCTCTGCGTCATCCATCTTATCTGCACCAACGATGACACGCAGTTCGCGACCAGCCTGAATAGCATAGGTCTTGGTAACACCGGGATAACTCATGGCAATAGCCTCAAGGTCGTTAAGACGCTTGATATATGCTTCTACGATTTCGCGTCGAGCGCCTGGACGTGCGCCACTGATAGCATCACAGATCTGTACGATAGGAGCCAACAAAGTCTGCATTTCCATCTCGTCGTGGTGAGCACCGATAGCATTGCAGATATCGGGTTTCTCTTTATATTTCTCAGCAATCTTTGCGCCATAGAGTGCATGTGGCAATTCGCTCTCCTCATCGGGCACCTTACCAATATCATGGAGCAGACCGGCACGTTTAGCTTTCTTAGGATTCAATCCAAGTTCGGAAGCCATAACCGCACAGAGGTTGGCAGTTTCGCGTGCATGTTGCAATAGGTTTTGTCCGTATGATGAGCGATATTTCATCTTACCGATGATACGAATCAACTCTGGGTGTAATCCATGAATACCGAGGTCTATAGCCGTACGTTTACCTGTTTCGATGATTTCGTTCTCCAGTTGTTTTTTCACTTTGGTCACAACCTCTTCAATACGTGCAGGATGGATACGTCCATCGCTGACAAGTTGATGGAGAGCCAAACGGCAAGTTTCACGACGGATAGGATCAAACGCAGAAATAACGATAGCCTCAGGAGTATCGTCTACAACGATTTCAACGCCACAGGCAGCTTCAAGTGCACGGATATTACGACCTTCACGTCCGATGATACGTCCTTTCACTTCGTCGTTATCGATATGGAATACAGAAACAGCATTCTCTACGGCAGTTTCTGTTGCCACTCGCTGAATGGTCTGTATCACAATTTTCTTAGCCTGAGCATTGGCATTAAGCTTAGCCTCATCCATAATTTCGTTGATATAGCTAGCAGCATCAGTCTTAGCTTCATCCTTCATGGCTTCAACCAATCGGGCCTTTGCTTCGTCTGCACTCAGTCCAGAGAGTTCTTCCAGCTTAGCACGCTCCTGCAATTGCATCTTCTCAAGTTCTTCGTTTTTCAGGACCAGCAACTTCTTTTCGTTGTCAATGCGCGTTTGCAGGTTGTCGAGTTCATTCTTTCTGCGACCCAGTTCCTCCTGACGTTGGTTGAGCGAGATCTCACGCTGTTTCAGTCTATTTTCGCTTTGCTGGATATGCTGGTTGCGCTGTTGCACTTCCTTTTCCAGTTCGCTTTTCTTATTGAGGAACTTCTCTTTGACCTCGAGCAGTTTCTTCTCTTTGATAACTTCGGCTTCCTTATTGGCAGCCTCTACCATTTCATTATATTTTCCTTTGATGACATGACGGAAAATCATAAAGCCACAGAGTCCGCCAATTAGAAGGGCGGCAATGATAGCAAGGATGACTAATATGTCCATAGATTAAATTTGATATATATTATTAATATTCTCGTTTCAGTATATTACTTTTCTTTCAGTGCATGTTCCACTTCGGCTGTCAACTTATCGAGAATATTCTTGAAAGGCTCTGCGTCATGGTTGGCGCGTTCCTTTTGATAGAGCAGTGCTATATCTATAAGTGTCATCAAAGATATTATGTGTTCACTTTTACGGGTTTTGTATGCCGCAGCGTATGCATTATATCTTTCAGTGATGAGCTTTGCTGCCGAGCGATAGAACTCCTCATCGTCGCGGTTGATTACCACTTCGATTTCCTCGTCATAGACGTGCAGCTTGATATGTAACTTGTCTCGGTTTGTTTCTGCCATGGTTCGGTCTCCTCTATTCGTTTTCATCGCTAAGGATTCCAATACACTTATTCACTTCTCTGATGAGCTTCGCCAGTCTGTCTTTAGCGCTTTGCAAGTCGCCATCGGTAATACTGATCATGCGTGCCATCTTAAGGGCCTCGTAGTCTTTCTGCTTTTGATCCAACTGTTGTCGCAGCGTTTCCATTTGCTTTTCGTCCTCTTCGATTTGGGCGTATAGGTCATTGTTCTCCTTTTTCAGTTCTTGAAATCGGAGAATCATCTGCCTCATGCGGGTTTCAAACGTTGCTATAGTTTTCTCGTTAGGCGTCATTGATACTTATTTTTGTCTTCTTTGCCTTGAACTGTTTGGTTATGCCAATCATGACCTTGGCTGCAAAACATTAAAGACACACCCTTAATCTCTACAAAGGTAACATTTTTTATACAAAGTGCAACCTTTTCTGTAATATATTTAACTTTTTTTATTTCGTTTCTTGTTGTGCTGGCTGCTTTTCTTTTTTAGCAAGCATCACTACATGATATACGAAATCGGTTACCCATCGCTGTGAGAAACCAAGTTTCTGGTTGTATTGACGGATTGCCACGATAGACTTCAGAACACCTGCATCACTATAATCGTTTTTATTGAAGATGTCATTGATAGTCTTTTCGGTCATGGTATAAAGAGCCTTTTTGAAGAATCCGGGCAAGCGAAGTTTGAACTTCATCAGGTTTCCGGTAAGCATCATCAAGTCTTGTGAGAACGCAGAAAACTGAATCATATAGGTTTGCACATCCTGCGGTTTCTTGCAGCGACGACGAATGCTTTGGTCTATCTCTTTAGTGAAGTCATCGCTCATGCCATATATTTCTTTCAGCATTTTCTTGCAGCGTGACTTTTCTCCCACACCGAGCTTATTGTTTTGAGTTGGCACGTGGAGTGTTTGTTTAAACACGCGTAAATCGGGCAATGCAGCCAGATTGGTAATGCCCAAGTCTGCTGCCATTACGGCCTGGAAATAAACGCGAATGAGAGTCATGAAGTCTTCCATGCCTCCTGTTTTCTGCTGTTCATCGGTGTTACGTCCGAATATTTTAGATAAAATTCCCATGTTTTATGTATTCTTTTAATAGATATTTACTAATGACTTGCAAATTTACGAATAAAAGTTGAAATGTCAAACTGATTTTGCAAGTTTAACGCTGTCGTCATATATTTCCGACATGTTCAACGGCAACATGAACCACATGATATGCATTGAAGGTTCAATAAAATGGGGTTGGTGCAGGACGCTACCAACCCCTAACTATGAATGATAAGATAGTTCGGCAACAGCCGACATAGGCTTATCGGCGGCAAATATAGCATTTATTTCAGAAAAGAGCAAATTTTCACGTGTTTTTTTCTCATTTTCAAGCATTTTCATTATCTTTGCCCCATGAAGCAGCACTATTTTATATGGTTCTTGGTGGCAATACTGACATGTTCCACCGGATGTGAAAAACAGTTGGATATGGTAGAAGATCCACCTGCGAAAGAAGACCGTGACACAACAGCAACCGACTCTACCGGTACAATAGTACCAGAAACGGGCATTGATCCCACTATCAAGCAGAACGCATTGACGGTGGCAGAAGCGCAATTGACAGATGTGGGCCGTCAAATCTGCGTCAAGGCATATATTGTCGGCACAGCCTACAAGAGTCTAAACAACATACTTCTATGGCCTCCCTTCACTTCGAGCACCTCTATCCTACTGTCAGATACTCCGATTGTAACCGACAGTCAGACTGACGAGACAATTGACAAAAACAGTTTTCTACTTGTCTGCTTGACCGACAGAGCATCAATACGCAAGAAACTCAACCTCAAGGACAACCCCGAACTGTGGAACCATCAGGTATATATAATAGGTACGCGAGATTACTATATGAACGTGTTGGGATTGAAAAAAGTTATGGAATATGAGATAGTGAAGGCAAAGGAGTAGTTATGGAATAGGGATTATTCCATTACCAGTGTCTCTTTCTTACGATAAGCGACACCTGTCACCACACACAAGAGTTGTCCATTCTGATTCGTAATACGGGCTTCTACGGTTGGAATCTTCGGATGGTCTGCCACCTCTCGGGCTTCGGCACGCAGTCTATCGCCTACACGCGCCGATGCCATAAACATGATATTGTTCTCAATACCGAAGGTCAATTGCCCCCTACTGTTCATCACGGCAGCCAATGCCAAGTCGGCAAGTGTAAACAGTGCACCGCCCTGACAGACTCCGCCGCCATTGAGATGATGGGGTGTAACCGTCATTTCTGCAACAGCCCTTCCCTCTTCCATTTCCACGATACGACACCCTGCGTCTGCAGCAAAGCGGTCGTTCTTGTTTAGGAAATCTGCTATCTTCGTCATAATCTTCACATTTATATCACACAAAAGTAATACATATTTGACTTATTTCCAAATAAAATGCTTATCTTTGCACCGAAAAATCTACTAAAACACTCAAAATAATGAAAAGACTACTACAATTATTGTTCGTAGCCATCATTGTACCCATCGCCGCACAGGCCAAAGCCTGGGACGACAATGAGTATAAGCGCATCGAACAGAGCATTAAGGCTCCGACATTCCCAGAACGTGATTTTGTCATCACCAAATATGGTGCAAAGACAGGAAACACAGCTGCCAAGAACCAGAAAGCCATCAACAAGGCCATTCTGGCATGTTCTAAGAGAGGCGGTGGTCGCGTCATCGTACCGGCAGGTACCTATCTCACAGGTGCCATCACCTTGTTGTCAAACGTCAATCTCGTAGTGGAGAAAGATGCCAAGTTGCAGTTTGTGTTTGAACCAGACCTCTATCCCGTGGTGCCTACACGTTGGGAAGGTCTCGATTGCCACAACGTCAGTCCATGCATCTATGCCTACAAGCAGCAGAACATTGCTGTGACTGGTGAAGGCACTATCGATGGTGGCGGCTCGAAAGAAACATGGTGGCAATGGACGGGCGTACCCTACTTCGGAGGTGCACCCGACAAACTGCCCAACCAGCGCAGTGGCACCCGTGCCCGATTGCTGAAGCAAGCAGAAGACGGTGTTGATATGAACGAGCGCATTTTCACCAAGAATGACGGTCTGCGCCCACAGCTTATCAACTTCAACCAGTGTGAGAATATCCTCTTGGAAGACCTCACCCTGCTGCGTTCTCCATTCTGGGTGATTCATCCCCTGCTGTCGAAAAACATCACCGTACGTGGTATGAAGATTATCAACGACGGTCCTAACGGCGATGGATGCGACCCTGAGTCGTGCGATGGCGTGCTGATAGAAAACTGTTATTTCAATACTGGCGACGACTGTATTGCCATTAAGAGTGGGCGCAACCGTGACGGACGCCTTTGGGATCGCCCCAGCGAGAACATTATCATCCGCAACTGTGAGATGAAAAACGGTCACGGTGGTGTGGTTATCGGTTCTGAAATATCGGGCGGATGCCGCAACGTCTATGCCGAGAACAACGTGATGGACTCGCCCGAACTGGAGCGTGTGGTACGCATCAAAACCAATACTTGCCGTGGCGGTATCATCGAGAACATCAATGCCCGCAACATCAAAGTGGGTGTCTGCAAGGAAAGCGTTCTGAAAATCAACCTCGACTACGAGCACAACGAGATTTGCTGTCGTGGATACATCCCCACCGTACGCAATATCAATATCGAAAACATCACTTGTGAGAAATCACAATACGGTGTGCAGATTATCGCACTCGACACTGCCTGCTATGTATATGACATCAATGTAAAGAACTGCCGTTTCAACGGTGTACGAGATGGAAACAGTATCAAAGGCATGACACGCGACGTGCGCTTCGACAATCTCTTCATCAACGGTTCGCTTGCGCTTCAGGAGAAACCTTTCAAGAACTACAGCCAATGGCTCACTTATTCTGAAATGAAGCGTGTACCCAAATCCTACCTGCTCGATTTTTCCAGCAAACCCAAATGGAGTTATGTAATGGGTATCGAACTGGAAGCCATGCTTGATACATATCTGAAATACGGCGGCGATGACATTCTCGCCTACTGCCGCGAATATACCGACACGATGATTGCCCCAAACGGAGCAATTCGAGGTTTTCGTATGGAAGACTATAACCTCGACAACATACGTACCGGCCATTTCGTAACACGTATGTACCAACTCCAACCAGAGAAAAAGAATCTGCTCGCCATGCAACTCATGATGAAGCAGTTGAAAAAACAACCACGCACCATTGCCGACAAAGTATATTGGCACAAGGCCATCTACAGCTATCAGGTATGGCTCGACGGTATCTTCATGGGATTGCCATTCTACACACTTACCGCTCGCGACCTGCTGAAGCAGAAAGATGCACAGAAGATTTACGACGATGCGGTCAACCAAATCAGCGTAACCTACCAGCGCACATTCGACCCCAAGACCGGACTCAACCGTCATGCTTGGGACGAAACACACGAGATGTTCTGGGCGGACAAGGAAACCGGACTCTCACAGCATTGCTGGGGACGTGCGCAAGGATGGTACACCATGGCACTGATCGAACTGCTTGATGCTCTACCAGAGAACTACAGTCGCCGTGGCGAAGTCATCGAACTGTTGCGCAAAGACCTCGATGCTGTCATCAAGTGGCAAGACAAAAAGACTGGTGTGTGGTATCAGGTGATGGATTCACCCGAACGTGAAGGCAACTATCTCGAATCTACTTGTTCGTCGATGTTTGCTTATGCACTGTTGAAAGCCTACCGCAAGGGGTATCTCGGAGAAAAATACCGTGATGCTGGTATCAAAGCCTATAAGGGCATCATCAACAACTTCATCCGCGTCAATGCCGACAAGACTATTTCGCTGACACAATGCTGTGCGGTAGCAGGCCTCGGTCCGGGCATCAGCGCCAAAGTATTGAAGGCTGCGCCAAAGGTCAAAGAGAACAAACGGCGCGATGGTTCGTTCCAATATTACCTTAGCGAACCAGTCAGAGACAACGACGCCAAGGGTGTAGGACCATTTATATGGGCATCACTTGAAATGGAAATGCTTGGTTTCAATACCGAAAATACAACAGCCTCGATTAATCGCGAGGCTGTTCTTTTTCGTAACAACCCCATCATCACCAAAGCCGACAATCTCGCATCGCTCACAGTAGGCAACGGCCATTTTGCCGCCACCGTCGATGTGACCGGACTGCAAAGTTACACCACAGATTATGAGCAAGGCATCCCCCTCACCACCATGTCCGATTGGGGTTGGCACTCATTTCCCAACACCGAGAAACTGACACCTGCTGATACTGAAAAATCCTACGACTTAGGACATGGTCATCAGGAAGTGTATGCTGTAGAATACAAACAGAACGGACGCAACAAGCAGGCAACCGAATATTTCCGCGTCAACCCACATCGGCTCAACCTCGGCGCCATCGGTCTTCAACTCACCGACAGCCAGTCAAATCCCATCGCCCTCAACCAGCTCACCGATATTCATCAGGAGCTTCACCTCTGGGATGCTCAGATTGATTCTCATTTCCTGGCAGACGGAAAACCGGTTGATGTCATCACTTTCTGCCGTCCAGACCGCGACCAGTTGGTAGCACGCGTCAAAAGTCCACTACTCAAAAACCAGCAAGCAAAGGTTGCCATACGACTCCCCTATCCCACAGGAAAGCATGCCGACCATGCAACCGACTGGAGTAAAACAGACCGTCACACCTCATCAATCGTCAAACAGGATGCACAATCTGCTCTGATTCAACATCAACTCGACTCCACCACCTATTATATATATGTAAGATGGAACGGCATAGCCGACCTGCAGCCCATGGGCAACCATCAGTATGCCCTATCAACCACCGACGATGTGTTGGAGTTTTCGGCAGAATACAGCCTTACCCCCATCGACCGTCCCGCATCTGAAACCTTTGCCGACCACATGAAGCGCAACCAGAAATTCTGGCACCGCCATTGGTCAGCAGGTGCATTTGCCGATTTCGGACAATGCACCGACCCAAGAGCCAAGGAACTGGAGCGTCGCGTGGTCCTATCACAATATCTCACCTATATCAACTGCGCAGGCAACATGCCCCCACAGGAAACTGGCTTGACCTACAACAGTTGGTTTGGTCGTCCGCATCTGGAGATGACTTGGTGGCACGCAGTAGATTTCTGTCTGTGGAATCAACCCGACGTTGTGGCTCGCATGTTGCGCTGGTACGACGATGTGGCAGCTCCCGTTGCACGCAATATAGCTAAGCGTCAAGGATTCAAAGGACTGCGCTGGATGAAGATGACCGACCCTTGGGCTGGCGAAGCACCGTCAAACGTTGGTTCGTTTCTGCTCTGGCAACAACCCCATTACATCTATCTCGCTGAAGAAATGTATCGCGCCAACCCATCAGACCATACGCTCAAGACCTATGCTGAACATGTGGAACAGACTGCTGAATTTATGGCAGACTTTGCCAAAGCCTGCGATCGTGGCGGGCAGTACATTCCACTCACTGGCGCCACTGCCATGCAGGAATGTATGCGCAAGGACTTTTCCTACAACCATCCCTTCGAACTCAGTTACTGGCGCTATGGACTCACAGTAGCACAAAAGTGGCGTGAGCGCATGGGCAAAAGCCGTCATGCTGACTGGGACAACATCATCAAGCGACTTGCGCCATTGCCTGAGAAGAACGGCATCTATCAGGCAGGACTTCCATCAAAGGAAGAACCGCGTTTTGATGAACATTGCTACAGCGACCACCCTGCTGTGCTGGGTGCTTTCGGCCTCATCCCCACTCAGGGTATCGACAGCATCAAGATGAGACACACACTTGACGCCGTGATGCACAACTGGCATTGGGAGACTACCTGGGGATGGGATTACGGCATGATAGCCATGACTGCTGCCCGATTGGGAGAACCCGAAACCGCACTTCAGGCATTGCTGATTGATACACAGAAGAATACTTATCTGCCCAATGGTCACAACTTCCAGACTCCAGATCGTCTGCGACTTTATCTGCCAGGCAACGGATCTTTGCTCACAGCCATTGCCATGATGTGTTGCGGATGGGACGGATGCCAACAGCCGCTCAACCCAGGTTTTCCTAAAAATGGCAAATGGAATGTGCGTTGGGAAGGTTTCAACCGCATGCAATAAGTCGCTATAGATAATTGAAAACGAATGATCGATAGGCGCGAGACTGCCATTGTTGATTACATCACATGGATAACACGCGAGAGTCGCATACAGTAATTTAAGTTTTCAGAAATTTTCGACCACTCGACCACAGACATGTGTATCTCGCTATCCATCAAGACATTAAGCGGTGGTCGATTATAAAGGCATCGACCACCAATCGACCACCAATCGACCACTAAATTGTAAGCTCATCCGCGATACTCATATATGAGTATCAAAAATAGAACATATCGCTCAGAAATAATACTGAACGATATGTTTTTTATAACGTATTGCAAAGGTGTTGTCTAACGTTTGAAAAAAGTGATTTCAACGTTTGAAAAGAGTAATTTCAACGTTTGAAAAGAGAATTATCCAACGTTTGACAAGAGTATTATCCAACGTTTGACAAGAGTGTTATCCAACGTTTGATAAGAGTATTATCCAACGTTAGATAAAAATATTATCAAGGTTTGAAAAAGTTGTGATAATCACCACACCCCCATTTAGGCATCGATATAGCGTATTCACATTGCCGTTTTACGTTGATGACAGATGACAATAAGCGTGGTCGAAGTGTGGTCGTAAGACCCGAATCACAGAAATCAGCCACACATGTAAGGATTTGATTGACAGCATGATGCAAACATCTGTGGTCGTGTGGTCGAAATTTCCAGAAAACTCAAACAACTATATGCTGATGCGCTAACCGGATAGACCTCTATGACCATCAATTTTTAGTTTTGGGAATATTGCACAACTATACACTATTCACAATATGCTACGCAGCGCAGCACAATATTTCAAGAAAACATGCATTTAAGGTAGGGTGATGGCAAAGTGGTGTTCGACAACCTAACGTTCGCGAATACCATTGGTACTTAAAAAACTCTAAATATTGAGCATGATAAGCTCTGATGTAACAGGTTTGTAATATGCGATGAGTAACTTTGCGCTTTCTAAATGATAAAATGAGAAACAAATGGTAATGACAGAAACTATTTTCTTAGTAGGATTCGTGGCATTCATAGCCGCTATTCTCCTGCTTGATATGTTTGTAATCGACAGAAAAGCTCACGTAGTGTCTATTCGCGAGGCAACAGTATGGACTTTTGTGTGGATTGGTTTGGCACTTTTGTTCGCTGTGTTTTTGTGGTTTCATGGCGACATGGTGCATGGCATAGAGAATTTTAATGACCTACAGACAGTTGCTTCGAAGTATGCATCACACCTAAAACTCCATCCCGACGATTTTGAAATGAGTTTGCAGCAATACCGACATTACATGACGGTATCATACATTTCTGGTTATCTGATAGAAAAGACGCTATCTGTTGACAACCTGTTTGTCATGATGATGATATTCACATCGTTTGGAGTTGGGAAAAATGAGTATCAGCATGTATTAAACTGGGGAATACTCGGTGCCATAGTCTTGCGCTTTGTGTTTATCTTCCTCGGTTCTGCCATTATCAGTCGCTTCGACTGGGTATTGCTCGTCTTTGGCGTAGTGCTTGTGTATAGTGGTGTGAAGATGTATCTCAATCGGAACGACAAGGCGGAAATGAACGTGGAAAAGCATCCGCTCGTACGTCTGCTGTCAAAGACCGGACGCATACATACTCAGTTTGAAGGAGATAAGTTCTTTGTGCGACGAGCAGGACGACTCTTGCTCACTCCGCTGTTTGTCACGGTACTCGTTATTGAGTTTAGCGACTTGATATTTGCTTTCGACAGCATTCCTGCTATATTCTCTGTATCGCTTGATCCCTACGTAGTGTTCTTCTCTAATATTTTTGCTATACTTGGATTGCGTGCCATGTTTTTCCTACTGGCAGCCATATCTGATAAATTCAGATACCTGAAATTGGGAGTATGTGTGCTCTTGGTGTTTATTGGTGTAAAAATGCTTATCCATGAGTATGTGGAGATAGATGCCGTGGCATCTCTTGTGTTCATACTGGGAGTATTGGGAATAAGCATAGGTGCTTCACTTTTTGCGAAGAAGTCATAGTAGTCACCATAGACGTCAGGTATAAATCGTCTGATTATAAAGATTCAGCCCGACCGTTGATACTGCATTTATAGGCAGAACTATGGTCGGGCTGGATATTGTTACGTTACAGAATAACGTCTGTGGACTTGTCAGAATGTTGTTGACAACGGGCTGTTTACTCTTCCATCAACTTGCGGTAACGGCCTTTCTTGATTTCGGTGTCACCCAAGCGGCGGGCTTTGTTGATTTCGTATTCCGAATAACTGCCCTCAAAGAAGAATACTTCGCCATTGCCCTCAAAGGCCAAAATGTGTGTACAGATACGGTCCAGAAACCAACGGTCGTGGCTGATAACAACGGCACAACCTGCAAATGTCTCCAAACCTTCCTCCAAAGCACGGAGTGTGTTCACGTCGATATCGTTGGTAGGCTCGTCGAGCAACAGCACGTTACCCTCTTGTTTCAATGCCAAAGCCAATTGCAGACGGTTGCGCTCACCACCAGACAATACACTACACAGCTTGCTCTGGTCAGTACCAGAGAAGTTGAAACGGGAAATATAAGCTCGAGCATTCACATCGCGACCGCCCAGACGCAACGTTTCGTTGCCTTGCGAGATAACCTCATAGACGGTCTTTTTCGGATCGATGTCCTTGTGTTGCTGGTCAACGTAAGCCAACTTCACGGTATCGCCCACTTCAAAGGTGCCGCCATCTGCTTGGTCGAGTCCCATAATCAAACGGAACAAGGTGGTCTTGCCGGCGCCGTTAGGACCGATGACACCCACAATGCCGTTGGGAGGCAACATGAAATTGAGGTCGTTGAAGAGCACTTTCTCACCGAAAGCCTTCTTCACATGTACAGCCTCTATTACCTTATTGCCCAAACGGGGACCATTGGGGATGAATATCTCCAACTTGTCTTCACGCTCTTTCTGCTCCTGGTTCAGCATCTGCTCATAAGAGTTCAGACGTGCCTTACCCTTAGCCTGACGTGCCTTCGGGGCCATACGCACCCATTCCAATTCGCGTTCCAGAGTCTTGCGACGCTTGGAAGCAGTCTTTTCTTCCTGCTCCATGCGCTTAGTCTTCTGGTCAAGCCATGAAGAATAGTTACCCTTCCAGGGAATACCTTCGCCACGGTCAAGTTCAAGAATCCATTCGCTCACGTCGTCAAGGAAGTAGCGGTCGTGGGTTACTGCTATCACAGTACCCTCATATTGTTGCAAATGCTGTTCGAGCCAATCGATGCTCTCGGCGTCAAGATGGTTGGTAGGCTCGTCGAGCAACAACACATCGGGTTTTTGGAGTAGCAAACGGCAGAGCGCCACACGGCGACGCTCACCACCAGAGAGGTTGGTAACAGCCCAATCGCCAGGCGGACAATGTAAAGCATCCATAGCGCGTTCCAGTTTGGAGTCGATGTTCCAAGCATCTGTAGAGTCGATGATGTCCTGCACCTCGGCTTGTCGTTGCATCAGCTGGTCCATCTTGTCGGGGTCGCCATAGTACTCCTCGAGTCCGAACTTATTGTTGATATCCTCATATTCGGCGAGCGCATCATAGATGTGCTGTACACCTTCCATCACATTCTCCTTCACCGTCTTCTGTTCGTCAAGGGGAGGATCCTGTGGCAGATAGCCTACCGAATAACCAGGACTCCATACCACTTCACCACGTGAAGGCTGTTCGAGTCCGGCAATGATTTTCATCAGCGTAGATTTACCAGCACCATTCAGACCGATGATGCCAATCTTTGCGCCGTAGAAGAACGATAAGTAGATGTCCTTCAGTATTTGTTTTTGATTTTGTGGGATGATTTTCGACACTCCCACCATCGAAAAGATTATCTTCTTGTCGTCAACTGTTGCCATATTGATGTCGTGTTATTAGGGTTATTCCCACTCGATTGTTGCGGGTGGTTTTGACGAGATATCGTAGCAAACGCGGTTTACGCCCTTCACCTTATTGATAATCTCGGTAGATACTTTGGCCATGAAGTCGTAAGGCAGATGTGCCCAGTCGGCGGTCATGGCATCGGTAGATGTCACGGCACGCAGAGCAACAGGATGCTCATAGGTACGCTCATCGCCCATTACTCCTACGGAACGAACCGTGGCAAGGAGAACGGCACCAGCCTGCCATACTTGGTCGTAGAGTGATACTTCTATCTCGCCATCGGTCATTTCGGCAGGTACTCCTGCTGCAAGCACACGGCGTGCTTCATCACCAGAGAGTTTGACCTTATAGTCGCGCAGACCTCGGATGAAGATATCGTCGGCATCCTGCAAGACGCGTACACGTTCGGGAGTGATGTCGCCCAGTATGCGCACAGCCAGTCCGGGACCAGGGAAAGGATGTCGGGTAATCAGATGTTCGGGCATTCCCAACGAGCGTCCGACACGACGTACTTCGTCCTTGAAGAGCCATTTCAGCGGTTCGCAGAGTGAGAGGTGCATCTCTTCGGGCAGTCCCCCCACGTTATGGTGGCTCTTGATGACCTTACCTGTGATGTTGAGCGATTCGATACGGTCAGGATAGATAGTGCCTTGTGCAAGCCATTTGGCATCGGTAATCTTCTTCGCTTCGGCATTGAACACCTCAACGAAGTCGCGACCGATGATTTTGCGCTTTTGTTCGGGATCGGTAACTCCTGCCAAATCGGCAAAGAACTTCTCGCTGGCATCTACACCAATCACATTCAAGCCAAGCACCTTGTAGTCTTCCATCACCTGAGAGAACTCATTTTTGCGGAGCATACCATGATCGACAAAGATACAGGTCAGCTGATTGCCAATGGCACGATTGAGAAGTACGGCAGCAACGGATGAATCAACACCGCCAGAGAGACCGAGGATGACACGGTCGTTGCCAATCTGCTCTTTCAGTTCCTTAACTGTTGTCTCGATGTAGTTGTCGGCACTCCAGTCCTGACGGCCACCGCAAATATCAACTACGAAGTTTTTGAGCAACTGGGTGCCCTGAACCGAATGGAATACTTCGGGGTGGAACTGCACACCCATCACAGGCTGATGGCCATCGTATGATCCCATCAATGTGGCATCGGGACAGTAATATGCTGCATTCTCTACAGTTTCGGTAGAGGCAACTACCTCTGAACCTGTTGGGATGGCGGTAATGGTATCGCCATGACTCATCCATACCTGAGAGTTGTTGTCGAAGCCGCGGAAGAGCGGACACTCCTTGTTGATGGTGGTAAGATTCTGTCGGCCATACTCGCGACTTCCTGCTGGCTCTACATTTCCGCCGTTGTTGTAGGAAATGAACTGTGCACCATAGCAGATGCCGAGCACCGGAAGGCGTCCCAGGAACTGTGTGAGATCGACCTTGAAAGCTTCGGGATCGTACACGCTGTAGGGGCTGCCGGCAAGAATCACTCCGATGACTTCTTTGTCATCCTGTGGAAACTTGTTGTATGGCAAAATCTCACAGAACGTGTCGAGTTCGCGCAGACGGCGAGCGATGAGCTGTGTCGTCTGACTTCCGAAGTCGAGGATAATGATTTTCTGTTGCATACAGTATTATTTATTATTGTTTAGAAATTTCTCTGCTTCATCCAGCGCATTGAGTTTGCCTACGTCGAGCACTTTCAAGTCAGACTTGACGCATCCGTATATATGTGCACGGTGGCATATGCTGAGATAGAAATCGATAATGCTGAATTTATCGGGGAAGCGTTCCATCAATCGGAACAGTCGGGGAGAGAAAGAATGAATGCCAGAGAAGGCATACATATTGAGCGGTTCGCCATGCTGTGAGAGTCCTGTGCGACGGATATATTCGTAGGGACTTTTGATTTCTCCAGTCTCTATATTCTTCCATCCCATCAGGCGCATGGCATTGTCGAAGAGCAGGTAACGCTTGGTTTTGCGTTCACTTACCAGCAATACTGCATCGTCTTCGTCGTTGTGTTGCCGGGCAAACCAGTCGTAACAGACATTGTCAAGGATATCTACGTTATGAATAAGGATGGGCGATTGCTCATCGTCGAAACATGTAGCAGCCTTTTTCAGTCCGCCTCCTGTATCGAGCAACATGTCGCTTTCATCGCTGATGCGAACCAGCGGAGCATAGTCCTGTTGCGCCACATGATCTATGATCATTTGTGCAAAATGATGCACGTTGACCACAAAGCGTTCGTAGCCTTGAGCCATCAGTCGGCGGATAATAAGATCGAGTAAAGGCACACCATTTACTGGCACCAATGCCTTAGGCATCGTGTCGGTCAAGGGCTTCAGTCGGGTTCCCAGTCCCGCTGCAAATATCATAGCCTGCTTCATTCTGCCTACAAAGGTACGAATAAGCGAGCGTAATACAAAGAAAAAACTCGATTTTTCTTTTATTACCGAGCGCAAGTACCTTCGACGCAAAGCGTCAGAGGTACGAATAAGCGAGCGTAATACAAAGAAAAAACGTATTTTTTTCTTTGTATTACCGAGCGTAAGTACCTTCAAAACCACGTAGCCATCAGCTACTATGCCTCAGTATTGTCGGGTGCAGATGGTATTGTCGGAATAGTGAAGATAAAGCGTGCGCCACCTGTGTATTGATTGTCGAGCAGAAACGAGCCATTCATTCTTGTGGCAATGGTACGGCATATTTCAAGTCCGAGTCCTACACCTTGCTTAAACCGGTCGAGTTTTTTGAAACGCTTGAATACTTCGTTACGCTTATCTTCTGGAATACCACAGCCTGTATCAGTCACGATAAATGAGACGTTTTTATCTTTTGCGGAATATATGCTATCCAAGGTAATGATGCCATGTTCGGTATTCTTCATAGCGTTACTCAGCATGTGGGTGAGCACCTGAAAGAGACGATGCTCGTCGCCTGTGATGGTGTCGGCATCTGTCATATTGCTATTGAAAACCACTTCCACATCATCTGCCTTCATAAATTTCCTGCTATCGATGGCATTTCGGCAGAGATTGTTGATATGGATGGTGTTGTGTTGCATAACATAACGTCCTGTTTCGATATTAGTCAGGTCGAGTATGTTATTGACCAAAGCTGACAGTAGTGTGGAGTTTTCTGTAACTTCTTTGACAATGTCGCCTTTTTCTGTATTGGTCAACGTTTCTTTGGCTTGTGTCAGGATTTGGGTGAATCCCACGATGGCATTAAGTGGTGTGCGTATTTCGTGGCTCATGTCTTGGATAAACTTTGTCTTTTTTTCGTCAGACAGTTTGGCTAATGCACTTGCTTTTTGTAGTTGCACAAGATGGTTTTGCAACTCGTTGTTGGTATTACGCAGTTCAATGCTGAGTTTCTTGTTGCGGCGCAAAAGAATATAGGCCAACAGACAGAGTATGATGACTATGAGTATGGCTGTTGTCAATTTCATGCTGTGCTCGTCTTGTTGTTGGCGTTCAATGTATTGTTGTTTTTGCAGATTGGCAATAGAGTCTTGCAACTGGCAATTCAACAATTGTTGGTTTCCGTTGGTCAACCGGTTGTTTTCGGCATCTATTTGTGCCAGTTGTTCAAGGCTTTTCGACTTGTTGAGTTCAAGGTCTATCTGCTGTAGTTGCAGTCTGGCTTGTTGGAGTTTCAACTGTTTATGTTGATGCTCGGCATCTTGTCGCTCGATGTTTGCCAACTGGTTGTCAATCTGCGCACGTGAGTAGTGTAAGGCTGTCAGATGTGAAGTATATACTGTGCCGTACATGGCGATATTGAGTGCCTGCATACGTTCGTCCATCTCCTTGTATCGTTGCCGACGGTCATAGTAGGCAATGGCAACAAAGTTCATATAGTAGTTGTCGGGATAGCGTGCCATGAGTTGTTCTGCCTGAATGTCTTTACCTTGGCAGATGAGTTGCATAGCTTCCAGACATGGTTCTACGTCGGGTTGCATCTCATAGTGGTTGGTTTTGTTGTTTTTGAAGATGCGGTAGGTATCTGTAAATTCCTGATCGCGATTCAACATGAAGAGTGCGAATGCTCGGTAGCCATTCATGCCGTTGACAACTGGCTCTTGATGAATGATCTTTAGCGTGCGGTCGGCAGTTTGTAGTAGTTCTTCAAATTTTCCCATCATCAGATAGCTGTCTGCAATCATTTTGTAAGCAGATGCAAATGAGCGATGATAGGTGTTTGGACTTCGTTTGAAGCAGTCGATTCCTTGTTCGTATTCGTTGATCGCTTCTACTGCGCGATGTTTCATCCAATATATATTGCCTAATGTCAGATGACATACAGCCATACCATAATAATATCGATTGCGGGCTGCAAAATCCAGTTGTTTGAGCACATAGTCGATAACTCCGTCGAAATCTCTTCGGTTGATTTTATAGGTCAGCAGATAGGATAATCCTGAATAATAGAAATTGATGTAACCCGATTTGAGTCCTTTGTCCATCATGGGTTTCACGGTGCGTTCCAGTTCGCTGATATTCTTGGCATGTTCAAATTGATAGCGAGTCATGATGCTCAATGCCATCAGTTCGCCATAGGTGTCGCCACAGTTCTCTGACATGTGTCTCAGACTGTCTGCCATTATCCATCCTTCATGAGTTATGGCTTTGTGCATGGCAGCCATATACAGTTTTTCTGCGGCTTCGCTTTTGAAGCGGAAGTCGAGTGTCTGTGCTTGTGATGCTATGGTCATACACAGCACGAGAACCGTTATCAGAGACCGGAGATGAATGGTTATGTGCTGTTTCATTTGTTGATAGAAATTTTAAACCAGAAGCGTGCGCCCTGATGGTATTGTCTGTCTATATCTATTTCGCCTCCCAATCGCTTGGCAATGATGCGGCAGATGTCGAGTCCCAGTCCGCTGCCTTGCTTGTTGAGGTCCAGCTTGTTGTATCGTTCAAAGATGATCGACATTTTCTCCTTGGGCACTCCCACCCCTGTATCGGTAACCGATAGGGTGAGCCATCGTTGTGCTGCATCTACCGTACAGTCGAGAAGGATATGTCCTTGTTCGGTATTCTTTTGTGCATTACTCAATAGATTGAGCAATACTTGCTTGACGCGATAAGGGTCTGTCGTAGTGGTGAACGAATCGTCTATGTTGGTGGTAAAGCGCAACTCTACGTTTAGCGGCTGTTTGCCTTTGATGGTTTCAATAGCATCGCGGCATAATGTATTGACATTAACTACTTTCATGCGCATGTCAAACTGTCCACTCTCAAGCGAAGTGAGGTCGAGAATGTCGTTGACAAGTGTGGTCAGCATGTTTGAGTTGTCGCATATCTTCATGGTGATGTCAGCCTTCTCTTCGTCGGTCAGTTCGTCTTCCATTACTGTCAGCACATCTGCAAAACCTACAATGGCGTTGAGTGGCGTGCGTATTTCGTGGCTCATATTCTGTATGAACCTTGTTTTCATCATTTCCGATTCGTGTGATTTCTGTTGGGCAAGATCCAGACTCTTGATGGTTTCCTCCATTCGGCTGTTTGTCTTCTTGATTTTCTTGACGAGTATGCGTCGCCTTAGATAATATGCAGTTAACAAGGCAAGAATCATCAAAGCCAATAGTAGGGCGCCATTTAGCAGACAATTCTGTAGGCGCATGTGGCGGTCTTGCAGTATTCTATCCAGTTTGTTGGTTGTGATAGAGTCTTTCAGTTGCACCAAATTCAGCATTTGGCGTTCTGCCGACAGACTATCGCGATGCGCTTCTGCCTTAGCCAGATGGGTAGCATTTTGGCTGCGCTCCAGTTCCAGTTCTGAATTGTGTAATGTTTGTTGGGTATTGATCAGTTGGAGTTGGGTATTGGCATTATTGATGCGTCGTCTTTCCTGTTGGATGTTCAAGTCGGTAAAGATGGCTTCGCGGTTCTTTTTATCCTTCTCAAAGACGAACTCATTGAAGTCATAGTGGTAGTCGAGTATTTGCTTGGTCCATTCACTACTTGTCTTGTAGTTGCCACGTTGTTGTTGGTAGAAGGCTTGGGTGCGCAAATATTCCATTGACGACAATTCTTTCAAATTCGCTATCACTTGCTCGGCATCTTTATCCCGATGCTCTGCAATGGCTTTGCAGGCTTTGAGCGCCTCCCATAAATGCGTAGGTATGTTTTGGAAACTGCCTTTGATATTGACCATAGCTTGATCGTCTGCCAGGAATCCCTCAATATCACCGGTCATGGCTTTGGCATAGGCTCTAAATCCTAAGAAGTTGCGTTTCATGTGTGGATTAATGATGAATTGCTCTGCCTCATCGAGTGTTTTCATCATACTTTTGTAGTCGCCCATGTTTCGGTAGCAATCTGCCAAACTCAGATAGTCGAACAAAGGATTGTAGTCAGGGTCGTGTTGAATGGCATAGTCAATCCCTTTTTTATAGTAATACACTGCTTGTGCCATTTGGTCGCGAGTCTGGAATATGAGTCCCATCGTATGGTAACAGGAACGAATGCCGGCAACGGTGTTTTTCATTCTGGCATGTTCCATCTCTTTGTCTATGAAAACAATGGCATCCAAGTATCGGTATTCGCGCAGGTAGTAACGTGCTTTATTAGCAATGGCCTGGTAGTAGATGTTGGTCATGCCGTATTCTTCTGCTTTCGCCAAGAGTGGTTTCATTTGCTTTTCCACGTTGGCAATATTGTTGGGTTGAAAGAATTCGTAGAGGAAACGGACGTTGAGCGCATTTATTTCTGCTCGACGGTTGTGTGCGGCAATGGCCATTTGGTATAGGCTATCTGCCAAAGGCAGACAACTGGCATTTCGTCTGTCGTTGTATGCGCGGACAAAGAGTTCGCGCATCTTTTTCTTGGCAATACTGTCGTTCGTTTGGGCACATATACAATTAGCCATACCACTTGTCAGCAGTAATACCAATATTATGGTTATAATCTTTCTGAAGCCCATTCGACTATTATTGCAGATAATATAGGTCAATTTATTGGGCAAATTTACTAATAATATCGCTGAACGACAAGTAAATGACAAAAAAAGTGCATATTATTTCTATCTTTGGTGTAAATATGCAGTATGCTGTTTCTCTTTCGTGTTGTTTTCAATTTCAATTGATGTGATAATAAGCTGTTTGATACGATAGTTTTTACTTGTTAAAATCCAATACCTGTTTTTCATATAGTATTCATTCGGGATGTCTTCGGGATGTCTTCGGGATGCATTCGGGATGTCTTCGAATTATGATCAACGTAATATGTGCATTATATTTTCCAAATAAATCCCAAGAAACTCCCAAGTAAGTCCCAACTAACTCCCAAAAACGAACAGACAATAATGGGAATATGATGGGAGGTCAAAGGACGGAATGGGGAGGCAAGAAGATGTTTGTCTATTTTGACAGCTGTGTATTTATACAAAAGACGCTGAAACATCCAGCCCATCAGCAGATGGCAGACCGCATGTTTCAGCATCTTTAAATAGAAGGTAGGGAATACTGTTTCCCTTTTTCATTTATTTCATATTGACCTTAATGGTCTTCAGATCTTTATCAGCACTTGACGTACCTACCATCAATTCGTATTGACCAGGTACTACACGCATACTATTGCTCTTCGCATCCCAACCTTCAAACTGATCACGGGGCAACGGAATGCTGACCTTTTGACTCTGACCAGCCTTGACCGATATTCGGCTATAAGCACGCAACGTTTTGATCGGACCTTCTGTGTCGGCAGTACGGCGCAGATAAACCTGAACCACTTCCGTTCCGTCCATCTTGCCGGTATTCTTCACATTTACCGTTACCACGCCGTTCTTATATTGTGGTTTGCCCACTTCAAAAGACGTATAACTCAGTCCATAGCCGAAGGGATAGAGCACTTCACCTTTGAAATAGCGGTAAGTACGACCTGTCATACGATAGTCGAGGAAGTCGGGCAGATCGTCAGTACTGCGGTAGAACGTTATGGGGAGTTTTCCTGAAGGGTTCACTTCGCCCATCAGAATCTCTGCCATGGCTTCACCGCCACGTTCTCCACCATACCATCCTTGAACAATCGCATCGCAGAGTGGCGCTTCTTCTGTTAGAGCGATGGCTCCGCCCGAACAGTTGATAAAGACCACACGTTTACCAGCTTTGTGCAACAGTTGCAACATCTGACGCTGAACGGTAGGCAGATTGATGTCTGTACGGTCGCCACCCTTGAAACCTGGGTCGCTCACTTTCATCTCTTCGCCTTCAACTCGCGGAGAGATACCACCAACGAAGACGACCGTTTCAGCATCGCCCACCTGTGCCAGAATCTCGTCAGCAGTAGGTGTTTGCTTTTTACAGATGTCAAACTGCATGGCTGCCATTCCGCCTTCCTGCACATAGTCTATCTGTATGCGATAGTGGTGTCCGGCTTTGACTTCAAGTTGTGGGGCAGCTTCCTGAATACGTTGACGCACCTTCCAAATATTGACCAGCGTATCGCCATTGACCATGACGCGCACTTTATCATCTGCTCCGACACGCAGCGTAAGCGTTTCATCGGTATCAGCAACAAACTGTCCGTCGTAACGAGCAGAGAACTGCTCCAGATTGACACCTGGCGCAAAGACCGTATTGCCGCCATTGCTCAGATTGATGGGTGAAGTAATCGTTACGGTATTGACGGGTGTACCTTCCATCTCGGTATTATTCCAATATGTGGCTTGCATTCCCTTATTGCCCAATGGAGCCTTCATGTGGTCGAAACGACTCTCATAGACTTCTCCACGAGTCAGACCGCAACCTTGCACATAACGCACATCGCCCAACTTTTGGCGCAGTCCCTGCAGCATGGTGACGGTCTGTGTGGCGTAACCACTATAGTTTCCCCACATCATGATAGAATCGTTTGCATTCGGTCCCATGACTACGATGCGTTTAGCATCCTCTTTCTTCAAGGGCAGAATACCGTTGTTCTTCAGCAGAATAGTTCCTTCACGTGCCATTTGCAAAGCGAGTTGCTTATGTTCTTTCGAGGCAATAACGCTTGAAGGTCTCTTGGTCCAACTCACCAAAGAGTCGGCATCAAAGTCTCCCAATCTGAAACGTGCCACCAACAGTCGGCGCAAACTGGTATTGATACGCTCTTCGCTAATGTCTCCTCGTTTTACGGCTTCAGGCAGATTGCGGTATTCAGAACCACATTCCAAGTCAGTACCAGACTCAACAGCCTGTGCTACGGCAGCCGGACGGTCGGCTGATACACCATGGAATCCAGGCAGGAAGTCGCGGATGGCACCACAGTCGCTGGTGATGAGCCCATCGAATCCCCATTCATCGCGAAGGATTTGTCGCTCATAACGGGCATTACCACAACAAGGCTGACCGTCAATACGTTGGTAGGCACACATCACTTCAGCCACCTTACCTTTCTGTACCAATGCCTTGAAAGCAGGAAGATAGGTTTCCCAGAGGTCACGTTCTGGCAACTGCTGAATATCGAACGTGTGTCGATTCCATTCCGGACCACTATGCACAGCAAAGTGTTTGGCACATGCCAACAGTTTTGCATAACGTTCTTTCGACGGTTTTCCGTCGAAGCTTTGACCTTGCAGTCCATTCACAACGGCAAGTCCCATACGTTCTGTCAGGTATGGATCCTCACCATAGGTTTCCTGTCCACGTCCCCAACGAGGGTCGCGATAAATATTGATATTGGGAGTCCAGAATGACAATCCTTGATAACGCGACACTTTACCGCTGTGTTTCGCTTCTTGATTTTTAGCACGTGCTTCATCGCTCACAGCAGTAAAAACTTGGTAGAGCAATGCATCATCCCATGATGCAGCCATCATGGTGGTGATTGGGAATACCGTGACAAAGCCGTTTCGGCCTATGCCATGAAGTGCTTCGTTCCACCATTGGAACGCCGGAATGCCCAATCGCGCAATAGCAGGTGACGTGTCCATCATTAGTTTAGCCTTCTCTTCAAGAGTTAGACGTCCTAACAAATCATCGGCACGAACTTCTGCAGTAAGTGCAGGATTCTGATATGGTAGAGTCTGTGCTGTTGCATGCAGACTCAGCATTGCTGTTAGTGTCAGTAATGTCTTTTTCATCATGTTGTTTTGTTTTTAGTTTAAGGTCTGTTACCAGCCCCTCATGAGTAATGTTGTTGAACTTATGTTAATCTTCTGTTTGTTAGAATTTCCTATAATCTATGTTCGTCCTTGTTGTTGTATTATCCTATTGTGTGCTATTGTTTAGACGATTGCGTTTTAATGGAAAAACAGGGGCAGACCTTTCGACCTGCCCCTGTGGCATAGAGATATTAAGTATGTCTGTTATTTCAAGTCAGAAGCCTTGTAGATGACAGACTTCAGCTCTTTCACGGTTTTCACCTCTTCACCTTCAGCATTTTTACTGGTGATTTGCTCTTCGAAAGCAAACTTCACGGTGAAGTCGCTCACGCCCTGAGAGGCAACAACAGGAGCGATAATCTTGGTAAAGATTTCGTTCTTATCGTTAGACAGAGCTACAGTTGCGTTGTAGTTACTCTCCATGTAAGCCTTGGTGCAATGAGAGAAATAGTGTGTTGCACCATGCTCCAGACCATAGGCTGCGTTGACAGCATCTTCGAATGCTGCAACACCTTCCTCGCTCAGGCTACCCTGGTTGTCGAGGGTTACCTCGCAACGATACCAGCCCATTGAGTCAACATCTGGATCAAGGTCTCTTGAACAGCTGCTGAAAGAGAGAGTCATAGCTACGGCAGCGAATGCTGCGGCTACATATTTCATAATTTTCATAGTCGTATGTATGTTTTAATGCTTTATTATTTCTTACCGTTTCTCAGACGAGGTGCACCAGCGCCGCTCTTATAGATAGCTGAGTTGAGCACTTTCTCAGTCTGCTGATAGTAGAGACCGTCGATACCCTTATCGGTATGGTGGTCGAGGTGACTTGGCTTAGCGCCTACGAAGTGCTGTGGGTTTGGCGATACCATCAGGTCAGTGGCCTTCAGTTCGGGATCGCAGTGAACCTTCAGTTCGTCAAGTCCTGCAGGATAGTAGGTGTCGAGTTCGTCCTTCCAAATCTTCTGCCACTTACCTGGTGAGTTAGAAGTAGCGTTGAAGGCATTGTTTTGGAATGGCTGTCCGCCCTTCAGATAAGGATCGTTTGTGGTCCAGTTGTTGTAGATGTTGAACACAATCTTACCGTTTGCGTCACCACCCTGAATGTTACGAACATCCCAACCGAGTGAATTCATAGCACGGTTCACGTCATTAGCATCCTTGGTGTTAATCCAGATGTTGTCGTGAATGCTGGCTTTAGAACCTCCAGGAATATAGCGAGTGCTCATCCATGCAGCCTTTGTAGAACGAGTCATGAAGTTCACGAAGGTGTTGTGGTGGATGTTGAAATTCCAACGTACAGAAGGATCCCAATTCAGGTTGCGGTTAGAGTCAGAAATCAAGCTGCCCCTTGGACTATCATAGATTACGTTGCCACTGATTTCTACATTCTCCAGAATGTTTGACTTCGGCTTACCTTTGCAGTCAGCATGGATGTAGTTGTAACCAGTACCGTTGTTGTCGAAGTATCCGCTGTTGTAGTGACAGCAGTCAATCATCTTAATGTGGTGGATATAGAAGTCGTTAGTTCCCTGGATACGGAAGAATCCGCGGATAAATCCCTGGAATGTACAGTTGTTCCATTCGAACAGGTTTACATTGATACCCATACCGTTTGGATACATGTTCGAGAAGTAGTTACCTAATGCATTTCCTGTACCTTCCTGATTATTACCATAGTTAGTAGCCATAGGAACCTCAAAGTCGAGATCCATGAAGCGAATAGAGTCGATATCGAGGGTAATGGTACTGTTCTCACCAACGTTAGGCCGACGACCCAACATAAAGTTACAGGTATTGACATTAGCACCAGTCTTGGTCATACCGCCGAGATATACTTTAGCGCGCTTACCCTGTGCAACATCCTCTGGGTTGGTGCGGAGTGTCAGACCCTTATAGAGGTCCGGGTTGTCAGTAAAGTGGTAAGTCTTTCCACCTTCCAGATAGAATACCTGGTTCTCAGCAACGGTCACATCTCTATTATAGTTAGAGATGATATTGTCAAGCTTCATGGAGTTGTATGCCGAGATGTCATAGATGTTCATATTCTCGCCAGTACCAACAGTATCCTTAGCAGTAGGCACGTGCTTGATGAGGATAGGAGCGCCTGGAGTACCCTTGGTGCTCTTCATTACAGAGTTGAAGCAAGCGTCAACCTTTGCCTCAATCGAGCTATCCCATGCGTCGATGTTATAAACCGAGTTCTCAGACAGACCGTCGATAGTAAACTCAGCTACGTCGTTTACCCATGCTGACTCAGGAATATCGAAGTGCAGGTAAGTGGGGTTGGTTGTAGCATTAGGAGTTGACTTCGAAGCGGTGAAAGTCAGATAGTCAATCTTCAGAACATTCTTGTCAGCATCTACAAAGTTGAAATGATCACGGAAGGTTTTCTTCTCATCATCAGAGTATTTGCTGATGTTGCGGTCCAGACGTACCACCATAGAAGTCTTGGTGATATTTGAGGTCTGGACAACGAAAGGCACATCATAACGGGCATCTGTTTCCATGCTCATGTAATCAGCCCATTCTTGACCTTCACCATAACCATACCAGTCAGAGTTCTTAGGGTCAGTCTTCCAACTGTCGTTGTTGGCATCGTATGAGTGAAGTGCACGGATGGCAAAACGGTATTGAGTCTGATAATTCAGATTCTTGAGCACCAAATTAAACTGCTTAGGATCAGTCACTACCACATGACCAGATAATTCCTTGCCGTCAACGCCAGCTTCGGTGTCGATCCATGCCTGTTCACCATTTGCCACATAGGCCTGAATCGCCCATTTGATTTCATAGGCCACAGCATCATCTACGGTGTACCAGTAGAGGTGTGCTGTATTCAAATCGACAATTGCGCATTTGTAGGGATCAGTAGAACCCTTACCGGTGTTGTCGTCCTTGCGGAATGCCGGACGGAACAGCTTGTCACGGTTTGCCGATTCGCTGATGTCATCGTCCTTACAAGAGAATATGGACAGCGTAGCCATCAGCATCATTGAATATATGAATAATTTTTTCATTGTCTTTTAGTCTTTCTTATGTTAATAAGGAATTATAGCTTAGAAACCGTAATAGTTCTTGTAGCGTCCGTCAGAGCGAGCAATGGCTTCCTGTGGATAAGGGAGCAAGTAGCGTACTGCGGGCAACTGCCGTACGGTAGCCTCAGGATTCTGGGTGTCGATGTCGAAGTTGACCTCGGCTCCGTTGTTCACAATCTTGATGTTGCCATCCTCATCGCCACGGATGTAGCCGAAGAGAGAGTAGAGTACTTCGTTCTTGAGCACACCATCATTCGACCAGATGTTTTCGCTGTTACCCCAAGCCACATCATTGGCTGATGAAGTCTGACCCGTGATAGCTCTCGCTGAAACAGGCTCGTAAGGCAGGCCGAGGTTTGCGAAATAGTCTTCAGGTTTGCTACTGGGCTGTACGTCTGCAGTCCAAGGATTAACGATGTACAGCATGTAGAGATTGCTGTTGGGGAAGTTAGCGTCGCCAGTATTCTTCACATATACATAATAGATGTTTGACATAGCCGAGATATTGGCATAGTCAATACCATCGTGCTCGCTAATCATATCAATGTAAGGTGAACCAGTTGACTGGTCTTCTGCTACGCCGTAGTAAGCCAAGAACGTGTAGAAAATCTGCTCTGAGTAGAGGTTGTTGCGGACAAGATCCTTCCAACGCATGTTCTCACCAGCAAACTCAAACTTACGCTCGTCGAGCACAGCCTTGAGGAAGTCTTCCTTGGTAGCAGTCTGAGCAGCGGTCAGTTCATAGTTAACACCGTTGTAAGCACGACGGCGAACCTGGTTTACAGCATCGATAGCTTCCTGTGTAGGAGCTCCGTTCACTTCGTTGTCAGCCTCAGCAAACATCAGCAGCACGTCAGCATAGCGAATGTAGGCAAAGTTGATACCGGTATTTCCGGTAGAAGCCTTACCAAGACCTACAGTGTTCCACAGCTTAGACCACTTGTTGTTATACATGGTGTAGCTGAAGTTGATAGCGGGCAGGCCCTGGTTTGAGTAACCCCATGTGCCGCAAACATAGTCGCGACGGGCGTCACCGTCTTTGAACATGTGACGATAGAAACGAGTGGTGCGAACGTTACCGCTTGTAGAACCCCATGCTCCGTTAGAGAAGTCGGTTTCGTTGTTAGCATCAACTTCGCTCTTGGGTCCTTGAGCATACCCCCATGCACCAGAGTAGTCCTTACCGAAAGGAATTTCGAAGATAGCATCGTCACCCTTAGTTGCAATGTGGTTGCACTCGTCAACGAATACATCGCGGAAGCTCTTGTTGAGTGAGTGACCGCCAGCATCGATAACCTTCTTGGCATAGTCGCGTGCAATCTGATAGTATTCCTTATAGTTAGAAGGACGAGTCATCTTGTAACCATTCACGTCGTTGGCATCGTGGTTCAAAGAGTAACCACCAGCCTGCAAGGCGAGACGTGCAATCATGGCATAGGCAGCTTCCTTCGAGATGCGCTCGGGAGCGCCGAGGGTTTCGTCTTTGTCAGACTGCATCCATTCTGCAGCGTGACGGAGGTCGGCAATCAGCGAATCGCTGACAACCTGACGGTCTGTTACTTCAGGATAGAGATTGTTGGTCTCATAGGTAGCCTTGAAGGTGAAGGGGATATCGCCCCAGTAGGAGAGCAGTTCGTGATAGAACATTGCACGCATAACCTTGGCTTCACCCATCATCTGGGTCAGTTTGGTCACGTTGGGTACTTCCTCGGTTACCACACCGCCATTATCTTCGCCATCGGCAATTTCAGTTTTCATCTTCTCTTCATAGAGCTTGCTGTTCTTCAGGTTGAAGATGAATTCGTTGGCAGTTTCTACGCCTTTGTAAAGTGCATTCCAAAGGCTGTTGACGTTGCTGGCATCCGAACGAGTATCGAAACGTGCGGGTTTGTTGCCCGATGCAGTTTCGCTGGTGTTGGTAGAGAAGTCAACATCGCTGTTCAGCTGGAAATCCTTGTACAGATTATTACCGAAGGTGTTTCCAGAGAGAATCTGTGCATAAACACCATTCAGTGCAGTAGAAATCTCGCCTTCGTTGTTGTAGATGAACTCAGTGTTTGCTGATGTTGAGTCTGGATCTACATCAAGGAAATCGTTGCATGCTGTCAGCGACAACATGGCCATTCCACTGATAAATATCTTATTGAGTTTCATATTGATTTCAGTTTCTTAGGTTTGTATCTTTAGAATGTTACGTTGAGACCGAAAGAGAAGGTGCGTGAACGTGGGTAGCGGTTGTAGTCCATAGAAGGAGTCAGACCAGACTGCACGTCAACCTCGGGGTCGTAACCAGAGTAGCTGGTCAGGATGAAGAGGTTTGAAGCAGAAACGTAAGCACGGACTTTCTCGATACCAAACTTCTTGGTGATGAGGTTCGGCAGGGTGTAACCTACGGTAACGTCGGTGCAACGGAGGAATGAACCATCTTCTACGAAGTATGAGAACATCACGTTGTTGACTACGTCTGCAGGATTCCACAGGCTTGCATTAGCATTCAGATTCTTGTAGAGTCCCAGTGCACCGTTGATATTGGTATTCTTGTAGAGTGTCTCACCGGTGATGTTGTGACCATCGCTGTTAACAAATCCCTCTGGGGCGGTATAACGCCAACGCTTGTCAGCAAACTTAGAATCTACGTTGAAGAAGTTTATCTCCTTTGATGATGATGATGACATAGCGAATGCTGTGGCATTATATACATCAAAGTCGAGCATGTAAGTGAAGTTGGCTGTGAAGTCGAAGCTCTTCCACTGACCTGACAAACCGAAACCACCTTGCCATTTGGGGTTGGTGTTACCGATTACGGTCATATCCTTCTGGTCGATCTGACCGTCACCATTGAGGTCTTTCAGTTTGATCTTACCAGGCAAGGTAGAGTGACCTGAGTTAGATGAACTGAAGATACCGTTACCGGTGTTGCCCTCGTAACCGTCGGTAACAGTACCGCCGATGAGCATGCCGTTGAGTGTAGCCTTGTTGTTAGGAGTGGCTATGAAATCTTCTGTTTCAGGATAGGTAAATTCATCCCAGTTGTAGAGTCCGTCATATACAAAACCGTAGAACAGGCCGAGCTCGCCACCTACCTGCATCACGTAGTCATTTTCGATAGATGACTTCCATTTACCAGCAGTATTATAAAGCGGAGTGTTACCGTCAGAAGCATTCAGCTTCTTGATGGTCATCTTGTTGTGACCGAGAGTGAAGTTACCGCTTACCACATAGTCTTTACCACGTACGATGTCGCCGTTGACGGTGAGTTCCCAACCGTTGTTGGCTACCTTACCGATGTTCTGCATCTGCTTCTGGTATCCTGATACGCCAGGAATAGTAGATTTGTAGAGCAGGTCACGTGTGGTATTCCAATAGATTTCAGGAGTGATGCTCAGACGTCCACCGAAGAGTGAGATGTCCATAGCAAGGTTGCGAGTGATAGTAGTTTCCCACTTGATGTCCTTGTTAGGATATTGACCAGGAGCACCATAGTAGAGTTCACCGCCTATAGTAGCCTCACCGAAAGCGGGACCGCCAGTAGCATTGGTGGTGTAGAGATAGCGCCAGAGGTCGTCAGCGATATTGTTGTTACCGGCGAGACCGAAGGCAGCGCGGAGTTTCAACTGATCAATCCATTTCACATCTTTCAGGAATTTCTCCTTGTTGATGACCCATGCACCAGAGATAGAGGGGAAGTAACCCCACTGGTTTCCAGGAGCAAACTTAGTAGAACCGTCAGCACGGAAGGTACCTGAGATCAGATATTTGTGCTGGTAGTTGTATGAAACCTGACCGAAGAACGATGCTGTGCGGTTTGCTGTAGAACGGCCGGTATAGGTCTGTTCAGCATAGGGCTGACCGAGTGCCATATTGTTGAGGGCTGTTTCTGCATCGATGTTTTGATCGAAGAGGTGGGCACCCTGTTGGTTTTCCTTATACTGTGAGTGATAGATTTCCTGACCCAAGAGGAACGACAAGTTGTGCTTATCCTGGAGAGTCAAGTCGTAAGAAGCTGTATTAGTCCAAGTGTATGACTCAGAATTGCGTTTGGTGAGCATGGCAACAGGACGACTCTGGTTGATGGCAGCTTTAGCCATACTGGTCTGCCAGCCATAGAAGCGTTCAGTGTCTCTAAATCCGAGTGTGTAGTTACCCTCACTGCGCAGAACGAGCCCCTTGATGGGAGACCACTTCAGTGCAAACTGGTTGGTGATGGTGTAACCATGCTTCTTCTGGGTGTTGGTTTGGATATCGTTGACAGGGTTTGTCAGACGGAAGTTGCTGGCATCAGCCTCATTTTCCATCTCTTCGTATGAACCCCACTCACGCAGACCAGCTGTAGGACGGTAGCGCAATACGTCAATCAGACCACCTGAACCGATGTTGTCACCACCAGCACCTTCGTCACGACGATAGCTAATCTTAGGATTGTAGGTGAACTCAAGGTTCTTGGTAATCTTAGTGTTGAGCTTGAGGTTGATGTTGGTACGACGTACGCCTGAACCAAGGATGATACCCTTGTCTTCTGACTGAGTCAGTGAGAGGTTGAAACGTGTAGTCTCGTTACCACCACCGATGGTCACGTTGCTGGAGTAGTTGACGGGGTGGTTGCCCAAAACCTCATCCTGCCAGTCGCGTGTAGCCTCGTTGCGATAAAGATAAATGTCCTTAGGGTTACCGAAGTTGCCACGGAAAGGCTTAGCCCATGAAGAGCGGTTGCCGTTAGCAGCAGCGCGGTCATACTGATAGTCAACAAATTCGAAGGTGTTCATCTGGCTCATAGAGCGTGCCAATGAAGATACACTGAGACGTCCGTTGAACGATACCTGAACCTTACCAGTCTTGGCAGATTTAGTAGTAACTACAACAACACCGTTACCACCCTTTGCACCATAGATAGCGGTCAGAGAAGCGTCTTTCAATACGTCGATTGAAGCGATATCCGTGGGAGGAATATCATTGATGTTGTCAACCTGGAAACCATCGACGATGAACAGTGGCTGGTTGCTCTGTGTTACAGACGTGGCTCCACGAACGCGGATGTTGATGTCGGCACCTGGCTGACCATCGACTGTTGTAATCTGCACACCGGCAATCTTACCCTGAAGGGCTTCGGCTGCTGATGATACAGGAACCACTGCCAGTTTCGCACCGCTTACCGAACCGACCGAACCGGTCAGGTCTTTACGTGCTTTACTGGTGTAACCCACAACGACCACCTCATCAAGGGCGGCGTTGTCGTCCTGGAGGACGATTTTCAGATTGCTACCTGCTGCAACTTCCTGAGTCACCATACCGATGTATGAGATGACCAGCTTCTTCGAGGCAGGCACCTTGATGGTGAAGTTACCGTCGAAGTCAGTTACGGCTGCATTCTTAGGATTTCCCTTTTCTACTACGGTTGCACCAATAACGGCTTCGCCATTGGAGTCTGTGACTGTACCCTTAGTGACGGTTTGTGCATAAGCATTACCGACGATCAAGAGCATACACAGAAGAAGTACCGTGCGTGAAATACTCTTAAAATAAACAGACATAAAATTAGTAGTTTTGAAAATTAGTAATATTTTTGATGTTGTTTGCTTGCAAAGTTACTTAAAATTTATTAAAACCCACCTAAAAAAGGTAAAATGTTCCACGTAAACGTTTACATTGGAATTGTTGCATCCAATGATATTGGGTGGAAGTCGATTTCTGTATTGGTCCCCCATCAGCACTCTGGAACGATGAGTTTCGCTCCAGAGACTTGATGGGATTTGAGGGCAAAAGGATTTTCCCATAGATGTTGTTGATGAGTATATAATTGTCAGTAGTTTGATGATGCAAAGATACTACTTTCTTTTCGTTGCTGATAAATATTCATCGCATTATTACACGTAAACGTTTTCGTTAGTTGTTGCAGGTACAGGCTATGCTTGAAGTTGTTTTATACGAGGTATTACAAAAAGGATCATTCGTGTTCTTTATATATATTATAATGTATACGCACGCACACGCGCACACGCGAATCTCTTAAATTGTTAACACCGAACACCAATATGGCACCATCCTACAGTTATTTTAGTTTTCAAGAAAATTTCGACCACACGACCACAGATATCCGCATCACGCTATCCTTCAACATCTTACAGGTGTGGTCGATTCCTAAAAATCGGGATTTTCGACCACACTTCGACCACCAGTGCAACGATGTGATGTACACGAATCAGCCTAAAGAATGATGCTTTTCAATGTGGAATTACTATTGTTTTCGGCAAAAGAGCAGAGCTGAGTTACTTTTGTCCTTTCAGGACGTGGTTGATTATGTGAATTCATATCCGCAGGGCGATGCCCTGGGCTAAGGAAACCATTGGGCTTTCAGCCCGCCTTTGCTTGTTTGGTTATTAACACATCTTTAGTTGTTGGGTATTAGCCCGTCTTTAGTTGTTGGGTATTAGCCCGTCTTTAGTCGCTGGGTTACTAACGCCCCGAATGGGGCAAAATCTTCATAGCCCAGGGTAACACCCTGGGGTGTATGATTTTATTTAGCCTACGTCCTGTAAGGACAAAAGTAAAGTGTGATCCTATTTTCCTTATAAAATACTATCGTTTATCAGCACTTTGACAAGCCTTGATAACACCTTTATCAAATATTGGATAACACCTTTATCAAATATTAGATAACACTTTCATCAAACGTTGGATAATACCTTTATCAAACGCTGGATAATACCTTTATCAAACGTTGAAAACACTTTTACCAAACGTTGGGCAACACTTTTGCCAAACGTTGGGTAATACTTTTGCCAAACGTTGGGTAACACTTTTGCCAAACGTTGGGTAACACTTTTGCCAACCATCTAACAACACCTTGACAAAACACTTTCTCCAAAATATCAATCAGTTTATGATAAGCATTTTCGTTAAGCCAAATAACGCAAGTTGGTGGTCGATTGATGGTCGACACTTCAGTTTCGACCACAGTATAAAGCACTGACCGACAACATGATACACTCATCTGTGGTCGTGTGGTCGAAATTTTCTTAAAACTATATTTTATGTTTGCCATCCGAGAATTGTGTTGTAGCAAGCTGTTATTTTTCCATTTCATGGCACATTTTCTCGCCATGACAGAACTCGAACCAGTTCGGTTCTGCTCATTTGGCTTAACGAAAATGTTCCCATGTCACCATGTCGCGTGGAAAGAATAATACTGCGTTACCACATAGCGTTCAGATGATAAGCAAGAGTATCCGCGATGTTATTTGATAAATCTACTTTAGTCTGTTCAAAGACAAAAAATCTAAACCCTTGTTTTTTTTCAATATGATGATATTTGATTTTTCACAAAAAAAATATTATCTTTGCAAGAAAATATTAGCTGCACATGATAATATCATAATGTGAAGCATACATATTTTAATTTAATAAGAATAGAAATCATGGAAGAATCACAGAAACAGGCAATATTAGAGAGCGGAAAGAACTTCTTCCGTACGGCTATAATACCAAATCATATCAACAACTTAAAGAAGTTGGAGTTGAAAAACTTCAATGTGAATCCCTTTCTGATAAACTATCTTGCTGCGTTTCTATGTGGTGACACCACGCCTGAGTCGTTGGCCAAGGCTTTGGTGTATCCTCGTGTTCTTGGCACAAGCCTTAACACAACGTTTGGAATGCAAACTCAGATTTTTATCTCTGAGCTGAGCCAAATTACTGGCGGTGCTTCAGGTATTGATGGTATTGATATAGAGTTTGTGGATGCTCTGGATGGCAGAAGGAAATATTGCCAATGCAAGGCTGGTCCTCAGACAATTAATAATGATGATGTGACTACCATTCTCGGACATTTCAAAAAATTGATGGGCAAGGCACGCATTGATCATTTAAAACTAAATTTTGATGATTTGATAGTAGGTGTGCTCTATGGTGACAAACTATCATCGAATTATAAGATTATAGCTTCTACTTATCCTGTTTATGCAGGAGTAGATTTTTGGGAACATCTCACAGGCGACCGCAACTTCTATTATCGTTTGTCGAAAGTATTTGGCGAAGTGGTAGAAGAAGACAATATTGATGGTAGCAAGCTGATATTAGATAAGGTAAAAGAATTAGCTGAAGAAATTCAAGAAAAGGGAGGTTTGTAATATTACGATGTTTATTTCTATAAATAATCTTGCTGCACTCACCGGAACGAGTACTGCTGTAACGGCCTCATGGTCTCGCCGTGGTGTTTATCCTTCGTGTGTAGACAGCAATGGTGTGAGAGGTTTCGAGATGCACGACTTGCTCGACATCCCGGAAGCTAAAGCTATGGTTGAAAACCGTTGGAGCGAAGAGTTTGAAGTTGCTCCTGTGCGACAGTTTAATTCTGTGGAATTATTTGCAGGTGCAGGTGGTTTGGCTCTTGGCATGGCTAAGGCTGGTTTCCACCATGTGCTACTCAATGAATTTGACACCTCTGCATGCAACACTCTGCGAAAAAATAGACCTGACTGGAATGTTATTGAGGGCGATGTGCGCCATATTGATTTCACTCCGCTTAGACGAAAGGTTGATTTCCTTTCAGGAGGATTCCCTTGTCAAGCATTCTCGTATGCTGGTAAGCAGGGCGGTTTTAGCGACACTCGTGGTACTTTATTTTTTGAATTGGCGAGAGCAGTGAAAGAGATACAGCCAAAGGTGTTTATGTGCGAAAACGTGAAAGGACTTGTCTCGCATGATGATGGTCGCACCATAGCAACAATAAAAAATGCAATTGCAGAATTGGGGTATACTTTGGTTGAGCCACATGTGCTGAAAGCCATTATGTATCAGGTACCACAAAAACGTGAGCGACTGATATTGATAGCCATTCGCAACGATATTGCACAGCATGTGGAGTTTCATTGGCCTTCGCCCTATGAACGCATCCTTACTTTGCGCGATGCCTTTTTTCCAGGAGTGATCTATGATTGCGAGGTGCCACAGTCAGAAGGTGCTACATATCCAGAAAAGAAGAAGAAGGTTATGGAACTGGTGCCACAGGGTGGCGATTGGCGCAATTTACCCGAAGAAGTGGCTCGCAAATATATGGGTGGAAGCTGGCTTCTTGGTGGTGGCAAAACTGGTATGGCTCGCCGTTTGTCGATGAGTGAACCTTCGCTAACGTTGACTTGCTCTCCATCTCAGAAGCAAACGGAGCGTTGTCATCCTGTAGAAACACGCCCTTTGTCGGTACGTGAGTATGCTCGCATTCAGACGTTCCCCGACGAATGGCAATTTATGGGCGCCATGAGCGATAAATACAAGCAAATTGGCAATGCTGTGCCTGTAAACCTTGCTTGGGCAGTTGGTCGCTCGCTAATTCGACTGTTTAATGATATCGAGACTGTAATGCCTACTGCTGCCAGCGATTGTACGGAAGCAGTAAGAGAGATTATGCTCAAGCAGCAGAGCCTTGTGGTGAAGAAAAACAAAGTCACTCAAACCTCAGAGGTGCAGTCGAATTTGCGTCAGCTTAATCTTTTCGACGATATAGTGACGGTGAAAAAAATAGGCAATGATATACCTGTTGACAGTAAACTATAAAATGCAGGCATTTCTGCCTGCATTTTATTAACCATTTAGGTCACTGCTTTATTCTTTCATCATCATCTTACAAATACGATCTTGGAAGAGGCGAGACTCGGCTACTGGAGAGTCAACATTGATGATGGAGAAAATGTACCAATGGTCATCAGCAGCAAGAAGATAACCGCAAAGTGACGATGCACCATAGGTGGTCATAGTGCCTGTTTTACAAAATAAACGACCTTTGTAGTCGGGATGGCTCATACGGGTAAGAAGCGAACCGCGTCGCTCGCCACCAACAGTGGATGCCAAAGCCTCATCAATAAAGAAATCCTTCAACTGCTTGTCACCATAAGCATAGCGCAGCATATCAACAAGAACAGAGGCTGACAGACGATTTTCGGGCGACAGTCCTGAACCGTCGTGAAAGACAAGACGCGTTGAAACACTATCAAGCACTTGTGTTTTCTCTCTCCAGAAAGTTTCGGCATAATGTTTTGCATCCCAATTCATACGACGGTTGGGCATCAATCCCTGCTTCCAGTCAAGATGATAGAACACAGCATCTGCCTTAATATTGCTGCTATGGATGAGCATGGGAGTGATGACATCGCGAAGCAGATGGGATGAGGTGGCAACATAATGATACTTGCCACCACCGAAACGACCCTTTGAACGTCTTGCATTGACCGTTTTATCATTGCGTACGGTCACTCCATTCATACGCAGAGAGGCTCGGAAGGTGCGATCCACATAGCGCTTGCCACGGAGAAGAAGTGGAGTCCGGTTGTAAGGTATATCCCATGCTTTCGCCGTAGGATGCGGACGCAGCGTATCTTCTCGTGCCAAAGTGATATACACATTGCCACGAACATGACGGATTCCCCTACTCTGCATCTTCTTGATGAGTGGATCAAAACTCTCCATGAGTGGGTCATCATCGGCCATCAGAAGGAGATTGCCCACAAGGGTGTCACGCTTCATCTCTCCCATGGCGAGGATGTGTTCACGATATTGGTGGTTCATGCCTAAAGTCTTGAGCGCAGCAATAGCTGTGGAAATCTTCATACATGAGGCAGGTATAAAGCTTTCCGTATCATGATATCTATAGACATAGCGTTGGGTGGTGGCGTCAAAAACAGAGACGGCAATCTTGTTGGTGTCGAGTCGCAACGGTTTGTGCATCAGACTGTCCAAACGGTGTTGCATCCTTTCGTCACATGCAAGCATCTCTGGTGTCACATGCAGCGTAGGCTTCTCTTCCTGTACTGGCTCGTCTGCACTTAACCAACTAAAGAATGCAACAAGCGCTACTATGATATAATAAATGACTGTGATAACCGCAGCAAGGAAGAGCAACAACAATGCTACCCTTCCTTTGTGAATGCGTCTTCTACGTTTTTTTTCCATCTTGTATAAGCCCCACCTAAGTGCGGTCTTTAGCTATGATTCCCCCACCCCACAGGGGTAAAGGGGAATCGTTCATTCATTTCAATATAATTCTGGTGTTCAAGAAATAATCTCGTTGGCACGAGCAAGTGCCAAGTCGATATGGCTGCAGATATTCTCCTTGCCCAACAATTTCTCAAAATTGTTGCGGCGCAACACGGCTTCAACCTTGGGATTGACGCCCGACAACACGACAGTGATACCTTCCTTCTGGCTCATCAAACACATGTTCTCCAAGTTGTGAAGACCGGTAGAGTCGATAAACGGCACCTTACGCATGCGGATGATGCGCACTTTGGGTCGGTCGTTATAGCTCGACATGATATCCTCGAAGCGGTTACCTGCACCGAAGAAGTAGGGACCGTTAATCTCATACACCTCCACACCTTCAGGAATAGTCAGGTGGATAAGGTCGCCACGCTCCATGTCTGCATCCTCGTTGAGGTCGATTTCATCGTAGATAGCTGTCACATCGGTAGCTTCTGACACACGTTTCATAAAGAGCAGACATGCACAGATAAGGCCAAATTCAATAGCAACGGTAAGATCGAATATGATGGTAAGGAAGAATGTGAGCAACAATACGGTAACATCGCTCTTCGGATTGCGCAACATGGCAAGGAAGGAACGCCAACCACTCATATTATAGGATACCACCACCAATACTCCTGCCAAACAAGCCATCGGAATGTATTGTGCCAAGGGCATGAGGAAAAGGAAGATGAGCAACAACACTACGGCATGTACAATACCGGCTACGGGAGTACGTCCACCGTTGTTGATATTGGTCATCGTGCGTGCAATGGCACCAGTAGCGGGAATACCGCCAAAGAGTGGCGATGCAATATTAGCCAATCCCTGACCTATCAATTCGGTATTGGAGTTATGATGATCACCTATCACACCATCTGCCACTGTAGCAGACAGCAACGATTCGATGGCTCCCAACACAGCGATTGTCACTGCCGGACCTACCAATCCCTTAATGGTTTCCCATGAAAGGGCGGGCAACGTGGCTTCGGGCAGTTCGGAATGGATGCTAAAGCGGTCGCCAATAGTTTCTATGGTGGTCACACCGGCATACTGTTTGAGCAACAAGGCTGCCACAGTGATGATAATAATTGCCACCAACGAACCCGGCACCTTCTTGCTCACACGCGGTGTGAGTGCGATGATAATGACACTTGCCACACCCATCACGGTGCTCCAAAGGTCGATATTCGCTATATTATTAATATATGCCACCCATTTTTCCATGAAGTCGGCAGGTACAGTAGTCATCTGCATACCCAACAAATCCTTTACCTGAGTGGTGAAAATGGTAACGGCGATACCACTGGTGAAGCCCACAACAATAGGATAAGGTATATATTTGATGATGGTTCCCAATCGCAATACACCGAGAAGTATCAGAAACACACCTGCCATCAGTGTGGCAATGGTCAGACCCTGCATACCATATTGCTGAATGATGCCATAGACGATGATGATGAAAGCACCTGTAGGACCGCCAATCTGAACCTTGCTACCACCGAAAAGCGAGCAGAACAGTCCGGCAACAATGGCAGTGATGATACCCTTCTCTGGTGAGACGCCACTGGCTATACCAAAAGCAATCGCCAATGGCAAAGCTACTATACCAACTATTAGTCCCGCCATAACGTCGGCGACAAACGTCTTTTTGTCGTAATGTGCAATAGCCGAAAAGAACTTCGGCTTAAAATCCAATGTTTTTATCATTATTATACTGAAAACAAAAATAATAAGGTGACGCCGTGACGGGTGTCACCTTATTAATAAATAAGTGATACTTAAAGTTACTTGTTTTTGAGCAAATCACGTATCTCAGCAAGAAGTTCTTCCTGAGTAGGACCAGCAGGAGCTGCAGGCTGTTCGGGCTCTGCCTTTTTGCGGTTGAACTTATTGATACCTTTAAGCATCAGGAAGATACAGAAAGCAATAATCAAGAAGTCAATGACATTCTGTACAAACATGCCATACTTCACCTCAGCATCAACAACCTTAATCGACAGTGCAGAGAAATCAACACCACCAGTGAGCACACCAATGATAGGCATCAACACATTGTCAACCAGACTTGAAACGATCTTTCCGAATGCACCGCCGATGATAACGCCGACAGCCATGTCCAACACGTTACCCTTCATGGCAAACTCTTTGAATTCACTAATAAAACTCATAACTATTTCCTTTTTTACTTATATGTTACACGAGTGATTTTAATATTCATTCTGCAAACTCCAAGTGGCAAACACCACACTTTTGTCACCTGTAATTGTGTTAAAGTCTCATCTTTTAACTTTATTAAAAGAATTAACTTCCATTTCTTCTGCAAAATTAGATATTTTTTTGTAACTTTGTGCCCGAAAACAGGAAAAAGTGACTTTTGTGCCACGTTTTTCAATATTAATGGGACAAATTATAACAAACCTTTTAAATATTTTAAGAAAATGACAAAAGTAGCAATTAACGGTTTTGGCCGTATTGGTCGTCTGGCTTTCCGTCAGATGTTTGAAGCAGATGGTTACGAGGTTGTTGCCATCAACGACCTGACAAGTCCTAAAATGTTGGCTCACCTTCTGAAGTATGACACCGCTCAGGGTGGTTTCGCTGGAAAGTACGGCGAAGGCAAACACACCGTAGAGGCTGGTGAAGACTACATCGTTGTTGACGGTAAGAAAATCACCATCTACGCTAAACCAAACGCAGCTGAGCTTCCTTGGGGTGAGCTGGGTGTTGACGTAGTTCTCGAGTGCACAGGTTTCTACACTTCAAAGGAGAAAGCTTCTGCACACATCAAGGCTGGTGCCCGCAAGTGCGTTATCTCTGCTCCTGCAGGTAACGACCTTCCCACTATCGTTTACAATGTAAACCACACCACTCTGACCAAGAACGACAACGTTATCAGCGCTGCTTCTTGCACCACTAACTGCTTGGCTCCTATGGCTGCTGCTCTGAACAAGTACGCTCCTATCGCCAGCGGTATCATGTCAACCATCCACGCTTACACTGGCGACCAGATGATTCTTGACGGTCCTCAGCGCAAGGGCGACCTCCGTCGTTCACGTGCAGGTGCTCAGAACATCGTTCCTAACTCAACTGGTGCTGCTAAGGCTATCGGTCTCGTTATCCCCGAGCTGAACGGCAAACTGATCGGTTCTGCTCAGCGCGTTCCAACTCCTACTGGTTCAACCACTATCTTGGTTGCTGTTGTTAAGGGTAAGGACGTTACCGTTGAGGGCATCAACGCTGCTATGAAGGCTGCTCAGACTGAGAGCTTCGGTTACAACGAGGATCCTATTGTATCAAGCGATATCATCGGTATGAAGTTCGGTTCTCTCTTCGACGCTACCCAGACCATGGTTAGCAAGATCGACGACGACACCTATCAGGTACAGGTTGTTTCTTGGTACGACAACGAGAACAGCTACACCTCTCAGATGGTTCGTACTATCAAGTACTTCTCAGAGAACTGCTAATTAGCATTGTCCCCAAAAAGGCAACATTGATAAAAGCCGCCCTTGGCATGTGCCTTGGGCGGCTATTTTTCTAATTTGACAACACTATAGCTATCCTTCAATACACTTCTAACCGCTTATGCCATTCGATATGATAACCATTCTTGGTCCTACTGCATCGGGAAAGACCGACCTTGCCGCCCATTTGGCAGTAAGCTTGGGAAACTGTGAAATCATCAGTGCAGATAGCCGACAGGTTTATAAACACATGGACATCGGAACCGGAAAGGACTTGAAGGACTATGTGGTCAATGGTACGGCAGTGCCTTATCACTTGATAGACATCTGCGAACCTGGCACGAAATATAACCTTTTCCAATATCAGCAGGATTTCCAACAGGCATACAACGATATCAAGAACAGAGGCAAGATGCCCATCCTATGTGGTGGCACTGGACTTTATATCGAAGCTGTATTGAAAGGATATTCCCTATCACCCGTTCCACAAAACGAGCAACTGCGCAAAGACCTTGAAGGCAAGTCGCTGGAACAACTTACGGCTATGCTTCAAGAATTGAAAGCACAAAACGGTTCTGTCATGCACAACACAACCGATGTTGATTCTGCACAACGTGCCATACGTGCTATAGAAATAGAGACCTACAATCTCCACACACCAACAGAACTGCGACAGGTGCCGCCCGTCCATTCACTCATCATCGGAGTAGCTATCGACCGCGAAGCACGACGCAATAAGATCACCAAAAGACTCAAATCGCGTCTTGAAGAAGGCATGACTGATGAGGTGAAAGCCCTACTTGACAGGGGAATCCCTGCAGAAGACCTGATCTATTACGGACTGGAATACAAGTTTGTGACTGAATATCTTATAGGTAAACTCAGTTACGAAGAGATGTTCAAACGGTTGGAGATAGCCATTCACCAGTTTGCCAAGCGACAGATGACATGGTTTCGAGGCATGGAACGTCGCGGATTTACCATCCATTGGATTGACGCTCTCCTACCAATGGATAAAAAAGTGGAGGAGATTCTACGCATTTCCAAATCGGAATAATCACAACCAACTATCAGTATTCAACATTAAAAGAAATATATAAGGTGGCAGTAGATGATAAGAAGTGGGGCATCCTATATTGCCCCAAGCACCGTTCGGGCAAGCAGCGCGAACGTATTCAGCGTGCACTCAATGAGCATGGTGTGGATTACGACTTTGTGCAAAGCGAGACTGTAGGCAGCGTAGAACGCTTGATAAACATGTTGATTCACAACGGCTACAAGACCATTATCATTGCCGGTGGTGACTCGGCACTCAATGATGCGGTAAACTGTCTGATGAAAGTAGAGAAACAAATGCGCGACACCATTGCCTTGGGACTCATTCCCAATGGTTTGATGAACGATTTTGCACGCTATTGGAACTTTCGTGAAGGCAATCTTGACCAGACTATCAGTTGGCTGAAAAAGTATCGTGTACGCCCCATTGACCTTGGTTGCGTGCGCTATACCAATAAGAAAGGCGAACAATGCCATCGCTATTTCCTCAACTGCATCAATATCGGCATGGTGGCAGACGTGATGAACCTGCGTCAGCAAACGCGCGCCATATTGGGTTCTCGCTTTCTTTCTATTATTCTGTCCGCCATATTACTCATCTTCCACCGCATGGATTATAAGATGAGCATCAAAATCAATGCCGAAACCATACAACGCCGAGTGATGACGCTATGTATTGGCAGTGGCCCCGGTTACGGATTGACACCTAACGCCGTGCCTTACAATGGACTTTTGGATGTATCGCTGGTATATCAAGCCAAAATAGTACAGATATTCCACGGACTATGGATGATGCTGACAGGTCGTCTGCTCAACCATCGCATGGTGCACCCCTATCGCACACAAGAAATCGTTATAGAAGATGGTGGTAAAGCCTTGGTATCTGTTGACGGACGTCCGATGGGAACTCCTGTAGGTTCCTATCGCATCAATGTGGAGCAGGAAGTGATACGTTTCCTTATTCCAGATTAAACTTCAATCTATTATTCAAGTTTCGCAACTGAGGGAATTGATTGAAGTTAAAGAAGTTATCACTCCCTACGGTCGTTCGGGAAGTTAAGAGACAATAGCCTTTTGCCGTAAGACGTAGGACATTTGTCCCTTAACTTCTCTCTAACTTCCCTAACTTCCCTTAACTTCCCCACATGCGAAAGTTCAGTCTATTATAAGTCAAAGGAAAAGACGCATCTTATCCACAAACCGAAATGCTTTTCAGCTTTTCCTCATCATTGATGGCAATACTACGCCCATCAAGAATCACCAATTCCTCCTCAGCAAAAGCAGACAAAGTACGGATGGCATTACATGTTGCCATACTTGACAGACTGGCAAGATCTTCTCGACTCACCCGAATATTGAGGGTTTTCCCGTCGCTCTCTGTACCGTATTTTTCCTTTAGGCGCAATAGTGCTTCAGCCAATCTGCCACGTATATGCTTTTGTGTCAAGTTGACAGTCTGTTCATCGGCACGTCCTAAGAGATTGGCCAGATGTTTGATAAAACATATCGCCAACTGATTATTTTCCGTAATAAGATGTTTGACAACGGATATAGGAATAAGACCAAGTTTCGAAGCTTCGATAGCTGATGCCGATGTGGTATAGGCTTCATCCATAAATCCAGCACGATAACCGAAATAACTATGCGGTTTCACCATGCGAACTATCTGATGACGTCCACCAATTCCCTCTTTGAATATCTTCACTTTTCCTTTGATGAGACAAAACAAAGACGTTGGATTCTCACCTTCGGTATAGATCATTTCGTTTCGCTTGTAATCCGTCAACGTGATATGATCTATAAGATACTGACGTTGTTCATCAGTAAGTGGTGCCCAAAGGTCCGTGAGGACTTTGGCTATAACAGAGTCATCTATATTTTTTCCCTCTATAATCATGTTAGTGTTGTTTATCGTGATTAAAACATTGTCCTTTGCATGCAAAGTTAATTGAAATCATGGAAAAAACAAAAAGAATATAAAGAAAAACGAATACTAATAGGTACTTTTACCGATGATATGGGTTAAAATTCTATGAATTTGCAAAAAAAACAAACTTTTATTTTGTTGAGACAACTAAATTCAGTAACTTTGGAGAAATAAAACTCCATCGCATATATGATGGACGCCTATATAACATATAAAACTAACAAAACCTAAATAGGAACTATGAGTTATTTACGATTTGAAAAAGCAGTAATGACAAACCTGCAGGAGTCACTGCGCCGTGAATTGCTGCGAACAAACCGTTCGGGTGCCTATAGCAGTTCGACTATTGCCGACTGCAATACGCGCAAATACCACGGTCTGCTCGTTGTTCCCGTACCAGAACTTGACGATGAGAACCATGTGTTGCTCTCTTCATTCGACTGTACGGTAATCCAGCACGGTGCTGAGTTCAATCTCGGACTCCACAAGTATCAGGGAAACAATTACAGCCCCAACGGTCACAAGTACATCCGCGAGTTTACTTGTGATGTAGTGCCTACCATGATCTACCGCGTAGGCGGTGTGATTCTGAAGCGCGAAACTATTTTCCAGTGTTATGAAGACCGCATCCTCATTCGCTATACGCTTGTTGATGCCCACAGTGCCACTACTTTGCGCTTCCGCCCATTCCTTGCGTTCCGCTCGGTACGCCAGTTTACTCACGAGAACTCTGTTGCAAGCAGAGCTTATCAAGAGGTAGAGAATGGTATCAGCACCTGTATGTATGCGGGATATCCCGACCTTTACATGCAGTTTGATAAGAAAAACGAGTTTGTCTTCAAGCCCGACTGGTATCGCGGTGTAGAATATCCGAAGGAACAGGAGCGCGGTTACGCTTCCAACGAAGACCTCTACGTGCCTGGCTATTTTGAGTTACCCATCAAGAAAGGCGAGAGCATTGTGTTCTCTGCATCTACATCGGCCATTAAGACCAGCAAACTGAAGAGTCTTTTTGAAAAGGAAATAGCTATCCGCCAACCTCGCGACAACTTCTACCATTGTCTCGTGGCATCAGCCCATCAGTTCCGCAATCGCCAGCCCAACGATGACCGTTACCTGCTGGCAGGTTATCCTTGGTTTAAGGCACGTGCACGCGATACATTTATAGCGCTGCCAGGACTCACCCTTGCCATAGGCGAACGCGACTACTTTGAGTTGGTGATGAAGACTTCAGAAAAAGGACTTCGCGAATATATGGAGGGCAAACCACTGACTGTGAAGCTCTACGAGATAGAACATCCCGATGTCCCCCTATGGTGTGTATGGACCATCCAGCAGTATGCCAAGGAGGCCGGCCGCGAACAAGGCTATAAGATGTATGGCAAACTGGTACATGACATTGTAAAATATGTGATGGAAAATGGTCATGAAAATATGCACCTCGATGACAACGGACTGCTGTTCGCCAACGGACGCGACAAGGCCATCACCTGGATGAACTCTACCGCCAACGGTCGCCCAGTAGTGCCACGATCTGGATATATTGTTGAGTTCAACGCGCTGTGGTACAACGCGCTCCGCTTCTGCGCTTCACTCGAAGCCGAATTTGGCGATGCTAAATTTGCCGAACAGCTCGAAGAATTGGCAGAACGTTGCAAGAAATCATTCGTTGACACATTCCTCAACGAATATGGCTATCTGCTCGACTATGTTGATGGCAATATGATGGACTGGAGCGTACGCCCGAATATGATCTTCCCTGTAGCTTTCGACTACTCTCCGCTTGACCAGAATCAGAAGAAAAATGTGCTCGACGTATGCACTCGCGAACTGCTCACTCCAAAGGGACTGCGCTCGCTATCCCCCAAAAGCGGTGGCTACAACCCCATGTATGTTGGTCCACAGGCACAACGTGACTATGCTTACCACCAGGGCACAGCATGGCCATGGCTTGAAGGATTCTATATGGAAGCCTGTTTGAAAATCTACAAGCGTAGCCGTCTCAGTTTCATTGAGCGACAGATGGTAAGCTATGAAGACGAAATGAACTATCATGCCGTCGGCACCATCAGCGAACTCTTCGACGGCAACCCACCTTTCAGTGGACGTGGCGCTATGGCTTTTGCCATGAATGTGGCTGAAATTCTGCGCACACTCAAGTTGTTGGAGAAATACACATACCAAAAGTAACTAACAGGAGGACAGAACTATGAAAGTATTAATGTTTGGATGGGAGTATCCTCCTCACGTGTATGGTGGACTCGCCACTGCCAACTATGGCATATCGCAGGGCTTGCATGCTCAGGGCGATATGGACATCACACTATGTTTGCCAAAACCTTTCGGCGATGAAGACCGCTCGGCATGCAACATTGTAGCTATGAATGCTGTGCCTATTGCATGGCGCGATGTCAATCGCGACTATGTAAGCCAGCGTGTAGGCAATATCATGGATCCCGATCTCTACTATCGTTTCCGTGACCATCTGTATGCCGACTTCAACTATATGCACGTCAACGACCTCGGTGCAATGGAGTTTGCAGGAGGCTATCCCGGCAATCTGCACGAGGAAATCAATAACTACTCGATTATTGCCGGTGTAGTGGCACGCACACTCGATTACGATATCATACATGCACACGACTGGCTGACTTATCCTGCCGGCATACATGCCAAGCAAGTGAGCGGTAAACCTTTGTGCATTCACGTACATGCCACTGACTTTGACCGATCACGCGGAAAAGTGAACCCCACCGTCTATTCTATCGAAAAGAACGGTATGGATCAGGCAGACTGCATCATGTGTGTATCAGAACTGACTCGTCAGACTGTCATCAACCAGTATCATCAGGATCCACGCAAGTGCTTCACGGTGCACAATGCCGTATATCCTCTGCCACAAGAATACGATGCCATCCCCCGTCCCGACCATACTGGTCGCGACAAGGTGGTAACCTTCTTGGGACGTATCACCATGCAAAAGGGTCCGGAATACTTTGTTGAAGCTGCCAACATGGTCATTCAACGCACCCGCCACGTGCGCTTCTGTATGGCAGGATCTGGCGACATGATGGATGCCATGATTCAATTGGCTGCCGAACGCGGCATCGCCGACCGTTTCCACTTCCCTGGTTTCATGCGCGGTAAACAGGTTTATGAGTGTCTGAAAGACTCCGACGTATATGTCATGCCCTCTGTTTCCGAGCCGTTTGGCATATCGCCACTCGAAGCCATGCAGTGTGGCACTCCGACTATCATCAGTAAGCAGTCGGGCTGTGCAGAGATTCTCGACAACTGTATCAAAGTTGATTACTGGGACATCCACGCTCTGGCAGATGCCATCTATAGCATCTGTGCCAACGATTCACTCTTCAACTACCTCAAAGAGGAAGGCAAGAAGGAAGTGGACCAAATCACTTGGGAGAAGGTTGGCGCATGGATTCGCACCCTCTACCTCCGCACTTTAGGCTGGGAATAGTTACTTATCAATAACACAACAACAAGATGAATAGATTATGAAAACCATTTGTTTATATTTTGAAATACATCAGATCACACATCTGAAACGTTACCGTTTCTTTGATATCGGTACCGACCACTATTATTATGATGACTACGAGAACGAGCGTACCATCTGCGACATTGCAGAGCGCAGTTACATGCCCGCCCTCAATGCCATTGGCGAGATGATTCGCGACAACGGACAGATGTTTAAAGTGGCATTCTCTCTCTCTGGAGTCGGCATGGAGCAATTGGAAATGCACGCCCCACAGGTATTGGAGAAACTACAGGAACTGAACAACACTGGATGTGTAGAGTTTCTCGCTGAGCCTTATTCACACGGATTGTCATCACTTGCCAACGAAGAGACATTTGCCCTCGACGTCAAGAAGCAGTGCCAGAAAATTGAAGAATACTTCGGCAAACGCCCAACCGTATTGCGCAATTCATCACTCATCTACAGCGACGATATCGGCGCACAGGCTGCTGCTATGGGATTCAAAGGTATGCTCACCGAAGGTGCTAAGCACGTGCTCGGATGGAAATCGCCACACTACGTATATCATTGCGCCATGGCCCCCAACCTCAAATTGCTGCTGCGCGACGTGGAACTCTCTGACGATATTTCACTGCGTTTCAACAATTCTGACTGGGAAGGATATCCGCTCTTTGCCGATTCATATATAGACCGCATTGCTCGTTTCCCAGAAGAGGAACAAATCATCAATATCTTCATGGAACTCTCGGCACTTGGCATCGCACAACCACTGTCAAGCAACATTCTGGAATTCATTAAGGCATTGCCCGCCTGTGCGAAAGACAAAGGCATCACCTTCTCTACACCTACAGAAATCTGCATGAAGGTGAAGAGTGTTGGTGCACTCGATGTACCCGATACGCTCTCATGGGTAGATGAAGAGCGCGATGTAAGCTCATGGCTTGGCAACGCTATGCAGCGCGAAGCCTTCAATAAGCTCTATAGCGTGGCAGACCGCCTGCGCATTGCCGACGATCCAGGCATCAATCAGGACTGGGACTACCTCCAGGCAAGCAACAATTTCCGTTTCATGACCACCAAACCATCCAACGTGGGACTGGACCGTGGTATCTATAGCGGACCATTTGATGCTTTCACCAACTACATGAATATACTTGGCGACTTCATCAACCGCGTCAATGCACTCTATCCTGCCGAAATCGACAATGAGGAATTGAATGCTTTGTTGACCACCATCCGCAATCAGGGTGATGAAATCGTATATAAAGACAAGGAGATTGCACGCTTGCACACACTGCTTGCAAAGTATGAAGATGGTAGCGAAAAGCCAGCTGCTAAGCCAGCTGCCAAAAAGGCATCAGCTAAAAAGCCGGCTGCTAAGACTACTGCAAAAAAAGCTCATGCTGCAAAAACCGCTACCGCTAAAAAGCCAGCCACAAAGACTACATCAAAGAAGTAATAGCGTGAGGAATTATATTTCCCACATAGTTGGTGTATTCTAACTCATAAAAAGTCAAACTCGTTGTACATCCATATCGTGATGTACAACGAGTTTTTCTTGTTCAGGAAAGAAACCCAAAGCTTTCTTTGCATTCCCGAGGTGCCGACCACCTTGGAGCTTTTATCACTTTGTGAACGTAATGGAAAACAGCAACTCCCTACCACGGAGGTCATAATTAAATGAATATGTATTAACCATGTTGTATTCCGAGTAAGAATAATGACGCTGATTAAATATATTATTCAGATTGAGCGCATATCTTAGTGCCTTTCTACGAAAGGAAATGCCACAATCTGACAAAACGACTGTCTTTGACAGATTTGCATTGATATCTCTTTTCACTATATCAGCTGCCACATACGCTATGAGCGTCTTCCATGGCGACAAGATAAATTTTAGATGGTGATCTTGCTGCCAAAGAGTTTTTCTCGTTTTACGATATTTGGAAGATGCTCTTCGAATTACTCCGTCATATTTCACTTCGAATAAATCAATGGGCTTAGAACTTAGTGAAGGAAGAAGGGTGAGATTCTCACTTGTATAATCTATTAACATTGAGTTTTGCATCACCTTTTGGTGGCTATGAGAGAATTGTCCGCTGACTGAAATCTTGGTATTGATAGATTGGAAACGTTTTGTTGCATTTGCAGAAATCATCATTATGTTATCACTATGAGGCTGCAATATGTCCACATATCTTATCAGATTATTAGATACCACTTGTGATGTAATCAAGTTGGACCTAATGCTTCGAAATGAAAAATCCGCATTAAAAAACCATTGGCTAATAGGAAATTTATAACTAAAACGCAATTTTGCCGTGAACGTCTTGTCATCCGATAATATTCCAGACGACAGACGTTCGGACAAGACATCAGTACGTATAGGCGAGAGCAAGAAGTCGCACAAATCGCCCAATGAGCGTTTATAGGCCACTCTGCCCACAATCATTGCTTGGGGCGTTAGTTTGTAATTAACGCTGGCCTCTGGACAAAATGAAAACAGTAGCTTCGAATCATCTGCCTTCCCTTTATGATTCTGATAGTTCAAATAGTCCATATAAGTAGCTAATATTGTTCTTATATTCAATTGTGACGCAGTATATTCGTATTGAGGAGATAAAACTGCTTTATAATGATCAAGCATGCCATGATTATCCATTGTCATTGTTCCTCCTTCAGACAGTATGGTATGTATATTTTGCCGTTTATAGTCTAACTGCAATGGAATATTCAAACGACTCTTTTTCTTGATATATGTACCAGAGATTCTTTCTGTAATAGAGAAATCAAGCGACCTAAGCCACTGCGAAATCATTCTCTCATCAGACTGAATATCCATATGACCTTTAGGGGAGACAGATAGTTGTATGGCATTAGCGGTATTTATATTCCAATTTCCTTTTCGCCAATTAGCAACAAAGTTGTTGGATATATTGTAAGAGTCGATTGCGTGGTCTTGATATGCAATTGAAGAATTTCTTGTTGTCGGCAACTCTGAACTAGAAAAAGATGCCCTCGCAGAGAAAGAATTGGCGAGAAATGCTTTTGAGGAATTGCTCTTATACTCCAACGACATATATGGCATTTTTGTTGAAGTTGAATAATCTTTATTTTGCTCTATCTGCATAATAGAATCGCCCATATAGTAGTGTTTCGAGTCATTATATGAATGATGTCCGTAAGACGTAACAAATCCTGCTCCTATTCTTAACGATTTGTCTATTCCAATTTTCCGGCTATTGTTTAACGAATAGTGTTGATCTCTTGGATAGGAATACCTGTCTAACGCAAGGGGAGGTATTGATGATGATATGCTGCCCATGATGTTCTCCGAAAGAGTTCTCTGAATGCTTGAAGAGAAATGATCAACGGCATCACGTTCAGAAAATGAAGATACATTACCGATTTTTGCCGTTGCAATAGTCTGAGTCTTATTAGCAAACAACATTCCGGCACCTGTCACCTTGTAAAGAGGGCGTTCCGACGAAATGCCTATTGCACTCTCTATTGTTCCAACTGGTTTAAACTTTGCCTTATTGTCTAATTTGATATTAAGAGCAACGTCATCCGAAAAAATCCCTTTATTCATCTTTATAGGCTGATGATGGTCGTATATCTGTACAGAATTGACGTAATCTGTAGGTATATTCTCGGTCGCAATATTGTATTTCCCTCCCAATAAGTCTATATCATCAATATAGAAATGAGAAATATCTTTCCCCATATATTTTATTCCACCATCTTGAGTAAGATCAATTCCCGGAAGTCTATTGAGTACATCTTTCAATGTATAGTCAGCAACTGTGGTGAAAGCTTTTACGTTATATGAAAGTGTATCTCCTCGTTGAGAGATTTGAGATGCTTTGACAACAACTTCCTTTAATTCATGAGATTTCTCGTTTAAGACGAAATTGCAAGTTCGCACATCGCGTGACACCACCTTTTCTGTCCTTTCATATCCTAAAAGTTCGGCAGATATAATAAAATCAGCATCCTGTTGTGGAATACGGACGCTGTATCTTCCTGTTTTATCTGTCGTGGTGAATGCCAATGTTTTACGGTTTGAAACTACCTTTATTATGACTGTCTTTAGAGGATTGTTTCCATCAGACACAACGCCAGTAATAACTGTTTGCGCTTTGGAACTTAAAACACAAAACATCAAGATAGTTATGATACCATATATATGTTTTAAGATAGTCATAGGAATTATTGCTTTTCTAACGGAACATAACCATTGGGGTGAAAGCGTAATTGTTGTCCATCTATAAGGACAGAGCCTTTACCTTGTTTATCAATATTTATACTGCCAATAGATTCAAATGATATGTTACCAACTGGATTTTTTTCAAAATTATTTTTTTGCCGAATAAATTTCTCTCTTGTGGTTTTGATATGTTTGTCTGTATTTAAAGGCGGCATAGCCACTGAGCTCTTGCGAAAAGAGATCGCATCAAAGACAAATATGCCATCAGCATCTTCTGCTTTAAGAACAAGTCCTGGAACACCACATAACTTCCATGGTCCATACATCACAGGAATTTGGGAGGTGTACCATACAGACCAAGACCTACCACCATACTCTCCAATTGCTTTCTCACATAAATATCCACAAATAGAATCACTTTCATCTGTTAGATTCCACGATATTTTGGATGCCTCCTCTATATAATAATAGTTATCAGGAGTGATTGAACCACAAACCAGATACTCTCTATCTGCAAGATTAAGTGTTATCGTTTGGTCAAAAAAATATTCTTTTTTCCTCATCAAGTTTTTAACACTTTCGTATTCTTCTTCCGAATGTTGTACCTGTAACAAGGAATCGATAAGATATATAGAGTAATCACTGAAAAATGACGAGTTTTCGTTAAACGTCAAGATGGTTGAGTACACCTCAGGAGGATTTCCATTATTAATTTTGAATTCGTAGATACACTCATACTGATTGTCAGAAGTAGAACTGATATCTGCCATAGAATTAGTAGCAAATAGCAATAAAAAAAGGAGGTAATATACTCTTGCTTTCATAATAAGACTTATTTTGTTTGTTTGCACGTTACTATGGTATATCAATAGACTCAACAGAGAATTCCATATTTGAGACATTTTTTCGAACCAGGAATATTTTATTAAGAGTTGGGTGGACCGTTAGCGATATATATACATGCTTTAGTTGTATTTTCTTTATAGCATTGCCATTCCAGTCATAAATTAGCAGCTTATCCCCTCCAAAGATATTGGGATGGGGAAATTTATCACGTGTGTCTCCCCAATATAAAGCAACACAATATTTTGAGTTTCCTGCAACATCAACAAATCCATAAATGTTGTTTGGTAAAAAACGAGCCGAACCTTTCTTTCCTTTTGAATATTTGGGCAAAATATTACCAGCTTTTTTAATCAATCTTGGTTTTTTATAGTCAGTCAAATCATAAAATGAAATAAAACTTCCAGATAATGTTGCAGCTACCATTGTCTTGGAAGTGGCATCATAATGACAATACCACTGGTACGCAAAAGGACTTTCTGCTTTTGTTGTGTTCTCTCTTTCATCAGTGTATGGATATATTCCAAAATAGTGTATGATAGAATCAGAGCAATTGTCAATTACAGCGAAAGGATAATTCGGAAACACACCTGTTGCAATACTTTTATACTTGTCTATATGATAGACCTTAAAAAGTTTATCACATGCTTTTTTAAGATAGTCAGATTCTTTAATAGCATTTGGAGCATTTATATCTATTGTACATAGTTTATGATTATTTGGATCCCAAAATTCTAGTCCACCACCAAACATCTTTAATGTTGTCATGAGATTGACTTCATCTTTCCCAGTGCCTCTGTTTATAAAATGACCTATGAATTTGTTTGTTTTATAATTATACAAGGTCAAAAAAGTTGGATGGAATATGTCTGACAATGCAATAGTACTATCTGTACATGCGATCTTAATCGGATTGAGAATACTGTCTTTTGGGAAACTTACATATTGTGTTTCCCCTTTTGTGTCCTCGCGAAATTCAGACAACAAATCGACATTTTTACTTGTTCTACACGATGTCAAGATTAGTAATGAGGCAACTATGTAAATGAACTTCATAGGGTATTTAGGTTTTTAGATTGTTTTTTGGAGAGAGGGTAAGGAAAACTTTATGTTACGGAACGACAGCCTTTTCTTAAGATAATCATAATGATATACTCTAAAGTTATCACCGCTAAGTTCCTCAATATGAAACACCATGTGCTTCAAAGCATGTGTTATCATATGTTTTTTTGATTTGCTTCATGTTTGTTTTTTTGCAAAAGTACAAAAAAATATTATTTTCCTTTGTTATAATCATTATTTTAACTTTTTTTAGGCAATGGCGAGTAACCATACCTACCGTGAATAAAACAAAACCAGCCGTATTGTGTTTAATCTTGCTATCTGTTGACAATGGAATAAAGAAAAAGAGGCGTTGGTGAGAATTATAGTTTTCAATAAATTTTCGAACACCGAACACCATATCTCTACAACTCACAGTATAACAGCATGTTGCAACGGTGTTAGAAGCTCAAATACTGGGATATTCGAACACCCATCAAACATTCAGTTGAGTAAGCGTATCCGCAATGCTCATATCTTTCCATCAAAATAATATTTGTCGATCAGAAAGAAATTGGATTGACATTCTTTTGATAACATTTTGCCAAGGTATTCTCAACGCTTGGCAAAGGTATTGCCTAACGTTTGGCAAGGTTATTGTCATCACCGCTGACAGTTCGTGTTTCGTTCGTTAGTTCCATTACATGGCAACTTTTCTCGCCATGGGATAAATCAACCGAAGTCTGCCATTCTCATCAAGTTTGGCAGTTTTTCGTCGTGACTTCGATAGTTTCTCGTCGGCTTCTCGATCGACGTTCGTTGCTCTTTCGTTCGTTTTTTGCTTGTTCCTCGTTCGGTCCTCGTTCGGTCTTCGATAGACTAACGAATAACCAACGAGAGACGAACGAGAGACGAACGAGGACCGAACGAGAACCGAACGAGAAGTTAACGAGAACCGAACGATAACGGGTCGGGTGTCAAATGAAGACTCATGATCCTTCTGTTGTAACCAGTTGGGATTGTTGAACGTACTGTTTGTAAACATAAATGCGCGGTTTTGATTATTCGTTAAATGGTTTGTTGCAAAGCTACCTTCTTGTTTGGGAAATCATCCTCAGGTAGGGTTGCAAAGATACAACATCACAAAACCCGAATGTCCATCTTTGTCCATCTTTGTCCATCTTTGAGCTATTTTTTAATTTTATTTAACTCTTTTATGTCCTTTTTACACAAATTCAAGACACAGTCACACTAAACACTTTTGATGAGAAATCAATAATCGATCAATACGGCAATATATCTTTTGCCGTTAATAAGGCAGGATCTGTTACCAAATGGTCTGTAAGTATCATTTACCACGGTTTGAGTTTTTATTTTTGATCAGTCAAAATTTTCTACGTTTCAAATCGCCATAGTCCATTATGTTTAATTCAAAGTTTCACAAGTACAGTTTTATAAGAAATACCAAATACAAATCCAAATTCCACCCAAACCATAATAATCGATTTGGGTTTAGTATGTTCTTTGAACCATCTCTTTAGTAAGTCCCCACCTGTTCTATCAAGCAACCAACCGGAAATTAATGTCCAGACGAAGTAGCTTCTGGATATAATTGACGCTCTTTTGCCAACTTCTCACGAAGTTCCGTGAGATTGATTTTGTGGTGTGCTTTCACTCGGTCAAAGCCCTGACCATATACACCAACCACAGCCGATTGAGCCACAAAGGCATTGGGATCTATCTCATCGATGAGGTCGAAAATGAAGCGCGACTCGCTCTTTTTAGCGATACAAAAAATCACCTTGATGTCTTTCTTCGTAAAGAAACCACTACCGTTGAGTATCGAGCATCCGCGGTCGGCTATCTGATTGATAGCCTCACCAATCTCTTGATACTTGTCGGAAATGATAAAAAACTGCACACTTTGACGTAGTGAGTTGACCATGTGGTCAACAACAAAGGATATGACAAAGAGTAATACATAGCCATAGAGTACTTTTTCCCAGTCTTGTAACACCACATAGGAAGATGTGATGATGGTGAGGTCGCAGAACAAGATGATTTGTCCAAGCGACACATCACGATACTTATGTATCATGGCGGCTATCACATCCGATCCTCCAGTAGAACCTCCGGCAGAAAGTCCCAATCCCACACATGTGCCAAGGAATACGGCTCCCACCATACAGGCCATAAACTTCTGATCGGCAAGCAGATGAAAATCGGGCGGCATAATATTTTGCAATACCGTGGAGGCTACGGTAAAGATCACAACACCATAGATCGTTTTAGCACAGAAACGCCATCCCAAGACCTTCAGCGCCACAACGAGCAACAAGGCATTAAGCACAAAGAATGTTTCGTGGGCTGGAATACCCGTCCCCCAATAAACAATCGATGCTACACCAATGATACCACCTGTTGTGATTTCATTAGGCAACAGAAAGAGTTCCACACCAACGGCTCCCAATATCATAGCAAGGGTGAGCACACAATAGTCGCGCAGTTGGCGCAAGAATTTCCCTTTATTACTTTTAGAATACATAAGCAATAGCAGTTTTTTTTAGATTGGTTATGCTTTTTTTACTCGTATGCCTCAACGCGCTGGCAAGGTTTGCGTGATGTGCTGCTCACGATGACAGATGCGCACCTCTATGCCAAACTTGTCGTGAAGATGCTCAGCCAGATGTTGGGCTGAATATACACTACGGTGCTGTCCACCTGTGCAACCGAAACAAAACATCAATGATGTGAAGCCACGCTGCATGTAACGGCGCACATGGGCATCGGCAAGTCGATAGACGGAGTCAAGGAATGTCAGTATCTCACCATCGTCTTCCAAGAAACGGATGACCGGTTCGTCGAGTCCTGTCAACTGTTTGTAGGGTTCATAGCGACCGGGATTGTGAGTACTTCTACAGTCAAACACATAGCCGCCACCATTGCCACTCTCGTCTTCTGGTATGCCTTTGCGGTAAGAGAAACTATAGACCTTGACCACCAATGGTCCCTGAGAATCGTATTTAGAGAAAGTGGCTGGACCGTCTTGTGGATGCTGGCGGTAAGGGTTATGCGCAGTAGTCTTGTAACCATCAGCTCTACTGGCTGTAAGTTCTATCTGCTGGAACTGCGGCAATTCTATCAGGCGCTGGAGCAGGTCGATGAGATAGGGATAGGGGAAATGTGCCACTTCCAATAGTTCTCGAAGATTCTGTATAGCGGGCGGTATGCTACTGATGAAATGCTGTTTGCGCTCAAAATAGCCGCGGAATCCATAGGCTCCCAACACTTGCAGAATGCGGAACAGCACGAAGAGAGAGAGTCGCTCTACAAAGTGGTGAGGTGTGGGTACCTCGGTAAACTGCTTCAGCGCGTTGTAGTATTCATAGACCATTTCGCGGCGCAGCTTATAGGGATATTTGGCTGACGCCTGCCACAGAAACGATGCTAAATCATAATAATACGGTCCACGACGTCCGCCCTGGAAATCAATAAAATAAGGGTTGCCCTCGCTGTCGAGCATCACGTTGCGTGCCTGGAAATCACGATAAAGGAAGGCATCACAACGCTCAGCAGTCAGGTCTTTGGCAAGCAGACGGAAGTCAGCCTCAAGCTTTAACTCATGAAAATCCAGTTCGGTAGCCTTGAGAAAACAATACTTGAAATAATTGAGATCAAACAACACACTATCCACATTGAATTCTGCCTGAGGATAACAATTGGTGAAATCGAGTCCTCTGGCACCACGCATTTGGATGTTGGGCAACTGTCGAATGGTACGTTTCAGCAGTTCCTGCTCCTTTAACGTATATCTGCCACCAGCCTCACGTCCGCCACGAACGGCATCGAAGAGCGACACACTACCTAAGTCGGACTGCAGGTATCGGAGTTCGTCATCGCTAACTGCCAGAAGTTTAGGTACTGGCAATTGGCGCTGGGTAAAGTGTTGACAAAGATAAACGAAGGCATGATTCTCATCGCGACTGGTGCCGATGCATCCCACCACCGATGTGCCGTCGGCAGCTGTCATACGGTAATACTCGCGATTGCTGCCTGCACCGGGCAGTTTTTCCACCTGTGCGGGTTCTTCTCCGCACCATTTACTATAGAGTGATATGAGTTGTTGCATGATGATTCAATAGATAAATATTATTGCAAGGTGAGGCCCATCAGTCCGACAACCACATCATTGGAACAAGGGCGGAGCGTGATGGAAGCCAGCGGTTTGTGGGATTTCAGCGGCATGCAGAGCATTTGGGCAGCCCCTCCGGGAATGTTACGTTGGGCGGGACCTCCGAGATGTAGAGCCTTGCCCAGGTTGCGACTCACAGTACCTGTGGCAAGTGAAACACGATATGGTCGCGGCATGGGAGCACGGAAGGCCTTACCGTCGATATAATAGTCCTGATCTATAGGACACCAGTTGTCGGGATTGACCAGCGGCAGCGTGTCGGTCGTACCATCTGCATAATGCACCACAATCTCTGCATTGGTGATATGGGATTGCATGTGATTGGTCGAACCAGCCATCAGCAACCATGCTTTGGTTGCACGTCCCTTCAACGGAATGGTGACACTATCAGGATAGTTGTCCCAAAGCGAAGTAAACACGATGTTCTGTCCTTCGGCAGGAGTGGCAAAAGGTACGCCCATCATCACAAATTCGCCATTAACAATACTTGCCCGGAAGGCGGTATCTACTATTTCCGGACAATAATCTGGATGACACCACTCTCCCACTCCCTGCACAGGTATCTGCAAGGTAGTATATAGCGGACGAGGTGTGCGATACTCCTGACGGAATATGTCTGTGACATTGGCATTATAATATGGAGTCAGCCGCTGCTTGACAAACTTACGGTCAAAGGTTGGTTCGTCGATGGGTGTTGCATCGGGAATTGTGACTGCTTCATGAAGTTCTACATCGGGCAATCGAACCGGTTCTTCCACGGTCAGCACCTGATGCTGTTCGGTAGTGCCCTCTACATCGCGATAGAGCCCCCCACCCATATTCACTCGCAGCACAATCTTCAAGGGTTTGCTGAAATGCTGATTAACCTCTATCATCACTTTTCTACCCATACGACGGTAGGTATAGGAGAGATAAGGTGTATTGACCGAAGCATGATCCCACGATGAGGGAAAGCCCGGACGGATGATACATTTTCCGAAGAGAGCTTGTGGCTGTATGCCGAAAAGTCCCTGTAACAGCGTGCGCGAGGAAATACCGATACAATCGCCGAAATCGCGGTAACACTCACCTCGTGCAGCATCATATTTACTGATTTGTCCGAAGTTGGCAGGACTTTGTCCCTCATACATTTGGTCGATAATATTGCCCATCATCAGTCGATAGGCAGCATCTGTCCTGCCGGCTTGATAGTAGGCCAACGCCGTATGCATCACCTCGGCAGCTGCTACATTATTAATACTCCAGTCGTAAGGTTGCCAGTTGGTGGTGGCAATAGTAGCATAATCACCACGCACAGGAATATGTGGAATGGCATGATCCACATAGCGAGTGGCCCGATAGGCTTGTTCTGGCGAACATGCGCCGCAGTCGATAGGTGTATAGATGGACCATACGGCAGCACTCTCATGCTTGCGCTTCAGTCCCATCAAGTCTTCATATTCAGCCCAATGTCCTTTGTCTTCAAGCCAAAGGCGACTGTTCATGGCATCGAGAATGGCAGCCGCTTCCTGCTGATACGGTTTTGGATCGCGCCCTATGAGTTCTGCCATACGGGCAGCCAATAGGTTGGCGCGATAGTTATAGGCCGAGGAATGGGTGACTGCTCCACCATTATAATATAAGGCATCTGAAGCCCAGATGCAGCAATAGGCATCATAGAGGTGGTCTCCGTCGGGGTCAAAGTTGCGTTTCTCCCATTCGAGATGTCGTTCCACCACAGGCCACATCTTTCGTATATAGGCTATATCGGCATTATATTGGAAGTGCCAGAGCAGTTCGTCGATATAGTTAAGATTCATGTCATAATGGTGCATCTGATCGTTGCGATTCGGATTCCGACAGATGTAACCATTGCTATACATGGGTGTTCCCCATCGTTTTTCTGCACGTGCAAGATGTTGTTTCTCATCTTGTGCAGGGTGCGATTGCGTTGCTGATACTTTGTTAACCTGACTACGGGCATAAGCATCAAAATGTGAGCGTGCGCGATCATTCCAACCCAGCACATCACCGAGGTATCCGGCACGCCATCCTGCCAGCGGCATTCGCCAGCCTACACAGCCATGCAACCATGTTTGTCCATCCCAATCACCATCGGCAGCCATCACAAGTGCGCCACCCAAAGTATTGATATAAGGATCAGGAGTATCGAACGTCACACGCGAAGCCATCTTCTGATTATAAGCTACGGCTTCGGCAAAGAGTTGTGCTTGTTGGTCGGGCGACATGTTGACCACTTTGTCAAGCATCACCACAACATATACGGGAGAGGAATTGGGACATTTCACCACCTGTCGGTCGGCATCATTCTGGGCAGCATCGAAGCAGTCACGCCCATCTACACCCAGGTCGCCGTTACGATGCAACTTCGGTTGTTTCACGCCGCTCAGCGTGCAAGTCACTTCAAGAGAATTGTCGCCAGACATCAGTCGCCACACGGCCCCCTCTCGGTTGTGTAGCGCCACAACATCCACCAGCACATCAGTTTTGCCTAACCTTTTGTCGCGCAAGCGATAACTGCGCATACCATCAACATACCATGCTTTGCAATAAGCAGCATTTTCAAGGTCGATACCATTGACTTTGAAAGCCACATGGCGATGATGCCCCTTCTTGGCAATAGCAAAGACAGGGCGATCGCTGGTCTCTATGCGATAGTCGGTAGGGCCACCATATAGGGCACGAGTATAACGGTTGTTGCCATTCTCGCAGACAAAGGCACGTCCTTCGGGCCGATAGTTTTGTTGGGCAACCATCGGCAACAGGCACAACCAAGATGCGACAAGCGCCAACCATCTATTCCTCATCTTCTTTCTCTTTACGTTCACGACGACGCTCCACCCATTGTTCTACGGCATATTCCGCAAACACCAGCAATATCATAATGCCAAGCGACATGCAGAAAGCCGACAGACGTGAAGTGGTCTGTCCATACACTATGAGATATATACCATAGGCTACTATAGCCTTGAGTATCCATATTAGCCAATTACTCTTATTCATATTGGGTACAAAGATACTATGAAGTGGGCGAAAAACAAAATAAAAGCCGTTTTATTTTCAACACCCCATCTGATGACATTAAAAAACCGGCTGTCATCACGACAGCCGGTTTCAAAACAAACTACTTAAAAACTAATCTACTAAAACAAATCAAAAAAATATCTCTTATTTTCTAATAATCATATCATTTTGCGTTGATTTTAACTTTCAACGTTGCAAAGATAAGAGTTTTATAAACACGATGCAAATTATTTAGACAAAAAATTACTTAAAATTGATATAAATCAAACCGGGAGACTGAAACGACGTTCAATCTCCCGGTTTTTGATATGTTTGGCTTACAAATTTTTACATCATTCCGCCCATACCTGGGTTGCCGCCCATTGGCATGGCAGGATGCTCTTCAGGTTTGTCAACGATAAGACACTCAGTAGTCAGGAACATGCCAGCGATAGAGGCTGCATTCTCCAAAGCTACGCGAGCAACCTTGGCTGGGTCAACAATACCGGCAGCACGCAGGTCTTCATACTTATCAGTACGGGCATTGTAACCGAAGTCGCCCTTGCCTTCGCGTACTTTCTGAACTACCACTGCACCTTCACCGCCTGCATTGCGTACAATCTGGCGAAGTGGTTCTTCGATGGCACGCTCTACAATATTGATACCGGTCTGCTCGTCGGCATTCACACCCTTCACGTCTTTCAGTACGTCGAGTGCACGGATGTAGGTAGTACCGCCACCCACTACAACGCCTTCCTCAATGGCAGCACGTGTAGCGCAGAGTGCATCGTCAACACGGTCTTTCTTCTCTTTCATCTCAACTTCACTATTAGCGCCGACGTAAAGAACGGCTACGCCACCTGCCAATTTGGCCAGACGTTCCTGCAGTTTCTCTTTATCGTAGCTGCTGGTAGTGAGTTCGATTTCCTTCTTGATCTGTGCAATACGATCCTTGATATTCTCTTTGTTGCCAGCACCATTGACAATAGTTGTATTGTCTTTAGATACGGTAACCTTATCGCAAGTACCCAGCATTTCGAGGGTAGCCTGCTCCAGTTTCAAACCTTTCTCTTCGCTGATAACAACACCACCTGTCAGAATGGCAATATCTTCGAGCATAGCCTTACGACGGTCGCCAAAGCCAGGAGCCTTGACAGCACAGATCTTCAAGCCACCACGCAGACGGTTTACAACCAATGTGGTCAAAGCCTCTGAATCCACGTCCTCGGCAATAACGAGCAAGGGTCGTCCGCTTTCAGCAGCAGGCTGCAGGATGGGCAAGAAATCCTTGATATTGCTGATCTTCTTATCGTAGATGAGCACGTAAGGATTCTCCATGATACACTCCATCTTGTCTGAATCGGTTACGAAATAGCCTGAGAGGTAACCGCGGTCGAACTGCATTCCCTCTACAACACCGATGTGGGTATCGCGGCTCTTAGACTCTTCAATGGTGATGACACCATCTTTAGATACTTTGCGCATAGCGTCGGCAAGGAGTTTACCGATTTCCTCATCGTTGTTAGCACTTACTGTAGCAACCTGTTCAATCTTGTCGTAGTTGTCGCCAACCTGCTCAGCGCTCTCCTTGATGTGGTCAACCACGGCCTTCACAGCCTTGTCAATACCGCGTTTCAAGTCCATAGGATTGGCACCTGCGGTAACGTTTTTCAGACCTTCGGTCACAATAGCCTGAGTGAGAATGGTGGCAGTAGTTGTTCCATCACCGGCATCGTCACCAGTCTTAGAAGCAACACTCTTTACCAACTGAGCACCTGTGTTCTCAAATTTATCTTCGAGTTCGATTTCCTTAGCTACCGTAACACCGTCCTTGGTGATCTGTGGAGCGCCAAACTTCTTCTCGATAACCACGTTGCGTCCTTTAGGACCGAGGGTTACCTTTACTGCATTAGCCAACTGATCGACACCGTTTTTCAACAGGTCACGAGCTTCAATATTGAATTTAATATCTTTTGCCATAATGTTTCTTCCTTATTCTTTTATTATTGTCAATTGCTTATTTTTCGATAATGGCGAGCACATCGCTCTGGCGCATCATCAGATATTTCTCACCTTCAAACTCAAGTTCGGTACCGCTATATTTGCCATAAAGCACTTCGTCGCCGGCTTTCAGAATCATCTCTTCGTCCTTAGTGCCCTGTCCGGCAGCAACAATTTTACCGTGGAGAGGTTTCTCTTTAGCTGTATCAGGAATGATAATTCCACCAATCTTTTCTTCTGCGGGTGCGGGCAATACCAGCACGCGGTCACCTAATGGTTTAATGTTCATCATAATCTTTATCTGTTTTAAATTTAAATTTCTTCTGTCAGTCAATATGCCAAAAGTGTGCCATTCGCCAAAGACTGACACATTGTCACACTTCCACTCCGTATATGACTGCCACAAAGAAGCGGGGAATCATATATAAATAAGGTGTAAGACTGATGTGAGCATAACTTCTGCCACGATTTTTAATGATGCTTATGACATCTTTAATGTTCGGGATGCGTTCGGGATGCATTCGGGATGTTGCCATCTTTATATGTAGCGAGATTTATCAAGTAAGTCCGATGTAAGTCCCAAGTAACTCCCAACTAACTCCCAAGTAAGTCCCAAGTAAGTCCCCAAAACTGACAGACAATAATGGGAAGTAGATGGGAGAGCAAAAGGGGAAATAAAAGAAAAACGGGGTTTTTCTTTGTATTTCGCTCGGTTTGCACTACCTTTGATGCAAAGCACCTTAGGTAGGCGGCACCTAACCTAAAGGTTTTCTTCCTCCTTGAAAGGCAGAGTTCAAGAGAACTTGACTCTGCTCTTTCTTCGTTCGTCAGTTCGGAAATAAAAGAAAAACGGGGTTTTTCTTTGTATTTCGCTCGGTTTGCACTACC
>SAMEA104315426__coassemble_180_pt1 | contig 73291 bp, 55 predicted proteins | sample SAMEA104315426__metabat2_low_PE_024 | metagenome-assembled genome bin SAMEA104315426 (sample SAMEA104315426) | gut metagenome | biome: Monkey gut; feature: monkey-associated habitat; material: faeces | place: China | collected 2013 | reverse complement strand
TTCTCTACAGACTTTCCATGATATACGCTTACCCCCACTAATTATCTACTGAGCCAATAAAATCCGTAAAAATTCGCCTGTGATATTTTCTTTGTGACATAACGGTTCTATATAGATATATTTTACTACTTTTGCATCATATATTGTTTTAGTAACTGGGAAATTGAGGAATTTTTGAAAAAAGTTATCGGTTTGCTTAGTTTTTCGGTTTGCTGAATCGTCCTTGTTGTGTATGACTGATAAAAAAGTCTGTTTATGACAAAAGAAGAATTTGAAAACATATACCGCCAGCATTATGCTAAGATGTACCGCCTTGCAAGGACGATGCTTTACGATGCTGACGAAAGCAAGGATGTGGTCAGCGACATCTTCGCCCGATTATTACGGGAGAAGTATCATCCCCAACAGCATCAACTGGAAGGTTACTTGATGACTGCCGTGCGCAACCGTTGTTGCGACGTACTTAGTCATAAGTCGATGCGAGAACGAGTGGAGAAACTCTTTTTGCAAGAGTCGCAGCAGAGCAACGTCATCTCTACGAATACTGACGATGATCGCTTGGAACGTCTGGTGCAATTCGTTGAGTCAGAACTGCCACCGCTCAGCCAGCAAATTTTCCAGCTTCGTTTCCTACGCGAACTGAGTTACGAAGAAGTGGCACAGGCAACTGGCGTGAGCAAAGTGACGGTTTATAATCATCTGGCGCAGTCGCTACAGCGAATCAGAGTGTATTTTCAGACAAATGCATCAAAGGAGGAAACCATTAAGCTTACTTGAATGGTTGAATCGCAAGAGAGAATTACAAAGTCAACAAACAGCAAAACGATACATGTAATGGAACAGCAAGACAATATGCATATCCTGCTTTCGATGCAGGAACATCCCGAGCAGTACACCGATGAACAACTTCATCAGTTGATAGCCGACAATCCGGAATTGGCTGAACAGTTGGAACAACTCGCGCTGACAAAACAAGCATTTGTGAAGCATGAGGCAGATGAAGAAGTCATCCCTGTGGAAGATGAGTGGCAGAAATTCGCAGCCGAACACGCTGATGAATTTGAAGCACTTGATACACACGCATCACATACAGCAACTATTCAAACTCGATGGCAGGGTAAGCGACTAATGGGAATACTCCCTTATAAGGTTGCAGCAAGCATTGTCGGCATCCTCTTTACGGCAGGAGTGGCTTTCGCTGCAATCCACATTGTGCGTATGGTTAGCCAATCCCAACAGCAGATGCAGTCATCACAAACCACATCTGCCAAGCCTGCGACTTCTGCAATATCAACAGATACCATCCAGTCGGACACGACCATATCTGCAAAACCCATCGTTTTCGATAATGTACCATTGGACAAGATGCTGTCTCAGATAGCTTCCTACTATGACAAAGAGGTGGTATTTCAGAATGTCGATGCCCGCAATCTCCGTTTCTATTTCGTATGGAAACCAGAAGATTCACTTGAAACCGTATTGCATCGACTCAATCTCTTCGAAAGCATCACCATAGAACAGAAGTCTGACAAGATAGTAGTAGAATAAACCATGAAAAGAATCATCATCATACTCATCTGCTGTCTTGCTTTTGCAGGGGTGCAAGCTCAGAAGATTACCCGTGAATACAATAATGTGCCGCTCAATGCTGCCCTTCGCCAACTGAATGAGCAGAGTGAGAAATACAATATCAGTTTCCTGTACAACGAGTTGGAGGACTTCCGCATCACCACCTCTATACATCATAAGACCGTTCCCGAAGCCATCCGCCAGATGATAGGCTTCTATCCCATTCGTATGACAGTCGAGGGTAGGGATATTGTTGTGGAGTGCCCACAGAAGGCAGACTCACGCTATAAAGGCACTATTATCGACGAACAAGGTCATCCCATAGCCTATGCCAACATCGCCCTGCTCTCACCAAACGACACTACGCTGATTACTGGCGGAGTGTCAAACGAGAGTGGTTTCTTTGTCATTCCCTGTGCCCAACAGCCAGTTCTTGCCCGAATATCATTTGTAGGCTATAAGACTGGTTATGTCATGCTCAACACACGGAATGTTGGATCTATCAAACTCAAACCAGAAACCATTATGCTGAATGGGGTGAAGGTGACGGGCGAGCGTATCGTATCAGGAACAGAGAATGGTCACCTTGTCTATAACATGCCGATACTCCTGCAAGTATTTCCTGCCGATAATGCCTACGATGCGCTGATCAGTATTCCTGGTGTAAACGAGATAAACGGAAAGATTTCGTTCTTAGGACAGGGCGTGACTCTCATCATCAACGGTAAACCCACCACGCTCAGTGCCGATCAGGTTGTAGAACGTCTGAAGTCCATGCCGTCAGCCATGTTGGCAAAGGCAGAGGTGATGCCCTCTGCCCCTGCAAAATACCACGTCAGAGGAATGGCTATCAATATCGTGACCAAGGATTTCACAGGAACAAACCAGTTGACCGGACAAATAACGGGAGGTTGGCAACAAGACAAATATGGGGAAGGGCATGTTGGTGGCAACTTTATCTACAACCACGGCAAGTTGAGTATGGACGTATCATACACCTACACCAACGGCACAGGCTTTGGTCAGGTGGAACATGAGGCAAACCATCTCTTGAACGGAGAGCGCAAAACCTATAGCGACAACACACAAAGCCGCAGCGACGGTATAGACCATAAATACCGCATTGGCATCGACTATGCCATCGCAGACAATCACAGTCTGAGTCTGGCCTACACGGGGCAGTGGAATTCGACCCACTCCACCAATACTACCACAGGTACGGCGCAAGCCATTCAAAACTCCCGCCAACACGAATACCTGCACAATGTCGACGCCAGTTATTCAGCACCCTTCGGCCTCCAGTTGAGTGTGTCTTATACTGATTACCAAGAACCTTGCACACAAAATCTCAACGGTGAACTATACGATATCAGTCGCAACCTCTATGTTGAAAGTCGCCAAACAGTCAGGAAATGGCTTTTCACCGCAGACCAGACCCACACCTTGTCAAGAGGTTGGGGATTGAATTATGGAGTTAAGGCACAGTTTTCCAACAATAACAGCTATCAGACCACATTCGATGAAAATCATCAAACATTGCCCGATGCCACCTCACATGTTGACTACGACGAGCGCATCCTCAACGGTTATGTCGGACTCAGCAAGCAAATAGGTAAGTCGCTGAGTCTGGAAACGTCAGTAACAGCCGAGCAGTATCATGCTACCAAGTGGAACGAATGGCGCATCTATCCGCAGTTCAACGCCATGTGGAACATCAATCCCAAGAATCTTCTCAATCTTTCGTTCAGCAGCGAAGCCGTCTATCCGAGCTATTGGAGTATCATGAGCAGCATCTATTACTCCTCAGCATACAGTGAGATATGGGGCAATCCCGACTTGAAACCCATGTCGCAATACAGCGTCAATCTGATGTGGCAACTCAACCACAAATACACATTTACAGCCTTTGCCATGATCCAACCCGACTATTTTGTGCAACTCGCCTATCAGCCTTCCGACCGCATGGCAGTCATCATGAAGGAAACAAATTTCAACTACTCCAACTATTATGGGCTACAAGCCTCGGCACAGTTCCACATCGGCAGTTGGATCAACGGCAATGTGATGACCACTGCACTATATCGCCACGACAAGAGCGATAGTTTCTTCGACCTTCCCATCGACCGTACTTGCTTCTCTGGCATCTTCAGTGGTGTGGCAGTAGTCAAATTGTCTCAGCGTCATAACATCCGCTTCACCCTCAATCCATTCTTCCAGTCGAAAGCCGTACAAGGTGTGTACGACATCGATCCTTTGTTTCTTCTCAACGCCACACTCCGCTACACATCCTCTAATGGAAAATGGAGTCTGGTAGCAAAGGGTGCCAACATCCTCAATGCCCACATTGATACTCGCTCCTGCATAGGCAATCAAGACTATGCCATGCGTGTATGGATGCCCTATACCAACTATTCTCTCACCGCCATTTATCGCATAGGCAATTTCAAGGAAAAGGCGAAAAAGGAGGTCGATACCTCACGAATGGGACATTAGTTTGGCTTTCGTGGTCACACTTAACTGTGGGATCACGGAATTACGGGATTACGGATACACTCCAGAATTGATGGCATTGATCTGTTTTTATAGCATCCAGAATCTGCCAGTCCTCCAAGTGACGATATTTCTATTGGAAGGTAAGTATAGTGATAACTATCATCTCAGATGGGCGGCATGGTGCCCGCACCTGGAATCTATAAAAATTTAGTTTTTCTAAAAATTTCGACCACACGACCACAGATATGGTGTAATCGACTATGAGACAGTAATATAGACTGTGGTCGATTGCTCCGAGGCGCGTGCTTTCGACCACACTTCGACCACACATGCTTTTTCCGATAATCATGATGGATATTCACACAAAGTAAACAAAAATTATTTTCAGGCATTTTCAAACGGCTGACAAAGTTATTGTCTAACGTTTGATAAAGGTGCTATGCAACGTTAGATAAGAGTGTTATGCAACGTTAGATAAGAGTGTTGTCAAACGTTAGATAAGAGTGTTGTCAAACGTTAGACAAGAGTGTTTTCAAACGTTAGACAAGGGTCTTTTCAACGTTGAAAATAAGTTGTTTCAAGTATTGGAAAAGAGTGGTGTCAAATATTATGCAATAGTGTTGCCCAATGTTTGATAAGGGTGTTGTCGGGCGTCAGAACATACAAATCATGTATTGGCGGCTATTGCGGTTGGACTGTTTTGGGGATAACGGCAGAGTGGCTGGTGGTCGAAGGGTGGTCGGAAACCGCCGAGTCAGCGTAATCGACCACACACGTAAGCTGCATACCCATAGCGTGTTACGCTGCTGTGGTGGTCGAGTGGTCGAAATTTTGTAATTACGCGTGTGCGCGTGCATACATGCGCGTACCTGTTTATATAGGATAGAAACCTGTTGCCTCCGTCTTTCTACCTACACGGAAAGAATGGCTGTCCTCCGCGTAGCGCCTAAACATCCGATGGTTTCTTTTCTAATTGACTCCTGGTTTTGGGCATGTCGGCAAATTCGGTACTTAGATTGTCGAACAGAATCTTTTGCTCGTCGGTAAGTGCGACGAGTCCGTGACCCACTTCTCTGAACCATTTTCGCAATTCAATCTCATTGCGATCGCCATCCATGAAAGGATAACGCTTGTTTTGGATGACAAAGAGACGGAAGCGGGAAAGTATTTCATAGAATGATCCTGTGGGGAACGGTACCGCTTGTCCGTCTTGGTCGTAATCGTATTTTTGAGGTATTATCACTTTGTGAGTCTGCTCATCAACGTTCATGTTGTAGGCTTCCTTCAGCAACTGGCATAGGGTAGCGATGATCCGATCCTGATGCTCTGTGCCTGGAACTATATAGTCACTTAATGGAATTTCAAGGGCGTTTTGATAATTCCAATATGCTCTCGTTGTCCTCATCGTTGATAGCACCAATGATGAGGGCTATGGCAAAAATACCTACGATAAAAAATATGAAATTTCTTCATTTACTCAACGTTCTTAGTTCTTTAGTAGCTTTATTCTACTTCTTAGCCATATCAGTCCCTCCTAAAGTTCTCCAATTGGATGCCATTGTCATCAAGCCATTCCGTCCATCCATTTGCCAAGCGTCCGAGAACGAAGCTTGCTGCCTGACTGGGAGAATCGACGAGAACGTCACGTTTCAACCGATACCCATCACGTTCACGTTTACAGTATTTATTTAGGAATTCAAGCCGTTTTGCATGATGTGTAGTAGCTGCATAAGAGGCAACTGTATCGAGAGTGAGTAGGCTATCTCGGCGCAGCAAAAATTTATTTTTCTGTTCTTCATAGATGCCAGAAGCGTCACATATTCTGCCAGTCACCTTTCCCTTGTGGATATAGAAGATACGGGCAGAACTTGTCGTTTCGTCGGGGAACAGATTGCCCTCCTGCGTGTGGAAAACGCCGTATTCGTAGACCTCAGGCAGCACTTTTCCTTGATTGTCAGTCCACCAGAAATAGTTATCTGTCTCACCTGAGACGAAGAAGGTAGCTGCTTCGGCAGAACGGCACTTGGCATTTATTATAACACGGTAGTAGTTTCCCTCGCGCACACAGGCTTTCTTCAAAAAACGTTTCCTTGCCTTAGCAAGTTCTGAACCGTTATAATGTGCGTCGCCATAAACAGCAACCAAGCTGCCCTCCATTATATAAAAATAATGTGTGTCGGGATCGTAGTATCCCTTTGCGTTCCATCGTCTGTCAAAATCATCGAAACGGAACACATGCAGATAACTCATGACATTGCCCGTCACTGCCTGAATGACACCTTTAATAGGAGATTGGAGCAATCCTATCACCTTTCCCAACAGCCGTTTTCTCTTTAGTTCCATGTATTCAGGCACATAATCCTCTAATGAAGGATAACACGTCAACAGCGAATGACCATGATCGTTAACCCATTGCCGTAAGTCAGCCCTGTGTCCTAAGACATGGGAAGCAGCTTCAGAAGGATTATTGTACGCCACATTTTCTGTCAGGTATCTGCAAGAGAAAGCAGACTTTGAAACGTTCATTAGCCTCTTGCGTCGAGTAACTTGTAGCGCATAATCTTCAGGTGCAAAGAAATTGCTTGGCGCGACACAACTATAACGTAGAATAATGAACTGCAAAGATTCCAAATCAAAATAGCCTGCTGCAAAACAATAATCCTTGCTACTTTCTTTGGATTGCTTGATGAAGAAAATATGATGTTCTTTCTTCTTTTCGGCTTCTATAACTCGCTCCCTATTTATCTCAACAAAAGGTTTAAGATGAATGTCGTTGAAAGGAAGCACAGAATTGTCAACAATCAACTGAGGCTGTTCGAGAATATATTGGCGAAAAGATTCGTACTCCTCGTCAGTGTCAAAAAGATTAATTTGCTTCGGCATGCCAAATAATCTTTCATACTCTTCATTGATGTCATTCTCTGTTGTTGTATTCATCTTTTGCCCCGGATGCGGTTAATCTTCTCCTTTGTCACATCAATATTGCCGATAACAGGAACGACGTGAATAAGGAATCGCTGATTTTTTCCTTCTTCCTGATTCCATCGACGAGCAAAATCTTGCTGATCTGTAGATTCGTTTCTTATGGCAGCTGTATCAGGTACGACACGAGGCAGACCGCCCTCACCACTGCCTGAAATGATCAACTCACATTTGGGAATGGAAGCCAAATCAATGCCGTTGTTCTTCCAGAACTCGTTCAAGAATTGAGCACGGAGATAGGACAGCGTATAGTTGTTGTGCCAATCGTCAATGTTGAACTTAACCTTTGAAGCCTGTCCCTCAATGATGACGAGGAACTTTATGTTGTTCCCGTTTTTATTGATGGTCGTATCCTTCTTCAGCTTTAAGATAGTCTCCTTCACAATGTTGCCAGCCTGAATAATACTGTCGCGTTTGTTGTTTGCGGCCTCCGTATCGGTAATATCCAGTTTTAGCTTATCGATTCGGTATTCCTTCTGTTGATATTCTACGTTGACTGTGAAGAGGTGTTTCAGATATTGCCCGTTGTAGCCAAAATAGCGCGTGGAGTCTATAGCACCAACCGTAGAATAGACGGTGATAATATTTTCGTATTCATCAACTAGGCTTTGCAGCTGTTTCTGCTTAATCTTGAAACGGCTGAACGACACAGCAAACAATATGAGCGTTATGGCAAACAGCGTTGTCATAATGTCCACATAGCTAGGCCAGAAAGATCCGTTGTTTTTACCGTCCATAATCTATCTTACTTTTTCCCAAATAAACGACTAAAGAAGTTTTTTTTCTGCGGAGCCTCTTGTTCTTCGGCCACAGTGTCATCTGCTTCTATTTTTTTCGAAGGATTAGAAGTCGGCTGTACAGGTTCTGTATCATGTGACTCTGGCTTGGGGCGTAGTTCTTGCATAGAAAGGTGGGCGGCAGATTCTACAGGTCGCTGTACAACTTGTTGGGTAGCCTGTACGCCAGTCTGAGCAATAAGCTGCGTGGACTGTTGTGGCTGCTGATAAACAGGCGGCTGGTAAATAGGCTTTTCAACAGGACGCGGCTTAGATAGCTCAATTATTTCATCCCGCATCCGTTCCACCTGGCGTTCCAATTTTTCAATGTCGCCTTGGAGACGGAGATTGTCAGTACGTAATTTTCCGACTTCGGCATTACCGTTTCCAAATATACCACTAATTCCGTTTCCACGGTTTTCGCCAGTAGGTAATTCTATCTTGCTAATTTCTTCTTGGATATGCTGCAGCTTGTTCTGTAATTCATCGCCCTTTACGGCATCTCTGGCAAGTATTCTTACTTGATCAAGGATGTCATTGAGCTTTCTGAGGTTTGAGAAATCGCGGTGAACTTCATCAAGAGAAAGGACACTCTCCATTGCATTAAGGAATTCGACGTGTCTACCTCTTAGCTCCTCCGTTTGCCTCTCCAGCATTCGTTCGAATCCTTCTATGTGGTTGGCAATGGCCTCGCTATATCTTTGGTTCATAGTATCCAAAACCTCAGTCTGTCGGCTAAAGAGGTCTTCAAGTTTGCCATCAGCAACGCCCAAATACTTATCTGCTATACGTCCTTTCTTGGCAATGCCATTAACCTGATCGCGAATTGCGTTCACAACATCGTTACCAAGAATTTCACGGCGGCTCAACTCTTCACCGAGTTCATTAATATTTTCCTCAAATGACTTAATACGATCAAGAATTTGATTAACACGAACCGCAACTTCACGAGGAACCTTCAAGGATTCTGAATATTGATTCTGCAAGTTGATAGCCTCTTGTGCAGCAGCCAGCATCATACGACGAGCCTCTTCAAACTTATTGAGAGATTGGGTGATGCTGACAAAACTGTTGGCTGCTTCAACATATTTTTCAAGTCCTTGAACTAATTCGCCACTCCGTAGAGTTGTCAGCAATTGTTCCTGTATACGTGTGTTATCGTTAATCTTGTCCATATTGGCTCCCATGGTCTCAATTGCCGATGAGACGACACGAACATTCTCTTCGAAGTTATGGCCAAACGCTTGTGTGCATCGGTCGAATGTCTGCTGGAAGTTTGTTATCACCCTGTCGAAAGCTGGTTCGAAGTGGTCAACAGTCTCATGTAGCTTAGTGATGGCCAGCACCATGCTTACGTCAAGCGTAGGCATGAGCTCTGTTTGGATAAAGTCGTAGAATTCGTTTTTTTCCTCTTCTATTTTCTTTCTGGCCTCAGACGCATAAGCGTTGTTCCATGTGGTAAACAATAGTCCAATGAAACTTGTTGACATAGAGACAAGTACACCGATAAGCAGATTGGTGATAGACTCATCTGTGATGCCGTCAACACCATCAAAACCAATCACGAACATCAAGATACCAAGGAACACGCCAGAGAACGTTCCCATCAGACCGAGGTATGTCGGGAACGAGAGCTTTGCTGTGGACTGATCATAGCGCATATTTAATTTACGCTCGACCTTGTTTTGAATGACTGCGAAGTCGGTTGTCCCCTTCGTCTTCAGCACATAGTGGTTAATCTCACTGATGAGCTCGTTAAGGTCAGAGTTTTCCAAACCAACAGGTGTCATCTGTGTAATTGACTCCCCGTTATCCTCTTTTTGGTAAGTCGAATAATTCTTTTCTCTTGCAAAAAAGTCCCTGAACAGTCCCCTATATTTGCGCGTTTCGAGGAAGAACTTTGTCTGGAAAGCAAAGAATAAGATCGCTACAGTAGCAGAGGTAAGAATGGTTACAAGTATAGTATTCATATCACTTGTTTGTCATTTCAAAAACCCTGCTGATTATTGGGAGGAAGAACACCGAGTCGTTATAAATAACCTCTTCGTTATATTTCTCCTTAACCTGTGTCTTGTAGTAGGTAGTGAGCGGTGTACCCATATCCTCAGCAGCAGCATTGATGTATTTGGATGTATCCGCCGTACTATCAATCATGCCTTCTTGCTTAAGCTTGTCTAGGACTGATTTATATAGACCGGCAAGGTCTTTATACTTTACCATCAGCACCTTCTTAAGGCTTTCGAAGTTTGCATTGAGGTCGCCAACCATATTATAGTTGTCAGCCTTATCACCTTGATAAACCACGCTCTTCACTCTTGGAGCGTTCGGGTTGCGGTATAGACCGCCATAGCAAGTTGACTCCTTGCGCTCTTCAGGCAGCTTGATATTGACATCGTGCTTTCCACCAAATACATGGTCAAAGATGAGGTCAATGACCAGTTTCAGTACATTGCTGTCAGAAGCGATGAAATTATCAATATACTTGCTACCATTGCCACTGAATACGATGGTACGCGGTGCCATCTGACCGCAATCCTTATACATATTAGCCATGTAGTATAGGATAGTAGTGAAGTGGTAAACGAACACAGACTTGAAGTCTGTGCGTAGAAATTTAATTATGTCGCAGTGCTGCTCATTGCTCAACCAGAAGTTGATGATGTCCTTGGTCTTGACGGCATCGACATGCTTAAAACTCTCGTTGAGGTCTTCAAGGTCCTGGCGATCAAAGCGTAGATTATCGGCATACTTTTTATATATGCCGTTTTCACGTGCATTGCCAAAGGCGTTGTAGCCGTTCTCCCACAGCACATCGCAACCGAAATGAACAGAGCTTGCTATCTGTGGTTTGTTGTCCTTGAAATAAACGAAGTCTGTAGAACCACCACCAATATCAATCACAGATACAGCATCCGAGTCCTTAATGTAGTCTTTGCGTACATAGTAATAGTACGGTGCCTCAGACTCAGAATACTGATTGATTCGGTCGGGATGGATGAAGAGAATGTTTTTCGGTTCCTTGGTCCAGATATCCTGATATAACTCACGTTCGACACCAGAGAAACTGAGTGGACTGAACCATACAAGATTTGTGCGGTCAAGGTCACCGTTGCGCTGTAATATGTCGCACTTGATGATCAAAAGAAGCTCACGGACAAAGATGCGGAGCAGCGGCTCGTTCTTATCCCATTTAATATCTGTATGAACATCCTGGTCATCGTTGGCCATTATCTTCTCGTAGAAGAATGCAATATTGTGGTTGTCAAACAACTTAGGCTTATGAGCCTTGTTGTGGATGCCACAAAGCGCAGTACGGATGGGGAAGCGATAGTCAGTGCCATCAATGATAGCAGGCAAGAACTCCGTTTTAATCTTTCGCTTCGCCTTCTCAAAGATAGAGTCCTCTATACGCCTCGTCAGAGAGTATTGCCTGTCATCAGGAATTTCGTGCATAAAACTGACCATCGGGCGTTCCATCTTAAACAATTCCGGTTGCTTGCTTAGGTCTGGCTGACCATTGCTGTCATTCTTACACCTCGACATGAAAGTATTTGAAGTGCCAAGATCAATAGCGTAAGTGAACGTTTCATTCGTAGCGACGCTGCGCTGCCAGGTCGGTTTGAGAAGTCCCGTCTTGCCGAGGACGCAAACTTCTATAAGGTCGAAATCTGTGTTGAATAACTCATAAAATTTCGTTCCGCTTTCCTCTTCATCAGATTTCTGACGTGAGCGAACTACTGACGGCCAAACACCAAATTCCGGGTTGTTTTCAGGAAGAACTTCTCTGATAGCTTCTGCTTTCTTGAAGAAAGATAGTGAAATTTCATCAATATTAAAGTTAGGAGCCTCTGGGTCTTCATCTGCAGCAACTACCAGTACCTTAAAATAGTTATTCTCCTGTGCTTTAGGAGAAAGAATATTAGGGAACAAGCCAAGGTCAAAACTAATTTTTGCGCCTTGCAAGTCCATGATGGTGCCTTGGCCGTCTCGGAATGGCTCTAAAGCATATTCTCTCTCATACTGTTTGCCATTATATCTGAGATAAACAGTTACAGAACTGCGGTTAATATGAAGATCTGAGTCAATGTTACCGTCCTCGAAGAGTGTCATTACCTCTGGCTTGAAGGGCAAAAGATAGTCGTAGTCGCGATTGGGTGCATCGTTCTGGTATTTCACGGCGGTGAACGTATTGGGGTCAATACGGTATGGAAGACGAATCATCGTGTCGGTGAAATAGCTGTTCACATCAATCTCTGAAGACTGCATAATATGAAGACCATTGATGATAAGGTCATCATTTTGATCAGTCTTGATGGGGGCAAGCTTCAGCTTATAATCAGAACGGATATCACTGTCATTTCTAAAGCTGAGAATATATTCCTTGATAGCCTTGAAACGAGAATCAACGTTACTGGTTCCAAATAGCGTATTATACATGTAGTTCTTGAAGTCCTCATCGCGGTCTTCAAATAACTTTATATCGCGGAAATATTCACCACCAGACTTACGACGAATGTGTAGCGTGTCGTACTGTGAGCCTGCGAACTTAATGGAAGAAGATCCTTCTGTCTTAACCATTGCCTTGTCCATATCAGGAGGCGTGATGAATCCCGTTATTGGAGAGCTGCAAGCCAGCAACTTCTCACGACCATCTTCAGTGAAGATTAGAAAAAATAATTTGTTCTCTTTTATGTCGGTCTTGTAATAGTTATCGATAGAGTTGTACAAGATAGGCATCTTCCGCTTTATATATTCCAAATTTTCTGTGCTGTCCCACTCACGAAGTTCCAACTTCTGACCACTCTTCCATGAGTTATTGACATGGAAGGTGTAGTTGAATAGCAATTCGTAGACATCGAGTATGTCAGAAACAAGCTGGCGATAAGCGAAGCCTGCCTCTCTCTCTTTGTGAAGATTTTCTTCCTGAGCACGACGGAAAGCCTCTTTAGCTACGAAAAAACGAGCAAATGGGGTCGGCAGCGAGTTCAAAGCCCCACTATTATCCGTTTTTTGCTCCATCACTTCGTCAAGGCTCTCAGCAGTGAGAGCAACATCTTCTGCAGCCCATTCGGTGCGGTGATTTCCGCGGTCAACTATATTTAGGTCTATTCTTGTCATGATTATTTGTAAATTTTCTGCGTGAAATGGTCAATGGCTTCGTATGCAAACTGAAGGAAGAATCGGAATTTGTTGCTATGCTCCTTCGTTTTGTCTGCGTTGCTTGCCTGTATCATTCGAAGTAAATAATAAGAGTCATCCTGCGCGTCCAACTCCATCTTCTTAATCCAACTGTTCATTTGTTTGAGGTTGTCGTAATGAAGTGGCGCAAACGCGCGTTTGTTTTGTGCAAGCTCTGTGTACCAGTTGTAATAAACGTCGGTGAAACGTTTAAGAGCCTGGAAAGAAGAGTCTTTATAGAAAGCACTGTCAAAACCACGTGTTTTGATGAGTGGGAAGAATGTCTCATCGGGAAGAGTGTTTATCAGATTGCGTAGCAACATATAGTCAGCAACACACTTGATAATATCCTTGTAACCGCTGCCCATGGATATGAGATCGAGCGATTCCTTGTCGGCTTCTAAAGCACGGGTAAGGAACTGCTGGCGGTCTGGACGTGGGCGGTTCAAGAAATCAAACAGGGCAGAAGCTGCACAGAGTTCTATAAAATTTGCTTTATCATCCTGCACCTTTTCATCATTCTCATAGACTTGTTTTAGACTTTTCTCTCCAATGTAATAGAGGAAATCAGACAACACAGTGCCCTCATAATAGGCTAATGCCGCTTTAGTCTTTGTATAGAAGTTGGCTGAATCAATATCGCTTCCAGAAGTAGTCGGGTCTTTGAGACCATAGTATGGAAGGACGGTAACGGCTCCCATCAGTGCATTTTTTACTGCAGGTTCGTTTTCCGACCCTCTTATTTTCTTTTCCAAGAGTGGGTAGCCAGAAGCTCCGGTTCCACCAAAAATAGAGCTGATGATAAAAATCCTGTCGTCCTTTTCACAGTGCAATTTGAATGCTTTAAACCAGTCGGCCCCTTCTATCATTTCGCCCAAAACCACCGTCCCTACATTGGGGTTGCCCTTGAAACCTACGGAAAGCGTATTGTCGAGATTTTTTGTAGAGAATAGTGTCTGGATGAGATAGTTGTTTATGTTGTCCACACCTAAATTCGCTTCGTTGATATATGAACGGAATTTCTCCTTGTTGCCTGCCGACTGATGAGTGTCGTTGAGTTGGTTGTTCAACTCACCGATGGTAAGCATTTCAGACCTGAAGAATCCGTCAAGATGGTTCAAGGTAGAAGTACCGTTGTTTACAGACCTCTTGTAGATATCCTGATAGTTTTCTATGAGTGAGTGAAGATTTTTTTTCTCTTCGAGGTCAAGATGTGGATCGAGTATTACAGGCACTACGGTATATCCGTTGGTATCCATGCCTCCTGCCATAAGCATCGTGATGCTTTTCATCACACGTATGCCTGTGCCGCCTATGCAAAAAACGAAAACTTTCTTCATGCTACACTAAAATTTAAAAATCCTGTATGCGTTTGTCGGGAACCAGTTGCACCATACAATCGAAGTGATGAGATACAATACTGATGCGTATATAGCATTGCCTAAAGCAATTTTAGATTCCAGCAATAACGCCCCTTGCAGTTTCGGACTAACAGCAAAGTATTCAAATCCTAACGTTACGAGAAAAGTCACAACAAAGGTGACTATGAGGAATAGTGTCCAGTATTTCGGCGAATAGTGCCTGCCGGGTTTGTTGTTGTATGGCTGATAATACCATGCAGCCAAGAATATTCCGAGCACCAGGAATATCAATACTATCAGCATTGATGTGTTTTCCAGTTTGCTCCAGAATGTCTGCGCCTGTTTGTATAGTTGCTCGTTCTCCTGGAACGGCTTGGTAAAGTCTGGCATCCCACCAGCAATCCACTTGTATAACTTCAACAGTTTCATAGCTTATGAATTTCTTGAAATTAGAATATAGCTTGACTTCAACTCTTTGTTGACGACACTCCCTTGGAACATGCCTTTAATGAAGTTCTCCAATGAGTATGACTTCGACACGTCGCTTTCGTTTGTAGCACCAAGATAGGGTGCAAATAGTGTGACATCTGTATCGGGTAGGTCTAAAGTCCATTCTATGACCTCGGAATCCTGAGCAAGGTCGAATACTTTCAAATCAACAATGGCGGTTGCTTTGCGGACAAGCTCGTTTTTCCCATTAACCTTGGTGATGTTACTGACTTCGAACTCGATATTCCCAACAGAGACATTCGATCCATAAGTAGTATTCACCTTTATGGCTTTAGCAAAAACCTTAGGATTGGCCATCGTCCATCGGTAATTTTCCAAATCGACTTTCATCTTGATGGTACAAGTGTCACCCTCAAAACCTATAAAGGTTGGCTCATTGTCTAACTGATAGCAGTTGTTAGGTATTCCAAAGGTACATGTGGGCACGCCAAAGTCGAAACCAGAGTCTATATTGTCAATAAAGCGCTTGTGCATCTCAAGCATGGAGGATATGCCGTTTCGTATGTTGGCAACATGCTCGCCTTTGCCAATAATAAAGAAATAGTAAGGCGAATTGTCACACACAGAGGCTCCACGCTTATCCATGTAGTTAGACGTGGCTCCCACCAAACTTACAGATTTCTGGTATGTACCAAGAATTCTTCCGATGTCTGTACTGTATTCGCTCAGCAGAACATTAGGAGCCGCCGCTCCAACGGGACTGTATTTCATGTCCGAAATCAAGACAGCCACCTCTCCGCCTTCGGTATCAAGGCTATTCACAATAGACTGGAGCATAACAGGCACTTGGGTAGAAGCAGAAGAAATGAATGCTCCCGTATTCATCTTGGTTTGAAAGTCAGACATTGGAATGTCTTTATCCATGTTGCCAGAGTTTGTCAGGATGGTTACATGAGATGCCAAGCCAGAATAATAGCTTAGAATCTGCCACACATCCTCTTTAAAATGCGTTGGAATATTGGGGCGGAAGAAACCATTCATACTTCCTGAAACCTCTACGAAGAATCTTATTTTCGAAGGTGCGGCAAGTTTGAAACGACTCACCTGGGTGGAGTCAATGAGCACACCATTCTCGTCGAAATGGCTGTCGCCAACGGTATTGATGTCTGACCAGCATGAACTCAATGATATTGTCATTGCTGCCAGCATCAGGCTTCGTAGCCCTTTTCTCTTTTTTATATTCATTTCTTTGTCCTGTTTCAAGTTAATATTTCAAATGGGCATAAAGAAAGCGCACCCTTAACCCTGTACTCTTGAAACCTAGCCGTCGGCAAACAGGCCGTGATACATTTATACAAGGAAAGGGTACGCCTGAAACAGGCGTATCCCAATCCCACGAGGCTGTATCACTTTAGTTTTGCCGACTATTTGGTTTCAACCTCATCAGAATCTTCGATACTGAATTCTTTTTAACCCGCGATGTCCTTGTACAGCAGTCCGAAGACTACAATACAGGCGCAAAGGTACGAAAATAAATTCTTATTATAGTATAATAAGGTGTAATTTAAATCAATTTTAATCGTTTTGATGGGAATTTGCCGTTATGCAACGTTAGATAAGAGTGTTGTCCAATGTTTGATAAGGGTGTTGTCGGGCGTCAGAACATACAAATCATGTATTGGTGGCAATAGCGATTGGGCTGTTTTTATGATGGCAACGGCAGAGGACCTGGTGGTCGAATGGTGGTCGAATACCGCGAGTCAGCGTAATCGACCACACACGTAAACTGCACATACATAGCGTGTTATGCTGATGTGGTGGTCGAGTGGTCGAAATTTTGTAATTACGCGTGTGCGCGTGCATACATGCGCGTACCTGTTTATATAGGATAGAAACCTGTTGCCTCCGTCTTTCTACCTACACGGAAAGAATGGCTGTCCTCCGCGTAGCGCCTAAACATCCGATGGTTTCTTTTCTAATTGACTCCTGGTTTTGGGCATGTCGGCAAATTCGGTACTTAGATTGTCGAACAGAATCTTTTGCTCGTCGGTAAGTGCGACGAGTCCGTGACCCACTTCTCTGAACCATTTTCGCAATTCAATCTCATTGCGATCGCCATCCATGAAAGGATAACGCTTGTTTTGGATGACAAAGAGACGGAAGCGGGAAAGTATTTCATAGAATGATCCTGTGGGGAACGGTACCGCTTGTCCGTCTTGGTCGTAATCGTATTTTTGAGGTATTATCACTTTGTGAGTCTGCTCATCAACGTTCATGTTGTAGGCTTCCTTCAGCAACTGGCATAGGGTAGCGATGATCCGATCCTGATGCTCTGTGCCTGGAACTATATAGTCACTTAATGGAATTTCAAGGGCGTTTTGATAATTCCAATATGCTCTCGATGTGATCTCTTTCAGCACCTTTCGCCAGTCTATTGACTCCCAGATATCAAGGTCGATATTGTAGCAGACTCCCTTTATGGTCATCTGGTTTTTGATTTTTTTCTTCTTTTCTTGGGGTTCTGTAGGTGTTTCGGGCGTGACAGAAACGTCTGGAGTCTGAGGCTTCTGATTCGCTGATACATACTGTTGGATTAGTTCGATAAACCGTTCGCCGTAAGTATTGCATTTGTGTTCACCGATGCCATAGGTGTTGCCGAATGCTGATAGTGTTGTGGGCATGTCTGTGGCGAGGGCATGGAGAGACTTGTCGGACATCACGACATACGCAGGATAGTTGTTCTCATTGGCAATTTCCCTTCTCAGCGTTTTCAGTTGTTCAAACAGTTCCATGCTTTCTGTTGTTGCAGATGCTCCTGTCGTTGTCTCTTCAGCAGTCTGTTTCTGACGACCTCTTGTGCGAGCCTCCCTATTGACAACTACCAATTGTACTTTGGCTTTTCCGTGAAGCACATCCTGTCCGAGTGGGGTGACGTGTAGATGGTTGTCTTCGTTGTAGGCAATCTCTATATATCCCATTTGCAACATCTGGAGCAGATAGTCGCGCCAGTCTCTTACTGGAACATCTCTGCCGGCTGCAAAGGTTTTGATTTGGTTATAACCACGTGACACGAGTTCCGGCGAGAAGTTTCCGTGCAGGATGTCTATGGTCAGCGTGAATCCTATTTGCTCATCGGTTCTGATAATGGCAGAAAGCGCCTTTTGTACCAGTTCTGTACCGTCGAATGTCGTTGGTGGAGTCTGGCAGACGTCACAATTGCAACAGTTCTTGTCGCTTGTTTCTCCAAAATAGTTCAACAGGATGCGTCGGCGGCATATTTGCGCTTCGGCATATTCCTGCATGCGTTGTAGTTTTTCGGTGTTGATTTCCCGTTGTCCACTTTCCTCTGCGAAATGGCGTAGCGTGATAATATCCTGCAAGTTGTAGAACAAGATAGTCTCGCAAGGCAGACCGTCACGTCCGCCACGTCCAATTTCCTGATAGTAGTTCTCTATAGTTTTGGGCAGATTGTAGTGGACAATGAAGCGCACGTTGCTCTTATTGATGCCCATACCGAATGCAACAGTAGCACAAACCACTTGGATGCGATCGTTGATGAAGTCCTCTTGTATTCGATTGCGTTCGTCGGTGGGTAACCCTGCATGATAAACACCAACGGAAAAACCTTCTTTCCTGAGTTTCTCTGCAACAGTCTCGGTGGTCTTCTTTGCCAGACAATAGATAATGCCGCTATCGCCCTGATGGCGCTGAATCAGATTGGCTATTGTGCGAAGCTTCTCTTTGGCAGAGTATCCCCTTCTGACATCCAGACTCAGATTAGGCCGGTCGAAAGAACTGATAAAGGTTTCGGCATTTTGCAGACGTAACTGTTCTATAATGTCGGATCGCGTAATTTTGTCGGCAGTAGCCGTAAGTGCCATTATGGGAACATCAGGAAACAGTTCGTGCAGATTGCCCAACTGACTATACTCTGGTCTGAAGTCGTGACCCCATTGTGAGATACAGTGTGCTTCGTCGATAGCAAAGAGAGAGACTTTCAGCATGGTTTTCATCCATCCCAATTCCGTGATGAGTCGTTCGGGCGAGATGTACAGCAGCTTTATTTCACCTCGCAGACACCTTTCAGTAATTTGCCGATTGGCAATCTCGTCGTTTGCGCTATTCAGTGCCTCCGCTGCAATTCCGTTGGCTACCAACGTTTCCACTTGATCTTTCATCAGCGAGATGAGTGGGGAGACTACTATGGCTGTGCCCTCCATCATCAAGGCAGGTATCTGAAAGCAGATGGATTTTCCACCTCCAGTGGGCATGAGTACCAGTGCGTCCTTGTGTTGCAGCACGTGATTGATGATTTCTTCCTGTAAAGGACGGAAGGAATCGTAACCATAATATGACTTGAGAGTCTCTAAAGCTGTATTCATCGTTGTAAAGAACTTGTTTCGTTTATATCTTGTTTCTTCCTCCTATGTACCTACCTATTCAGTCCTAATGACCGATTGGCGTTAGAATATAGATTCCTCGGTTTCCGAGGTGAAGAGTTCGAGGGCTTTCATGCCCATGATAGAATTGCCTTTGGCGTTGAGGCGTGGACTCCATACGGCAATGGAATAGCGAGAGGGATAGATGGCAACAATGCCTCCGCCAACACCACTCTTGCCGGGTAAACCGACCAGAAAGGAGAACTCGCCAGCCTCGTCATAGAAACCACAGGTTTGCATGATGGCATTGATGCGCTTCACTCTCGATATGGTGAGATTGACACCTGCATGGGAGAAGGGTTCGTTGCTCTTGGCAAATGCCATGAAGGCGCGTGAGAGATCCTCACAGCTCATCTCCAACGAACACATCCTGCAATAGAGGTGTAACACTTGGTTGACATCGTTGTGCAGATTGCCGTGATGCTTCAACAGGTAGGCTATCGAGGCGTTGAGGTAACTGCAACTCTGCTCTGATTGCGCCACCTCGTCGGAATAGTCGATGGTGGGGTTGCCGCTGATGGTGCGCACGAAATTCAGGTAGAATGCTTCGGGATCGTCAAGATTGGAGAGCAACACATCGGCAGAGACCAAAGCTCCTGCATTGATGAAGGGGTTGCGAGGAATGCCGTGCTCATACTCCAACTGCACCAATGAGTTGAAAGCTGATCCAGAAGGTTCTTTCGCCATGCGCTGCCATAGGTCTTTGCCCATGATGCTCAGGGCAATGGCGAGGGAGAATACTTTCGAGATACTTTGTATAGAGAACTTCGTGGCGGAGTCTCCTAAGCGGTAGGTCTTACCATCGAGTGTGTTGAGGCATAAGCCGAACTGGTCGGGGTTGACACGAGCCAGTGCCGGGATGTAGTCGGCTTGTTTCCCTTCGTGTTCATACACCTCTATTTCCTTCCTTATTTTGTCTAATATAGGCTGATAGTCCATAGGTCTTTTCAGTTGTTGGTGAGTCTTGCAATTGCAAAGCTAAACAATTTTTTTCAATCCTCAAAACAGTATTGCTGTTTTTTCGCCATCGCATAGTTTTTATCATCGGAATTTAAACAGATCAAAACGGATTCTTGAAATGATGAAACCACGGATATATAGAAAATATGGGAAATCTGTACCAATCTGTATGCTCTGTCGATTTGTGTTCCGTGTATGATGGCTGGTGAACGAAAGAATTTCGCGAGAGATGTGTGACATTACAGATTTTATTTGTAATTTTGTGACATAAACTAAAAAACGAAGTATTATGATTCAACGACTATTATCCTTTCTCGATGCTTCGCCAGTGAATTTCCTGGCTGTGAAGAACATTGCCGATGAACTCGAACGTCATGGCTTCCGCCGTATCAATCCTAAGAAACCACTGGGAAAACTGGTGGCTGGCGACAGATTCTATGTCACTAAGAACGATTCAGCGGTCTTTGCCTTCCAAATCGGAAGTATGCCGATGGCTGATAGGGGCTTCCACATGATTTGTGCGCATAGCGATTCACCGACCTTCCGCATCAAACCGAATGCTGAGATGGACTGTGAAGGCGGTATCGTGAAACTCAATACTGAGGTGTATGGTGGACCAATTATGTCCACATGGTTTGACCGTCCGCTGACTCTTGCGGGGCGCGTGATAGTGAAAGGTGAGGATGCGATGCACCCACAGACTCGGCTTTTGCATATCAAACGGCCTCTGTTGCAGATTAGTAATCTCGCCATCCACTTCAACAGACAGGTGAACGACGGTGTGAAACTGAGCAAGCAGAAAGATGTGCTGCCTATCCTTGGCATCATCAACAATGAGTTGGAACGTGGCAATCTGCTGATGAATATCATTGTGGAAGCACTCGACGGAGTGAAAGCCAGCGATATTCTCGACTTCGATCTCTATCTGGCTGACACCACACCTGCCTGCACTTTCGGTGCACACGATGAGTTTATCTCCTCTGGCAGGCTCGACGACCTGTCGATGTGTTATGCCGGCCTTGAGGCTTTGCTGGCATCACAACCCACCACGACCACGCAGGTACTTGCCATCTTCGACAACGAAGAGACGGGATCGCAGACCAAACAGGGTGCGGGCAGTCCGTTCCTATCTTATATGTTGAAGCGCATTGCCCTGGCACAAAGCGGTAGCGAGGAAGCATACTACCAGGCAGTGGAGCGTGCGTTTATGATTTCTGCAGATAATGCACACGCTTGGCATCCTAACTACAGTGAGAAATTCGACCCCACCAATCATCCTAAACTGGGCGGTGGTCCCGTCATTAAGTTTAATGCAGCGCAGAAATATGCCAGCGATGCGGTGTCGGCTTCTATCTTCGCCAGCATCTGTCAGGAGGCAGGAGTGCCTTGCCAACGCTTTGTGAACCATAGCGATGTGGCAGGAGGAAGCACGCTCGGCAATATCCTGGCATCGAGCATTCCTGTGAAGGGAGTGGATATGGGCAATGCCATCCTCGCCATGCACAGTTGCAGGGAGACCGGAAGTGTTGCCGACCATGAATACTGTGTAAAGGCTTTCACTGCGTTCTATGGTATGGAGTAATATCACAGAAAAAATCGTCGCCAAGAAGTAGATATCCGTCAACTTTTGCTTAACTTTGCAGTATGAAAGCATCAAGAACAATTCATTCCTTCCTGCTCATTCAGCAGGAAGGACACACGCTCCTCACGGCTCAGGAATACCCCTGGAGCGTGTTGCAGGTGATACCCACCACTCCTGAGAGCTTCGACCGCACAGTGGCAGTTCTCAAGGAGCGAGGCATGGTAGCCCATCACGATACCGACCGTACCTTCTGCATCATCCACTTGACAAGTGGCGACCACGACGGGAAACACCCAGAGCGATACATTGCCATCACTCAGAACAACCACATGCAGTTCATCGAGGATCTGAAGGACACGATGGCACAGGCGGCCGTGTGGTATAAGACGAATATTATAGAACCTTTAAAAATCCACTGAATTATGGCAAGAATAATCAGACCGAACGAACAACCCTTTCACACAATAAACGACAACGATACACTAAAAGATGAAACAACAATACACCACGCTGCTATTCGACCTTGACGGAACCTTGGTGGATAGTGGCGAAGGTATTATGCGCAGTGCCGAACATGCACTCAACCATTTCGGCATTGAGGTTGCCGACTACCGTACGTTGCGACCCTTTGTGGGGCCGCCACTCGAAGACTCGTTTATAGATTTCTACGGCTTCACTCCAGAACAGGCTGCTGAGGCCGTGGAGGTCTATCGCGAACGCCATGCTGCCATCGGTATGTATGAAGAGGAACTCTATCCCGGCGTGCTCGATTTCCTGCGTGAAGTGAAACGCAGGGGTTATACCACCGCCATTGCCACGAGTAAGATGCGCTTTCAGGCGGATATCGTGGTGAAGGAGATTTTTCCAGAACTATCTCCTTATATAGATAAAGTGTTTGGCAGAGATGATGAAGGACTGCTCCACACCAAGGCGGACGTGATCAATGACGGACTGAAACTGTTGCAGATTACCAACCTCCATGAGGTGTTGATGATAGGCGACCGCCGTTTCGATATTGAAGGGGCGAAGGCCTGTGGGCTCGATTCCATGGGTGTGCTCTTTGGTTATGGTGATCGTTCTGAGATGGAACAAGCCGGTGCCGATTATATCTGCGAATCGTATGACGAAATGCTGCAATATCTTTAAACTCCAACAATGATGAAAACCAAGAATAATCATGGGATGAGGCTGATGGCGGTGACGATGACCATCATGCTGCTGACGGCAATGTCGTGGTCATCTTGTATCAAGCGACTGCCCGGTAGTGACCAACAACCGCGCTCTGCCAGCCGCCCACTTATGGGTGGTAATCTGCATCAAGATCGTAAAGCGCTGAAGGCCACTATGGCTTCTCTGCCTCCAGACAAGCGCAGGGCTATGTCAAGGGAGGAACTTACATATACCTTGACGCGTACTGCAAAGGGAGTGAAGGCGCAGGAGATACGTCACTTAGGCTATTTGACTTGTTGGAACTCGGATTGGCTTATCCCCAACTGGGTGGCATATAGTCTGAATCCAACGAAGGTGGCTGGTATCGTGAAACGTCCTAAACGCCAGTTTGAACCCGACCCACAGGTGAAAGGTCGTTCGGCAGAACATAGTGATTATACGCATTCTGGCTATAGTCGTGGCCACATGGCTCCTGCTGCCGATATGAAATGGAGTGAGCGGGCGATGAACGAGAGCTTTTATCTGAGTAATGTGTGTCCGCAGGTGCAAGCCATGAATGGTGGTGTATGGGAGCATGTGGAGCGCAAATGCAGGCAGTTGGCAAAAGAGACAGAGATTTTTATCTGTACTGGTCCCATCATGGGCAAACGTCCAGAGCGCATCGGTAGAAATGGGGTGGCTGTTCCAGAACGTTTCTTCAAGGTGGTTTGTATGCAGCGCAACGGTAAATGGCAAGCCATCGGCTTTGTTGTTCCTAATAGTGATTGCAAGGGAAGTATGTTTCGATATGCTTGTTCGGTGGATCAAGTGGAAGCGTTGACAGGCCATGATTTCTTCTATGAATTGCCTGATTCGATAGAAAACAAGATAGAGGCGGCGTGGGGAACGCAAGCCGATTGGCAATAACTTATTCGCATGGGTAAGTTGAATGTCATATAGATATTATAAAGCAGCGAAGGCACGGTGAAATTGTATATTCCATTTGCCTTCGCTACTTTATTATGAAGTGCGACCTTAACGATTGGCGATTAGTAGTCGTAAAGACGGATGTGGAGAATCTTCCAATCATCGCACGAGATGCGAGCGTGACGGCCCTGATGGTCTTGGTCACCATTGTGGCGACGCAAGAACTGTAGGCTTCCATCGGAAGCAATAGTTACCTCATCCACAAAACCGATACCTTTGCGCTTGCCAGTGAAGCGACCTTTTTGTTGTTTGACGGTCTGTTGACCAGCCAAGGCAAAACCATCTTCACCCAGTGTTTTCTGTTCTTCGCGGTTCTTCTCGTATTCGGTGGCAAAGCTCACAACGATGCCAGAACCCGCCAACAGATATTCGTTGGCTGCCAATCGGATGATCATAGCGCCACCTTCGGGCCATGTTGAACCATCGGTGGCACGAGCGTCCCAAGGTAAGGTGTAGTAATGGCGTGCGGTAATCATCGTGCCTTTATCGTTGATGATGCGCTCTTTGTCCTCTTGGTCGAAGAGCACTCCCCACGAAGGCTTGTTCATCAAGGGGCGCAACTGGCGTAAGAGGTCATACGACTTGCTGATGCCATTGGTTTCCGCCTTACTGGCTTGGTCGATGGCAAAGGGTGAGAATCCCAAAGCCTGATGTTCACCGAAGGCATACATGGCGCGCACACCACTATTAGCGCAGCAACGTGTTTCGGGAATAAACAAACGATTGTTGGCGAGCGCATATTGACTTGCCCAACTCTTGAAGCCCGTGTCGTAGATGTCGGGAGCCAGCAACAACAGTTGTGGAGCTCCAGCATGCCAGAGGTCGATGAGGTGGGCGAGCGGTCCTGCCGAAGGATATTGTCCCGGCAGACGTCCTCGACTGTTCATGGCAGCATTGACATAGAACGGAAGTTGCGTGATTTTTCTGCCAGCCTCACATAGTCTGCCTACATATTTCGCATAGTTGTAAGCCATAAAGACTTCGTCAGCATAGACATCGGTATCAAACATGCCAGTCCATGTGTGCTCTTTGAGATTGAGACGATTCGTCAACCAAGGGTGGAGCGACTTCTGGTGTTTCTTCAGATAGCGTACCAATTCGTCGGGCACAGGCTTTTGCCATTCGCGTTCAGCCAATGGTGCATGGTCGCGAGCATCTTCCAACATACCGATTTCATTCTCCACTTGAATCATGATGACCACATCCTTTCCCCGTTCTTCCACTCGTTTGAGTAGTGCTTCGAAGGCACGGCGGTCTGCTTGGAACACCTCTTCGGAGAAGCAACTGGCAATCTCCAATGGTTTGCCCTCGGCCGTTGTGGCGCGAGGGAAACGTTTGGTGTCTTCTTTGAACCATAGTGGTGCGTAACACGACATGGAGTTTTTCCATGCTCCAAACCACAATAATACGAGTTGCAACTGATTCTCACGTGCTTGGTCGATAGTGCGGTCCAAGAGTGTATAGTCGAACTTTCCCTCTTGTGGTTCAAGAAATTCCCAGTAGATGGGCGCCAGTACGGTGTTCAGTCCAAGGGCTTTCATGCGAGGCATGACCTTGTCGATGTCGGCAACCGATGTGGTTGCCGAGTTGCTGAGCTCTCCGCCGAGCATGAAGAAATCGTTTTTCTGCTGTGCATGAACAGGCGACAGCAGACCTAAGAATAATATAAAGGAGAGTAGGATCTTCATATATTATTGTTTTTTATTTGCGAATCCACCGAAATACTTCAAACAAACATCGCGCCATTCACGTGCATTCTGCACCTGATCTTCCAAACGATCATCCACTTCGCGCCATCGCTGTTCATCAACATAATGGTGCATCTTGTTGTGCCAGATGTTATGATAGGTCTCTACGTTGATGACACCTTGGTTGTAGTGATACTGCAGCGACTCCCACAGGGTGCTTCCGTCTTTCATTCGATAGGTCCAAGGCACATGATGGAACCACAGCAGGAGATTCTCCGGACAGGTCTCCAACTTATCGTACATCGACGCATAGGGTTCGCGATACTGGCTCACAGCATCGGTACCCTTAGACGAACGGTCGAAGCCAATGCCGTTGGCGTCAGCCTGATGATAATATACCGGACACCATTCCAATGGATATTCAGCTTTGAAACCATCGGGTTCTGGACCATAATGGTGGTCGAACTTGAAGATATGGTGTAAGCCCAATGGCATCATGTAATCGACACAGGTCTCACGACTCTCTTCCATGATGGTTGACATCATATAGACGAAATTCTCATCGGTACTGAAAGTTTGTTCCAACCATTCTTTGGCAATACCCTCAGACGATAGTGATGGATCCCATGCCAAACGTCCGAAAGCATACCAGTTGGCTTGCGAGAAATGGTGACCACACCAGTTGCGGTCCTTGCCGATATTGGCTACGCCTGAAATGCCAGCCAGCCATTCGGGTTCCACATACTGGAAAAACTCTTTCCACATAGGACCGAGATAGACCAGATGGCGTGACTGACCAGTGTATTCCTGTGTGATTTGCAGTTCAGCCATATTGGGCGTCTCGCTAATCTGATCGAATACAGGACTGTAAGGTTCACGTGGTTGGAAGTCGAGCGGACCGTTTTTGGTTTGCAGTATGACGTTCTCGCGGAACTTACCATCGAGCGGTTTAAACTCCGAAACCGCCTGTTTCACGCGGTCTTCCCCTTTATGGTTAGCCCCATAGACGAAGCAACGCCAGATGACGGTACCGTTGAAAGGTGCTAATGCATCAGCCAACATATTGGCACCTTCGGCATGTGTGCGATGATAGTCGCCCGGTCCGGGTTGTCCTTCACTATTGGCTTTCACCAAGAAACCGCCGAAGTCGGGGATGATATTGTAGATTTCCTTTGCCTTTCGCTTCCACCATTGGCGCACACGCTTGTTTTTTGGATCAGCGGTGCGCGTATCGCCAAGCGCCATTGGTGTGGCAAAATTGATAGAGAGATAGACGCGAATGCCGTAAGGGCGCAACAGATCGGCTATCTTTCTGACCTCGTCGAGGTATTCACGCGTCAGCATCTTAGGCGAAGCATTGACATTGTTGAGCACCGAACCATTGATGCCGATAGAGGCATTGGCGCGTGCATACTGATGGAGCAATGCTTCGTCGAGGTGGAACCACTCGAAGATACTCTCTCCTGCATAGCCACGTTCGATGCTTCCGTCAAGATTGTCCCAGTGGTTGAGCATTCTCAAACGAAACCTTGGGTGCTGTTCCACGTGGTTCATGTTGCCTTGTGTGGCTTGCCGGCGCAGTACGTCGTAAGCGCCATAGAGCAGACCGATGTCGCGTCGGGCACGTACCACGATACTATCTTCATTGCCATTGATGGTAAAACCCTCGTCGTCTGTAAGGGCAGGGTCGATGAGTAATGTTGCCTTTGTACCAGCGAAATAGTCGGTAAGTTCTTGTTTTGCCAAGTCTATCGTTGCCGATTGTGCATTGGTGCTCACGTGTGCTGTTTGGCTTTTCTGTGCCGGCAACCATAAACGATGGCCGTCTTCAGCCCATGAAGATAGGGTGAAGACGGTCAGAGTAAGTAGTGTGAATAGTTTTCTTCTCATTTGTTTTTATTGTTGTTTCAACAGATTCATGGGTTGTTGCAGTGGCAGTGCATCGGTTGTCTTCTCAGTATATTCTGTGAGTTTCAATGTGGCAGAAGCCTTGATGGTCTCTACATCAGTACCGATTTGGAAGGTATAAACGCCAGCATCAACTTTCCATTGGCATCCAGCTTCATCGTAGCTTGCCAAGTCGCGCTTGTCAATTTGCATGGTGAGGGTCTGACTCTCGCCTGGCTTCAACTCTTTGGTTTTGCCGAAAGCCTTCAACTCGCGAGTTGGTTTCTCATAGTTGCCTTTAGGTGCTTTCACATAGACCTGAGCCACCTGCTTACCAGCAACGTCACCCGTGTTTTTCACATTGATGCTCACATTGATGGTGTTGCCGTTGAGTTTCACTACCGGTTTGGTGAGTTCGAAAGTGGTGTAGCTCAAACCGAAACCGAAAGGATAAGCCACACGCTTGTTGAATGTGTTGAAATAGCGGTAACCCACGTAGATATCTTCCTCGTGGTTAGTGTAATCCACATTCTTCACATGGCCACTTCCCTCCATATTTTTATAGGTGTACATATCGTAGTCTTGTGGGAAATTGGCAGTTGAAGGATGGTCGGTAGCAGCGATGGGCCATGTCATGGTGAGGCGTCCAGAAGGATTTACCTTACCTGTAAGGATGTCAGCCACAGAGTTTCCGCCCTCAATACCCGGTTGCCAAGCCACGAGAATGGCATCTACACGGTCGCGCCAACTGGCAGTTTCCATGACCGAACCAGAGTTGATGATGACAATAACCTTTTTGTTTTTAGCGTGGAAAGCATCTGAAACGCGGAAAATCATGTCTTGCTCGTCCTTGGTGAGATTAAACTCGCCGTTGATGTTGCGGTCCATTCCCTCGCCAGCTTGGCGTCCGATGGTGATAATAGCCGCGTCAGCCAATGGTTCTTCATGGGCTACACAACGCTCAGTAATCTCTATTTCATCATATTTGGGCTGTCCCTGATTGAGGAACCACATCATCGGATTCTTGTCTGCTTTAAGTTTTGCCTTGGCATACTTCACATAGCTTTGGTAAATTTCCGTCAGTTGTGGAGTGGTGTTGATGCCGATGTTCTTCAGTCCTGTTACCATATCGACAGAATATTCTACGTTGACACAGCCGCTACCGAGGCCACCCGACATGAAGTTGTAGGAGCTGACACCAAACAGCGCTACTGTTTTCAGCGAACGGATAGGCAGTGTATTGTCGTTTTTCAGCAGTACCATACCCTCAGTGCTACTTTGTCTGGTGATGGCAGCATGAGCTTTGAGATCGGGTTCGCTACTGAATTTATAACCTTTGAAGCGAGGCGTTTTCACGATATATTCCAGCATGCGGCGTACATTGCGATCTACATCAGCCACGTCGAGACGTCCGGCTTTCACAGCAGCCACGATATCTTCCACCTGAGCAGGGTATCCCGGCATCATCAAATCGTTGCCGGCAGCCACCTCTGTTTCTACGGGAAGGTCTTTGCGCTTGCCAATCCAGTCGGTTTCTACAATACCTTTATAGCCCCAATCCTCGCGGAGCACCTTGGTAAGGAGGTCTTTGCTGCCTTGTGCATAGTGTCCGTTCACTTTGTTGTAAGCCGACATGATGGTCCAAGGATTGCTGCGGCGCACCACCATCTCAAATCCTTTCAGATAGAGTTCTCGCAGTGCACGTGGGCTGACGCGCTCATCCACACGGGTGCGGTCAGTTTCTTGTGAGTTGGCGGCATAGTGTTTTGCACTGACACCAACGCCCTGACTCTGCACACCTTTGACGAAGGCAGTACCGATGAGTCCCGTCACGATAGGATCTTCTGAATAATATTCGAAGTTGCGTCCGCATAGCGGATTGCGGTGAAGGTTGAGGCCAGGACCCAGAATCACATCACATCCGTATTCCAAAGTCTCGTTGCCGATGGCTTGTCCCACTTGTTCTACGAGGTCGGTGTTCCATGTGGAAGCGAGACAAGTGCCGATGGGGAATCCCGTAGCGAAATAGTTTTTACTATCGCCCTCACGGTGTGCGTCGATATGTACGCCGGCAGGACCATCGCATTGCACTGTCGATGGAATGCCCAGTCGTGGTATGGCTACAGTATAACCAGCCGCTCCTGGCACGAATTTCTTCTGGTGTCCCAACATGGCACCACTACCCACGAAGCCGTCGTTGCCGCCGCCCACCAGCAGTTGCGCCTTTTCTTCCAGCGTCATGGCTTTAACAATTTCGTCGATGTTGTCAGCAGTTAGTTTGGGCTGCGCCGTCATCGATGCAGCCGTCATGGCAATTGCAATACCTGTCATCAGTGTTCTTTTCTTCATAGATGTTATTGGAATTTTGGTTATTATCGTAATTGTTGTAGGTGTATATTGCCTACAAAATTACGATATTTCTGTCATATTCGCAAATTTCCGATAGTGTTTCCCTAAAAAATAAAATGTCCGCAGGGTTACTGCGGACATGATGTATGGTGGGAGGTTCCCGTATGTCTCTCTTATTCGTGGACGTAGATGTTCCATCCGAGATAGGTCTCGATGGCCTCTTGCAGAATATCAACAACATCGGTGCGACACATGGCAACGTGGTGTTCGAAACCGTTTTTGCAGATGTATTTCATCAGTTTTTGCAGGTTATCTACCTTTGTTACAGCGATGCAACCGTCCATTCCGTAGGGATCGTCTGTCAGTTCGCCCTTGCCCAGATAGGTCTTGATGCAGCCCTTGGTATCGTCGGTGGAAAGTCGGAAAAAGGTGAAGTCGCCCTTCGACACTTTCGCATAGACCGCACCAAAGGTGTTGATCTTGCCCAAGGTGCGTCCGAGTACGCCGAGTGGACCGAGCCGGAGTTGATCGTTGCCGATAAACGAGCGAGGGAAGTTACCGCAGTGGGTACACACACACTTATTGCGGTCGTCGGCAAAATTGTTGTTCCAGTCGAGCAGGGCAGGAGCTTGTCCTGATGCCAGACTGAGTGCATACATCGAAACAGCGCCAGCCAAGTCTGTTTCGCAAGCCGCAGGAATGAGTTTGTCGCTGAGCATTGACATGGTGACACACGCTGCACAACCATAATTTTGCTCCAGCGAATCCCAACACTGAATGGCAACAGCCTGCACATCGTTGTCAACAATCCAGTTTTTCACTGCCACTCCAAACTTCGCTTGCAGTGCCAGTTTGCTGTTGTAAGCCTCAGGCACTTCAGCATAGTGGCGTATGCGGTCGCACATGGCTTTGAATTTTGGGTCATCATCGCTGATGTGTTGCGCCGCAAAGAGAATTTCCGAGAGGTCGGCAGGCACTACGGTAATGCCCGAACGCTGTAGGAGTTTCTCGCTGGCGCGGCATGTATTGAATCCTAAGGGGCGTGTACCAATCTGTCCGATACGGCAGTGTCGCAGTCCGTTGACCACGCGGCAGATGGCAGCAAAGCGGTTGATGTCCTGTAAGAGTAGTGGACTGTAGATGGAATAAGTATGCAGCGAGGTGTCGGTAAAGGGAATGCCATACTGATAGAGGTTGTTGCAAACCGATATTTTTCCGCAGAACGCATCGCGTCTGCTATCCAAATCCACTTTATCGTTATCATCGTCGCAGGCTTGAACCATGACGGGCACGTTGAGATCAGCATCGCTGATGGCATTGATGATACCGATTTCAAAACCGAAGTTTGGCAGTGAAACGATGATACCATCTATCTCGTCGCGGTGTTCGCGAAACTGTTTCGACACCTTCAGACCGTCTTCGCGTGTTTCAATGCTACTGCTTCCTGTGGGTGTAGCATCCTCTGGAAGGATGACATATTCATAACCATTGGCATCGAGAGTAGCCAGTAATTGCTTGCGAACATCGCGTGCCAGTTCTGAATTGAAGTATGCTCGTGTGCCAATAATCACTCCAAAGCATGTTTTTCCATTTCTCATATAGTAGTGGTTTTAGTTTAGTAATTCTTATTTGCAGAGTTGTCCGACAGCCTTTCGCCATTCGGCATATAGTCTGTCGTGTTCTGTTGTGTGGTGAGGCAATACCATGCGCGTCACTTTTCGTAGTGATGCAACCTCGTCGAAACTGTTCCACAGTTGGCGTGCAAACCCATTCATCACTACCGCACCCAGTGCCGAAGCATCTTCCACCTCGGTGCAAACGATGGGAGTTCGCAGCATATCGGCTTGAAACTGCATGAGGAAAGCGTTTCTCGTAGGTCCACCGTCGGCACATATCTCAGTGAGTGCGCCCCCCGTGGCTTGTGCCATAACGTCAGCCAAGTCCTTCACTTGATAGGCAATAGATTCAAGTGCTGCCCTCACCACATGGGCTTTTGTGGCAGCAAAGGTCAGTCCGAAGACCGCACCTTTCACTTGGCTGTTCCACCATGGAGCGCCCAAACCCGCAAAAGCCGGTACGATATAGACTCCGCCGTTATTATCTACCGATGTGGCGATAGCTTCCATTTCAGCCGGATGATCTACGAGTTGCAGTTGGTCAGCCATCCATTTGAGTGTGGCTCCAGTGCTGTAAATGTTTCCCTCGTAGCCATAGAAGGTATGTCCCAATGCCGTGAATGCCACACTGGTGACGAGTCCTTGTGGTGCCGACAACGGATTTTCTCCGATGTTGACCATCACGCTCGACCCTGTGCCATAGGTCACTTTGCCCTGTCCGGTATTGAAACACATCTGTCCCACCAGTGCACCGTGAGAGTCGCCGAGTACTCCTGCAATCTTGATGGGCGAAGTGAAGATGCCTTCCACGGTTGTTTCGCCATAACAAGCATCGCATGGGCGCACCTCTGCCATCATTGTTCGTGGAATATTGAATAGTCGGAGCAGTTCGTCATCCCAGTCCATGGTATGGATATTGAATAGCATGGTGCGTGATGCGTTAGTATGATCGGTGGCAAATACTTCGCCTTGGGTGAGTCGCCAGACGAGCCATGTGTCGATGGTTCCCATCAGCAAGAGTCCCGTTTCGGCTTGTTGGCGAGCCCCGTCGATATGGTCGAGCAACCATTTTACACCACTTGCCGAGAAGTTTGGATCGATGAGCAGTCCGCTGCGTTGCATCACCATCTCGGTCATGCCCCGTTGGCGCAGATCGTTGCAACAGTCTATACCGCGTGTGTCCTGCCATACTACGGCATTAGCGATGGGTCGTCCGGTCGTTTTATTCCATACCACAGCCGTCTCTCGCTGATTGGTAATAGCGATAGAGTAGGTGTGTTGGCTGGTCTTTGCCTCGTCACCCACCAGTTGGCGGATAGCCTCCACCATGTTGCGGTATATTTCTTCTGCATCGTGTTCCACCCATCCTGTCTGTGGATAGTACTGTTGGTGATCCACGTTGGTACGTGCCAACAGTCGGCACTGATCGTCGAACAACAGTGCTTTGGTCGATGAAGTGCTTTGGTCGATGGCAATGATACGCTGGCTCATGATGGTTGTTATTTACCGATGAAATCGAGGGCTTTCTTCACTATGCCAGCGGCATCGAGTCCGTAGTGATGGAATATTTCGGTGTTGGAACCGTGTACTACGTTCTCGTCGGGAATGCCGATGATGCGCACTGGAACAGGATTTTCTGATAATGTTTCGCAGACCATAGCACCCAATCCACCGTATTGGCTATGTTCTTCAACGGTAATGATGCGTCCAGTCTCCGCAGCAGCGCGTCGAATGGCAGCTTCGTCGAATGGTTTCAGCCATGAGCAATCGAGCACACGGGCGCTGATGCCCTGTGCTTTGAGTTGAAGTCCAGCCTGCCAGGCATGATAGACAGTTTCGCCAGTGGCTATGATGGTGAGGTCGGAACCATCGAGTACGGTGATGGCTTTGCCCACTTCAAAATCGAAATTATCGTCGGCATAGACGTCGGGCACAGCCGCACGTCCCACCCGTACATAACACGGTTGTTGGAAATCGACCAGTGTGTTGACCAGTTTGCGAGTCACTCGCCAGTCGCTGGGCAGACAAATGGTCATGCCAGGGAATGTGCGCAACACGGCAATATCGTGGAGCGAATGGTGGGTAGCACCGAGTGCACCGTATGCCACGCCGCCGCTAACACCGAGAATGGTCACAGGATTCTCGCTATATGCCAAATCCACTTTCACCTGTTCGAGTGATCGTGCCACATAGAAGCATGCCGGTCCGCAGCAGAATACCTTCTTTCCACTGTGTGCAAGTCCAGCCGAAATACCCACGGCATCCTGTTCGGCGATGCCACATTCCACAAACTGTTGGGGCAATGCGGTAGCATAGTCGCCCAGTGTGACCGAACCACGTGCATCGGTGGTAACGGCTATAATATCTTTGTCCTTACGTGCCAGTTCGAGCAACGTATCGGTAAACATCTTTCTGCAAGCAATCATATCTGATGGTTTAATGCGTTAATTATATAGAAATCAACTCTTGAGGGCGTCTATACGCTGTTGTATTTCAGCCACAGCAGCCTCACACTGTTCGGCATTGAGCACGCCGTGGTGCCATTTGGCAATGCCCTCCATGAAGCTGACCCCCTTACCTTTCGTAGTGTCTGATACGAGGAGATGAGGCTTTCCGTTGTTATAGTCGATGTTGTCGAAGGTGCGTATGATGTCATCCATACTGTCACCGTTCATCAAAATGACGTCCCAACCGAAGGCAGTCCATCTGTTGTGGATATTGTCGATAGGCATTACATCCTCTGTGTTGCCACTGATCTGCAGGTGATTGCGGTCTATGATTGCCACGAGATTGTCGAGATGATAGCGATTGGCAGCCATTGCCGCCTCGTAGATAGACCCTTCGCCCTGTTCACCATCGCCCATCATGACATAGGTGCGCCATGGCTGTTGGTCCATTTTTGCAGCGATAGCCATGCCCACGCCGATGGACAGTCCATGGCCGAGTGCTCCTGAGTTGACCTCGATACCTGGTACTTCGATGGTGGGGTGACCACTGAGAATGGAACCGAATTGTCCTAAGGTGTCGAGAACTTCGGGTTTCAGATAGCCTTTAGCCTCCAGCGTGACATAAAGTGATTCCACGCAATGCCCCTTGCTGAGTACGAATCTGTCGCGTAGGGGTGCTTTCGGATCTTTTGGATTGAGTCCGTTCATGACATGGAAATAGAGTGCCGTCATCACGTTGAGGCATGACAGGTCGCCTCCAATATGTCCCGCTTTGGCGGCATACACCACCTCGACGAGTCGTTTGCGGTTTTGCTCGGCGATGAGTTGCAGTTGTTTTGTATCCATAATATTGTCTTAGTAGTTGCTTTATATAATGATGCACGAAAGGACGAAATGTAATCACTTGAAGGGGGAAAAACGACAAAAACGATGTCTTAGGGGCATCTTCAAGTCTTATAGGTAAGATTTAGCGTGTTGCTTCAATGGTACTTGCGTTCGGAAATACAAAAGAAAAACGAGTTTTCCTTTTGTATTTCTCTCACTTATTCGTACCTTTGATGCTACGCATCTTAGGTACTCTCGCTCGGAAATAAAAGAAAAATCGAATTTTTTCTTTGTATTTCTCTCGCTTATTCGTACCTTTGCAGTCTATATAAATAAGGTATAAGAAAACAGATAATATTATGGCAAAGAAAGCATTATTGATGATTCTCGACGGATGGGGAATCGGCAAACATGGTAAAGGTGACGTAATCTACAACACACCAACACCGTATCTTGACTATCTGACAGCCGTTTCGGCACACTCACAACTCGCTGCTTCAGGCGAAGATGTAGGTCTGCCCGACGGACAAATGGGTAACTCTGAGGTGGGACACCTCAATATCGGAGCAGGACGCGTGGTATATCAAGACCTCGTAAAGATTAACCGTGCATGCAAAGATGGCTCTATCATGGACAACGCACAGGTAAAAGCAGCTTATACCTATGCCAAGGAAAACGGTAAAAAGCTCCACCTCATGGGATTGACATCAAATGGCGGCGTACACTCAAGCCTCGATCATTTGTTTAAACTCATCGAAGTGGGAAAAGCATACGGACTGAAGAATCAGACCTTCATCCACTGCTTTATGGATGGTCGCGATACCGACCCGAAGAGCGGTAAGGGATTCATTGAGCAACTCACCAAGGTGTGTGCAGACAATGATGCTGCCATTGCCGACATCGTGGGACGCTTCTATGCCATGGACCGTGACAAGCGTTGGGAACGTGTGAAAGAGGCTTACGACCTGATTGTGAAGGGCGAAGGCAAACAGTCGGCTGACATGGTGGCTGCCATGCAGGAGTCATACGATGAGGGCGTGACCGACGAATTTATCAAACCTATCCACAACAGTTCAGTAAACGGTGTGATTGAAGAGGGCGATGTGGTTATCTTCATCAACTTCCGCAACGACCGCGCTAAGGAACTTACCGTTGTGCTCACCCAGCAGGATATGCCCGAACAGGGTATGCAGACCGTGAAGAATCTGCAATACTACTGCATGACTCCATACGATGCATCGTTCCAGGGTGTACACATCCTCTTCCCTAAAGAGAATGTGGAAGATACACTCGGCGAATATCTCTCTCGCCAAGGTAAGAAACAGTTGCACACTGCAGAGACAGAGAAGTATGCACACGTGACATTCTTCTTTAACGGCGGACGCGAGCAACCTTACGAAGGTGAGGACCGCATACTCGTGCCATCTCCTAAAGTGGCTACTTACGACCTCAAGCCAGAGATGAGTGCCTACGAGGTGAAGGATAAATTGGTGGCTGCCATCAATGAAAACAAGTATGATTTCATCGTGGTAAACTTCGCCAATGGCGACATGGTGGGTCATACCGGTGTTTACAACGCTATCGCTAAGGCAGTATGGGCTGTTGACCACTGCGTGAAAGACGTGATTGAGGCTGCTAAAGCCAACGACTACGAGGCTATCATTATTGCCGACCACGGTAATGCTGACAATGCTATCAACCCCGATGGCACACCAAACACAGCACACTCACTCAATCCCGTTCCATTCATCTATGTGACCAACAACAACAGCGCTACCGTGAAAGACGGTCGTCTGGCTGACGTTGCTCCATCTATCCTCCACATTATGGGACTGGAGAAGCCTGCCGATATGACGGGTGAAAACCTGATAGAAGACTAATCTATATCAAGTATAAAACATTCCGAAGAGTGCAAAGCCCTATGGGTTTTGTGCTCTTTGTCTTTTATAGATGATCCATTTGAAAGCCACATCGCTCTGCAAAGTAAATTGGTTTGCTGAGGAAAACAAATTGATTTGCTGAGCAATTCAAATTGATTTGCTGAGCAAAGTAAATTGATTTGCTGATCTGTATGACGTTTTTGATGTTGTAAAATGCAGTAGGAGAGTGATTTATATCATATCTTCAGACCATGAAAAATCGCTGTCTTTTCATGCTGCGAAATAAAAGCTTGTATATTAGCGAATTTTCAGCAACAGAAAAGTTGCTGACTGAAGCTCATCAACACCACGCACTGACGACCGTCACGGCGGTTGCGAGCATCGGAAAAGCGAGGCTGGCAGACTAAGAAACAAAGATGCTGATTTGGCATTATGAAATATTTTGCGTAACTTCGCAGCCAGAAATATACACCCTGACCGATGGGCTGAACGGGGACTGAAACGATAGGATGACATCTTGTCAACACCACGATTCAGCCGCACGACCTATCGGGCATAAATGCAGACAAGCAATGAACGTAGAGATAGAACCATCATGGGCGCAACGGTTGAAGCCGGAATTTGACAAACCCTATTTTCAACAACTCACCCAAACGGTGCGCATGGAGTACAGCCAGTATTCATGTTTTCCACCAGGACGACTGATATTCAATGCCTTCAACCTTTGTCCGTTCGACAAAGTGAAGGTGGTCATTCTCGGCCAGGACCCGTATCACGAGCCAGGACAGGCTCATGGACTGAGCTTCTCGGTGCTCGACGGTGTGCGTTTCCCTCCCTCATTGCAGAATATCTTTAAGGAGATTCACGATGATTTGGGTACGGATATGCCTTTTTCGGGCGATCTGACGCGATGGGCACAACAGGGTGTGTTGCTGCTCAATGCCACACTTACCGTGCGTGCGCACCAAGCCAACAGCCATGCTGCCTTTGGTTGGCAACAGTTTACCGACGCTGCCATCCGTGCACTGGCTACCGAACGCGAGGGCGTGGTCTATATGTTGTGGGGCGGATTTGCACGCGGCAAGGCTTATATGATAGATAAGCAGCGCAATCTTGTATTGGAGTCTGTCCATCCTTCTCCACTTAGCGCCAACCGCGGCGGATGGTTCGGACAACATCAGTTCTCGCGTTGCAATGCCTATCTGACCGAACATGGACAGCAACCTATCGTATGGTAAACCCGAAAATAGATAAATGATGAAGATACCACCTATTATAGATATTGACGGCATACTGGTGTCGTCGGACATATTGACAGAGTGTTTTTGTTGCGACCTCGATGCCTGTAAGGGTATCTGTTGCGTGGAAGGTGATGCCGGTGCACCGGTCACTACCGATGAAGTGATGGCTATTGAGGACAGTCTCGATATCGTTTGGGAAGACCTTTCGGCATCGGCACAAGCCGTAATCGACCGTCAGGGCGTGGCTTACAGCGATCCCGATGGCGACTTGGTGACGAGTATTGTGGGCGGAAAAGACTGCGTGTTTACTTGTTACGACAACGGATGTTGCCTCTGTGCACTGGAGCGTGCCTATCGCAATGGTAAGGCGAAATTCTGTAAACCCATCAGTTGTGCACTCTATCCCATTCGCGAGAAACGATTCTCCAGTGGGCTCGTAGGACTGAACTACAACCGTTGGGCGGTGTGTAAAGATGCGGTGAAGAAAGGAAACGAGTTGCAACTTCCTGTCTATCGTTTCCTCGAAGGCCCGTTGACACGTCGCTTTGGTGAAGCGTGGTATAAAGAACTCTGTGAAGTGGCACAGCAGTTGTTGGCTGCCGAATAGCATTCAGGTAGCCCATGCCACTTGTTGAAGGGAGCAGGTCGCTATGAACGGCGGTATTCCGAGGGACTCATACCGACGTGCTCCTTGAAAAACTTTCCGAGAAACGACTGATTGGGAAAGTTCAATGCTTCAGCAATCTCCTTGATATTCATATTCGTATTCTTCAGCAACACGCGCAATTCGCGGGTCACATAACTGTTGATCCACTCGTAAGGCGTACGCTTGCTAACCTTTTTGATGGCTTCCGACAGATATTTCGGCGTGATGCAGAGTTGCTCTGCATACCAGCTGACACGGCGCTCGCTGCGGAAATTGGCTTCGAGCAAATGGATAAACTGTGTGAAGAGTTGGCTGCCGCGCAACACACGGTGCTCGGTTGGCTTGCGCGTGTGATAGACCAAGTCGCTCAAATCGTAGAACATGGCAAGCAGAAGGGTGGAGACCAACTTCTTGCGGTAATGGTGGCCCTTGTTCTCCAACTTGCCCTTGATGAAGTTGTAGTAGTTGCTGAAGGTGGTCATCTCCGATTCAGTCAGGCTCACTACATGGTTGTTGAGCGAGAAAAGCAGCAACGACGACATGTCGGTGATGTCTTTCATAAACTCATAGTAGAAATCCTTGGACAGCATGATGCACTGCGCTTTGAGGTCTGCCGATGGCACAAAGCGCTCAACAATATGTCGGTCGGAAATCATGATGAGGTCGCCAGGATTGACTGTGACCTCTTGGGTGTCGATAGAACATACGGCATGACCCTCCTGACAAAGGGCTATCAGGATGAAATTCATGCGCTTCGCCTCTTTCGGAATAGGCGCTTCGGCAATCTCTTCGCTCAACACAATGTCGTCGTCGAAGAAATGTATGTTCTGCCAATGCTTGGTATTCTGTAGGTTGGTTTCTACTATTTTTTGCTTTTCCATGTTGCTACAGTTTTTGTTTCACCGGCTTTCAGTGTCAGTACGGCTTGGTCTTGACCGCACACCAATGTTACTTTGCCTGATGCTTTGGCGGTGACAGTCACCTTGGTGGGGCGTCCTTCCTGCCAGGTCATTGCCACAACATAGCCTCCGCGAGCGCAGAGTCCACTTACGCTGCCGTTGCTCCAAGCGGAAGGTAAGGCAGGTAGCAGCTCGATGGTTGCCTTGCCGCCCTCATAACTGCTTTGCACCAGCATCTCGGCAACACCGGCTGTTCCACCGAAGTTACCGTCAATCTGGAATGGGGGATGGGCATCGAACAGGTTGGGGTAGGTGCCGCCGGCATGGGGCAACGTAGAGTTGCGGTCTTCTTCAGGGCGTACAGGAGTGAGCAGCTTGCGATAGATGCGGTAAGCGCGCTCGCCATCGTGGAGACGTGCCCATAGGTTGATGCGCCAACTGGTGCTCCAACCTGTGGTTTCATCACCCTTCTGGATGAGCGTTTGGCGGCATGCTTCCTGCAAACGGGCATTTTGCAGATGGTGACCGGGATAGAGACCGATGAGATGTGACTGGTGGCGATGTTTCGGATCCTTATCGCGCCAGTCGTAATACCACTCGTTGAGATCGCCATCCTTACCGATGTTATAGGGGCGCAACTGGTTCAGGCGGCGCTGCATGGCCGACAGTTGCGACGATTTGGCACCAATGGTGCGAAGTGCCTCCATGAGGTTTACTTTCAGTTCGCGTATGATGGCGAGGTCGGCTGTGCCGCCGTAGCAGGTCACACCCATGTAGCCTTGGTCGGTGATATATTCGTTTTCGGGAGAAGTAGAAGGCGCTGTGATGAGTTGATGCTTACCGGGGTGCTTGGGATCTTCTATCAGCCAGGCATCGCAGAAATCGTGGGCACCCTCCATCAGTGGCAGGGCAATCTGGCGCAGATAGTTGCGGTCGCGAGTGAAGAGGTAACGCTCCCACAGGGTGTTGACGAGCCATGCACCACCCATGTTCCAACAACTCCACATCGGACTCTCGCGGTTTTCTCCCACAGGATTGGTCATTGCCCATAAATCGCTATTATGGCAGGCACACCAACCACGGTCGATGCCATAGAAATGGTGGGCGGTATGCTTGCCGTTTTCTGCCAGTGCTTGTATGAAAGCATCGAGCGGTTGTGCCATTTCTGCTAAGTTGGTGGTGAAGGCGGGCCAGTAGTTTTCCTCCAAATTGATGTTCATGGTGTAGTTGCTGCGCCATGGCGACCACAAATGTGGCGTCCACAGGCCTTGAAGATTGGCAGGTATGCCGGGCGTGCGCGAACTGCTGATGAGCAGATAGCGACCATATTGGAAGTAAAGTGTTTCGAGATAGGCATTGCCGCGAGGTGTGGGCAATGGTTTTCCATCGGCAGTTTTTCCATCAGCGGGAGGCAGTTGTGGCACTTGTGACCGCAACAGGCTATCGGTAGTGACGGTGGGCAGCTTGCCACCGAGGTTGAGTTTCACACGGTTGTAGTATTGCTGATAGTCGCTGACATGGGCGCTGCGCACTTGTTCGTAGTTGGTATTGGCAGTGTGCCAAGCATCGTCGGCTGCCTTTTCTAAATAGGGCGCTCCGGCTGTGACGGGGTGGTTGCGGGGGCCGTTGTAGCTTGTGGCATTGACAAAATAGATGGTTGCTTCGCTGCCGTGACGCAGTGTCAGACCCTCACTGTCGGCGGTGACGGTGCCATCGGTCTCGCAGAGGCGCACTATGGTGCAGAAGTGGACACTCTCTTTTGCATCGCCAGTGGCATGACCAGTCATGGTGAGCTGTCCGCCTTGACTGGCTTTCACCTCATGAGGCAGTTGCGAACCGAGGACAATGCGGAAGTTGAGTGCTCCTTTCTCGCTGGCTGTCAGTCGGATGGCAATAGTACGGTCGGGATTTGATGCGATATATTCGCGTGTAAAGGTCACGCCGTTACGGTTGAAACGGTCGGACGCAATGGCTTGGTCGATATCGAGTGTGCGCTGATAACGCTTCACCTTGCCTACGTTCCAATCGTAGAGATGAACCGTGGCAAGCGGCTGGTAGTGGGCTGAGTTATGGCCTTCCACATGCAACTGCAGGCTGTCGGCACGCTGATAATTCTCGGCAAAGAGGGCTTTGCGTATTTCGGGAATCCACTTGGAGGCACCTGCTCCTTCGTTGTGATCTACAGGACTGCCGGTCCAAAGCGTGATATCGTTGAGATAGAGAAGGCAGTCGTCGGTGCCGCCATATACTAATGCACCCATTTTACCATTACCGATAGGTAGCGATTCTTCGAAGAATTGTGCTGGACGGTTGTAGGTGAGGCGCATCGGAAGCTGTTGGGCTGAAATGCTGATGGCTGTGAACAGCGACAGGAGCAATAGGATTTTTTTCATATTTACAGTCTTATTTAGGCGTAATTTTGATGTTGGTATAAGTTGTTATGTTAGTCTTTGACACATCTGTAATCTGTGTGATAGACCTCCAAAATGATACACATGAGGGCGGACACCATTGCTGGTTCCGCCCTCGTGTTGATATGGTAGTTGGCCTTTATGCATCAATATTGGCATAGGTGGCGTTCTTCTCGATGAATTCGCGACGTGGTTCTACGTCGTCGCCCATAAGCATGGAGAAGATTTCGTCTGCCTCGGCGGCATTCTCGACAGTAACCTGTTTGAGCAAACGGTTGGCAGGATTCATTGTCGTCTCCCACAGTTGCTCGGCATTCATCTCACCAAGACCTTTGTAACGCTGTGTGTGCAGACTCTTATCGTCATCGCGACCATCCACGTATTTGTCGATGAAAGCCTGGCGCTGTTGGTCGGTATAGCAGTATTCTGATATCTTCTTGTAGGTGCACTTGTATAGTGGTGGAGTGGCAATATACAGGTGACCGCCCTGAATAATCTGGGGCATGAAACGATAGAACAACGTCATGATGAGGGTGTCGATGTGTGAACCATCGACGTCGGCATCGGTCATGATGATGATTTTGTCGTAGCGCAGCTTGTCGATATTGGCTTCACGGTCGCCTTCGCCTTCAACGCCAAAGCGTACACCGATACTCTGGATGATGTTCATCACTGATTCGGCTTCGAATACGCGATGCCACTGAACCTTCTCAACATTAAGAATCTTACCACGCAAAGGTAGGATGGCTTGGAAGTGACGGTCGCGACCTTGCTTGGCAGAACCACCGGCTGAGTCACCCTCGACAAGGAAGATTTCACACTCCTTCGGGTCTTTATTGGAACAGTCGGCAAGTTTGCCGGGGAGTCCACCACCCGTCATGGGGTTCTTGCGCTGTACACTTTCGCGTGCTTTGCGGGCTGCAATACGTGCTGTGGCAGCCAGAACAACCTTGTCGCAGATGAGCTTTGCCTCCTTGGGATGCTCCTCCAGATAGTTGCTCAATGCTTCGCCAACTGCCTGCTGAACGGCACCTGCTACTTCAGAGTTGCCCAACTTGGTCTTGGTCTGACCTTCAAACTGTGGTTCGGCTACCTTGATAGAGATAACAGCGGTAAGACCTTCGCGGAAATCCTCACCTGCAATTTCTATCTTTGCCTTCTCGATTTGCTTGGAAATCTGCGGATCGGCATCGGCATAAGCCTTCAGCGTGCGGGTCAATGCCATACGGAAACCTGTCAGGTGGGTACCACCTTCGATGGTATTGATATTGTTGACGTAGGAGTGAATGTTTTCGGTATAGTCGGTATTGTACATCACGGCAACCTCAATGGGGACTCCTTGCTTTTCGGTCTTCAGATAGATTACATCGTCGAAAAGGTGGGTGCGATGGCGATCAACGTAGCGCACAAACTCTTTCAAACCGTCTTTGGCATGGAATACTTCTTCCTTAGTCTTGCCTTCTTCGTCGGGACGCATGTCGCGCAACGTGATGGTGATACCGGCATTCAGATAAGCCAACTCGCGCATACGCTTGGCGATGATGTCATACTTGTAGATTGTGGTGGTGAAGATATTGGAATCGGGCCAGAACTGCTGGCGAGTACCGGTCTTATCGGTGTCGCCCACAATCTTAACGTCGTAAAGGGGCTTGCCCTTCTCGTATTCCTGCTGGTAGATATGACCATTGCGGAATACCTGTGACATCATGTGGGAAGAAAGTGCGTTCACACAACTTACACCCACACCATGCAGACCACCGCTGACTTTATAACTTCCCTTGTCGAACTTACCACCGGCGTGGAGCACGGTCATAACAACCTCAAGGGCCGATTTGTGCATTTTTTTGTGCTGGTCAACGGGGATACCACGACCGTTATCCTGCACGGTTATAGATTCATCTTCGTTGATCGTAACTTCAATATGTGTGCAATAGCCTGCCATCGCTTCGTCGATGGAGTTGTCAACGGTCTCGTTCACCAAATGGTGCAAACCCTTTTCACTGATATCGCCGATGTACATCGCTGGGCGTTTGCGCACGGCTTCAAGTCCCTCGAGCACTTGAATATTGCTCGCGGAATAGTTGCTTTCTTTCGTAATGTCTTCTGCCATTGTTATTTTAGAGCTATTATAGGTTGCAAAGATACAAAAAATCTGCGACTTATCAGAATCTTTTGCGCACAAAAATAACAAAGACCACATCCTTTTTGCAGAATGTGGTCTTTGGGAGAATATTCTTGGATTGTTTTTATCCGAGTTTGTTGATGTACTTGGTGAGGCTTGACTTTAAGTTAGCTGCCTTGTTCTTATGGATGATGTTGCGCTTTGCGAGCTTGTCCAGCATCTTCTGTACGCATGGATACAGCTTGGTAGCTTCGTCCTTGTCGGTTATAGCACGCAGTTTGCGAACAGCGTTGCGCATGGTCTTTGCATAGTAGTGATTGTGCAGGGCTTTAACTTTGTCCTGACGGATTCTCTTAAGAGATGACTTGTGGTTTGCCATTGTTGTTGAATTGTTTAAAATTGATAATGTTGATTTAAAGCTTCTGGGTCTTGCGTTAAAATAACTGCCCTGGGCGGTCTCTATTAAGGATGTACCTAAAATAAAAACCTCCGTCACCTTTTCCCGATTATTATCAGTAGCGCATCGCTGCGCAGATGGCGGACTTAAATGTTGTAGTCCCTAGGAGAGTCGAACTCCTCTTTAGAGAATGAAAATCTCTCGTCCTAACCGATAGACGAAGGGACCATGCGTTTTCTTAGCGGGTGCAAAGGTACGGTATTTTTTTTATTCTGCAAAACTTTCTCGCAAAAAAATGCATTTTATTCGTGTTTTTTTTGTAATTTCGCCCTCATGATAGCAAAAACAGACGCAATAGTGCTGCATACCATTAAATATGGTGATAAGAAAATTATAGTCGATATGTTTACCAAAGAAATGGGTAGAATGGCGTTTGCCGTGACTGTAAGCAGCAAGAATACGGGAAAGATGAAGAAGCAGTATTTCCAACCGATGACTATGTTGGAACTGACTTGTGACCTCAGGCCTGGACAGCAGTTGCAACGACTGAAAGACGTGAGGTTGACGGCTCCGGCATCTTCCATTTGCTTCTGTGCTGATAAGTTAGCTATTGCGCTCTTTGTTGCTGAGTTCCTGTATTACAGTCTCCGATCGGAGCAACGCAATGTGACGCTCTATGATTATATTTGTGACTCTTTGCAGTGGTTGGATGCTGCAAATGACGGTTATGCTAACTTCCATCTGACGTTTCTCATGCGCATTTCAAGATTTCTGGGTTTCTTTCCTAATCTTGAAGATTATCATGAAGGATGTGTGTTTGATATGAGAAACAGTTGTTTCTCTATGACGGTTCCTATGCATCACGACTTTATTGCGGCTGACGATGCGGCATTGTTGCAACAGTTGATGCGGATGAATTTTGCCACCATGCGGCTTTTCCGTATGTCGAGACATGAACGAAATCGTATTGCGGAAGTGCTCGTGGAATATTACAGAATACATATTCCGGGATTCCCTATGCTTAAGAGTCTTGAGGTGTTGCAACAATTGTTCGACTGATTGCTGGTGTGTGTCATGGGTTTAAACGAACTCTGACTGGTGTTGGATAGATGTTCGATAGGTGTTGATAGACGTTGTTGAAAATGTATCGAACATCTGTGTAATGACTTGTCAATTAGAAGACTATGCAAGAAAGGTGTTTGGTGCTGACAAAATGAATGACTTGCGCGTGTGCGTATATGTACGTGTGTGCGCGCGTATATGATTAATGTGATGGTTATGTGATTTCGATAGCTTGGTTATTATACAATCGGCGGACACCCTTATCAACAAGGTGTCCGCCGATGGTTGTATATGATATGTGGTGTTATGCAAACACGATAGTTCCCTGTATGTCTTCCTTAGGGGTTTCATCTACAGTAGTGGGATGTCCGTTTGCCTGGTTGTGGATGTTTTCCAGTATCTCGCGTGTGCGCTTGTAGGTGGGACTTTGTTCTACTGCAGAGATGACATTCTCGTTATCGAGGTCTTCGGCATTAAAGCGATAGATATGCGGGCGACGACGGTAGCGTGTCTTGTTGGGGGTGTCGTGATAGTATCGGTCTCGGCGATCTTCCCTCTTGGCTTGCGCTTCGATGGCCTCGGCATCTTCTTGTGTGATGCGGCGTTTCTTGTGGTTGTCCATGCCTTCCACATGTTCTACACCAAAACCAGTGGCAAGGATAGTGACCTTTACCTTCTTTTCCAATTCAGGATTGATGGCAAGTCCCCACTTGATTTCAAAGTCGCCAAACTTCTCCATGAACTCGTTGACATCGCCCATTTCATCCATCATCAGGCCGTCGTTGCCATTTTTTCCACCTGCGAATGTGATGTTGAGAAGAATCTTCTTGGAGTTGAAAACATCTTTCTCGTTGAGCAAAGGTGAGTTGATTGCGGCTTCGATGGCTTTCTTTACACGACCTTCGCCCTCACCGTAACCTGTTGACATGATGGCCACACCACCGTCTTTTAATACGGTCTTCACATCGTTGAAGTCAAGGTTGATCAGTCCATGCTCGGTGATAATCTCAGAAATGGACTTTGCTGCTATTGACAATGTGTCGTCGGCTTTTCCGAAAGCGTCCTGTACGGACAGGTCGGGATATATCTCGCGAAGGCGGTCGTTGTTGATGACAAGCAGGGCATCAACATGCTTGGCCATTTCTTCTACGCCGTCGAGGGCTTGGTCTATCTTTTGCGTGCCTTCCCAACGGAAGGGAATTGTCACGATACCTACAGTCAGAATGTCCATCTCTTTGGAGATGCGTGCAATGACAGGTGCGGCACCTGTACCTGTACCACCGCCCATTCCGGCAGTGATGAATGCCATGCGGGTACCATCGTTGAGCATTTCTCGAATGTCATCTGCGCTCTCTTCGGCAGCCTTTCGGGCTTTTGCGGGTTTGTTGCCGGCACCGAGTCCTTCTTTGCCCAACTGCAGATGGACAGGGACGGGAGAGTCGTTGAGGGCTTGGTTGTCGGTGTTGCAGAGCACGAAGGTTACATCGTGGATGCCTTTCCGATACATGTGGTTGACTGCGTTGCCGCCTCCGCCACCTACACCGATGACCTTGATGATGCTGTTGCTCTTGTCCGGATCGCCAAAATCCAGTATATTGTTTGTATTGTTTGTCTCGCTCATAATTCTTTGATTTTGTGGTTTAGTCTTCATCCTTGGTAAACTCCTGGCCGACTTTCTTCAGCCATCCCATCATCTTGCCGACAGGATTGTTCTTCTTGCGCTCTTCGGCTACAGCACGGGCTTTTGCTTCTTCTGCCTCGCGATTTTTGTCTTCTTCCTGCTTCTTTCGCTTGGCTTCTTCTGCAAGGGCTCTTTCGTCTGCTGTGGGAACTACTCCAGGAGGAATCTCGCCGACTGTGCGTACTGGACGATGGATGCCTTGTGTGACAGTGGCGGTATGTTCGCCGGTGCTAAAGAGATCGGTCTTGTCTGCGAGATCGCCACCGGCACAATTGATGTCTCCCTTTGCCAATATTCCAAGTACGGTATTCATTGTTCCGTCTTTGGCTGTTATCTCGGGCTGGTTGCCTGTGATGGTCATGTTGACGGTCTTAGCAATGCGAATCTTTTCGATATTGGTATAGGAACGGAATGCCTTTTCTATATTCTTCATCTTAGAACCGCCACCGGTGAGGATGATGCCACCCAGCAGTTTGTCGCAGTATATGTCGGGTATCTGATACCATACATTGGCGATAATCTCTTCTATGCGACTTTCGACAATCTCGATAAACTTACTGCTTTCTACCTGACGGTCACTGTCGATGGGATATTTCTTCTCATTGTCGATTTCATTTGGATCAGTAAAGGCTGAGGCATATTTCAGCTTCATTTCCTCTGCATCGTTTTCTTCTATTGACAGGGATGCGATGTCCTTGGTGACATTGTTGCCGCCCAATGGGATGACTGCCAGATGGCGCAGCACATTTTTCCAATAGACACTAACTGTGGTGGTGTCGGCTCCAAGATCTACCAGGACGCAACCTGAACGTTTTTCAGCTTCGGTCAGTACTGCATCGGCAAGTGCAAGAGGGGCAAGGAATAGTTCGGCAACATTAATCTTAGCAGTCTTGAAGCAGAGGTTGAGATTATTGTTGAGGGTCTTGCGCTGAAGGATGTTCAAAAAGTTTCCTTCAATATGACTACAGGGAATGCCTACAGGATCAAGTTGGTTTTGTGTATCAACCTTGTATTCTTGTACTGCAACGTCGATGGTTTCCAAATCGGGATATTCCATATTGCGGTTGGAATCCAAAAGGTCGTTGACCATTGATTCCGTCACAATAGTATCTGCAGGCAAATCTTTAGTGATAACGTTATGTACTGAACGGATAGACTGCCCACCTACGCCGACATATACGCATTTGATGCTTGTCTTGAGTTGGGTTTCGAGCTTTTTGACAATGCTGTTTAGGCTTTGGGCTGTCTTGTCGATATTGTTCACATAACCTTTTCTGATGAACGAAGAGGAATCTTCTTTCACCACGGCCAGCACTTGTGTGCTGCCATCCAGGTTCTTCTTTCCTGCGATACCAGTCATCTTGGATGATCCTAGTTCGATTGCGACGATAAAATCTTTTGGCATCTCTATATCTATATTTTACGGTTTGCTTGTTTTGTTCTTTTTGCAGATAATCTGGTTGTTGAATTCCAGATTGATGTAGGAGTATTTATTCCAGCCAGCGACATTCAGGCCGTAACGGTAGAATTTCTCCAGACGTGTGAGTTTCTGGGAAATGTCGGTGGGTGGTCCCAGATAGACTATATGGTTGCCTACACGAGGCACCATCTCTATTGTTCCGTCATGCAATACGTTGAGTTGTTCTATCTGGTTGTTCCAGAAACGGTCATGCAACAGGTTCTCTCCGATAGGTGCTAAATATTTCTTTGCGTAATTCCTGTTGAAGTGACCTGTGGCAATGATGAGGTCGCTGGTGTAATGCGTGTTGGGCATTACATTTCCCTTTTCGTCGAGGTAATAGTCATCGCCATTCTCTGCTTTGATGCGCATGACAGGAAGACGCTGGTTGAGTAGAATGATGACTTTACCGCCTTGCGTCTTATAGCATTGTGCTTCCTTGACAAAAGGATTGAGTAACAGCGACTCTTCGATAGCGCGCACGTTGACTTGCGACATGGGCTGACCCTGTGGGTAGAGTTTATTGGCCTTCAGTTGCGATTCTATTTCTGACTCACCAAGGAATCCCTCCGCCATTCCGTCGGTGATGCGGATATCCACACGGGTGCATACTGCTTTCTGGTCTTGCGGTTCGTTGAAAACCGTGATGGCCAGAAACAGATAGACAGCCAGAGCGATATCTATCACGATAATGGCGGATTTCTTCCAGTTGATGTTCATTACTTGCTGTTGACGTTGTTTATTATTGTTGTTTCTCTTTCAGTATCTTGGTGATTTGTGGCACTTGATTGTCAAGGTCACCGGCACCAAGCACGATGAGTACATCAAACGAATGGTCCTTGATGTATTGGAGCACATCTGATTTGGCTATCATGTGCTTCTCTATTCCAGGACGCAGGTTGTCGTAGATGAGTTGTGAAGTCACACCTTCGATAGGTTGTTCACGTGCAGGATATATCTCGGTGAGAATTACTTCATCCAAAAGACTCAGCGCATTGGCAAAGTCCTTATAGAAATCTCTTGTGCGAGTGTAAAGGTGCGGCTGGAAGATTGCAGTAATCTTACGGTCGCTATAGAGCTCGCGAATGCTCTTGGCACTCTGATAAATCTCTTTAGGATGGTGGGCATAGTCGCTGAGGAATACTATCTTGTCGTTCTTCAACTTAAAGTCGAAACGACGTTCTACACCACCATAGGTCTGCATGCCGTAGCGCAGTTCTTCGGCTGTACAACCTGAGAGCTGTGCCATGGCCATGGCTGCCACACCATTTTCGATATTGATGGGCACGGGTTGTCCCAATTGTACATCCTTCACACATTCGATGGGTGATATGAAGTCGAAGGTAATTTCGCCGTTGGCGATACGAATATTTTCTGCATGGAAGTCACCTTCATGAAGGGAATAATCGTACCGGTTTACACCTTCTTGCAGGTTTTCCTTCATCTCAAGGTCGCGATGGATGATGAGACTGCCACCTGGCTGTATCAGTTCGGTATAATGGCGGAAACTCTCAAGATAGGCTTCCTTAGTGCCGTAGATATCCAAATGGTCAGGGTCGGTAGCGGTGATGACTGTCATCCATGGACTGAGCCAATGGAATGAACGGTCGAACTCATCGGCTTCTATTACCACATAATCGGAATTGGAAAGAATGTAATTGGTGCCATAGTTCTTGGAGATACCACCCAAGAAGGCATTGCAGTCCAAATGGCTCTGATGCATGATATGTGCACACATGGTAGATGTGGTGGTCTTACCATGAGTACCTGCCACACAGAGGCCTTTGTGTTCACGAGTCAATGTACCGAGCACTTGTGCACGCTTTTCTACTTCAAAACCGTTTTGACGGAAATATTGCAGTTCCTGATGGTCGGAAGGTATGGCTGGTGTGTAGATTACTAGACATGTCTGTGGTTGCTTGCAGGCATGGGGAATCTCATCGATATTTTCTTCGTAATGAATGAGCATGCCTTCACGTTCCAATTGTAGAGTTAGGGCACTTGGGGTTTTGTCGTAGCCGGCAACAACCAATCCACGATGTATGAAATAACGGGCGATGGCGCTCATGCCTATGCCACCAGCTCCGATGAAATATACTGCTTTGATGTCTTTAATTTCCATTGTTTGCTAATCTTATCACTTCTTTGGCGATGATTTCTGCCGAATCGGGCAGTGCGAGTTTTAATATATTCTCTTTAAGCGATGTGAGCTTGGCATTGTTGCCTACTGTCTCGATGGCCAAAGGCAAGAGCTTGGTTGCTGCTTCGGCATCTTTTACATAGAGTGCCGCATCGGCATCTACCAGTGCCATGGCATTTTTAGTCTGGTGGTCTTCGGCTACATTCGGGCTGGGGACGAGAATGACGGGCTTGCCGATGAGGCAGAATTCAGAGATGCTGCTTGCTCCGGCACGGCTGATGACGAGGTCGGCTGCTTTGTAAGCTACTCCCATATCGCTGATGAAGTCGGTAACGATGAGATTGTCAGGCCTACCGTCATGAGCTAACTGATCCATAATGGCGGCATGATAGTATTTACCTGTTTGCCAGATAAACTGTACGTCGCTTTTGCGAATGAGGTCGAGATGCTGCATCACACTATCGTTGATGGTGCGTGCACCCAAGCTACCACCTACCAGCAGAATAGTTTTACGGTTGGCATCCAAACCGAATGAACGTACGGCATCTTCGTGAGATGTCGTAGTGTCGAGTAGAGACTGGCGCACGGGATTGCCCGTCTTCACAATCTTGTCGGCTGGGAAGAAACGTTCCATGTGGTCATATGCTACACAAATTTTCTCGGCTTTCTTGGCGAGAAGTTTGTTGGTAACACCAGCATACGAGTTCTGTTCTTGAATAAGACAGGGAATGCCCATAGCAGCAGCCTTGTTGAGGGTAGGGCCACTGGCATATCCGCCAACTCCTACTGCTACTTGCGGTTTGAAGTCGTTTATGATGTGCTTGGCCATGCGCTGGCTCTTCCATATTTTGTAGAGCACCTTGAAATTCTTTAATAGGTGTTTACGGTCAAAACCACAGATGGGGAGACCCTTGATGTCGTAGCCTGCAGCAGGCACACGTTGCATCTCCATGCGTCCTAATGCTCCTACAAAGAGAATCTTTGCATCTGGACGTATTGCCTTTAAAGCGTTGGCAATGGATACGGCAGGAAAGATGTGCCCTCCCGTTCCGCCACCGCTGATAATAACTCTAAGCTCTTTACTCATACCTTGTATATATATAGTATTTTGCAAAATTACAACTTTATTTCGTCATTGCCGAATTCTCGTTGCATTTTTTATCAACATTCTTGTCTTTCTTGATTTTAGCCGTACGGCTGACGCTGAGGATGACACCAATATAAGCGCAGTTGATGACCGTTGACGAACCACCTTTTGATACCAATGGTAACGGTTGGCCTGTGACAGGTCCCAGACCTACTGCCACAGCCATGTTGGCTATGGCTTGTACTACGAGCAATAAGGTGAGTCCCATGACGAGAAATGCAGGAAAATAGTTCTCACATCGGTTGGCAATGCGGATGCCACGATAAAGCAATACCGTATAGAGGAAAATGACGCCAATAGCTCCGAACAATCCCAATTCTTCGATGATGATGGCAAAGATGAAATCAGAATATGCCTGTGGCAGATAGTCGCGCTCTACCGACTTACCAGGTCCGATGCCGATGATATTGCTGGTGGCAATAGCTATGTTGGCGTGTGCTACCTGGGCATCCTTACCTTGTATGTCGAAGTCTTTTGGGGCTACATCGGGTTTGTTGAAACTCAGAATACGTCCTTTCCAAGTATCAGCACGGTGGAGAATCTTGTCGGCAAAATTTTTCTTTTTCGGGGCTTCTACCTTTTCGGTCTTGGCCTTACTCTCCATGGCAGGTTCTTCCTGATGTCCCACCACCATGACGAAAGTAAGAACAGCAACTCCCATGCTGGCGCATAAAGCAAAGAGACGGAACAGTTGTCTCCATGGTACTCGACCGATTATCATCATCAAAGCTACAACGAAAAAGAGCAACATGGCTGTTGAAAGGTTCTCAAGACCAATCAGAATACATATGCCAACGGTATAGAACATGATGTATTTGAAGGCTTTGAGATCGGCCCTGTCTTCTCGTTGCATGACTGCCAGTACTTGTGCAGTTGCAAGCACTACCGTTCCTTTTGCCAGTTCGGATGGCTGGAACGACAGTCCCATGATATTGAGACTTCGATTTGCTCCGTTGATGGTTTCTCCGCCAACTAATACAACAATCAGCAATAATGCGCTTAGGAATAATAGCGGCACTATCATCAGTTTGAAATAACGACAAGGTATAAGTGGCATGACGAGTGCAACAGCAAAGCCAGCGATGATGGTTCCTGCATGAAACACGATAGGGCCGATGTAGTTCTGACTTCTGTAGGTTTGTTGACTTGAAGCCGAGAATACTTCGACAATACTGATCATGCAGAGGAAGAAGAACACCATCCAGATGACCTTGTCGCCTTTGAAGATATTGCTGATCTTAAAGTTCATTGCTTTTGTTGTTGATATAGCTTCTATGATGTGTTATAGATTTCTGACCAGCGTCTTGAACTGTTCGCCGCGGTCTTCCATGTTTTTGAATAAGTCGAATGATGCACAGCACGGACTCAGCAGAACAGTCATACCCGGTTCTGCCATTTCGTAGCAGGCTTCTACACATTCTTTCATAGAATGGGTGTCGCGTACTGGTATTCCGAGATTGTCGAAATTGTCGTGCAACTTCTTATTGTCGGCTCCAAGATATACAATGCCAGCACATTTCTCTTTTACCAATGGGATGATAGGACTATAGTCGTTGCCCTTGTCTTTTCCGCCAATGATGAGGATGGTCTTGTTTTTCATTGATTCCAATGCGTACCAGCATGCATCCACATTGGTGGCTTTTGAATCGTTAATATACTGGACGCCACGTACCGAACAAACCTTTTCCAAGCGATGCTCTACGCCGGGGAAGTCGCTGAGCGACTGGCGGATAATGTCTTTCTTGATACCTGCTATGTTGGTAGCGATACCTGCAGCCAGCGAATTGTAGATATTGTGTTTGCCCGTCAGACTGAGAGACTCCTGCTCCATGTTGAATGGTTCGGGTTTCTCAATCTTGTATTCTCCTTCTTCGATGTAACCGATGCTTCCTTTTTCTTTCAGTTCGGAGAAAGGATACAGTATGGCTTTGATGTCATATTTGCTCAGTTCGTTATGGATGATGGGATCATCGTTCCAGAAGATGAAGGCATCTTGAGGTGTCTGATTCTGGATGATGCGCATCTTTGCATCTACATAATTCTGCATGCAGAAGTCATATCGGTCGAGATGGTCTGGAGTGATGTTCAGCAGAATGGCAATGTTGGCACGGAAGTCATACATGTTGTCCAACTGGAATGAACTCAGTTCGATAACGTAATAGGCATGTGGATCTTCTGCCACTTGAAGTGCCAGCGAATTGCCGATATTGCCTGCCAATCCTACATCGTATCCAGCCTCTTTGAAGATATGGTAGATGAGGCTCGTTGTGGTGGTTTTACCATTTGAACCAGTAATACATATCATTTTCGAATCGGTGTATCGGCCAGCAAATTCTATCTCGCTGATGATATGAATTCCCTTCTCCTTCACTTTAACTATCATTGGTGCTGTGTCAGGGATGCCAGGACTTTTGATGATTTCGTCGGCATTGAGAATCTTGTTCTCTGTATGTTGGCCTTCCTCCCATTCGATATGGTGGTCGTCCATCAGCTTTTTATACTTGTCTTTAATCTTCGACATGTCGCTGACGAACACGTCGAACCCTTCTTTTTTGGCCAGTACAGCGGCGCCTGCACCGCTTTCTCCGGCACCTAATACTACGATTCTGCTCATCTTACTTTTAATGTTATAATCGTTATTGCTGCTAATATAATGGTTGTAATCCAGAAACGGATAGTGATTTTAGATTCATGGAACGGACGATGTGGCCAGTTGCGCAACAGATAGGTACTGGTGCTGTCGAGTTGTGAATCGAGTCGGCGGAATGTGTCGTGGATAGGTGTGGCACGGAATACACGTACGCGCTTGCCCTTACGTTTCTGCCATTTGAACCATTGGGTCTGGATGATGACACTCAGACTCTCGATGAAGAAAATGCCACAGAGAACTGGCAACAGCAATTCCTTATGGATGATGACTGCGCATACACCGATAATGCCGCCGATGGTCAGCGAACCTGTGTCGCCCATAAAGACCTGTGCAGGGTAGGCATTATACCATAGGAATCCTATCATGGCTCCGACGAAGGCACATAGGAATACTACGAGTTCCTGTGAACCGGGAATATACATGATGTCGAAGTATGCCGCATAGACAATATGACTGCTGACGTATGCAAAGATTCCAAGTGCCACACCAATGATGGCCGAGTTGCCGGCACACATACCGTCCATACCGTCGTTGAGGTTTGCGCCGTTGCTCACAGCGGTTACTACTATAATTGTCATAACGACAAAGAGAATCCATCCGGCTGCAACTTTATGTTCTCCGCAGAATGCCATGATGTTGGAGTAATCGAGATTATGGTTCTTAAAGAATGGAATAGTCGTCTGCAGCGACTTGACATTTTCAGTCTTATGCTTGATAACAACTTCTTGATTCTGTTGTTGTACAGATATGTTTTCCCGTACTACAGCATCAGGACTCAGCCAAAGTGTTAATCCCACAATGAAGCCAATACTGATTTGTCCCACAATCTTATATTTGCCCTTTAGCCCTTCCTTGTTCTTTTTGAAGATCTTGATATAGTCGTCGAGGAATCCAAGGAATCCCAACCATACCGTAGTGACAATCATCAGAATGAGATAGATGTTGCGCATTCTGCCCAACAGTAGGACAGGTACCAGAATGGCTACGATGATGATAATACCGCCCATGGTAGGCACACCTTTCTTTTCCACACCGAAGGGATCGATACTGGCGTCGCGAGCAGTTTCTGATATATGGTGTCGCTTCATCCAGCGAATGAATTTCTCGCCGAACCATGCCGAGATGACCAGCGATAGAATTAATGCCAGAAGTGCACGGAAGGAAATGTACGACCAGATATGTGCTCCTGGGATGTCGAATCCTTCTAAAAATCTAAACAGGTAGTATAACATAGTCTGAATTATGAGTTAAAAATATCTCTGACCACTTCGCGGTCGTCGAAATGATGTTTTACGCCTTTTATCTCTTGATAGTCTTCATGACCTTTACCAGCTATGAGGATGACATCGCCTTTTTGTGCCATCATGCAGGCGGTACGGATGGCTTCTTTGCGATCGACGATGCTCACGACCTTCTTCATCTGTTGAGGAGTGAGGCCTGCCAACATGTCGTTGATGATATCTTGAGGTTCCTCAAAGCGTGGGTTATCGCTGGTGATGATGACGCGGTCGCTCTGTTTGACAGCCTCTTGTGCCATAAGCGGTCGCTTGCCTTTGTCGCGGTTGCCTCCTGCGCCACAAACAGTGATGACGTGTCCCTCTTTGCCTTCGAGTACTTCGTGGATGGCATTAAGTACATTCTCCAATGCATCGGGAGTATGTGCATAATCTACTACGGCTGTGATTCCGTCTTTGGAACGAATCGGCTCCAAGCGTCCAGCCACGCTTTTCAGCGTACTCATCACAACGAGAACGTCTTCGGGATTCTTGCCCAGCATGACAGCGGCGCCATAGACAGCCAAAAGGTTGCTGACGTTGAACTTACCGATGAATTGCACGCCTACTTCTCTACCGTTGATTTCGAGATACATGCCTTCAAAGTGACATTCGATAATGTGTGCGCGGAAGTCAGCCATTTGGCGTATGGAGTAGGTCTTGATATTGGCTTTGCAGTTTTGAACCATGACGCTACCGTTTTTATCGTCTGCATTGGTGATGGCAAAAGCCTCTTTGGGTAGTCCGTCGAAGAATGCCTTCTTGGCGTTGCGATAGTTTTCGAAAGTCTTATGATAGTCGAGGTGGTCGCGTGTGAGATTGGTGAAGATGCCTCCTGCAAATGTCAATCCGCCGATACGTTTCTGCGCAATGGCATGGCTTGAACACTCCATGAAGGCGTATTCGCATCCAGCTTCAACCATGCGGTGGAGCAGATGATTGAGTTCGATGGGGTCTGGAGTGGTATGATCGGCTGCAATGGCTTCGTCTTCAATATAATTGCAGACGGTTGAGAGCAGTCCGCAACGGTGTCCGAACTTACGGAACATGTTGTAGAGCAATGTGGCGATGGTTGTTTTACCGTTGGTGCCAGTAACTCCCACCAGTTTGAGCTTTTTAGAAGGATTGCCGTAGAAATTGGTTGCCACCTGACCTACCACATCTTCGGTTGAAGCCACCTGCAAGTAGCTTACGCTTTCGATTTTTTCCTCAGGCATGTCCTCGCAGAGAATGGCAGTTGCTCCCAGTTCTATGGCTTTGGCTATGAACTTGTGTCCATCAGTCTGTGTGCCTTTGATAGCCACAAAGAGATGTCCCTTCTCTATTTTGCGTGAGTCGATATTCACGCCTGTAATTTCGGTTTCTGCCGGTCCTGCTATTTGCAGGATGCTGACGGATTTCAGCAGTTCGCTTAGTTTCATATACCTTATTATATTATATAAGAGTTCAACATATGTTTATTTATTCCAATATCAGGGTGCAGACGGTTCCTTTTTGTAGTTTCTGTCCGGCTTGGCAACTTTGCCGTTTGACATGCCCACGGCCTTGGAGCTTTACTTTCATTCCTGTTGACTCCAACAGATAAACTGCATCTTTGGCGCCCATGCCCACAACATCGGGTACGATACCCTTGCCTACGTCGTGTTTGTGGAGAGCCACTTTATTACTATGCCGTTCGGCTGAGCCCCATATCGGGTTGCCGTCTGCATACGATCCGCTCCAGTTTTCTGAGGTTTTAATGCCGAGATGGCTCAATACATAGCCGGCGGCTCCCATATCGCCTCGTTTTACATCGGGTATTACTATGGAGTTTTCGTCATGGGCATCGTTGATGCCGAGTTTGAGGTTACGCGCCATTACACCTTCTGAAATCTGGTGGAACACATCGGCACTCATACCGCCAGAACCGCCGTATCCTGATCTTTTGATGCAGACGATGCAGGAATAGCGTGGCTTTTCTGCGGGGAAATAACCTGCAAATGAGAGCCAATAGGCAATACCTCCCGTTTTATAACCGCCACCCTGTGCCACTTGTGCGGTTCCGGTTTTTCCCGCTACATGGAACATTCTCGATCCGGCTTTCTTACCTGTGCCTTTGCTGACTACGCGTTCGAGTAGTGATTGCACGATTTTCACGGTTTTCATTTTAGCCATTCGTTTTTCCATGACCTTCGTCGGTGGATATTCCTCTACGACTTTCCCTTCTTTCATGATGTATTTCACAAAGCGTGGGCGCATCATCACACCATCATTGGCAATGGCGTTATAGAAGGTGAGTGTGGATATTGGTGGGAGCTGAGTCTCGTATCCTATCGACATCCACGGTAATGCGGTCTTACTCCAGTTGAGCCATTGTCCTCGCTTGTTCTTCTTGGGCATGCGGATGTGAGGTCTTGCATATCCCTGAATGGGCAGTTTGAGGTCGGCTGCAAGTCCTGTGCGGTAGATTCCTTCCACATATTTCTCAGGTCGGTTGCCGTAGTTTTCGTCAATCACTCGGCTGATACCGATGTTCGAACTGACTTCCATCGCACGTCCGAGAGAGATGTAGCCATAACCGCCTTTTCGCCAGTTGTGGTCTTTCATCTGTGCGCCGTGCATGGGCCAGATGCCTCCAGCTGTTTCTATGTGTTGTGCGGTGTCAGCCACTCCGTCGTCGAGCGCCACCATGACAGATGCGGTTTTGAATACCGATCCAGGTTCGCGCAGGTCAGCCACGGCAAAGTTTTTTGTTTCGCGGAATACGTCGCCTGGGCAACGCTCCATGTTGACAATAGCCTTGATATCGCCCGTCGCCACTTCCATGAGGATGGCAACGCCGAGGTCGCAGTTGTCTTTTTTCAGTTCTGCCACGAGTGCGCGTTCTGCCAAGTCTTGCATGTTGACATCAATAGTTGTGACGATGTCGCATCCGTCGATGGGTAGCGTGACCGGAATGTTCAGTTGTGCGTTGAGCACTTTGCGTCGCTTATTGAGACCTGGTGTTCCGCGGAGAATTGTGTCGTAAGCCAGTTCCAGTCCGAGTCTGGCGCTGTCTTTTGCGCCATACATAGAACCGATGGTGCGTTCGCCCAGTGATCCGAATGGGCGTCGGCGTGCATTAAATTCCTCTTCGTGGAATCCGCTTGCGTTTTTCGAGAGTGAGAAGAACGGGAGTGCCTTCACCTCCGTATAGGTGTTGTAGCTGATGCGTTTGGGCCAAATGGGCCAGTGGCGTGCCTTTTTGTTGTGTCCTTCTTCGAGATGTCGTTTGAACTCCGCAGCCGAACGCTCAGGGAATATCTTGCTGAGACCTGTGCAGACAGAATCCACTTTGTCGTTCCATAGCGAGTCTTGGTCCTCGTTATCTATACCGAAGTCCATATAGATTTTGTATTCGGGAATAGAACTTGCCATGAGTTGTCCGTCGCAACTGAGGATATTTCCTCGGTTGGGCTTGACGGTAATACTGTCGCTCTTGAGTCTGCTTGCCACCTCTATCCAGTATTGTTTCTTTGCCGTCATGGTATAGAATGCCTTTCCGATAATCATAATGAATACGATTACCAGTGCGAAAGCGATCCAGAAATACCGCTGTGCTATGCTGCTATTGTTTATTTTACTCATTGACGGGTTTAGTTTTCGGGCACTTGTATAATATATGGTGGCTGGTCGGCTATGTGTAATACCGAGTCCTTGTTCTGTTGAAGTGTTTCGAGTACATGGCTCTCACGGCATTTTTCGGTGAGCGTGCTCGATGCAGCCAATGCTTTGTTTTTAGCATCCTTGAGCTGAATCTCCAGTTTTCGTATGGTTACCATGTCTTGCTGATATTGATAGCGGAATGCGATATAGACGAGTGTGAATGCCACCACGAGGAGGATCAGTCCGACTTGAGCGCGCACAAAGTCTGCCGTCAGGAAGTCGCCACCCAATACGCTCTTCATGCTGAGCTGTTGTCCGGGATGGGTATCGCTGTCCTGTGCCGTCTCCTGTATCTTCTTCAGCGTCTCTTGCAGCTGCTGTTCTGCCTTTTCGGCGCGCATCTGCTTTTTACTGACGGCGGCGTCTTCTGTGGTTTCCTTATTCTCGTCGAGAATGATGTCTGAATCTTTATTTGTCATTTTCTTGTGGTGTTATTCTGTTTTCTCAGCTATTCTCAGTTTTGCGCTACGGCTTCTGGGATTGTTTTGAAGTTCTTCGTCGCAAGGTGTGATGACCTTGTTGTTGACCAACCGGAATGGGCTGGTGATACGTCCGAAGAAGTCTTGTTCTATTTTTCCTTCCACATTACCGGCTTTCATCACGTTTTTCACGAGTCGGTCTTCTAATGAGTGGTAGGTGATGACGCTCAGTCTTCCGCCTTTTCCCAACATTCGGGTTGCTCCCAGCAACATGTCGCGCAGGGCGTCCATCTCATGGTTGACTTCGATGCGAAGTGCCTGATAGAGTCTTGCCATGTCTTTTTTCTCCCGCTCGGAGCGCATTAGCGGTTCGATGACGGTGGTCAGGTCGCTTGTTGTGACGATGGGGTGGGCGGCTCTTGCCTTGACGATGGCGGCGGCGATGCGTCGTGCACTCTTCATTTCTCCGTAGAGGTAGAAGATGTCTGCCAACTGACTTTCTGCATAGTTGTTGAGAATATCGGCTGCGGTTGTACCTGCGCGTTTGTTCATTCTCATATCCAATGGTGCATCGAAACGGAAGGAAAAGCCCCTGGTCTCGTCGTCGAAGTGGTGGCTTGATACGCCAAGGTCAGCCAACAGCCCGTCGATATGGTCGATATCATAGTAGCGCATCCAGTTGCAGAGGTAGCGGAAGTTGCTTCTGACAAAGGTAAAACGGTCGTCATTCACGATGTTTTGCTCTGCATCGGCATCTTGGTCGAAGCTGTAGAGATGTCCATTGGAACCGAGGCGGCGCAGTATTTCGCGCGAATGTCCACCTCCGCCGAATGTCACATCTACATAGATGCCGTCGGGCTTGATGTCAAGTCCGTTGATGCTCTCGTTGAGGAGCACAGGTACGTGGTATGTTTCTGCCGTTTTTGCCATGTCGGTTTAGAGTTTATCGTTGTCTGTCATCAGTTCTTCGAGTGCGTTTCCGAAGTCTTCGGCACTCATTTTCTGCTGTTCTGCCTCGCTATTGCTCCATATTTCGATGGTGTCGCCCATGCCGATGAATCGGATTTCTTGTTCGATATTAGCCATCCGTTGGAAGCGTTTGGGTATGAGAAAACGACCGTTTCCGTCGAGGCTGACAAGTTCTACGTCGCTCACAAACTGTCGAAACACTTGTTGTTGGGTCTTGTTCCAGCGATTCAGTCGTTGGCGCATGCTGTCCATTTGCTCGTTCCATACAGATTCGGGATAGAGTACGAGACAGGGCTGAAACACGTCTTTTCTTAGCACAAGACGTTCTTCGCCCCCAGTCTGCAACACTTTTCTGAATGTTGCAGGCAGGAATGCACGCCCCTTGGCGTCAGCCTTTGCTTCTATATTACCTAAAAAACGCATGCGTACTTATTTATAATATGATTTTAATTCTCGCTTGCAAAATTAAACAAAATCCTCCATATTTCCCCACATTTCCCCACTTTTTTTATGATTATTTTTATGGGCATGGTGCTTGTGGTGTGTAAGTAGTTGATTTATAGATGTATTCATAAATGTTAATAAGTGGCTTTTTGGTGGAGTGCTTTCGTGATGTTGAGGATTGGTTTTGCAGTAAAGCGTATTGTGTTTTTGAAGTCTTGAGCGTTAAGCTCTCGCAAGTGAAACTTCAACTTGCATTTTGACGAACTTCATCAAACTCTTTGTCTTCGGGATATGTTCGGGATGCCTTCGGGCTGAAGTCGTCAGCAGGAGCATGTGGGCAACTCTAAACAGAGTCAGATGAAAGTCTTGTATTCTTTCGATGAAATTCTCACCTGAGTCCGATGAAAGTCTGATGGAAGTTCGATGAAAGTCCCAAGTAAGTCCCAAGTAAGTCCCAAAACTTGCGGTTGATTATGCGAAAGTGAAGGGAGAATGATGGGAAGAAAATGGGAAACTTATCGATGCAGAACAAATCAAAAAGTTGGTTGATAACCGAGTAAGGCAGACATTTTCTTGCTCGTTTTTGTGGTTATTTTATGCTGTTTGCTATTTGTGTAATGTTGCAAAAACGCCCAATGTAATTACAAAAACACGAAGATTAAAAGTTTTTCGTGGAAAAATGTGCTGTTTCTCAAACTAATTTCTTAATTTTGCATCTGATTAGTATGTATGTAAGAGAGAAATGAATCAGATAACAGAGAAAACGATTGATATTGACCAGATACTCAAGAATAAGTTGGGTGCCAAATCCAAATGGGTGCCCCGCCCATTGGTATCGTGGCTGAAACGTATTGTGCATCAGGATCGCGTCAACGCATTCCTGTGGGAAAGCCGCCATAAAACAGGTACCGAATGGCTCGAAGCTTGTGTCGAATATCTGCAAATGACCATCAAGATCGTGGGTAAAGAGAATCTTCCCGATCCTAACGACGGCCGTCTCTATACCTTTGTCTCCAACCATCCGTTGGGCGGAGAAGATGGTGTGGCGCTCGGCGCCATTATCGGTCGTCATTACGACAGTCGCTTCCGCTATCTCGTCAACGACCTGCTGATGAATCTTCCAGGATTGGCTCCCCTTTGCATTCCTATCAACAAAACGGGTAAACAAAGCCGTAACTTCCCAGCAATGGTGAAAGCTGGCTTTGAAAGCGACAACCACATGCTGATGTATCCTGCGGGCATTTGTTCACGTCGCCGAAACGGCGTGATTCGCGATGTGGCATGGAGCAAGACTTTTATAGTCAAGAGCGTGGAGTATCAGCGCGATATTGTGCCCATCCATTTCAGTGGGCAAAATTCTGATTTCTTCTATCGTTTGGCTAATTTTAGCGACAAACATCTGAAGTTTAACCTTGCCATGCTTTTCCTCGTAGATGAAATGTATAAGAACGTAGGCAAAAACTTCGAAATAAAAATAGGCAAGCCTATTCCCTGGCAAACCTTTGATAAATCGAAAACACCGATGGAATGGGCACAATATGTGCAAGATATCGTGTATAGTCTATAAACAAACAGAAGAACAACTTATAGCTAACAGACAGATAAACAAATGGAACAGCCAATTATTCAACCCATTGACAAGGAAGTGCTCAAAAGCGAACTGACGCCTGACAAGCGCCTTCGCATGACCAACAAGAGCAACAATGAAATCTATGTCATTACCGCACACAATGCACCCAACGTGATGCAGGAGATCGGGCGACTGCGAGAGATTGCTTTCCGCGAGGCTGGCGGAGGAACTGGCAAGGAAGTCGATATCGACGAGTTTGATACGTGCGAGCGATGCTACAAACAGCTCATCGTCTGGAATCCGGAGGCGGAAGAGATTATCGGAGGTTACCGTTATTTGCTGGGTACTGACTGGGAGTATGATGACAAGGGACAACCCATTCTTGCCACCAGTCACATGTTTCATTTCTCTGAAAAGTTTATCAAAGACTATGCACCCCAGACCGTAGAACTCGGTCGGTCGTTTGTCTCGCTTCCTTATCAGTCGTCTCGCATGGGCGCCAAGAGTCTTTTCGCACTCGATAACCTGTGGGATGGACTTGGGGCACTCACGGTTATTCGTCCTAATGTGCGCTACTATTTCGGAAAAATGACCATGTACCCCTCTTATATCCGTAAGGGACGCGACATGATTCTCTATTTCTTGAAAAAGCATTTCGACGATAAAGAACATCTCATTATCCCGATGAAACCGCTGCAATTGGAGTCTGACGTGCGCGAATTTGAGGCGCTCTTCTCTGGCAAGGACTTCAAAGATGACTATCGTATCCTCAATCGGGAGATTAGAAAGTTGGGTTATAATATTCCTCCATTGGTTAATGCTTATATGAGTTTGTCGCCCACCATGAAACTCTTTGGCACAGCCATCAATTATGGTTTTGGCGATGTGGAGGAAACGGGAATCCTTATAGCCGTTGACGAAATACTTGAAGAGAAGCGTCAGCGCCATATCGACTCGTTTGTTCAGTCGCATCCTGAGGCTTTGAAGATTACCAGCGGCGCTAATAATGTCATCTATAAAGAGAAGACGCCCCAAGGAGAATAAGGAGCGCCTTCTATGGATTTTCAGATAATCGGTTCCATTGCAAATATCCTTGAATGATGGTGGGAGAATTGCGATGGAACCGATGTTTTTTTGCTGTTTTGGCTCAAAGGTCTAATCGAGAAAGAAGCTGATTGCTTTAGCCCACTCCCGATGTGTCAATCAAGTTTGGCTTATACGATAGGTAGTGAAATACCGTTGATCTTCTGATAAACGTCGAGCGCATAAACATCGGTCATTCCTGCAATATAGTCGATAACCGCCATGATGCGTGTTTCAAGGTTGTCGGCCTGAATATCGTATTGGCTGGAAACCCTACTGATGAGCTGTTGTGAATAGTAACGCTCGGGATGCATGACGGCTTCGGTCATTTGTTTCATGAGTGTTTCCATAATCTTATAACCCGAAAGCTCCACATCAAGAACCGGTCGGCTGCGATAGATGCGCACCTTTGAAAGTTCAGCACACCGACGGTAGGCCTCTTTTTGAGTGGGATGGATGTGGTCTATCAAACAGCCGGTAAACGTACCGTTGAGAATGTTTTCTTCGTTTTCGACAAATGCGTTGGCACATTCGTTTTCTAACTTTCCTATCACGCAAGCACGCAAATACACAATCTTTTCGTTGGTGTCCTGCAACGCCTCGTCGTCGATGCGTTGGCGAATCTTCGCCTGGGTGGCTTCGTCGAAGAAGTTGAGCAGTAAGCGCTCGGTCTCTTCGTATGATAGAATTTTCAGTTTGTGAGCATCCTCAATATCCATGACTTCATAGCAGATGTCATCGGCAGCCTCTACCAAATAGACTAATGGATGGCGTGCGTACCGCAAGGGCTCTTCGGTGTGAGATAAGCGAATTATCCCCATTTCATCGGCAATTCGTTGGTAGAAATCCTGTTCTGACTGAAAGAAGCCGAATTTGCCCTTCTTGCCAGCTGCCGATGAGGCATAAGGGTACTTTACGATACTTGCCAGCGTGCTGTAAGTCATGACGAAACCACCTGTGCGCCGCCCCTTAAACTGATGGGTCAACAGGCGAAAAGCATTGGCATTACCCTCGAAATGGGTGATGTCGTCCCAAAATGCATCACTTACCAACGGTTTCAGTTGCAGTCCTTCGCCTTCGGTAAAGAAGGTTTGAATGGCTTTCTCGCCACTATGACCAAATGGCGGATTGCCCAAATCGTGTGCCAGACAGGCCGTTGAAACAATCTGCCCAATCTGTTCAAAAAGTGTATCTTTCAGTTCGGGACGCTTCTCGGCAATAAGTCTTTGCGCCACATCGTTGCCCAACGACATTCCAACACTTGCCACTTCCAGCGAGTGGGTAAGGCGGTTGTGAACAAAGACGCTACCCGGCAGGGGAAATACTTGCGTCTTGTTTTGCAGTCGTCGAAAGGGCGCCGAGAATATCAGTCGGTCGTAATCACGCTTAAATTCAGTACGGTCGTCGTGGCGCTCGGTGTGGCGATGCTCCTGTCCGAGGCGTTTGTTTGATATGAGTTTAGTCCATTCCATGATGGCAAAGTTACTAAAAAGTATGAAACCTACAAAGTTTTCTGCAAAAAACGATGGCTGTTTGGTAGGAATTCTGTAAATTTGCACATTATTATAAATGAACCAACAAATGCTGAAAATTAACGCTATCAATCGTGGACACCAACCTATGCCCACATACGCCACACCGCAAAGTGCGGGAATGGATCTCCGTGCCAACCTTGAAGAGCCTGTTGTGCTCCATCCTATGGAGCGTCGGCTCATACCCACCGGACTGCATATTGCATTGCCTGAGGGTTATGAAGCACAAGTAAGACCCCGTAGCGGATTAGCGCTGAAGCATGGCTTGACCGTACTTAATGCCCCTGGCACTATCGATGCCGACTATCGCGGTGAGATTGGTGTGGTGCTTGTCAACTTATCGCAGGAAGACTTCACCATCAACGACGGAGAGCGCATTGCCCAGTTGGTAGTGGCACGATATGAGCAAGTGGAGTTCTCGCTCGTAGAAACACTCGATGAAACCGAGCGTGGCGAAGGCGGGTATGGTCATACTGGCGTGAAGTAATTAGTAGCGCAGTACCAGATGAGATGTTAATGTAAAGAAGACACATGAAACGCAGATATACAATCATTCTATTGGTAGTGGCTCTGGTCTACACGGCTGTAACAGCACAGACCGATCAGGATACATCGCGAAAATATGATGCATTCTTCCTTGAAGCCATCAACCAACGTGTCAAAGGCAACAACGATGCGGCCTTCGACCTGTTGCGCCATTGTGTCGATATAGACTCTACCAAGTCTGAAGCATGGTATTTTCTGGCACAATACTATGATGCTTTGAAGGAAAACGACGAGGCACAACGTTGTGTGGAAAAGGCTGCTTCGCTCGATCCCGATATTTCTACCTATCAAGAAATACTCGCCAATCTGTATCTCAGCAAACAGGATTACCCCAAAGCCATCGAGGTGTTGAACCGTATCTATGAGGCTAACCACGATAGAGAGGATGTGCTTGGCGCACTGGTGTCTATTTATGAAGACCAGCAAGATTACAAATCTGCCATCCAAACCCTCAACCGCTTGGAGGTGATGGAAGGCAGAAGTCCACAGTTCTCATTGAAGAAAAGCGGATACTATACCCAACTCGGCAATAAGAAAGCTGCCATCCATGAGATGCAGAAACTTGCCAATCAGTATCCTAACGATTTGAATTACCGGGGACTCTATGCACAGGCGCTCATCAATAATGGGCAGGAAGAAAAAGGACTCGACATCTATGATGAAATCCTTGAACAGGATCCCGACAACCGATTCACACTCCTTGCCCTGTTGCAATACGAGCAGAAACATGGAGATCCTGATGTGGTTGACTCGCTGATGCAGCGTGTCCTGGTCAGTAAAAATGCCACTTCGCAGGATAGGGTGTCGCTCATGAGGCAAGAAATTGCAGAGAGCGAACAGAATGGCGGTGACTCCACTCGTGTGCTCTACCTCTTTGACCGCATGCTTGAGCAAAAGCCTCTCGATGCTGATGTTGCCATGCTTTGTGTCGCTTATATGACGCTAAAGAATATGCCACGCGACACGATTACCGTTGTGCTCGACCGTGTTATTGCAGAAACACCGGATAATGCAGCAGCAAGATTGCAACTCGTTGATTATGCCTGGCGAGATCAGGATATGCCGCGAGTGGTCAGCCTGTGTCAGGGGGCACGCCTCTACAATCCCGATGAAATGGCATTTTATTATTATCAGGGCGTGGCTTACTATCAACAAGACAAACTTGACGAGGCGCTCAATGCCTTCCAGAATGGCATCGGAGTGATCACACAGGACAGCGATCCTGATATTGTCAGCGATTTCTATGCTGTCATGGGGGATATCTACCATCAGAAAGGATTCGACAAAGAGGCTTATGCGGCTTATGACTCCTGTCTGCAATGGAAAGAAGATAATGTGGGATGTCTCAATAACTATGCCTATTATCTCTCAGAAACCGGTCAACAGCTCGATAAAGCCGAGCAAATGTCGCTCAAAACCGTAAAGGCTGAACCTAAAAACGCGACGTTCCTCGATACATACGCATGGATTCTCTTTCGGCAGAAACGTTATGCCGAAGCCAAAATCTATATAGACCAGACCCTGCAATGCGATTCCGACACATCGGCAGTATTGTTGGAACATGCCGGAGACATCTATTATCATGTAGGCAATAAGCAGCAGGCGGTCGAGTATTGGAAGCAAGCTTTGGAACGAACCCGACAAACAGTCGGATCAGAAGATAACCGTTTAAAAATCATAGCACGTAAAATTAAACTAAAGAAGTACGTAAAAGAATGAAAGCAACCAGCATGATGAAACTTGCAGGACTGGCAGTGGCATTTGCCCTCGCATCCTGCGGAACTCAGAAAAAAGCCGTCAAGGACAATGCCTCGAAGGCACCAGTGGCTACTGCCCAACAGCAGGAATTTCTGCAAAAGGTTACTGACAATGCGCAGTATGCCAAGTTTATCACATCTAAAGTGAAGTTCTCTGTAGAGGTGGGCAATCAGCATCTCACCCTCACCGGCAACCTCAAGATGAAGCGCGATGATGTGATCCGTCTGCAACTCACAGCCTTTGGATTTGTGGAGGCAGGCAGACTGGAATTCACCAAAGACTATGTCCTCATCATGGACCGTATCAACAAACAGTATCTCAAAGCCAACTACAATCAGTTGGACTTCATGCGCAATAGCGGACTCAACTTCTATTCGCTGCAGGCTCTCTTCTGGAATGAACTCTTCCAGCCGGGCAATACTACGATGACCGATGAGATGCTGAAGAATTTCACTACCGATCTCTATGGAGACGATGCCGTTATCAGTTATGCAAAAGATAAGCTCAGCTATCGTTGGCTGGCTGATAAGGCGGGCGCACAGGTGAAGATGGCTAATATTGTCTATGAAGACAGAATCCGTGGCAACTACTCGTTGAACTGGGATTATAGCAACTTCAAGCAGACCAGCAAGCGTCTCTTCCCCTATACACACGCCATCACATTCCGCACTTCCGACAAGGAAGTGAAGTTTGGAATGACGCTCAACTATCTGTCGAATGATGATAACTGGGAAACCAGAACAGAGGTTTCTGCCAAATACCGTGAGGTGACGGTCGATCAAATCCTCCGCCGCTTTATGGCTCTCTAATATAGCGAATGAAGCGAATTATTATACTCACTCTTCTTGCCTTTGCCTTTGTGGTAGTGCCTGCACAGCAGAAACGCACAGCAAAGTCTAAGGCAAGAACTACAACCACAAGTGTCCGGCGCAAGAATACTGCGTCAGGCAAAGCAACATCTACCCGTAAGCGAACTGGAAATGCTGCGGCAAACCGTAAGACAACACGCAAACCAGAGTCGGTGCAGAGTCTGCAGAATCAAAGAAAGAATATTCAGCGACAGATTAAACTGCAGGAACAACGACTGCGCAGCAACGAGCGCGATGTGAAACAACGTTTGCAGAATCTGATGATCATCAATACCGAGATTGCCTCGAAGCGTCGCACCATCGACACCATACGTCGCGATCTCTCCAATATTGATGTGGAAATACAGACAATGAACCGGGAGCTCGATGCCTTGCAAAAGGATTTGGAACTGTGTAAGCAACGCTATGTCAAGTCGATGCGCTATATGCACCGCAATCGATCTGTACAGAGCCAGATGATGTTTATCTTTAGTGCCAGCAGTTTCTCGCAAATGTACCGACGCTTGCGATTCATGAGGGAATATGCCTCCTATCAGCGTTCGCAGGGTGAAGATGTGAAAGTGAAACAGGCTGAAGTTGCTGCCAAGCGCAGCGAACTGGCTGGCGCTCGCGATGCTAAACACAAACTGTTGACTCGTGGTGAGAGTGAGAAACGTTCGCTGGAAGGTAAGCAGACCGAACAGCAGAATGTGGTATCTTCGTTGCAAAAACAGCAGAAAACCATCCAACGGGTCATTGACCAACAACGCAAGAAGGATGCTGCTATCAATGCGCAGATTGACAGACTGATTGCCCAAGAAGTGGCAAGACAAAAGGCAAGAGCCGCCGCAGAGGCTAAGCGCAAGGCTGCTGCCGAAGCTGCACGCAAGCGTGCTGCAGAACTGGCTCGCAAGAAACGGGAGGCTGAAGAGGCTGCACGCGAAAACCAGCGACGCATTGCCGAGGCTAAAGCTCTTGAGGACAAGGCACGTGCAGAAGCCAAGGCGGCTCGCGATAAGAAAGCGCGTGATGCTGCCGAGCGTGCTGCCCACGAAGCAGCACAGGCACGTATTGCTGCCGAGCGTAAGGCTGCCGCAGATGCCAAGCGACATAAACAGGAGGTGGCAGAAGCTAAGAAGAAATCGGATGAGGTGCTCTATACCATGAGCAGCGACGACCGGCGCATCAGTGGTAACTTTGAGAGCAACCGAGGCAGACTGCCCATGCCTATCACGGGTGGCTACCGCATCGTCAGCCATTTTGGTCAGTATAACGTAGAGGGACTGAACAACGTTCGCCTCGACAATAAGGGTATTAATATACAAGGTCAGGCTGGCGCACAGGCACGAAGCATCTTCGATGGTGAAGTGAGTGGTGTCTTCAGTTTCGGAGGCACGGTTATTGTCATGGTGCGTCACGGCAGTTACATTTCTGTTTATTGCAATTTGTCATCGGTCAACGTACATCGTGGACAGAAAGTGACTGCTCGTCAACCCCTTGGACGTATTGGTCAAGACAATATTCTGCAATTCCAATTGCGTAAGGAAACGGCAAAGCTCAATCCTGAGGCATGGCTCGGAAGATAGTAGAGACTTACAACAGATGAACATAATATCCCCCAATTGGTCGTTTGGCTGATTGGGGGATGTTGTTTGCCAAAGCGCAATAAGAGGTAAGCTACTATAAATTTTAGTTTTCTAAAAAATTCGACCACACGACCACAGATGTGGCGTAAACTGCTATGAGATAGTATTTTAGACTGTGGTCGATTGCTCCGAGCCCCGTGTTTTCGACCACACTTCGACCACACATGCTTTTCCCGATACTTATCGTGGATATTCACACGAAGTAAACAAATATTATTTTCAGGCATTTTCAAACGGCTGACAAAGTTATTGTCCAACGTTTGACAAAGGTGTTATGCAACGTTAGATAAAGGTGTTATGTAACGTTAGATAAGAGTGTTACGCAACGTTAGACAAGGGTGTTGTCAAACGTTGGATAAGGGTGTTGTCAAACGTTGGATAAGAGTCTTTTCAACGTTGGAAATAAGTTGTTTCAAATATCGTAAGAGAGTGGTGTCAAATATTATGCAATAGTCTTGTCCTACGTTAGACAAGGGTGTTGTCGGGCGTCAGAACATACCAATTATGTATTGGCGACTATTGTGATTGGGCTGTTTTTATGAAGTCAACGGCAGAGGGGCATGTGGGCGAATGGTGGTCGAAAACCGCCGAGTCAGCGTAATCGACCACACACGTAAGCTGCATACACATAGTGTGTTATGCAGTTGTGGTGGTCAAGTGATCGAAATTTTGCAACGTCGCGTGTGCGTACGCGCGCGTATATTATTAGGTGTGCGCGCGTGATTTATAAGACGTTTGTCTGTCGGAAATACTAATCGAATAGGGTTGAAGTCGAAGTAAAACCCGATGGAATGGGAGTTTTTTGTGTCTCCTCGGTCTGATTGCTCTAAATCACATTGAGGTCTGTTCCAAATGAATGGATTGCAACAGTTCCATGTAAGTGGCAATGGCATTGCCAATCTCATCAATACCTATATATTCATCTGCACTATGACTGCGACTCGATTCGCCCGGTCCGAGTTTCAGCGAAGCAAAGGGCATAAGAGCCTGATCGCTCAGGGTTGGTGATCCAAAAGGTGTCATACCCATGGCGATACAACGGCTCACAATGGGATGGTCGGTGGGAATCGACGAAGATGACAGCCGGTAAGAACGGGCTTTCAGTTCGCTCTTCATCTGCGACTGAAGGTATTGGCAGAGTTCTTCGTTGCGGTAATACTCGTTGGTGCGCACATCGATGGTGAATTTACATTCGTCTGGAATCACGTTGTGTTGAGTGCCAGCGCCGATAATTGTTACCGTGGCTTTGGTCGGACCAAGTAGTGGACTGACCTTTTCAAACTCATGGTTGCGCAACCATTGTATATCGTCCAGGGCTTTGTAAATCGCATTTTCGCCTTCGTTGCGTGCAGCGTGTCCACTCTTTCCGTGTGCCACGGCATCGATCACCATCAGTCCTTTCTCGGCAATAGCCGGTTGTAAACCAGTCGGTTCGCCCACGATAGCCACATCAATAGGTGGCAGTTGTTCGCGAATCAGCGTAAATCCATTGGCGCCGCTGACTTCCTCTTCTGCACTGGCTACATAAACCAGATTGTAGGCAAGGTCCTCGTTGCAGAGTGCGCGATATACCATAAGCAGACTGACAAGTCCGCCGCCGCAGTCGTTAGCGCCCAGTCCGTAGAGTCGTCCGTCTTCGATGGTTGGCGTAAACGGATCGCGTGTCCATGTGCTGACGGGTTTCACTGTGTCGATATGTGCATTAAGCAGTAGGGTAGGTTTGCCTTCAGCGTGTTTCCCGATAAGCATCAGGTTGTTGCCAACACGTTTCGGAGTCAGTCCCCATTGCTTCATTTGCTGTTCCATTAGGTCGGCAACGGCTTTCTCGTCACGGCTCACCGATGGTGTTTTGATGAGTTGTTGCAGGAGTCCCACTGCCTCTACGGTCATTTGCTGTATATTGTTTGTCATCGTTCGTATGTTATTAACCTGTTTGCAAAATTACACCTTTTTATTAATATAACAGCGAGAGAAGTGACGAAATGTTTTGTTTCTATGAGAAAATGTGTGATTTTTTAATTGTCGGTTATTGTGTATTTCCAGTTTTTTTGTTTAATTTTGTGAGCCAAAAGGACATTTCCTAACACAAACAATATTATTAAAAAATTAAATTTGAAGAGTTATGAAGAAAAAGCTATCATTTATTCTTTTTTTTATTGTGTTTCTGGGTGATGCTTTATATGCACAATGCACAAAACCTGCAAAACCAGATTCCCTGCTTCTTACACTTGATGTTGACCATGTATTTTCTATACGCAATAAGGGTATGTCCATGCATGGCTATGACTTCAACTTTGGACTAAAATGTAAGCGCGTAGAGCTGTTTGGCACGTATGAGAGAATGAGTCATCATTTGGGAAAGGATGGCGTGAAAACCTATATGAATACCAATACCTTGGGTGTTGGTGTGGGTTATGACATCCAACAGAATAAGAAACGAACAAGTTTTACTCCTGTGCGCTTTAGAATGGCATGGCCTGTGGGACATCCTGATTGGAATAATAACTATTACGACCTGTCCATACATCATATTCATGCAGCGAATAGTAAGGCTATTGGCCTGAACCTTGGTGTGGGTTTCCGCTATGTAAATTCACGTTCGGAACTTAGTCCAAACCATGGTTTTGTCTATTGGTCGGTCGGGATTGCACTATAATACTATATAGTATTGATGTTGAATTAGTTCCCAAAAGAATTCAAGGTGAAATGAACGAAAAATAATAGTTTGTTTTATTCGTATTAAATAAGAAATCAATGAGATAACGTAAATAATATATTATGAAAACAATTAAAAGTCGCATGACGGTTTTTGTGTTGATGCTGATGGCAATAGCTATTGATGCAAGTGCACAAGATGTGGTGTTGAATAAATGTGGCAGGCCAGCAAAACTTGATACTGTGCTTCTGATTCTTGATGTTGACCATGTGTTCTCTATACGCAATAAGGGTATGTCTATGCATGGTTATGATTTCAACTTTGGACTAAAATTTAAGCGCGTAGAGCTGTTTGGCACGTATGAGAGAATGAGTCATCATTTGGGAAAG
>SAMEA104315426__coassemble_168_pt1 | contig 80617 bp, 64 predicted proteins | sample SAMEA104315426__metabat2_low_PE_024 | metagenome-assembled genome bin SAMEA104315426 (sample SAMEA104315426) | gut metagenome | biome: Monkey gut; feature: monkey-associated habitat; material: faeces | place: China | collected 2013 | reverse complement strand
CTTTGTCAAACGTTGGAAAATATCTCTTTCAAACGCTGAAAAGACCTTTTTCAAACGTTGGATATTACTCTTATCAATCATTGAAAAAGACCTTTATCAACCGTTAGACAATACCTTTGCTAAACGTTGGAAAATGTCTTGGGAAATATCGGGCAATATCCCGCACATAGTAGGATTGCGCCTTGCGTAAATTAAAGGTGGAATCTCGCGCGGAGACTCCACCTTTACTGATATCTTACGATGCAGATGCTTATTTGTCTTTCAGTTCCACTACAAAGCGGATGCCATGACGGAACTCGTCGTCGAGACGGAGATGACCGTTGAGTTTATACGCCATCAGACTGCAAGTGGGGAAGGTAAGTCCGTCGTCTTCAGTCAGATCGGCAATCTCGGAGAATGCCTGGAAAAGTGTTTCGCGCTTCTCTTCGGGCAAGGTCATACCCACAGCCGTTACCAAGAAATTGCCGGTATGGGGGTTGCGCTTCTTAAACTCAAGGTTGATGCGCTCCACGCCATCGGCCTTTACCACCTCTTCTACGATATTGAGCAATATGGTGCGCAAAGCGTCCTCGTTAGTAGCGAAAGAGATGGGTTGGGCAGTACAAGTCACTTCGGTAGTGGACTTGACCATAGCCTTTACCTCTTGGGTGACTTTCTCGCAGAACTGTCCCATATTGTGACTGGTGAGTTCGTAGTGTTCCTCGCGAGTCTGCTCAAGCATCATATAGTTTTCTATGTGTGCGATATAGTTTTGCAAAGCCTTGACCTGTCGCTTGGTATCGCCTTGCTCCATGGCATCGAGTGACGGGCGGATTTGTGCGCTGATATTATTGAGGAACTTGTTTTTCTGCTCGTTATTGCTATTTGCCAAATCGAGGCTGGTCTTCAAGCGCTTGATTTCTCTGACGTTTTTGAACATGACAAAGAGGAAGAAGAGAAGGCCGGCAGCCAGTCCTACGCCAATAACTATAAGGATGACGATGAACGCCCATTGCGCAGTAATGGTAGTAGCCTTGGTGCTTATTTCGTCCTGTGCTTCAGCGTATTGTGCTTTGACAGTTTTCAGTTCGTTGACAGCTCTGATGCCTGCAATAGAGTCGGTCCATTCGTCATACATCTTGTTGATGATGCCCACCATCAAGTCGTTATTGTCTTGTTTGGCTTTGGCAATAAGGTCTTTGAAACACTTTTCCTTGCCGTTATCATCCTTGCCTTTTGCATTCATGGCGAAGATCTCCTTATAGCATACAGTAGCCAAAGGTGCGTTGCCAGTGGTACGTGCAAAGGCAGCTTTCTTCATGAGCATGTCTTCAATGACATCTTTTTTCTTGCTGGCACGTGCATAGTTTTCCATCAGCGCCATTTGAGCTTTACGTTCTGCCGTCTTGTTCAGACGGGTGTAGAGGCGGAAACGTTCGTTGCTGACAAGATAATGCAAATCGGGATTGCCGGCTCCAAGCATGGCATCGAGGGCTCTGCAAGTGGCAAAAGCCTCTCGCCAGAGACGGTTTTCTGACTGTCGGACGCTGGTCTGTACACCGTTTTCTACGGTTTGTCGCAGGTTTTGTGCGACCGTTGTGAGTGTGCTGCAAGCAACTAGTAGGGCAAGGATTAACTTTTTCATAATCTGACTGGTGTTTAGGTTATCTTATGCAAAGGTAGTAAATGATATTCAAAAACGAAACACATCTGCTGTTTTTTTCGTCTATTTTTCACCTTTTTTCGTTGTTTTCAATAGTTTCTTTGGATTGAAAGACCATGCTCATTTCCTTTGTGTCATACTTGACAGGGCAACAATGCCCTAAGAGGAAGGCCATAATTCCTTTCCCTATCATCTTACGCACGCGTACATTATTATATAAGTAGGACGATTCGCTGTGGATGACCGACTGTTGAATGGCATTTCTTTCAAACATCAATAAGACCTTTTACCCAATATTGTATAGAAAAAGAGAGTATATGGCTTCGGGATGCGTTCGGGATGCGTTCGGGATGTGTCTTACTCATATTGGTGGTCGATTGGTGGTCGAAAACGCAGCAATTAAGCCATCGACCACCACCATAATGCCATATCTCTCAAAGGATTACATCATAGTGGTGGTCGTGTGGTCGAAATATTTCTGAAAACTAAATTTTCTGTATGTCAGTCGGTACGCTATCCTACCCGCTGGGAATGATGCATCAGTATTCAAACGAACTGCCGCCAAGAAATTCGCGAAGTAGCGATGTGGGCGGTATCTGGTCTTCCTTGATGGTGTGGATGTAGCGCAGAAACTTCATCAATCTATATGCCTCGGCATACTCTTCGCAGTTTTCAGGCACCTGTTCCAACAAGGGCAACGCCTGATTCTTCAGTACTGCCAGTTCGAAAAGCATGGCAGAATTGAACATAGCATCGGCATTTTCCTGATAAGGAAATATCCAGCGGTTCTCACCCCGGCGTACCGAAGGCCAACGACGGATGGTGTCGCATGCCGATACCCCACGGTATTTATAGTCACGAACGATACGGCGCAATAGGCGGTTGTCGGTAGTCGGTATGTAATTGTGCGTGTCGAGCAGGATGGTGGTCAATGCCGAAGCATAGACACGGAATATCTGATCGTTGGGGATAGATGCTGTCAGTTCGGGATTGAGCGCATGGATTCCTTCCAAGACAAGTACCTCGTTGCCCTGAAGTCGTAGGCGACGACCGCTTTTTTCACTTCTGCCCATCTGGAAATTATAGCGTGGCAGTTCCACTTCTTCGCCTCTGAACAGGGCATTCATCTGCTCGTTGAGCAAAGGAATGTTGAGTGCATGCAGATGTTCGTAGTCGTAGTCGCCAGTCTCATCGCGCGGTGTCTGGTCGCGGTTCACGAAGTAATCGTCGAGCGAAATGCCAATGGTATGGATACCGTTGACCGCCAGTTGTACCGAAAGGCGCTTGCAGGTGGTGGTCTTACCGCTCGATGAAGGACCGGCTATGAGCACCATCTTCACATTTTTCCGTTTGGCAATCTCATCGGCTATCTGCGCAATCTTCTTCTCTTGCAGCGCCTCGCTCAGTTGGATGAGTCCGTTCGACTTCCCCTCTTCCACCGCTTTGTTCAGGTCGCCAATGGTACTGATGCCGAGGATGTCCTGCCAATGGTGGTGCTCCATAAAGATGTCGAACATCTTGTCCTGACGCACCAGTTCGCCCAAACGTGACGGATCTTGTGGTGACGGCACGCGCAGAAGGATTCCGCCGAAATACGGTTCGACGCCGAAAAGTGTCAGTTGCTCGGTATTGGTGAGCATCGAGCCATAGTAATAATCCACATAGCCATCTATCTCATAATAGGTGGTATAGAGCGATCCCAACCCTTCAAGGAGCTTCACCTTCGATACGGTTCCCATCTCACGAAACATGCGGATGGCATCTTCGGTTGTTGTTTGATGGCGATGAATGGGGATGGCAGCAGCCACAATCTCCTGCATGCGCTTTCTAATGGCAGCCACATCAGCATCGGTCACCTGATGCCCGATATGCAAATCGCAATGGTAGCCATTGCTCACAGGCACATTGATAACCACATGTCCCGTGCCATAAAGATCGTGGACAGCCTTGCAGAGCACGAAAAACAAACTGCGAGTATATGCTCTTAGCGCAGAAGGATGGCGGAGACTGAGAAACTCCACATCCTTACAATTATACACGCGATAGTGCATTCCCTCTATCTTATTGTTAACTCGTGCACTTATCGGACCGTACTCCATGGTAAGACCCGAAAAAGAAAAAATATCAGAAAGTGTACTTCCGATGCTTACATTTAATATTTTTTTATTATTTTTGCAACGGATTTGAACCATTTGTTCCATAGGCATATTGTTTGCATTAGTCGTGGACAAAGTTAGTGAATATATTTAGAATACAATAAGAATTTAAACTTTTTAAACTTCCAAGTATGTCAATTTGGATTCTTTTCAAGCTTTTGGGATCACTTGCCCTGCTGATGTTCGGTATGAAATCAATGAGTGAGGCTCTCCAAAAAATGGCAGGACCGCAATTGCGACATGTCCTCGGTGCCATGACCACCAATCGTTTTATGGGTATGACCACTGGTATGCTTGTCACGGCAAGTGTACAGTCGAGCACCGCTACAACTGTGATGACCGTTTCGTTTGTAAACGCAGGTCTGCTGACTTTAGCACAGGCTATCTCAGTTATTATGGGTGCTAATATTGGAACAACCCTGACGGCGTGGATTATGTCGGCAGGGTTTTCTTTTAATATCACCGACTTCGTCTATCCGGCTTTCTTTTTCGCCATTATCCTCATCTATTCGAAGAAAAAGCGCTTCATAGGCGACTTCGTGTTTGGTATTGCCTTCATGTTCCTCGGTCTCGGCACACTCCGACAGACCGGTATAGACATGCACCTCGGAGAAAACCAAGCCGTGCTCGACTTCTTCGCATCGTTCGATCCCAACGCTTTCAGCACCACACTCATCTTCCTGCTCCTTGGAGGTGTGCTTACCTTCTGTGTACAGTCGTCGGCTGCTGTCATGGCTATCACCATGATTCTCTGTTCGAGCGGAGTATTGCCCATCTACCAGGGTATCGCACTCGTCATGGGTGAGAACATCGGTACCACAGTCACCTCAAACTTGGCTGCCATGTCTGCCAACACACAGGCGCGGCGTGCAGCACTTGCACACATGTTCTTCAACGTCTTCGGTGTGATATGGATACTCTTCGTATTCCGTCCGTTCGTCGATATGGTCTGCGGACTCGTTGGCTACAATGTGGATATGGACCGCGCCACTACCACAACCAAGGCTTTTCTTGCCAATTCCGCCAAACTCAGTTTTGTGCTGGCTGCCTTCCACACCTGCTTCAATGTTGCCAATACCGCTATACTCATCTGGTTTATCCCACAAATCGAACGCTTCGTATGCTGGGTGATCAAGCCTAAGAAAGTGGATGAAGAGGAGGACTTCCGTCTGCACTTCATTACTGCTGGCTTCATGAAGACTCCGGAGCTCTCGGTATTGGAGGCCCAAAAGGAGATACAGCAGTTTGCCGTCCGCATACAGCGCATGTTCGGTATGGTCAAAGAACTGTTGGTGGAGAAAGACGAGAAGACATTTAATAAGATGTACTCACGTATAGAGAAGTATGAAGGAATATCCGACAACATGGAATTGGAAATTGCACAATACCTCGATGAAGTGTCGGACGCTCATCTCTCTGACGATACCAAAGCTAAAATCCGTGCGATGCTGCGCGAAATATCAGAGATAGAAAGTATCGGCGACGCTTGCTACAACATTGCACGCACCATCTCTCGCAAATATCAGGGCAAGCAAGACCACTTCAATCAAAAGCAGTATGAGCACATTTTCCAAATGATGGAACTCACAGACCAAGCCCTGACGCAGATGAATGCGCTAATGGCTGGCAGAAAAGTATCGTACGATGTCAACCGTTCGTTCAACATCGAGAACGAAATCAATAATTACCGCAATCAGTTGAAATCACAAAACATCAACGACGTGAACAACCATGCATACACCTATGCCGTGGGCACCATCTATATGGATATCATCAACGAATGTGAGAAATTAGGCGACTATGTGGTCAACGTAGTAGAAGCACGCATGGGTACGCGTCAAAAAGATGCATAAAAAATGCAATTTTAACACTGATGTAACATTTATTTGGATTTTTTTAAGTAAATTTGCCTCGGATTTATATAACAAACAACAAGTATGAACAAAAAACTACTTCTTCTGATGGTTATGGTGTTGACTTCAACACTCACCATCATGGCTCAGATCACTACCTCCGCCCTTAGCGGTAAGGTAACGACGCAAGACACGAAGGAGGAGGTGATTGGTGCTACGGTACAGGCCGTACACGTTCCCTCTGGTACTCGTTATGCTACAGTGACCAACATCGACGGACGCTTTACCATCCAAGGTATGCGTACGGGTGGTCCTTACACGGTGACCATCAGTTATGTGGGCTACACAACTCAAGTGGTAAAAGATGTTACCCTGCAGCTTGCTGAAACCTACAACCTCCCTGTTGAACTTTCAGTCAATGCTAACGAATTGACCGAAATCGTGGTTAGTGGTAAGGCTTCTAAGTTCTCTGCCGAGAAGACTGGCGCTTCTACCAACATCAACAACGCGCAGATTGTCAATATGCCAACGGTCAACCGCAGCATCACAGACATCACGCGTCTCTCTCCTTATGGTGGTAGCGGAATGTCGTTTGCTGGTCAGGATGGACGTACAGCTAACTTCACCGTGGATGGTGCCAACTTCAACAACAACTTCGGTTTGAGCGATAAGCTCCCTGGAGGCGGCAATCCTATCTCACTCGATGCTATCGATGAGTTGCAAGTAGTTATTTCTCCCTATGACGTACGTCAGACCAACTTCATCGGTGGTGGTATCAACGCTGTAACCAAGTCGGGTACCAACAAATTCAAGGGTACTGCCTACGTATATCACCGCAACGAAAATATGCGCGGTGACGCTATCGAGCGCGAGGCTATCAGCGGGGCACGCGAGAAAGACCAGAAAACCACTTACGGTTTCACACTCGGTGGTCCTATCATCAAAAACAAGCTCTTCTTCTTCGCCAACGGTGAAATCGTGAAGACTCCTACTATCGCTTCACGCTGGAGAGGTTCGGAGAATGGTATCGCTGATCCTAACAACTACATCTCACGCACCAAGTTGTCTGACCTGAAAACTGTTTCAGAATTCGTAAAACAGAAATACGGTTATAACACCGGTTCATGGACTTCATTCCCTGCAGATGAGGAAAACAAGAAGTTCCTCTTCCGTTTGGACTGGAACATCACAGACCGCCATCACGTAGCATTGCGCTACAACTACACCAAGAACCGTAGCTGGAGCGCTCCTAACGCTTCTTCAATGGACGGTGGTACACGTGCTGTCAATGCTCGTATGTCACAGGCTTCTATGGCTTTCGCAAACAGTATGTATGCGATGGACAACGTCGTAAAGACCTTCTCACTCGATTTGAACAGCCGCTTCACCGACAATATCTCAAACCAGTTGCTGGCTACATACTCGAAACTCGACGACGTGCGCTTCACCAACTCTTCTGTATTCCCACACATCGATATCCTCGATGGCGGTCAGATGAGCGTTGACGGAACTGTTGAAGCTGACGGTACAGACAACTACATGGCTTTGGGTGAAGAGCTTTTCACCTACAACAACGCCGTTCACAACACAGTATGGAACATCAAGGACGACGTTACCTTCTATCTCCGTTCACACAAGATTACTGCCGGACTGAGCTTCGAACACCAGATGGCAGACAACCAGTATATGCGTAATGGTACGGGTTACTACCGCTATAAGAGCATGAGCGACTTCCTCAACGGCGAAGCTCCTGAGATTGTCTGCTTGACCTATGGTTACAACGGTGAGTCAAGCCCTGCTGCACGCGTACAGTTCAACAAGTTTGGCATCTATGCACAGGATGAGTGGAACGTTACTCCAAAACTCAAACTCACATACGGCATCCGCTTCGACAATCTTGCATTCAACGACGATGACTTGATGACCAACCAGAAAATCTACGATTTGGACTACAACGGACGCCACATCGATACAGGTAAATGGCCTGGTTCTACCATAACAATCTCACCACGTGTGGGCTTCACCTACGACGTATTCGGCGACAAGAGTCTGAAGGTACGCGGTGGTACGGGCCTCTTCTCAGGACGTCTGCCTCTCGTATTCTTCACCAATATGCCTACTAACTCAGGTATGGTGCAGTATCAGGCACAGCTCAATGCGAAAACCAAGTTGAATGGTGAACTGATTGATATGGACACATTCAAAGGTGGTCTCGTGGTTAACGAAAAAGGACAGCCTACTATTGATGCGCTACGCAACAAGCTCATCGGCATGGGATTCCCAGAGACTATCACTCCTGAGGAAGGTGCACTGCCCTCTTCTATCTCTGCAGTAGATCCAGACTTCAAGATGCCTCAGGTATGGAAGACCTCATTGGCTGTTGACTATCAGATTCCAGTGTCATTCCCATTCTCTGTAACTGTTGAGGGTATCTTCAACAAGACGCTGAACGCAGCTACGCTGTCTGACTGGAGTGTACGGGATGTACGTGGTTTCACTCGTCTCAATGGCGCTGACAACCGTCCTATCTATCCTACCGGTGCAGGTCGTCTGCCCGATGTGAAGCAGGCTTACGTACTGGAGAACACCAGCCGCGGTTACGGATGGTCTGGTAGCATCACCCTTAATGCTCAGCCTTGGGACTTCATGAGCTTGATGGCTGCCTATACACACACCGTGTCTAAGGAAGTGACTTCACTGCCTGGTTCAAATGCCTCATCAGTACTGAACTACATCTCTACCGTATATGGTCCTAACAATATCAAGCTCCACAACGGTAAAAACGTAACTCCAGACCGCTTCATCGCATCAGCTACAATCCACGATAAGAGCAACAACCACTATAGCTTGATCTATGAAACATGGCGAGGTGGATACAACTACTCTTACATGACTCAGAACGATATGAACGGCGATAGCTACAACTACGATGCCATTTATATCCCAACAGACCAGCAGGTGGCTAACAAGGAGTTCCGCTTTGTATCAGAAGACGACCAGAATCGCTTCATGGATTATGTGCACAACAACAGCTATCTGAAGAACCACCAGGGCGAATATGCCGAGGCATACAGCCTCTACTCACCTTGGGTACACCGCATCGACTTCAGCTACAAGCACGACTTCAAACTTGACATTGCCAAGCACACACACACCCTGCAGGTGAGCTTCGACATGAAGAACGTACTGAACTTCTTTAATTCAAGCTGGGGCGTATCGAAGTACCTCAATCCTGAAATCGGTTCTGAGGCACGCATCCTGAAGTATGAGGGTTACGACGCTGATGGCATTGCCACCTTCTCTACTCCGAAGTCTATCAATGGCAACACCAAGACCTTTGTGCCCAATCATGCCATCGGTCAGTGCTGGTATGCTTCTGTAGGTGTTAAGTACATTTTCTAATCATTTAACAGAACAGATTTATGAAACTGAAATATATTATCGCTCCGCTTCTTGCAGTCCTGACACTGTTCACGGCTTGTAACGAAGACCAGGAGTTGGCATCATTGAACCAAATCAGTGTGTCAAAATCCATGGTTGCCCTGCCACTTACTGGCGGTAGAGACACCGTAGTGATCAAGGGTCAATATATCGACTACACCTTGGTGAACTCAAGCGACGCAGTTGTTAAACTTGGCGATAGCGATTATCCCAGCTGGTTGAACATCAGCGTAGAAAAGGCTAAAGATAAAAAAGGTCAGGAGATTGATGACCAGTATAACATGATCTTCGTAGCCGATGCTACTGAGAAAGTACGCAAACCTGCCTATCTGTTGCTCAATACCCCAAAACAGACTCAGCGCATTATGGTATTGCAGGGTGTTCAAGGCGAACTGCCTCTCTCTACCTGTGCACAGGTTTTGGCTGGTCCTGACGGTGACACTTATAAAGTCAAAGGTACTGTAACTAAGATTACCCAAACCACATATGGTAACTGGTATCTGAACGATGGTACTGGCGAAGTATATATCTATGGTACACTCGATAAGAAGGGTAATACTAAAAACTTTGCAAGTCTCGGTATCGAAGAAGGTGACGAGGTAACTGTACAGGGTCCAAAGACTACTTATGGTTCTACCGTTGAACTCATCGATGTATCGGTTGTAAATATTAAGAAGTCTATCGTTAAGGTTGACTCTGTCATGGTTAACGCTGTAAAAACAGACACTCTGCCTAAGGCTGGTGGCGAAGCAATCGCATATCTGACCAACAAGGGTGAAGGCGTTGACGTGAAGATTCCTGAGGAGGCTGAAAGCTGGCTCTCTATCAAGTCTATCAATACCAAGAACGGAACTTCTACCGTTGTGTTCAAGGCTAATGCCAACAATGGTGGTGACCGTGTAGCAGAAGTAAGCTTCACCAGCGCCAGTGGTTCTAACTCTTCTACTGTAACCAAGCAGATTGTTCAGTTGGGTGCCATCATCGAATGTCCTATCAGCGAGTTCCTTGCTTCTAAGGAAGATGCTACTGTATATCGCCTGACTGGTGTCATCACCAAGGTGGCTAAGGCTGAATATGGTAACATCTATATCAGAGACTACACCGGCGAGGCGTATGTTTATGGCATTGGCAGCAAGGGTGACTTCGAGAAACTCGGTCTGAAGGTTGGCGACATCGTCACCTTGACCGGTACACACTCTTCATTCAACGGCAATCCTCAGGTGAAGGGTGGTAAGTATGAGAAGCACAAAGCTGTAACAAAGATTTCTGCTGCTGATTTCGTAAAACTGAAAGACGACAAGCAGACTTACTACATGCTGACTGGTACAATTACCACTGCAGGCAACGGCAACAAGACCGAACTGAAGACCTATGGTAACTTCGACTTGGTTGATAAAACAGGTGCTGCCTACATCTACGGTGTGCAGACTGGTTGGGAGAATACTCCTGCGAACTCAAGAAAGCACTTCAGCGACCTTGGCAAGAAACTCGGTGACGAAATTACCGTTATCGGTTACAAGACATCGTTCAACAACAAGCCACAAATGGGTGGTGCATTCTATTTCGAACCTAAGAAATAATCAGACTATACAAGTCATACATCAAGGGGAACTCCTATCGGGGTTCCCCTTTTTTATTTATCAGCCAATAGGTTCTTTGATAAAAAAAATCAAGAGATTGATTATAAACATCCTTTGAAAGACAAGCTTAGTAGTCTAACCTCAAATCATTTATAGGTACCTTTTAAAGAATTCAAGCACTCGCTTTTGGGAACGTAAGCCACAACTGTGTGGCATATCCCACAACTCTGTTTCTATTTTATCACCCTCGTCTTGGCTTTCCCAAGTAGTATGCATTATCTGAAATGCTTTTCTTACTCCTGCTATTGGGAAGAGCTTGTCTTGTAAGCCATTGATAAAAAGCATCGGTTTGGGACACGCGATGCTAGCAATATGAGGAAAGTCTAACCAACGTCGTATGCCAGGGAAACAATTGGCAAAACCACCATTCTCTGTTCTGTCGTACTTGAAACTCATTTGTTCGTCTGCTGTCACCATCCAACAAACCGCAGCTCCAACTTTGATACGATCAGACAGAGCAGCAAGCATCCATGCACGATATGCTCCCATTGACCAACCAGTACAACCTATTCTTGTCGAATCGACCTCAGGCATATGAGCAAGATAATCTGTACAGGCAATGTCATCATATGTCATCCAAGCCGATAAATTTACCCCATACATCATCATATTACCTGCTATAACATCATAATGGTCACGTTGTGTACCCTCCTTCTGTCCGCGCTCGCCCCACATTGGTGCATCGGCCGAGAATACAACATAACCATTTTGAGCTAAATAGTCACCAAAAAACTGATGACCATAACCTTTCAACCAATCTTCAGCGTCGCCCATCACAGTAGAATCTTCACACGCCAACGGGCGAATCATCTTCTCTTTTCCTATAAAGAAGTGACCACCATGATCATGAAGAAGATTGACTGCTGGATACGGACCTTTCCCATCAGGAATGAGTACATAAGCAGGAACAGTGTAATAACGTGAAAGACGAATTTGAAGTTTCAAAGCCCTATAACCATCGCGTTGTTCTTCATACTGCACCTCAGTCTCGTATCCTTTTGATGGCGCAGGTGGAGGCATCAACATACATTCGAACACTTTTTTCCGGGCAACCTGTCGCCACTCTTCAAAATTGTGAATATCACTATTACCCCATGCTAAGGGAAAATTTAAATCTGCTATAAGTGAATCTGCATAAATAGGAAGATTGCGCTCGAATTCATACACTTCACGTTTCTGAGCAGTACTGGTGCTACATAACAATAACAACAATAATAATACTGGGAATGATTTGGAGGACATCATATTATTTGCTTCATTAAATAACCTCTAACATTCATCGTAAGTTAATCTGTTTGTAGATTTCAACTCATGAAGTTAACGTAGGAAACAACCATATTGGTTAACTAGACGTTTTTTCCCTTTGGCAACTACATAACCAATAGTATTAGCCATACTGAATATCTGAGTAGGATTCCATTGGTCATCACCAGCCATCACTGTCTCTACAGTATATACCGATGCCTCTTCTGCTGTCAACACATTTTTAGCAGTACACCATATCGTATCACCTTTTTCGTCAAGTTTATAATAACGATTTATACGACGAGAGAGATCCATTGGCTTTCCGTCAGCATCCAAAGTATTATATTCCGCAAACACAGAAGGAAGCCCTGCCATGGTAGGATACCAACCCTCGGCTGGAAGGGTGATTTCTGAACGGGTATTAAGGAATACTGTCTGTGGCTGGTGATGCCACGGACGGCCAAGCCAAATAGATGTTTCTTTCGGATTACCATCAGCAGTCAGAATACAGTTGTTAAACACATACCCCCAACGGGTTTCCGGTCGATGCTTAGGAGCTACTATCCAACCACCAGACTTGCAATTGATTTTAAGAGTACAGCATTCGAACCATGCATTGCCATTCCCATAAATAAAATCGACAGCACCAAGAATCAAGCTATTGACAACATAGTTTCTACCATTATCTGCTTCTGACGTTCGAAAAGTATCTTGATAACTCAAAATCGCACAATGATCAATGGCAATACGATCACCTTTGGCATAAAGTGCAAGAGCTTGAGGACCATCGTTGGCCCTTACACCATATGAATTTACAAAACTGATTCCTTGAAACGTAATGTCATTTGCATGAACAACAACCGTTGCACCTTGATCTACAGGTATTGCATCAGGACCACCACTCTTTTTGTCATCCGTGATAAACACGCAATCACTACCTTCACCAATAATACTTATACGACTTTTGTTGAGAGGAATTAACACATGTTCTTTGTATGTTCCCGCCTTAATATAAATAAGGTATTGATTAATGTTATTTGCTGGTACAGCATCAATGGCAGCCTGTACAGAAGAATAATCCCCACTACCGTCTGTTGCCACTACAGCATTATAGATTTTTTTGTTTGCTTGCACTATTTGTGCCAAGCATAAGAACAAAATTATAAATAGATCTTTTGTCTTCATCTTAAATTGATTTAGTAAGGGGGAGTACAATATGCACTCCCCTTACGCTAAATAAAATTAATTTTAACTGAACCTATTACATCTCTGTATATTTATTGATAACCATCATTCTGAAGAAATTCATTCTTATTGGTCAATGCATCAATTTCTGATTGTGGAATTGGACGAATCTGATGATATGACTGAATAACATCTGCTACATCTGGATTCATTTTCTTAATGCGTTCAACAAACTTACCTGTTCGTTTCAAATCAAAGAAACGCTGTTGTTCGCTAGAAAGTTCTCGACCACGCTCGTCAAGTATAAAGTCTATATCAAGATCTGCCTCTGTGATACGCATCTCCTCTTCATGGCCTGGAATGGCTCTCTTCTCTCGTAACACATTCATCAGGCGAACAGCTTCTGTCTTATTGCCAAGTTTCATTTCTGCTTCAGAAGCAATCAAATACATTTCTGCCAGACGCAGTACAAACCAATCGCGACGACTGAAGTATTCCCAACCTGTTGGATTTGTATTGTCATGAAACTTATAAACACTGATAAAATAATCGCGAGTTCCAATACTCTTATGTGTAACAGGATCAAAAACATCATTTGCATCATAAATCTTATAATGATGTTGAGCTCGTTCTTCATCGTTATAAACATACTTAGAAACAACAAAAGCAGTATCACCAATCTGCAAAGGACCACTAGCTCCATAGGTGGCACCATAATTTGCGTCGTAATTAGAATTCGTACTATTGACAAGCCATACTCCTTTAAAAGTTGCATCATAACGTTGGTCTATTTTCTCGTTGAAAGTATGCAGATAAGCAAGTGTCGGCATACTCTGCACCCAAGGTGCATGTGTTTCAGGAGTCACCCATACACCACAACCGCTAACCATCCAATAGGACATACAAGAGAAAATAGGTGATTGATTTCCATAGCGATTACCTAATGTCGGGGATGATTCTGAATACTGAGAAAAGGCAGGAAAAAGCGTCTGGTCATCAGCACTACCTGTATAATTTATCCACCAAATACATTCTTTGTTGTCTTGTCCTGCCTCATTTGCCATATCAAAAGTCTCAGCAAAAGTATCATAGAAACTGTAAGCACCAGAGTTGATAAGTTCCTTTGAAAGATCAGCAGCAGTTTGCCAATCTTCACGATAAAGAGCAAAACGAGCCTTTAATGCCTTAACAGCATTCAGTGTGACACGACCATTTTCTTTTGCCTGTGTATTACTCAGGAGTGAAGCAGCTTCGTCAAGGTCTGCAAAGATTTGCTTATAGATTTCAGCCTGTGGCGTGCGGACTGCGGTCGTATGCGGTGCTTCTATCTCTTTGGTATAAAGAATTGCATCACCCCATATTTCCGTAATTAAATGCAGATAAAGAGCACGAAGAAAATGTACTTCACCAAGACGATGGTTTTTAATTGATTCATCCAATCCAGCAGCATCGGCCCGACCGATAGCCGCATTACAGCAATTCAAACCACTATATAAAATATTCCACATATAGCGGAAAGGTTTGTAAGTAGGATTCAAGTCTATACCATAATAAGCCAAAGCAGGCACATTACCAGAACTGCTTCCTGCTCCAGTAAAGCAGTCTGTGCCCATCTCTGTCAATGAGTATCCATCAGTATTTCCCATGAATGCCTTAGTATATGCATAACAAGCATTTACCAAATTATTATATCCTTCTGGGGTACTGTAAAGCACATCAGGTGTCACGGCATTACGATTGGTTTCTTCCAAGAAATCAGAGCAAGAATTCAGGCCGAAAGTAATAGCCACACAGAATGTAATTACATATTTCTTCATAATAATTGTTTCCTTTCTTTAATTTAAAATGATACATTTACACCAAACACGATCTCTTTAGTGATAGGATAATAGATGGACCCATTGCTCTCTGGATCATAGTCCTTAACACTTGTAAAGGTAAAGAAGTTCTTCATAGTTCCATAGACACGAAGGCGGCTTAAACCAATTTTTGCAATCCATTTGAGTGGTACATTATAAGCTAACGTAACATCTTTAATCTTCACAAAATCACCTTTTTCATAACCCAATGTGCTGAAATATAGCATATTCTGATCACGATTAAAATTTGGTCGCGGCATATCATTTGTGGGATTTTCTGGAGTCCAATAATCATAAACGGCTTGGTTTTGCCAACCACTGGGTAAGAAACCCAACTTATTGTTGTTGCGAATCATATGTCCAAATCTACCATAAAGGAATACATCAAGCTCCCATTGCTTGTACTGCAACTTATTATTGATACCAAGCGTTAGCTTAGGAGTTTGCTGCCCAAGAATAACGCGATCATCTTTTGGCGTGATTTCTCCATCATCATCTTGGTCTTTTACCTTGATATCACCGGGTTGTTGTCCGTATTTCTCTGCCTCTGCAGCTTCACTGGTTTGCCAAATGCCCACTTTTTCATAGTCATAAAAGACTTTAGTTGGCTTACCAATAAACCAGCCATTAGCCTCATCGTCTTGATTAGAATTGATGCTTACTATTTTTTCCTTGTTATGACCAATAGTCAAGTCTGCATTCCATTTAAAATCAGACTCATCAAAAATCACACCACTAACAGTCATATCAATACCATGAGTTTCTGTTTTTCCCACATTGCCTATAACTTCTGTAAATCCAGTATGGCCTGGAATAATCATAGGAAGAAGCAAATCACTCGTCCATGTCTTATATATATCAATAGTAGTGTACAAGCGATTATTGAACATACCATAATCAATACCAAAGTTAAGAACCTTTGTTTTCTCCCATTTCAAATCTTTATTAGCCAAATTATATGGACGAAAGCCATAAGCAGGAACACCATTGAAATCATAATAGGAACCACTCAAGCTACCAGTAGTCTGATAGGCACCCACGGCACTGTTACCCGAAAGACCATATGACAAACGAAGCTTAATATCACTAACAACATCCACATCCTTCAAGAAAGACTCTTCTTTCAAACGCCATGCAGCAGCTACCGACGGGAAGTATCCCCATTTATTTCCTTCCGCCAATACAGAACTACCATCAGCTCGCATAGTCAGTGTCAACATATATTTATCCATCAGCTTATAATAGATACGACCAAAGAAGGAAAGCATCGATGACTCCGTCAACGAACTACCAATATTCCTATCAGCCTCCGCACTAGTAAGATTGTGATATTGTACTGCATCAAAAGCAAATCCTTTACCGTTTGCAGTAAGACTTTCATAATGACTCTTCGACATTGAATGTCCTGCCATAGCTGTCAAATGATGCATTCCAAAGTCATTGCTATAAGTTAAGATATTCTCCCAAGTATAGCCATTGTTATGAGTTTCTGTCTTTGAGGCATATGCTCGACCACCGTTACTTTGAGAATAAGAGGAGTTGACGCCTTGGAACAAACCAGTTGTAGTTGACTGTAAATCAACACCAAGATTTGTCCGATAATTCAACCCCTTCACAATATTCCAAGAAAGATATCCTGTTCCAAAGAAACGATAAGCCTTCGTCTCGTTCAAATAATTCTTTTTATCTTGATCTACAAGTAAGTTGACAGAAGTAGAGCTACTACCATAAAGTGGTAGACGATTAATACTTCCGTCATCATTATACGGCTTTGCTAAAGGAGAATAAGTGCGCGCATAATGGTAAGCTCCGCTGGGTGATGAATTCTGATCTCGATAGTTGATGTGCATTGATGCACCGACCTCGAATCCCTTTCCCATCTTATGAGTCACATTCAGACGTCCACCATATCGATCCATCAGATCACCCCGAAGCAGTCCTTTCTCATTTTGATAATCAAGCGAAAAACTTGCCTGAGTTTTTTCTGTACCGCCGCTTATGCTTGCTTGATAATTTTGTGTAAAACCATTCTGCATCACAAGATCAAGCCAGTCAATACTTACACCAGAATTAAGTAATGCCAATTCTTCCGAACTAAGGAAAGCCGAATCATCAGTATAGTTGTTGACTGCACGTAGAGCTTCACGACGAAACTCAACATTCTGCTGAGCATTCATAATATCAGGCATACGTGTTTTCATTACAGGACCAGCATAGGCATTGAATTCCACTTTTGTTTTTCCTTCTTTACCTTTCTTGGTTGTAATAATAATAACACCATTTGCACCACGGCTTCCATATATAGCAGTAGTTGATGCGTCTTTCAACACCTCTATTGATTCTATATCATTGGGATTGATGGTTATGTCAGAACCATAAGTAATACCATCAACAAGAATCAACGGAGCATTAGAAGCCGTTAATGAACGATTGCCACGCACATTGAAATTAAAACCTGAGCCGACTGCACCACTAGAAGGTGTCATGTCCAAACCTGCAATTTTACCTTGCAAACTCTCCAATACGTTCGTTGTTGGGACTGCGGTAATGTCTTTTGTCTTCAACTGTGAAATTGATCCAGAAAGGTCACGTTTCTTCATTACTCCATAACCAACAACCACCACTTCGTCAAGTGATTCATAGCTCGACTGCATCACAACATTGAAAAAAGTCTTATTTCCAACCTTCATTTCCTGCGTATCATAACCCACATAGGAAAATTTAAGAATTGAAGATGATTCCACATTACTTAATGTAAAATTACCATCTACATCTGTCACAGTGCCATTGTTCCCACCTGCAAAGATGCTTACTCCAATCAGTGGTTCTCCATTGACATCTTTCACATTTCCAGTAATCGCCTTTTGGGCGAAACTCATCAACCATAACATTGATAATGCAATGGTGATAAACTGTCTTTTTGTTTTCTGTTTCATTGCCAGTTTTATTTATAGTTATTTAGTTTGTTTTGTAAAACTGACAGCAAAGATAGAACCAAAAAGATTATACGAAGGAGACTATTTTCCTTTTAAGGTGTTATTTTGCGTCAAACAATAAATTTGGCGCAAAATTCCACCTTAAGTGGCAGAATTTTCTGCCTTATACTCTGTTGGCGTCATCCCCACTCCTGCTTTAAAGCATTTTCCAAAATATTTTGGATCAGAGAAACCGCATTTATAAGCAACGTCATTAACAGTTCCTCCTTCCTTTAACAACTGACAAGCTTTGCGAATACGTGCCTCACGAATAAAATCAAGCGGCGTAACACCCAAAATAGATTTCATCTTACGGTTCAATCCTGAACGACTTGTTGCTGTAGCTTCTGCCATATCGCCAATACTTATATTAGAATTTCCGATTTGCTCTTCTATAAATTTCATCACACGTTTCATAAAGAGTTCATCTTCTGGCTTTATCTTTGACTCAATAGATTGATGCGACGGAGAATTCAACATGATACGATCATGATCTGTATTCAAAAGAGCAAGATATGCCTCATGAAGTTCTTTTTGACGACGTTTTAAACTAAAAATATAACGTCGCGTCTTTAATATACCTCCTACTATCAAGACAAACAGAATAAGATAAAGTATCTTAGCCCACCGAGTCTCCCAAAAAGTTGGCTTTACTATCAATGTCAGTGTCCGAGTATTGTCAACCCACACACCATCGCCATTCGTTGAGCGAATCTGCAAAAGGTAAACACCAGGATCCAAATCCAATAATGTAATAGAATGATTTTTTCCTATTGAATTCCATGGCATATTATCACCCCCTAAACGAAAAGCATAATCAATATTGCCATCTGCAGTATAGTCCAATGCTGCAAATTGCAGAAAAATATTACGTTGCTTGGGTAAAAAGATTAGAGTATCCTTCATATTAACTGTCAAATCCAATGGTCCGTTATTTACAGAAAGCCCCGTTAATGCTATAGGGGGGACATAACTGCTTTTTATCAGGTTCATTTTCTTGATGGTAAATGCGCCATTCTGCAATCCAAACAAATATCTTCCATCTGGCAGTTTGAGGGGGGTCGCGTCTGAGAAACGTAATCGTTCTTTCCAAAGATAAGCCTCACAATTATGATTAGCTTGTTTATCCGGATCCAACAATATAAGTTGGTTGTTGCTGACAACCAATAACTTTTTACCAAATGGAATCGCAGAAAGAGCAACATCGGATGGCAGGCCCGAAGAACGATTAAAATGTTTGAACTCTAAATGGTCTGCCATCAAATTTTTGGAAAGGATTTGATTAACTCCACCGCTCTCTGTACATACAAATATCCGATGCTTTGCATCTTCTGTTACATACATCGTGGCATTATTGTTTAAACTATTACTACGTTTCGCATCTTTAACATGCCCTTTAAATCTTATTTTTGATACATTGCCCTGTAAAATGTCAGCAACCAGAAGACCAGAAGTTGTGGCAGCTAATAGTTTTTGATCTTTTGTTATATAAATATGTCTAACACGTAAAAAAGAATCTTTTGGACACACAAGACCATTTAATTGATGCCAGAATACCAATTGTTTTTCATGAGGAAATGGTAGACAATTGATCCCCTTATCAAATGTTGCTATCCATAAGCGACCTTTTCCATCTTCTTTTATATCAAAGATGTTATTGTTGCTAAGAGAGTTCTTATCTTGATCATCGTGTTGAAAATGTTCTACAGAAAAAAATCTGTCAGATATTTCTTTTAAACGGAAAAGACCATCAGGTTTACTTCCAAACCAAAAAAATCCTTTTGTATCTTGTATTATAGAATATATAGGTGAGCCAAAAGATGTATAGTTTTGGTAAAGATGTCCATCACGCCCTAAATACCCCAGCAGATGATTATCTTTATCATAAAGACGCACTGTCGCGTCTTCCTTGGTCGTTAACCAATAACGTTGCTTCGCGTCTAACATGGCACAACGCATTAAAGATGGTTTTTCTTGAGAAAACATCTGATATGGCCTTTGATAAAAACTCAATCGATAAGCACCATAACGGCTTCTCAACCACACATTACCATTTTTATCTATAGTAGAAAAATAAACGTCAGACATTTGGTCTCCTGACGAAAAATAAGTTACCTGCTTTCCTTTTGCTGAATCCCAAAAACTCAAAGAACCATCATTTTTAATAATCCAATTTGTACCAAAATGATCACGATAATGCATATCTGCCAACGGCAAACCTGTTTTTTTGTTTCCAAACCTTGACGACATCATCTGTTGATATTTATGTTCCTTGACCGTTGGGATACTCACAAATTTACAAGTGCTTACATTAAAAAGAAAGCATCGTCCCTCAACAAGACACAACAAATTGCCATCATCCATAAGCATCATATCTTGGATACGATCCGATGCCATATCCAAACCATCTCCTGCATGTGATTTAAAACTTTCGAATGTATAACCGTCATATCTGTCCAATCCATTCCATGTCGCAAACCATATTATTCCCTGCTTGTCTTGCACTATCTGCGTAACATACCATTGTGCCATTCCACTAAATTCATCATAATGAGTCACTGTACACTGAGACTGTCCATGTATCGGTAATACCCAAGATAAAAAAAACAGTAAACTTAATACTTTCATATTTTTATAGTTCACAATTATACTTATATTGCCTGAGGTTTTTCATGTGCGAAGTTAAATAATATCACGGAAATAACCAAATTGCGAACCGATTATTTTGCACTTTCACCATTATTCGCTAACTTTGCACAAAAAGCAAAAGCTATAAGGCCATGGCAAAGAATCAGAACTGGAAAGACGACTGCTGGGTGTTGCTCATACAACTATACCAAAAGAAGCCGGCAGGGCTCAAACCCCTGTACTGCAAGGCTATGGTGGATCTCAGCCTCGAACTGCACGTTCCGCCACAAACACTCCATCAGAAGATGAAGCAACTGGAAAGCCTTGACACGCCCCGTATCCAACAACTATGGCAACACTATGCCAACAACCCACAACGTCTGAACCGAGCAGTAAAGTTGCTGAGACGAATGGCAGGATTCGGCAATAGTGGCGAATTCTACGAAGGGGTGGAACTGCAAGAGTCGTTTGAACACGATTTCAGACCTATTGAAGGTGATAGTCAACTGATGCCTGCCACACTCATCATCATTCTCGACCTGTATTTCAGACTGACACCCATCACCATGGTTCCAGAAACTCCAGAAATACAAGACCTGGCCCGACTAATGCACATGTCTGCAGCAAAGATTGCTGACATCATGGAAGTATATCAACACTGCGACCCCTATCTCAATAGAAATGAGATGCTCTTTAGTCCCATCTTCCCTGCTTGTCAGGATATATGGCAGAGATACGGCAATAGCGATACCGAACAACTGGCTACGCTGGCCGAACAACTCAAGGCGTATTACCGATGAAACAAGAACAGACACAAGAACAACAACTGTCACAATCGCTCCGGCAAACCCAGAGCATCACACAGCAACAGTTGCTCCAAGCGCAACTCACAGAGATGCCTATGGCGCAACTCATGGAACGCATACGCACTGAAATGGACGATAATCCTGCGCTGGAATCATCGGGCACCGATGAAGAGAACGATTGGCACGACAATGAACCATCAGACACCGATACTGATACCAACGAAGACTACGAACAACGCAACGAACGCGAAGAGCGGAACGATGCGCTCGATGCCGCTTTAGAACGCATTGGACGCGATGATGAAGACCTTCCCGTATATCACAGCGGACCATCTTATGACGAGGAACGCGAAGAGATGGTCTATGGCGAAACACTCTCTTTCTATGATCAGCTCAAGGAACAAGTGGGGCTCTTGCCACTTGATGAGCGCCAACGATATATCATGGAATACATCATTGGCTCACTCGACGAAGACGGACTACTGAGAAAAACGCTCGATAGCATAGCCGACGAACTGGCTATCTACCACAACATTGATACCAATGAACACGAATTGCAAAAGCTCTTGGAGATGCTCCAAGACTTTGACCCCGCTGGTATTGGTGCACGCTCATTGCAAGAATGTCTGCTCTTACAAATCAAAAGACGTGAACCATCACGGCTGACCATGCTAATGGAACAAGTGGTCACCAACCACTTCGAAGATTTTACCAAGAAGCACTGGCAACAAATCAGACAAAGCTTGCAATTGACAGAGATGCAAGTCGATACACTCATGGCAGAGATGCGCAAACTCAACCCCAAACCTGGTGCATCAATGGGCGAAGCCGTAGGGCGTTCACTCCAACAAATCACACCCGATTTCATCATCGATACACAGGACGACGGTACCGTGACCTTCCAACTCAATACTGGAGAATTGCCCGAGCTGCATGTATCACCATCGTTTTCCGAAACACTCAGTCAATATCAGACCAACAAAGAAAATATGAGCCGCCAAATGAAGGAAGCGTTGCTCTATACTAAAAAGAAAGTGGATGCCGCTCATAGTTTCATAGAAGCTATCAAGAGCAGACGCCGCACACTCACCATGACTATGAATGCCATTATACAATGGCAGCATCGCTATTTCGAAGAAGGCGACGAGGCACTGCTACGACCTATGATTCTCAAGGATATTGCGGAAAAGACAGGTCTCAACCTCACCACCATCTCCAGAGCCTGCAACGGTAAATATGCACAAACACGATGGGGCACTTTCCCCCTTCGCCACTTCTTCACCGAAAGCTATACCACTGCTGAAGGTGACCAACTCTCCACTCGGCAACTTAAGATGATTCTGCACGACCTCATAAACAGCGAGGATAAACAGCAACCACTGAGCGATGATGCACTCTGCAAACTGCTCGCAAAGAAGGGCTACCCCATAGCACGACGTACCGTGGCAAAATACCGCGAACAACTTGGACTGCCTATAGCACGACTGAGAAAGGAGGAGAAAAAATGAAAAACGAAAAGCGCCTCATCCTCGCTGCACGTGCGGTAAGCCTATTCTTCACACCATTCTATTTGCCCATCGTAGGCATGCTTGTACTTTTCACCTTCAGTTTCATGAGCATCTTCCCTACTGCCTACAAATTGCAGGTACTGGCAATGGTCTATTTCTTCACGATTCTGATGCCAACCATATCCATTCGACTCTACCGCAAATACCAAGGATGGACACTCATCGAACTAGGCCAACGTGAACGGCGCATGGTGCCCTATGCTCTATCGATAGCCAGCTATTTCGCTTGTTACTATCTCTTCCTTCGGCTTCACATGCCACATTTCATCGGTTCCATCCTTTTGGCAGCACTCTGCGTACAGATGATATGTGCGCTTATCAATGTAGTATGGAAGATATCTACCCACTCGGCAGCAATCGGAGCCGTAGGCGGTGCACTATTTGCCTTTGCCGAATATCTGGCATTCAATCCCATATGGTGGCTCTGCCTGGTATTCCTTGTCGGAGGAATCGTGGGCACCTGTCGCATGATATTACGACAGCACTCTCTCGGACAGATAGTAGGAGGATTCTGGATTGGCTTCTTCGTAGCAGCCATCATCATTCTCTTCATCTGACGAATCACAATAGATTATAACATACAGACAACAACATCGTTTAACAACAACAAGACATACAATACGATTATGAAACCAATTGTCAGCATCATCATGGGCAGCACAAGCGATTTGCCCGTTATGGAAAAAGCATGTAAACTACTTGACGAGATGCAAATTCCCTTTGAGGTCAATGCGCTGTCTGCACACCGTACCCCTGACGCAGTAGAGGCATTTGCTGCAGGGGCTAAGGAGCGCGGTCTGAAAGTGATTATCGCGGCTGCCGGAATGGCGGCTGCACTACCGGGCGTCATCGCAGCATCAACCACTCTCCCCGTTATCGGAGTGCCCATCAAAGGCATGCTCGACGGACTCGACGCCATGCTCTCCATCATACAGATGCCCCCAGGAATCCCTGTAGCAACAGTAGGTGTCAATGGCGCACAGAACGCAGCTATCCTGGCTGTGGAAATGCTTGCACTCTCCGATGAAGCCATTGCCAAGCGCTTGGCAGACTATAAGGCTGGACTGAAAGCCAAGATAGAGAAAGCCAACCGCGATTTGGCCGAAGTGAAATACGAATACAAAACCAACTGAAGCACTGCTTCAACAATCCATAAGAAGATGAGTTACAAACGAAGAGTATCATCCATTGCCCACGTAGGACAGCTCGGCATCGGAGGCGATAACCCTATCCGCATCCAGTCGATGGCCACCAAAGACACCAACGATACCGAAGGTTGCGTGGCACAAGCCAAACGCATCATCGATGCAGGAGGTGAGTTGGTGCGCTTCACTACACAGGGAACACGTGAAGCTGAGAATATGAAAAACATATCTCAACGGCTGAAAGCCGATGGCTATACAGCTCCATTGGTAGCTGATGTACATTTCACAGCCCGTGTAGCCGATGTGGCAGCATGCTACTGCGAGAAAGTTCGCATCAATCCCGGCAACTATGTTGACCCTGGCAGAGTCTTCAAACATCTCGAATATACCGATGCAGAATATGCCGATGAACTAAAAAAAATAGAAGCCAAGTTAGTGCCATTCCTCAATATCTGTAAAGAGCACCAAACTGCCGTACGCATAGGAGTAAACCATGGTTCGCTCAGCGATCGCATCATGTCGCGCTATGGCGACACTCCCGCAGGTATCGTAGAAAGTTGCATGGAGTTTCTGCGCATCTGCAAACGTGAGAACTTCAACGATGTGATCATATCCATCAAAGCCAGCAATACTGTGGTCATGGTTACTACGGTACGCCTCTTGGTGGAAACCATGGACCATGAAGACATGCACTATCCACTGCATCTCGGTGTTACCGAAGCTGGAGAAGGCGAAGACGGACGCATCAAGAGTGCCGTAGGTATTGGTGCCTTGCTGACAGAGGGCATTGGCGACACCATCCGTGTATCACTCAGCGAAGAACCAGAATGTGAAATTCCTGTAGCACGCCAACTTGTAGATAACATCGAAACATGTGCTATTCTGCGTGAGAAAGCCGAGGCTTCCATCGCCGATGATACCATTACCATCACCTTGGATGATGAAGATTGGCAGACCATGCAACTCAAAGTCGCCATGGCAACAGGAGCCTTACTCATCGACCGCAAAGCTCATCAACTTGTCATCAACAATCCCCACTTCTCTGCAGAACGTCTCGTAGGTCTGGCAGATGCTATTCTGCAGGCTGCACGCATTAAGTTTACCAAGACAGAATACATCTCCTGTCCAGGTTGCGGACGCACACTCTACAATCTACAAGACACCATTGCCCGCATAAAGGCTGCCACCAGTCATCTGGTAGGACTAAAGATTGGCATCATGGGATGTATCGTCAACGGTCCTGGCGAAATGGCAGATGCCGATTATGGCTATGTGGGTGCAGGACGTGGAAAAATCTCACTCTACCGACAAAAAGAGTGTGTGGCAAAGAATATCCCTGAGGCTGAAGCCGTAGAACGCCTATTACAACTGATTGACGACGATCGAAAAAAACAATAATATCAGTTATTCGCATGGTGTGGCAACATCTGTCAGATGACTTGCACACCACTTCTATACAAATTGACAAAGCCCTGCTTCCAGATATAGAAAGCAGGGCTTTGTCAGATACATGTGTCATCTCACTAAAAGAAATGAATGTATCCTGGTGTCTTGTTCTTTAGAGAATGTCAGAATCCCAGTAACTGCCCGATGGTTTTGTCACTAATGAGAATTCTTACTTCAATCTTTTGATGTTCTTGTAACTGCATGCTATCCACATATGTTTTGTTTAGCTTTATCAATGCCTCAAAATAATTCTTGTCATCAATGTGGATGAGTTGTTTTCGGTGACTTGTGATTGGCATGTGTATAAATTTATCACTACCTTCGAATACGAAGGGCATGTGAATCATATTTGAAACTAATATTGTTCAGGCTGATACCTAACGATTCGTTGCAAAAAGATGTCTTGTATTCATGTCCTTCATTTTCGTTAGTGGCGTGATGTATCTCATTGATACGTTCAAGACTAATCCTAACATCCTGCAGAGAATATAAGAACTGCATCAACTGCTCAACGGGTGAATTTAGCTGTCCTATTATATATTGTACGGCAAGCATCATTCCCAATGTCATGACACTCCATAACGTTGTATGTTGCACATTGTAGAAACATAAGATAAAGATAAGACTTTGCCATAATAGTGAGAAATCATGGCTATGCAAGCAGCTCCGCACTGCATGCTGTCATACTGTTCTATATGTTTCATCTTATATTTCATCGCTATTTATTCTGTTCTGTTTATAACTTCTTCATTACCTCGGTTGCTATTTGAGCGTATACGTTTGTTGAATATCGTGTATGAAACTCTGAAGCGTATGCCTCTGTTGTCATTTTTGCCAAAGGTGCCATACTCTACGTTGAAATAGTTTGAAGTGATATTGTTGAAATGTGCGCGGTTGAGTATATCGGTCACCTCAAGTGTCATAGAGAGTTTTCCCTTTGCCAGACTCGCCGTTGCACCAGCATTCCATTGTTGAACACTGCGCTGGATAGTGGTAATGTATTGTCTATGCCCCTGATGAGAGAATGTGGAATAGATGCTAAGATACTTTAGTGGACGGTAGGTCAGGTTTGCATTGATATCGAATGCCGGACTACTGCGTTTTACGTCCTCATCCATTATTCTCACTGTAGCATCTGGCAGCGAAAGTGTACAGTTGACATAGAAATCCATTTTTTTTATCAATGTAAGATTATAGCCCAGAGAGAAACTCAATTCTTGAAATTTGGGAAGATTGACGGTGAGTTGTTTCACCACTGGGGTGTTTCTATCGACTGCCATTTCCACATCATCCATCACATTACGCTCATACTGATAGTTCACTTCGAAATCAATAGACTTATAGCTTCCCCCCAATCGCACACTGTGAGTGAAGGATGTTTTCAGACCGGGATTACCTGCACTATAAGCGTAAGGATCCTGATATGTTATGCCTGAATTGATTTGTGAGAAACTTGGCTGACGACGCCAATTGGTATATCTGGCATAAAGGTCAAAGCCTTTGTCGTTGGAATAAGAAAGACGCATCCATGGCATGAATTTTGAATAATGCAGGCTGGCATCAGTGATACCCGACAGTTTGCGACTAATATATTCGTATCGAAATCCAGCACTGGCAGAAAAGGAACCGAATCTACGCAGAAGTCCCATATAGGTCTGCAGGGTGTGTTCTATCACGTGCAGGTAAGTAGAGTTGGGAATCTCGTAGTTGGTGCCACCGATGGAAGTTGTGTTGGTTTGGGAGTTGACATAATAATATCTTTCTCCTGCCGTGAGTGAGATGTCCAGAGGTAGTTTTCCTGTATATTCTATATTTGAGGTCAATATATGATAGTTTCTCGATGCATTCGAGGCTATGCTGTTATTGTTGCTACCATCTTGCTCACGCGAGTTGAGTTCGTTGGAAGAATGGCGGTAGGCATAGTCCTGCACAAACTTTATACGGTTTTTTCCATGTTGGTAATTATAATACAAAGTCAAGCTCTGAAGGTTCGTACGCTTTTGATTGCTCTCTTCAAAGAGCATAGAGTTCTTTTCTTCGTGCCAATTGATTACGTTGTGTCCTGTTTCTGTGGTATGTGTGGGTTCAAAGATGGTGTGATAATATATCCCCAGACGATGATACTTGTCGAATGTATATTCACCGCTCCAGTTAAGCACATGGGCATTTGTTGTGTATTCGCTCTGCCGGGGCTGTTCCAAAGTGAATACCAACGGGAAGTCTGACGAAGGAGTTATGTTTCTGAAATAAGTCTCATCCGTGCGGAATGCAGCATGTCGGAAGGAGTAGGAAAGCGACGTGGTGAATTTAGAGAATTGTCCGCTCATGGTCAGTCCAGGATTTTCTTGTATGTGATGGCGTAGGCCGAATGAGTTGTAAACCTGAAGATAAAGCATATCATTCAGTGATTTTTTCGTCTCAATATACACCACAGCCTTATACGCACTCGAAAATTTCATGTCGGGATTCCTGTCTATTCTCACTTCCCTGACTTGTGAAGATTGCAAAACATCGAGTTCGCTGAGGTTTTTAATTTCACGTCCGTCTACCACAAATGCCGGCGTTCCGCTTCCTCTCACCTCTATTTCTTCGTTTACACTTACCACACCTGGCAGATTGCACAACATCTCTTTCACACTTCCAATCTCGGCGTAAGGGCCATTGGCAATCTGTATCTTTGTCTCCGCACCTTTTGTTTTTATAAACCTTCTGTTTGCCAGAACTTCAACTTCTTTCAAACTGCGATGCATGACGCTGTCTGTCTGCCCATATATGGTAAGGGCGTTAAAGATTACAAGAAGGATTGATATGTATCTCATTTTGACTTAATTTTAGAATAATAATATGGTAAAAGGTAACAAGGAGCAATACTAAGCAGTGCAAGTAATGCAAATTGGAAAATTTTCTTCATGTCAATTGTTTTTAAGATGATTTTTGGATGATTTCCGAGTGCAAAGTTAAATGCTTTTTTCCATCGTTCCAAGAAATCAATATCTATTTCATCACGTTTTCCAACTTGCATAACAAGCTGTTATGCAGTCTATTACACGCACCAGCCTATTTTCTTATATCTATTTCTTCAGCTAATTACACTAAAAATTGAGAATAAATTCACGTAAAGAGACCTTTTCTTCTTTCTCTAGTCTCACTTTTGATTTGTATACAAACAGTTTTTGACATATGGACTTATCGCTTATTCCATATATCTGAGCCATGGCTTTGGAAGGCAGATTTAGGCGAATGAGCATCATAAATTTCATATCATCATCTGTTAATTCGGGAAAATTCTCCTTAAGTCTGAATACAAAATTTTCTTCTGTATTATCGATGAATATTCTTATCTCTTCCCATTCCTCGTCAGTCAGACAAACTGATTTATCCCTATTTCCCTTTAGTTCTTCGATTTTTTTTGATATCTTGATTTTGGAAAGAATATATTTGCGCATCGTTGCAAGTTGAATCTCCCTATGTCTCATTTTTTGTTCATGTATTTGCTTGTCCAATTCTCTCGCAGCTTCAGCTTTATGGATTTCCAACAGCAGTTCTTTCTTTTTGGCATCCTCTTCAAGCATCTTTTTCTCTAATTCCTTTTGTGACTCTGCTTTCTGAATTGCCAATTGAAGATCCTTGCGTTTAATTTCCTCCTCGTGAATACGTTTTTCCACATCTCTCTCGAGCCTTTCTTTTTGTTTTTGCAATCTTACTTTTTCTTTGTATTGCCTATAAGAATATAATATGGTCGAAAGAACAACAACAGAAACAAATATAATTAAAATTAGCAGTTTGTTCTGAAAGCTTGCTTTCTCTTCAACTATACTATGCTCAACTATTTCTTGCGCAAGTTTTTTATAATAATCTTCTTTACTTATTTGCTCGGCAGCATATATTTGCTCAAGTTTCTTATATGCCGAGTCTGCGAAGACAATAGCATCGGTGTACTCTCCATTCTTCATAGATGCGATATGCCGCATATATAATAATGTATAACACTCTGTTTCCGAATTTGTCTCAATAGTATTGAGAATTGCATTACATTCTTTAGTGGAATCTACTGCAAGATAAGCGGATGCTAGATTGATTTTCTTGCTATTGTCTTTGTGTCCAGTATTATAAGCTGCTTTCGACAAACTTAAGGCTTTTTGGAGTTCTCCTTGTTTTTCTGCAACCAGAGCCTTATCCTGGTAAGCATATGACAAGAGCATAGAGTCCTTAAGTGTGTTTGCAATTTTTATAGCATTATTGCATTCGTATTCCGCATTGGTCAAACTGTCTGCGTATATAAATGCATCGGCCAGGTTAAGAGTATAATAGAATACATTGATTGCGGAATGATTGTCTATAGACAAGTATGTTTTCAATGCCTGTCGCGCTTCATAGACAGCTTTTCGTGGACTAGTTTCTCTATGTAAAACAGAAATTTTCTCCAAAGCAAGACTCTTGATGTATCTATCGCCTTGTCGGTCAGAGGCATTTATTGCCTTCTCATAACATTCTATTGCCGATTCCACCTTTGAGTTCAGAGCATAACACTTACCCATATAGTACATACACTTCGAAAACAACGTGTCTCCCTCGTATTTGCGATAATGGTCATAAGCAATAGAAAGCAGCGAATCGTCGTCAACGTCAAGACCGCTTTTGTCCTGTGCTATGGTATAAACCAATGCAAAACGAGCTCGCTCTGTTTTACTAAGTTTCTTTTGATTTATTCTGTCTAGGATAGAGATGGCACTGTCTGGATTCACATCCACCATATGGTATGCTGAATCAATCCGCCCTTCATGACGTACGTCGCAACTTACTACAGTTAACGTCAGAAGCATTGATATGTAAATGCTTTTTATATACATATTTCTATTTTTGGTACAAAGTTAGTCATAATAATAGATATAATCAAGTGTTGAACATCTATTTCTTTAATATTAGGCTATTACGCAAACAGCTGTTAATCAGTAGTTAATCAATGTGTGCAAAAAAGCGCATATCTATTTTTACCAATCTACTCCTCTGATAGTTCTCAATTATTTTGTATCGGCATCTGTTGAGTCGCAATGTCATAAGAGGCTGGGGGGCGATGAATGAATATGGTCTGCAAGTTCGAATCATACTCTTGACCCCTTGTGCGGTCGGGTCTGCAACGAGATATAGTTGCGAAAATCTATAGGGACGGAGAGATTAAGACCTTATTATATCACGCACGCATACGCGCGCATGCGCACGCACGACGCAGCAAAATTTCGACCACGCGCCCACACTTTTTTCATAACATACGGAAGTTTAAGACTTTAGGTGTGTGGTCGAAATTTAAATATGGGGAGTATCGACCACCTGTCCTCTGCCGTTGCCACCAGAGAAACAGCCCAACCAGAATAGCCACAATACACAATTTGCATGTTGTGACGCCCGCCAACACGATTGCATAATATTTGACGCTATTCTTTTCCAATATTTGAAAAAACTTGTTCACGACGTTGAAAATACTTTTATCCAACGTTGAAAACACTATTATCAAACGTTGGAAAACACCCTTATCAAACGTTGCATAACACTCTTATCTAACGTTGCATAACACTCTTATCTAATGTTGGATAACACCTTTTTCAAACGTTGGACAATATCTTTGTCAGCCGTTTGAAAATGCCTGAAAATAATATTTGTTTACTTCGTGTGAATATCCGTCATGATTATCGGGAAAAGCATGCGTGGTCGAAGTGTGGTCGAAAACACGGATTCTGAGCATTCGACCACAGTCCCAAATCACTATCACACAACGCATTACGCCATATCTATGGTCGTGTGGTCGAAATTTTCAGAAAACTTTTTTTTTTAGATTTCCAAGTGCCAGCACACAGCTTCACCTTATAGTTCACACAGCATCATGCCATATACTGCAACGAACTAACCTGCTTAATTCCTATGAATTATTCAGGCTATGACCGATTGGGGGTTATTCTGCAAAGGCAGCATCCTCTGCTTCGGCAATAATCTCCTCACGGCTCTTGGCACGTGGTGTTGCCGTAATATCATCAAGTGAAAAGTCCATATCATGATGGTCTGCCGACTGGTTATCATTAGCCGATACATTCTTCTGCAGCAATTTCTGTGGACGAGGAAAATCTCTTTCTGTAGTTTGAGGTTGCTCCACAATAAAATCACGCTGATCAGCTTCTGGATCAGGTACAGAAAGTATCGGTTCCTCCTCCATCTTTGTACGTTCCGTCTTTGCAGCAAACACGCTGTCTATGAATTGTGGCTCGCGACGCAAACGCTGTAGCGTATCCTTGCAGGCATTCTGCTGACTCTCTTTTTTACTGTATCCTTTACCCGCACAACCTTCTACACCTTCAAGTATCACCTGATAGACAAAGACAGGACTGCTGTTCTCGTCTTTCGTCTGTTCCACTTGTTTAAACTCCAGTCGCACACGGTTTTTCTGACTCCATTCCAGCAGTTTCGACTTGAAATTGACCTCCTTATAGGCCACTTTATCGATGTTGATAATCTGGTTGAGGATACGCTTCTGCATGAAACGCATGCAGGCTTCATAGCCGCGGTCGAGATAAATCGCACCAACAAGGGCCTCGAAAGCGTTTCCCCCCATGTAACTGTTATGAACTGTAGAGCGGTCAGACGTAGTGATCAGCCGAGTGATACCCATCTCTTTGGCCAATCGTCCGAGTGTTTCGCGTTGTACGAGTTTAGAGCGAGTATTAGTAAGAAATCCCTCGCGCTTGCCTTCAAAATGACGAAACACGATATCGCCCACCACAGCATCAAGTATGGCATCACCCAAAAATTCGAGGCGCTCATTATTCAAAGGACGTCCTTTCTCATTTCGGCGACGCAGACTCTTGTGTAGAAGAGCCTGTTTATAGAGTTGTATGTTGCGAGGATAAAATCCGAGAATTTTGTATAAAGAAGAATAAAGCTCCTTCTCCTTGCGGAAAGGGAGCCTTATTCTATCTATGAAATTATAATTATTCAGCATACTTCTTGAACACTACACAAGCGTTGTGACCACCAAAACCGAAGGTATTGCTCAGTCCGGCACGCACTTCGCGCTTCTGTGCTTTGTTGAAGGTGAAGTTGAGGTTGTAGTCAATCTCTTCATCGTTATCGCCTTCCTCATGGTTGATAGTGGGAGGAACGATGTCGTTCTTGACAGCCAATACGGTAGCCATAGCCTCTACAGCACCTGCTGCACCAAGGAGGTGGCCAGTCATCGACTTGGTACTGCTGATATTGAGCTTATAAGCAGCATCGCCAAACACTTCCTTGATAGCCTTGGCTTCAGAGATATCACCTACGTGGGTAGATGTTCCGTGTACGTTGATATAATCGATATCTTCAGGATTCAAGCCTGCATCCTCCAATGCGTTACGCATCACGAGGCATGCACCGAGACCCTCTGGATGAGAGGCGGTGATGTGGTGAGCATCGGCGCTCATTCCTGCACCAACCATTTCTGCATAAATCTTAGCACCACGTGCCTTAGCATGCTCGAGCTCTTCAAGAATCAAGCAACCAGCACCTTCAGCCATGACAAATCCATCGCGACTTGCGCTGAAAGGACGACTTGCCTTTTCTGGTTCATCGTTGCGAGTTGACAGAGCGTGCATAGCATTGAAACCTCCAACACCTGTTGCACAGATAGCAGCCTCAGCACCACCACTTACGATAATGTTGGCCTTGCCCAAACGGATAAGGTTGAAAGCATCAGCCAATGCATTGCTTGAAGAAGCACAAGCCGAAGCAGTGATATAGTTGGGTCCGTGAAAACCGTACATAATAGAAATCTGTCCGGCAGCAATATCGGCAATCATCTTCGGAATGAAGAATGGATTGAATTTAGGACCATCAGCCTCGTGAACACCATAGTATTTCACTTCATCCTCGAAGGTCTTAATACCACCGATACCTACTCCATAAACAACGCCAATGCGGTTTTTGTCTTCGGCATCAAGGTCCATTGCACTGTCTTCCACAGCCTGTTTAGCAGCAATAAGAGCCAGCTGTGTGTAACGATCCATCTTACGAGCCTCTTTACGATCAAGATAATCATTGATGTTAAGGTTCTTCACTTCGCACGCAAACTTAGTTTTGAAGTTTGTGGTATCGAAGCTGGTAATGGGGGCTGCGCCACTCTTTCCAGCCAGCATGTTCTGCCAGGTCTCCTCAGAAGTGTTGCCCAGTGGCGTGACGGCACCGAGTCCAGTCACTACTACTCTTTTCAATTCCATATTTTACATTTGGTTGTCTTAGTGATGTCCTATTACTGAATGGGTGTTGAACATTGGCCACCAAAAGGTACGCCAACACCCAACACCCAAAAGTCCATCACAGATGTGATTTATTTTTTGTTCTCCTCGATGTATGCGATAGCATCACCTACAGTGCCAATCTTCTCAGCCTTGTCGTCGGGGATAGAGATACCGAACTCTTTCTCAAATTCCATGATGAGCTCAACGGTATCCAAAGAATCAGCGCCGAGGTCGTTGGTGAAACTTGCTTCGGGCTTTACTTCTGCCTCGTCAACACCGAGCTTGTCAACGATGATTTCCTTTACTTTGCTTTCAATTTCTGACATAATGTTCTTTTTAAAATAAGTTTATAATGTATTCTCTTTTTGTGTGCTTACTAACCCATAGGGCGCTTAGCGGTTGCAAAGTAACTAATTTTTATTGAGTTACGCAAATAATTTCGGTAAAAAAGCGTTTTTCTTTGCACAAACACCCATAATCTGTGCACTTTTTAGGCCTTTTTCTGCATATTTTTTCAGATTTTTTCACGTCTAAGTGGGTAATTATTGCGCAAAGATTCAAACAGCGAGGGGTCGTTTTTAAGTTTTTCACTATCCTTGATGGGGTTGTAAAGCTGTAAAGGATCACCTGTGAAATGAAAACCGTCAGGTAGTGACGGAGGATCTATACGACCGGGATTGGGCAAATGGAAATGATGGCAAAGAGCTTCAATTACCATGTTATCGGCATTAGTCTTGCCATCTGCAGAGTAGCCTGCAATATGTGGAGTGGCAATAAATGCCTGTTTCAGGAGTTGGAGATTGATATCAGGTTCACCCTCCCATACATCGATAACCGCATCGCGCACTCGCTTTTCACACAATGCTGTCAACAGAGCGTTATTATCAACCACAGGCCCACGACTTGTATTAATTATATAAGGTACGCGCGAGAGCCTTTGGAAGAACGCTTCATCTGCCATATGCCATGTAGCATAACATCCTTCGCGGGTGAGTGGCACATGGAAAGTGATGACATCTGCCTCCCGCTCTATCACGTCTAACGACACATAGTCTGAGGAGCCCACTGGCGGATCGCATACCAAGACATGCATACCCATGCGCTCAGCTACGTTCTTCACTTTCTGTCCCACATGTCCACATCCCACAATACCGATAGTCGCTCCATCGAGTTGAAGTCCTTTCTGTTGTTGAAGCAGGAGGAGCGCCGATTCGAGATATTGTGCCACCGAGGCAGCATTACATCCTGGACAACTGGTCCATGTTATGCCTGCACGCTCCATATAATCAACATCGATATGGTCGAATCCAATAGTTGCAGTGGCAACAAAAGTCACTTTCGAGCCAGCCAACAGTTTTTCATCGCATCGTGTGCGAGTTCTTACAATAAGGGCATCGGCGTCTTTCACGTCGGCAGGCGCTATTTTTGCTCCAGGAATAGCCACCACTTGGTCGGCCAGCATCTGGAGTTTCTCGCGGATATAGGGTATTTTATCGTCAACTACTATTTTCATAATTGGATGCAAAGATAATGAATCGGGATGGAATAGAGAAAGAAAACGAGCTTTTCTTTTGTATTTCACTCACTTATTCTACACCTTTGGCGCCAAGCGCCCAAGGTACTCACGTTCGGAAATGCAAAAGAAAACGAGCTTTTCTTTTGTATTTCACTCACTTATTCGTACCTTTGCACCAAACAAAAAAAATATAGACTATGACATTTACTGAAAAAGCTAACCAAATCTTCAAGCAAGCTATTCGTGACTATCACTTGAAAGATCATGTGGACACGCCCATTTCTAATCCTTACGAGCGCGACTCTATTGAGTATAGCCTGTATCTGAAATGCTGGATTGATACCGTACAGTGGCATCTGGAAGATATCATCCGCGATCCACACATCGACCCAACAGAGGCACTGGCACTGAAGCGTCGCATCGACCACAGCAATCAGGACCGCACCGATTTGGTAGAGGAAATCGATTCTTACTTCCGTAAGTTGTATAGTGACATCAAGCCTTTGGCCGACGCACGACTGAACACAGAGAGTCCAGCATGGGCCATTGACCGTCTTTCCATTCTTGCTTTGAAGATCTGGCACATGCAAGAACAGACCGAGCGCAAGGATGCTGACGCTGCCCATGTAGAGAAGTGTCAAGCCAAACTGCAGGTTCTTCTTGAACAGCAGGTGGATCTCAGCACAGCCATCGACCAGTTGCTCGAAGACATTGAGCAGGGTCGCAAGTACATGAAGGTATATCGCCAGATGAAGATGTACAACGATCCTTCTACCAACCCTATTCTCTACAAGAAATAATTCAATCGGTGAAAAAGGAACATCTTCTCGTCATCCGATTCTCTGCATTAGGCGATGTGGCAATGACAGTGCCCGTCGTCTATGCATTGGCACAGCAGTATCCTGATGTGCGCATTACGGTATTGAGCCGTAACTTTGCACGTCCTTTATTTGAAGATCTGCTACCCAACATCAATTTTATGGAGGCAGACCTCAAACGCGAATACCACGGTATCACTGGTTTGAATAGTCTCTACCGCCGTTTGGTGGCCAAACAGTTTACGGCCATTGCCGACCTTCACAGCGTACTGAGGTCAAGTTATCTGCGCATGCGCTTCAATCTGGATCACTATAAAGTGGCACACATTGACAAACATCGCAAAGATCGCCGTCGCATCACCTCTTCGAGCAATAAACAACTGATTCAGTTGCCCACCTCATTCCAGAACTATGCTGATGTATTCGCTCGCTTGGGCTATCCCGTCAACGTACAGTTCCGCTCCATCTTTTCAGAGGATGGCGGTGATATGAATCTTTTGCCAGAGAGCCTTCCACGCCCTACAGTCGGTCAACCGTGTATCGGCATTGCACCTTTTGCCGCACACGAAGGCAAGATCTATCCTGTGCGATTGATGGAACAGGTAGTAGAGCAATTACTTGCCAAACATCCTGATGCTCGCATCTATTTATTTGGCAAAGGCCAGCGCGAAGACGAAACATTTCCGAAATGGTGTGCTGCCCACCCCCAGTGTGTGTATGTAAGCCAACATTTGAATAATCTGCGCGATGAGCTCATCTTGATGAGCCACCTCCAAGTGATGGTATCCATGGATTCTGCCAATATGCACTTGGCATCGCTGGTAGCCACACCCGTAGTAAGCGTATGGGGCGCCACTCATCCTTTTACAGGTTTTATGGGTTGGAATCAGAGCCCAGAGAATGCCATCCAGATACCGTTGGAGTGCCGTCCATGCAGCATCTACGGTCAGAAACCATGCTTACGAGGTGACTATGCTTGCATGCGCAATATCGCACCAGAGCAGATTGTCAATCGCGTAGAACTGATTCTGAACAAGCATTAACCCCCGTTTACGGATGGTTCTGCCTGCAATTTCCGTGTAGCACTATCCGCCAATGGCTTTTCCCGATATGGGAAAAACCACGAAACACTATAATTTTTCATAAAAAATAATGCGGTATCAGAAAATATGTGTACCTTTGCGCCGATTTTAAAACAGATACATTAATAATATTATAAAGACAAAGAAATGGATAAAGTAAGTTACGCTATGGGCATCGGTATCGGCATGCAGCTGAAGCAGATGGGTGCCACAGATATGAACGTTGACGACTTTGCAGCAGCCATCAAGGACGTGCTTGCAGGCAACGAACTGAAGGTACCAAACCACGAAGCGCAGCAAATTGTGCAAGATTACTTCATGGCACAAGAGAAGAAACTCAACGAACAGCGCGCCGCACAAGGCAAGATTGCCAAAGAAGCTGGTGAGAAATATCTGGCAGAAAACGCAAAGAAAGACGGTGTGGTTACACTGCCAAGCGGTCTGCAATATCAAGTTATCAAGGAAGGTAACGGCAAAAAGCCATCTGCCAAAGACACAGTACGCTGCCACTATGAGGGATTCCTCATCGATGGCACAGTTTTCGACTCATCAGTACAGCGTGGCGAACCCGCAGAATTCGGTTTACAGCAGGTAATTGCCGGATGGACAGAAGGTCTGCAGCTGATGCAGGAAGGAGCTAAATACCGCTTCTTCATACCTTATATGCTGGGATATGGTGAAAGCGGAGCAGCAGGTGCTATTCCCCCATTTGCAGCACTTATTTTCGACGTAGAGCTCATCAAGGTGCTCTAAACCAAACAGAAAAGATTCAAACATTAGTAATACAATGAAGAAATTTACCATTGCAGCATTCGCTGTAGCCGCAGTAGCCATGCTTTCTTGCGGCAATGCCGCTCCCAAGGCTAACCTGAAGAGCGACGTAGACACACTGAGCTACGCCATCGGTATGGCACAGACTCAGGGTCTGAAAGATTATCTCGTAACACGTCTTGACGTGGATACCGCCTATCTGGACGAGTTTATCAAAGGTTTGAACGAAGGAGCCAATGCCGGCGACGACAAGAAGAAAGCCGCTTACTACGCAGGTATTCAGATTGGTCAGCAGATTTCAAACCAGATGATGAAGGGTATCAACCACGAGCTTTTCGGTGAGGATTCTACCAAGACCATCTCTCTGAAGAACTTCATGGCAGGTTTCATCAGCGGAACAACTGGTAAGGGTGGCCTCATGAGCATCGACTCAGCACAGATGGTTGCTCAAAAGATGATGCAGAGCATCAAGGCCAAGACCATGGAAAAAGCCTACGGTCCTAACAAGGCAGCTGGTGAGAAATTCCTTGCAGCCAATGCCAAGAAGGAAGGTGTGAAAACTCTTCCCGGTGGTGTACAGTATAAGGTTATCAAGGTAGGAACCGGTAAGATTCCTGCTGACACCTCAATGGTAAAGGTCAACTACGAGGGTCGCACCATCGACGGCAAGGTATTCGACAGCTCATACAAGCGCAACATGCCCGCTGATTTCCGTTGCAACCAGGTTATCAAAGGTTGGACAACCGCTCTGACCCACATGCCCGCAGGTTCTGTATGGGAGGTTTACATTCCTCAGGATCAGGCTTACGGTGAGCGCCAGCAGGGTGAAGACATCAAGCCCTTCTCAGCACTCGTCTTCAAAATCGAGCTTCTCGAAGTGAAATAATCACCAAGGGAAACACCCCAACACAATAGTGTATATCGGTATCAAGGTCGATGAATCTGGCCATGATACCGATATTTTGTCTAAAAAAACATAAATTATCAAGCAAAGTGTTGCCTGTTTCAACAATAATAACTACTTTTGCTTACAAATAGTAAAATATCTAAAACCATATAAATATGGCAGCAAACGACAAGATTGATAATCTCGACAAAAAGATTCTGAATATTCTATCTAAAAATGCCCGAATACCCTTCAAGGATGTTGCGGCAGAGTGTAACGTATCACGTGCAGCTATCCACCAGCGCGTCCAGCACCTCATAGAGGGTCACGTCATCATGGGTAGCGGTTTCGACGTTAATCCCAAAAGTCTGGGATACACCACCTGTACCTACGTAGGAATCACCTTGGAACGTGGTTCGATGTATAAAGACGTAGTGGAAAGAATACAGCATATCCCAGAAATCGTGGAATGTCACTTCACCACAGGTCCATACACCATGCTCGTAAAACTCTATGCCCGCGACAACGAACAACTCATGCAGTTGCTCAACGGACAACTACAAGACATCCCCGGTGTAGTGGCTACAGAGACTCTGATATCGCTCGAACAAAGCATCAAGCGTGAGATTCCTATCGGACCTAACGAATAATCATCTATCATCACTGCGTATGAACCGTTTTGACTGGCAAGCACAGCTGGCCAAATGCCATGCGTCGTTTCCTGCAGCAACGCACAAACCTGTCATTGCCATCACGGGAAACTATGGCGAAGGAAACTGCAAGCTCGCTCAAACCTATTATAAATCGGTGGAAAAAGCAGGCGGTGTGCCTATCATCATGCCTCCCTCTGCACAGACCGATACTATCATCAATACCCTTGAACATATTGATGGGCTCCTCATCAGCGGTGGCTCCGACTTCAATCCGCTGTTTGTAGGCGAGCAACCTGTTGTCAAGCTTGGAGGCATCAATGCCGAGCGCGACCTTGCCGAACTGCTCACTATACGGTTAGCCTACGATCGGCAGATTCCTATGTTAGCCATTTGTCGCGGCATTCAAGCATTGGCTATGGCTCTTGATGGCCATGTGGAACAGGATATCAGCCACAGAGCACAGGTAAAACACAGTCAGGACGCAGACCGTTCAGAGCCCACCCACTCCGTAAAGATAGAGCCCGACTCTATTCTCGGTAGTCTCTATGCCGATACGCTCAAGGACAACGACGGCATACTCTACGTTAACTCATTTCATCACCAAGCAGTAGATCAATGCGGTCCACGTTTCCGCACCACAGCAGAATCTGCCGACGGTATCATCGAAGCCATAGAAAGCCGTGAATACAAGAGTATCATTGGCGTGCAATGGCATCCAGAGTGTTTGGTCGATGGAGCGCCACTTTTCCAATGGTTAGTGAAGGAGTCAGAACATTTCTATCAAGCCTGCAAGCTCCATGAGCGCATCATCACCCTCGATACACATTGCGACACACCGATGTTCTTCCCTCAAGGCGTAGATTTCGGCAGTCGCGACAAGAAGATATTGGTAGATCTCCACAAGATGACCGAAGGCCATCAGGATGCCACTATCATGGTGGCTTATCTGCCACAACCCAAACCCGGCGAGGACTTCCCATCAATTGTTGATTTCAAAGTGAAGAATCCTACGGAATATGCAGACCTCATCTTCGACAAGATAGAAACCATGGTGGCCCACAACAAGTCCTACCTCAGCATTGCACGGACGCCTGCCGACCTCTATGCCAATAAAAAGAAGGGACTGAAGAGCATCATGCTGGGCATAGAAAATGGCTTAGCCATCAATGGCGATCTACGCAAATTGCACCATTTTGCACAGCGCGGCATCGTCTATATGACCCTCTGCCATAATGGTGACAACGACATCTGCGACTCAGCACGCGGTTGCAATACCCATGGCGGTGTGAGCGACTTCGGCCAACAGGTCATTAGGAAGATGAACAAACTGGGCATCATGGTAGATATGAGTCATGCTGGCGAGCGCAGTTTCTACGATGCACTCGACATCAGCCAACAGCCCATTGTGTGTAGCCACTCCAGCTGTAGATCCCTTTGCGACCATCCTCGCAATCTCACCGACGACCAGATGCGACAGCTGGCTGCTAAGGGTGGTGTGATGCAAGTGACACTCTATAATGGTTTCCTCTGCAAAGATGGCGAGGCTACAGTACTTGATGCACTGGCACATCTCGACCACGCTATCAATATTATGGGTATCGACCATGTCGGTTTGGGATCCGATTTCGATGGCGATGGAGGCATTCGCGGACTCTCCTGCTCATCGGAAATGATTAATTTCACCCGACATCTCATGGCCAAACGCTATTCTGAACGCGACATCCAAAAGATTTGGGGACGCAATTTTCTGCGTATCATGAAACAGGTGCAAAGCGCCAAAGCGTAGAAATCATTATCATATAGACTACAGACAACAAACAGAAAGATGACAAGACACCACATACTCAACATCGCCATGCTATGGGCTGCAATAGCTACCATCATGGCTTGCGGTACTACCAACAAACAACGTGTAACAGAGGAAAAACCTGTCAATGTCGAATTTCATGCTGATTCTGCCTATGCTTTCTGTGCAGCACAGTGTGCCTTTGGACCTCGCACAATGAATAGCGAGGCGCATGAGAAATGCGGCAAATGGATTGCTTCACAGTTTCAGAAATACGGATGCAGCGTTGAACTTCAGTGTGCAGACCTCAAGGGATTCGATGGCACAATACTCAAAAGCACCAACATCATCGCCTCTATGCCCAAACGTGGCACTGACGAAACACGCATCATGATATGTGCACACTGGGACAGTCGCCCATGGGCAGATAATGATCCCGACTCTGCCAACTGGCACAAACCCGTCATGGCAGCCAACGATGGCGCATCGGGAGTGGCTGTCATGCTCGAACTGGCACGCCTGCTTCAGCACAACGACTCACTACCTGTAAGCATCGACTTTGTCTGCTTCGATGCCGAAGACTGGGGTGTACCACAGTGGAGCGATGCCGCAGACGATGGCGACTCATGGGCATTGGGCGCACAACACTGGGCCAAGAACTATGCCGCAAGCGGTTCTAATAAGTATCGCTATGCCATTTTGCTCGATATGGTGGGTGGTCAGGGTGCCCGTTTCTACCACGAAGGCTTCTCACTGCAACATGCCGGACGCCTCGTTGACCGCATCTGGAGTGCTGCAAGTGCCGCAGGCTATAGCAGTTTCTTCCCTATGGAGGCAGGCGGCTACGTGACCGACGACCACATACCAGTGAATGAAGTGGCACATATCCCCTGTGTGGATATCATCAACCACTATCCCGATTGCCAACAAAGTTCCTTTGGACCGACGTGGCACACCGTCAGTGACGATATGCAACATATCGACAAGAACACGCTGAAAGCCGTAGGCCAGACCCTGCTGCAAGTGGTTTTCAACGACAAATAATCACAAGGTAGGTCAATGGGGTTTACTGTATTGCCAGACTATGAACCATTGCTCCATCCCATAAAACCCATTGCGATTGCTTGAGAACAAGTAACGCCGACGCCCAAGAAGGCATCACGCGGCAACACATATATTTTAGTTTTTCATTTTTTATCGAACACCGAACACCACTATAACGTAATTCATTATCGGATATAACTTTATAGTGGTGTTCGATGATGATAAGTTTAGGTTATCAAACACCTGTCAAACACCTACGGAACACATCAGAGTTGACCAGCTTCCACCATCAGCACGACTCGTTCGGTGAGTCTATCCACACCTTCCGGATCGTATTCTTTCTTCAAACTGGCGCCGAACGCCCATGCAAAAGCCTGATAGAATCCAGCACGCACAGGTCCGAGAAAGGCTTGAATCATATTGTAGGAAGATGAATGACTCTCGCGATAGATGAGTTTGATGAGGAGTTTTCCCTGTGAATACGTCAGTTTTTTCATCTTCGGCTGATACTCTTTCCAGATGCTTTTCTCTACGCGTTTCATGTGTTCCTCCTTCGATTTCTTGTCAGGCAATGTTTCCAGAAACTCCGCAGTCTCCATCATAATGGTGCGCGCCTCCTTGGCAATAGGCAGTACGCGCTTCACATTGCGCACCAATCTATTAAACGCCATCTGCTGTTTCTTGCTACTGAAGGAGATGGGGGGATAAACATAGACGTTGTTCATCTCCATATACTGGATGCTGTCGCCGCCTTCCAGCACCTTTCCAACCTTGACCATCGGCATGAACGTAGGGCCAAACGGATTGTCGTCGGCCTTACTCTCGTTGGCAGGGTCAGTCTGTTGCGCATAGAGTGACAATGTCATAACGGCCATTAGCGACACCATCAGACCTCGAAGCATATCAGTTTTAAGGTATTGCAGCATGATGGTTTATTTCCAAAACAACTTGTCCATCAGCAAATAACGCTGTTGCATCGCCTCATCGGTCTTAACAAAAGTATGCACGTCAATCTGCAATACGGGTGGAACAGTTTTGCCGTTGACTGCCGGCCAATTCACCAAACCGAGTCCGTTGGGGTTTCCTGTCTTCACAAAATTAGCGTAATAGTTGCTGAACACATCAGAGATCATATAGTCATCGGGCTGCCAGTCATAGACTCTGTTTGTGGGCAACGTACCCATGGCATACTCAATATCGGCAGAATGTACCGCTCCTTTGTCTTGTGACACTGCGGGTTCACCATCTTTTGCATCTAGTATTCCACCAGCCAGTCCTGCCACTTTCCCCTTGACAGCCATTGCCGGGCGCGGATGGCAGTAGCGATAGCGATAAACTGGTTGTCCACTGGTCAACTGGTGCATGTGTCCCCACTTCCATGTGGAATAGTCGAGGAATAAATCAGAAGCCAAGTCAGTGCCCGGCTGTCCTGTCACATCGTTAGCAGTATAGATGCCATATAGACGGAACAGTTGGTCGGTGGCATCGCCAAACTTCTGACGTGCAGCTTCTTTCAAAACCTCTACAGAGGCTGGCTGACCAGCCAGAATCGCTTGAGGCGACATCTCTTGATTGTTTCCACCAATGAGCAAGGGAATGTGCAACTGCTTTCCATCGGCATAAGTCTGTGTGGGTTGTTCTGTGAAGAAATAGCCATCGATGCAGTATTTCGGTACGTTTCTCACGTTGGCACGCTTCATGAGTTCTTCTGCCGGCATGGCACGCAACTGTTTAATAGTCTTACAACCCAGCGCTTTTGCTATTTCTACGCCAGCAGTCTCAGCTTCTTTGAGTGTAGCAACAGCGTTGAATCCCATGACAGAGCCGCTTGATCCGATGGCTTGTGCTATCAGTCCTTGACACAGTGGCGATGCCATCAAGGCACTTACCGACATTGACCCAGCCGATTCGCCTGCTATCGTGATGCGTTCGGGATCGCCACCAAAGTCTGCAATATGTGTTTTCACCCATTGAATGGCAGCCACTTGATCCATGAATCCATAGTTTCCCGAACCTTTATAGGCTGTTTCTTTCGACAGTTGCGGATGAGAGAAGAAACCGAAGATGCCTTCACGATAATTGGCAGTAATAGCGATTATGCCCTTTCGCGCCATGCTCTCTCCGGCATATCTGGGTTCGCTACCGCTTCCAGCCATGAGTCCTCCACCGTTGAAATAGATGAGCACAGGTAGTTTCTCCTTCATGGTGTGAGCAGGAGTCCATATATTCAGATATAGACAGTCTTCGCTGTTTTCCTTCGTACCGAAGTTCATGTCGCCAAATATATTCTCTTGCATGGGGTTAGGCCCAAAGTCTTTAGCACTACGCACACCCTCCCATGCTACAACGGGCTGTGGTGCTTTCCATCGCAGATCGCCCACTGGCGGTGCAGCAAATGGTACTCCGAGAAACACTTTCACACCAGAACGCTCCATTCCTTCAAGCGTTCCATCAGTTGTTTTCACCTGTGGGTTGCCTTGTGCCATCATTCCGATGGTGCAGAAGCAAGCAGCCATCATCAGCAGCATCTTGTTCATCTGTCGTTTCGTTTTAAATTTGTTTCTATTCTATAGATTATCGGAAAAGGTAATTCAATTCCTTCTTCACGATGTTGCAAAGGTACGATTAAGTGAGCGAAAAGCAAAAGAAAAACTCGTTTTTATTATGTTTTTCCGAACGGGAGTACCTTGGTGATGCAATCACAAAGGTACGATTAAGTGAGCGAAAAGCAAAAGAAAAAACCATTTTTATTATGCTTTTCCGAACGGGAGTACCTAAGATGAGAAGCATCAAAGGTACGATTAAGTGAGCGAAAAGCAAAAGAAATTCTATTTTTTCTTATTTCTTCTCTTACGTGAGTCGCTTTACAAGGTCATCATAAAGATAGTGCTACACCTCTTAAATAAAAGAAAAACGGGGTTTTTCTTTGTATTTCGCTCGGTTTGCACTACCTTTGCAGTAATATTATATAAATAAGGAGAAAACAAAAAATACGAAAATATGGAATACAATTTTAGAGACATCGAACAGAAGTGGCAGAAGCGCTGGGTAGAGATGAAAACCTACCGCGTGACAGAAGACCCTACGAAAAAGAAATTCTACGTGCTCAACATGTTCCCCTACCCCTCTGGAGCCGGACTCCATGTGGGTCACCCATTGGGCTATATTGCCAGCGACATCTACGCTCGCTATAAGCGCCAGCAGGGCTACAACGTGTTGAATCCGATGGGATACGATGCCTATGGACTCCCCGCAGAGCAGTATGCCATACAAACCGGACAGCATCCAGAGAAGACAACCACAGAGAATATTGCGCGCTACAGACAGCAGTTGGACAAGATTGGATTTTCCTTCGACTGGGAACGCGAGGTGCGCACTTGCGATCCTATCTACTATAAATGGACACAATGGGCGTTCCAACGCATGTTCAAATCATACTACAGCACTTCTTCACACAAAGCACAGCCTACCATCAAACTGATAGAACACTTCGAACTGATGGGTTCTAAAGACTGTGGTGCACTGGGAACAGAGGAATTGGACTTCACTGCTTCCGACTGGGCATCGTACTCTGAGAAGAAAAAGCAAGAAGTGTTGATGAACTACCGCATAGCCTATCTTGCCGACACCATGGTCAACTGGTGTCCTCAACTCGGCACGGTACTTGCCAACGATGAGGTAGTGGATGGCGTCAGCGTACGCGGTGGCTACCCTGTAGTGCAGAAGAAGATGCGCCAGTGGTGTCTGCGCGTATCTGCATACGCCCAGCGTTTGCTCGACGGACTCGACACAATCGACTGGACCGACTCTTTGAAAGAAACTCAGCGCAACTGGATTGGACGCTCCGAAGGTACCGAAGTAGAGTTCAATGTGGCCGATTCCGACAAGCACTTCACCATCTTCACCACTCGTGCCGATACCATGTTTGGTGTAACCTTCATGGTTCTTGCTCCTGAATCAGATCTCGTCGCCGAACTCACCACCGATGCTCAGAAAGCCGACGTAAGCGACTATATCGCCTATGTGAAGAAGCGTACTGAGCGTGACCGTATTTCCGACAAAAAAGTGACAGGTGTTTTCTCTGGTTCATACGCTATCAATCCATTCACAGACGAAAAGATTCCCATCTGGATTTCAGAGTATGTTTTGGCCGGATACGGCACTGGTGCCATCATGGCAGTACCTGCCCACGACTCGCGCGACTATGCTTTTGCCAAGCATTTCAACCTTCCCATCATCCCACTGATAGAAGGCGCCGATGTTTCTGAAGAGAGCTACGATGCCAAAGAAGGCATTGTCTGCAACTCTGCTTCAGCAAAGTTCAGCCTCAACGGATTGACCGTGAAGGAGGCCATTGCCGCCACCAAGAAATATGTGGAAGCCAACGGACTGGGCCGCGTCAAGGTGAATTACCGTCTGCGCGATGCCATCTTCAGTCGTCAGCGCTATTGGGGCGAGCCATTCCCCGTATATTACAAGGACAATATGCCCTATATGATTCCGAAGGAATGTCTGCCTTTGGAATTGCCTGAAATAGACGAATACAAGCCAACAGAGTCTGGCGAGCCCCCATTGGGCCGTGCCAAGTTGTGGGCGTGGGATACCAAGACCAACCAAGTAGTAGATAAGAGTCTGATAGACCATAAGAGCGTATTCCCTCTCGAACTCAACACCATGCCCGGATTCGCAGGTTCTTCTGCCTACTATCTGCGCTATATGGATCCTAAGAACGAGAAAGCCCTCGTAAGTAAAGAGGCTGATGAATACTGGCGCAACGTAGATCTCTATGTTGGCGGTACTGAGCATGCCACCGGTCACCTCATCTATTCACGCTTCTGGAACAAGTTCTTGTTTGATTCAGGCTACAGTTGCGAGGACGAACCATTCAAGAAACTGGTAAACCAAGGCATGATACAGGGTCGCAGCAACTTTGTATATCGCATCAACGACGAGGGCGCAGACAAGGGCAAGTTTGTCAGTCTGAACCTCAAAGGCAGTTACAAGGATGTAACTCCCATACACGTTGACGTGAATATCGTCAGCAACGACGTGCTCGACCAAGATGCTTTCCGCGCTTGGCGACCAGAGTATGAGCATGCAGCATTTATCCTTGAAGACGGAAAATACATCTGTGGTTGGGCGATTGAAAAGATGTCTAAGTCGATGTTCAACGTAGTCAACCCCGATATGATTGTTGAGCGCTACGGTGCCGACACCTTGCGTCTATACGAAATGTTCCTTGGTCCGGTAGAACAGTCTAAGCCTTGGGACACCAACGGCATAGACGGTTGCCACCGCTTCTTGAAGAAGTTCTGGGCTTTGTTCTATGGCAACAGCCGCGACAACGCCGATGGCAAACTGCTCGTTGACGATGCTGAGCCCACAAAAGCCCAGTTGAAGAGTGTCCACAAACTGATTAAGAAGGTGTCACAAGACATCGAGGAATTCTCTTACAACACGTCTATCTCTGCCTTTATGATTTGCGTTGGCGAGATGGCACAGTTGAAGTGTCACAACCGCGAACTTCTCCGCACCCTCGTTACACTATTGTCACCATTCGCACCCCATATCAGCGAAGAACTTTGGGAGGCTTTGGGCGAGACCGGCAGCGTTTGCGATGCCCCATGGCCCACATGGAATGAAGAGTTCTTGGTAGAAGATACCGTAAAACTTGGTGTTGCCTTCAACGGCAAAACACGTTTCGACATGGAGTTTGCTGCCAATGCTGACAACAAAACCATCGAAGAAGCCGTGATGGCAGATCCTCGCTCACCGAAGTATATCGACGGCAAGCAAGTGGTCAAAGTCATCATAGTGCCCAAGCGCATGGTAAACATCGTTTGCAAATAAATATCAAATACGTCATATGACTATCAATCACAAAATGCTGTGGAACGAGATGAAGGACTATTTCTTCATCACCGTTGGCCTGCTGCTATATACCATTTCGTTCACCGTATTCCTCATGCCTTATGAGATTGTAGGTGGCGGAGTGACTGGCTTGTCGGCCATTATCTACTATGCTACCGGTTTCCGTTTGGAAAACACCTATATCATTATCAACGGCATTCTGCTGCTTGTCGCGTTGAAGGTATTGGGCTTCAAGTTTCTAATGAAGACCATCTATGCCATCGTTACGCTCTATTTCATGCTGAAGTTTGCCCAAGACATCTTGCCCAAACAGCCCAACGGCCTGCCCATCAAGTTGCTGGGCGAAGGGCAGGACTTCATGTCGATGGTTATAGGATGTATGTTTGGCGGCATTGCCCTTGCCACCGTATTCTCCAACAACGGTTCTACGGGTGGTACCGATATTATTGCAGCATCTATCAATAAGTATCACAACGTATCGTTGGGTACTGTACTGATAGCCGCCGACTTCTGTATCATCGGTTCGTGTATGTTCTTCCCACAGTTTGGCACCTATATCGAGCGCGCCCACAAGGTAGTGTTTGGTTTCTGTGTGATGACGATGGAGAACTTTGTGCTCGACTATGTGATGAATGCACGAAGGGAGTCTGTGCAGTTTATGATATTCTCTCGCAAGTGGCAGGAGATTGCCAATGCCATCGGAACACAGATGAACCATGGTGTAACCATCCTCGACGGCCATGGTTGGTACACTGGTAAGGAACTCCGCGTATTGTGTATTTTGGCCAAAAAGAATGAGAGCGTCAACATCTTCCGCCTCATCAAGATGATCGACCCCAACGCCTTTGTAAGCCAAAGTGCCGTTATCGGTGTCTATGGCGAAGGCTTTGACGAGATGAAAGTAAAGATTAAAAAAGTTAAAAAGGCGGTGGAAGAAATCCCTAAGGAATGATGCCGCCGACAAACTATAACGATGAGAATTGTATTTGCAACCAATAACCAACATAAGTTGGAAGAGATTCGCAGCATCCTTGGAAACCGTTTCGAGGTGGTGTCGTTAGCCGACATCGGCTGCCACGAGGATATTCCCGAAACGGGCAAGACCCTTGAGGAGAATGCCCTGCAGAAGGCTCAGTATGTGTATGACCACTATCATGTGAGCTGTTTTGCCGACGATACCGGTCTCGAAGTAGAGGCTCTCAACGGTGCACCGGGTGTTTATAGCGCACGCTATGCTGGTGGCGAAGGCCACGACTCGGAGGCCAATATGCAGAAGCTGCTTGCCGAACTGGCAGGAAAAGACAATCGCCAAGCACGCTTCCGCACCGTCATTGCGCTGATAGAGCGACGCGATGTGTGCCCCTGCGGTTGCACTGCTGTGAAGAAAGTGACCGAGTTTGAAGGCATTGTCAACGGCACCATCACCCACGAGAAGCACGGCAGTGAAGGCTTCGGCTACGACCCCGTGTTCCAACCCGAAGGTTACGACCACACCTTTGCAGAGCTCGGAGTGGATGTCAAAAACACCATCAGCCACCGTGCACGTGCCACTCAGAAGTTGGCCGACTATCTGCATGCAACTCTTGGAAAATAAGTTATAAGAAAAATGACACTATCCCCACGTCAGACAGCATCATGGCTCATGTCCCACGACATTAGCTTTGGTGCTGTCTGTCGTTGTGTATGTACCCTGCTATGCTGGTTTGCCATGACGACAGTCCATGCCCAGCCCGGCACCTGGCAGTATTATTTAGCCTATGGCGAACCGCAACAAATCGAGAAAGCGGGGCAAGGACTCTTCGTCAAAGCAAGTGGCAATCTCTATCACTACAACCTCAACGACCAGTCGATTACTACTTTCGACCGGTCCAACGGCCTGAATGGCGGTCAGCTATCCCATATCAAATGGTGTAGCGAAGCCCATCGCCTCATCGCCATTTATACCAATGCCAATATCGACCTCATCACTCCTGAGGGTGAAGTGACCAATATGCCCGACCTCTATATGGCAACGATGGCAGGCAGCAAGAAGGTTCACCGCATTGTTACCGACGGCAGCGTCGCCTACCTCTGTGTGGGTTCCAGCATTGTGAAGATTGATGTGGCGAATGCCCATGTGGTAGAAACTTACACCTTAGGCAGCGATGTTTGGAATGTGATGGCGGTTGATGGCAACCTCTATGCCAATACCGCAGCGAGCGGCGTGATGGTTGGGCGGACGTCCGACAACCTCATCAATCCTGCCAACTGGCACTCGACAAGCCATTTCCCTGAATCCATTTACGATGCTTACCGGGGTGACTACGATGCCTATATATCCATCGTCAGCCAGATAGATGCCGGTGGACCGCACTACAACGAGTTCAACAGTCTGTGGTTCGTCAACGGATGTTTGTATGGAGTAGGTGGCGGTTGGTACGACGGAGGACAGATGGATCGCACCGCACAATGGCAGCAAATGGACCGCGAGGGACATTGGCAGCGAATCGATACTCCAATGAAAAAGGATGCGGTGAGCATGGCTATCGACCCTGCCGATGCCACACATCTTTATATAGCGACCTGTGGCAACGGCCTCTTTGAGTTTCGCAACGGGCAATCGGTGGCTCAATACACCGCAGGCAATAGTATGTTGGCAAGTGCCATTGCGGGCAACAACAACTATGTGCGCGTTGATGGACTCTTCTACGACCGTCAGCATCGCCTTTGGATGACCAACAGCGAGACCCAGCACCCACTTATCCGCATGAACAGTGAAGGCACGATGGAGGCACTCGACCATCCCTCACTCTTCTATAACGGCACGCCCCTAACCATCTTGCGCAACCCTACGACCGACCATACGGGTAAGGTTTGGCTTGTCAACAGTCATCACCATCACCCTTGCCTGGTGCGCATCGACCCTGAAACAGACGAGGTGGACCGCTTTGATGCCTTGCGCAATCAAGACGAAACACCCTTGCGCGACATCTATAGCTTCAACTGTGTGGCAGAAGATAAAGATGGCAATATATGGGCAGGCACCAATCAGGGACCGCTGATGCTCACTCCGCAACAGCAACAATCGCCCGACTACGGATATACGCAGATTGTCGTTCCGCGCAATGATGGCAGCGGTTATGGCGACTATCTGTTGGAGGGAATCAGTGTGACTGCCATGGCTATTGATGGCGGCAACCGCAAATGGATAGGCACAGAAAGCAACGGCGTCTATGTAATCAGTAGCGATAACACCACCGAAGTGGCTCATTACACCTCAGCCGACAGCGGTTTGCTGTCTGACCGCATAGAGAGTATCGCCATCGACGGACAGACTGGGCGGGTGTATATCGGCACGGAAGAGGGGCTATGCGCTGTGGTTTCCGATGCTACCGATGCCGCTGAAAAGATGGAGAAAGGTGTGGTGCGCGCCTATCCCAACCCTGTAGCCCCCGACTATACAGGACCTATCACCATTGAAGGACTGAGTTACGATGCAGATGTGCGCATTGTAAACACGGCAGGCATGCTGGTGGCACGTGGGCGCAGCACGGGTGGCACCTATATCTGGGATGGTTGCGACAGCAAAGGACGCCGCGTGGCCTCTGGCGTCTATCATGTTTTGACCGCTACAAGCGACGGTCATCGAGGCACCGTTTGCCGCATTGCCATCATCCGATAAGTGGCAATGCGTCAAGCGCTATGATTTAAAGACAATCCATCAGCTGACTGAAATGTTCTATCTTCGTTAATCTTTCGTGTGGAAACTCTTCCGATTTCTCCAATGCCCATACTGCATGGAAGGGAATATGTACTGCCCAGGCGCCAACAGCAAGTGCCGGAGCAATGTCGCTACGGAAGGAGTTGCCCACCATGAGTGTTTCATGGGGATCCACTCCAAGGGTGTCGCAGAGTGTGCGATAGGCAGTTTCGGTCTTGTCGGACACGATTTCCACATGCGAGAAATAGGGCAACAGTCCTGATCGCGACAGTTTATCCTCCTGTCCCATCAATTCACCTTTGGTAAATACCACCAACCGGTAGCGTCCCGCTTCGTGGAGTTGGCGCAGCGTAGATTCCACTTCAGGCAACGGAGTAGCAGGGAAACGCAGCAGGCGCTTACCCATTTCGATGATTTGGAGTAGCACATCGGCACCGATGCGACCATCGGTCAGTTTGATAGCATTCTCCAACAGCGACAGGGTGAATGCCTTAGTACCATAGCCGAAAAGCGGCATATTAGCGCGCTCGATGGCAAAGAGGCTGTCTGCCACGCGTTGTCTGTCGCTCACCCAAGGTTTGAGCATATCGGCAAGTTGCTCTTCGGCACGGTCAAACCAAGTCTGACAGTCCCATAGGGTATCGTCGGCATCAAAAATGATGGTCGTGATATCGGTCTTTGTCATTGTCATGTTGCGATGTTATTCAGTAAATCATGGAGTGGGATGGGTGTGGCGGTAGTGCCACAGTTCGGCTGAGTTGATGATGTTCTGCCACAGCACATAACAGCCTGCGCCTACCGATGCCACAGGATGCAGATAGAGGTAAGCCACCCAAATGGCTAACGAGGTGTTCTTCTGAAACAGGGCTTGACCGCTGCAGATTTCCTCGCCAAGGTGTCTGCCAATGGCGCGACCAATGCCGAACTGCACGAAGCAGACCACGAAACTCAATGCGGCAATAGCCGTGAGCAACCACAATGGTGCATTGCTGTGCAGGATATTCTTCACCGTTACACCGGCCACAATAGTGAGCGAGACGCCCCATAGATAGAAACTCAGATTGGGCATGGAGGCAATGCGACGGCAGACCGCCTTCACATAGTGCTGCATCAGCCAGCCCAAGACCAACGGCAACAGGAGCACCATCGATACTTTTTGCAGAATGATGAGGAAGGTTTCGAAGAATGTGAGATGCACCGTACTGGTCAGCGGAGGAAACACCAAGGGTATCATCAATGCCGATGCAAGGGCTGAAATCACGGTAAAGGTGGTCATCGTATTGATGTTTCCACCGAGCTTGCCCGTCACAACGGGCGCTGCCGATGCCGACGGGGCGATGGTACAAGTAAGCACTCCTTGCCAGATGAGCTGTTGGTCAAGGTCGTCACCTACCAGAAAGATGATGCCGAGATTGGCAACTACCAGCAATACTTGTGCTGCAAGCACACCAATATGCCAACGATGGGGGCGCATCTGATGGAAATCGACCTTGCAAAAGGTGGCTAACAGCGTGAGAAACACCGTCACCGGGAATATCACATCGATAACGGGGCCGAGCCTATTGCCCAGTCCGTCGAGCTGCGGCACATAGTAGAACAGCAGATAAACTGTTGCACCAAGAGCTATTGCCACAGGCAGCGTCCAGTCTTTCAGAAAGCGTATTATATTCATGTCTTACTCTCTTTTCATCTGCAAAATTACTGCTTATCGGGGGAATGACAAAAGAAAGTGGACGTTTCTTTTGTCATTCCGCCCATCTTTATGTACTTTTGCACGCATGAAACACGCTACCGCTCTATTACTCATCGGCATCATCCTGCTGACGGGAGGATGCAGAAACCAACCGCCTGTGGCTTTTCAAGAGGTGGTGAGTCTGCCGTTCACTCCTGTCAAAAACCAAGGCAACGACTCGCTCTGCTGGGCTTATGCCATGCTCGCCACCATCGAGACGGAACATATCTGCCGAGGTGACTCGGTAAACCTATCACCTTATTATATCAAGAGGCTGGTGGGAAAACAGCGACAGCATGGTATGGGGCACTCCTTGCTCCGCTTGATGGCTAATAAAGGTATTGTGCCGTTCGACACCTATCCCGACTCTACCCACGACCAACTGCCGTTGCCACAGTGGGTGTTCATGCTCGGTGCACGCTATACGCCACAGGAGTTTGCCCACAGTGTGTGTGGACCAGAGGAATACATGGCGGTAACTTCCGACCCTACCCAGCCTTATGGCAAGATGATTGTGGCAGACTATCCCGACAACTGGGAGCGGGAAACCTTTCTCAACGTGCCTCAAGACTCGTTGGTTGCCATAGTCTTGCGTGCCCTGCACCATCGCCATCCCGTTTGTTGGGAGGGTGATATCAACAACAGTGGATTTTCTTTTCGTAGCGGCATAGCCGACCACACCACCTCGTCACGACCCGATGACGACCATTGCATGACGATAATAGGACTGGCACGCCACCCCGACGGGCGGCTGTTCTTTAAGATGAAAAACTCATGGGGAACCGACAATCCCTATGGCGGAATGGTGTATATGTCGCAGGAGTATCTGCGCTGCTGCACCGTTGCACTATACCTAACGCGCGAAGCATACCTCGGTAAATAGCCTACCGATAGCACTTTACTTGCTGACGAAGGCCACTGGGTTCTGCAATTCAAATTGATTTGCAGAGTAATTCAAATTGATTTGCTCTGCTAACTGATTTTTATAAGAGACGAACGAAATATTCGTTGATGTGCAAACTCATTGAATTTGCGAAGTAAATTCATTGAAATTGCTGACCAAATTCATTGTATTTGCTGACCAAATTCATTGAAATTGCTGAGCAACGCAACTTGCATAGCACTATAATACGCTATATACCATCATGTTACGCAACTTTTAAGAGTGGGCTGGAAAATATGGTTTTTCTGGCTTCCAACACTATACATGGTGCAGAGGGCCTATACACACGTGATTGATGCTTCGTGCATTGCCCCAAAAACATGATCATAAAAAAAACAGGGCGATATCACATCGGCCTGTTTGAACAAGGTTTTTAACAAAAAACTTTTATACAAAAAAATGTAAAAATACATCAAATTGTTCTCATTTATTAAGTTTCCAGGTGACACCATCCTTAGTGTCTTTTACCTCAAAACCTGCTGCTGCCAACTCATCACGAATCTTATCTGATGTGGCCCAGTCCTTATCTGACTTGGCCTTGGCACGCAGTTCAAGCACCATATCGACCACCTTTCCGAAGGCTTGCTCGCGCTCCTGGCTGGTTTCACTCGCCTCTTCACGCAGACCAAGAATGTCGAATGTGAACAGGCGCATGGTGTCGCTAAGCTCTTTCAGACAGTCGGCACAGATGGTAGCTTTATGGCCAACGAGCTTGTTGACTACCGAGCAAGCCTCAAACAGATGGCTGATGACCTGTGGAGTAGCCAAATCGTCGTTCATAGCATCGTAGCATTTCTGGCGCAACGACTTCACAATATGTTCGGTCTCACTATCACAATGTGCGCTGACATTGATGCGCTTCAGGTCGGCAATGCCTTGCAACAGTTTCTGTAAGCCCTTCTCCGATGCCTTCAATGCCTCGTTGGAGAAATCAACAGTGCCGCGATAGTGGGCAGAAAGTATGAAGAAACGGATGGTCATGGCGCTGTAGGCCTGTTCCAACAATGGGTGATTGCCGCTGAAAAACTCGTTGAGCGTAATGAAATTGCCCAGCGATTTGCCCATCTTCTGACCGTTGATGGTCAACATATTATTATGCATCCAGTATTTCACCATAGGGTGTCCCTGGGATGCAATGGCTTGCGCGATCTCACATTCATGGTGTGGGAAAATCAAATCCATACCACCACCGTGGATGTCGAAAGTATCGCCAAGATACTTACGGCCCATGGCTGTACACTCACAGTGCCATCCGGGGAAACCGTCACTCCATGGCGAAGGCCAGCGCATGATGTGCTCTGCCGATGCTTTCTTCCACAAAGCGAAGTCGGCTTGATGGCGCTTTTCACCCACACCTGCCAACTCGCGGCTCTCATCCTTCGTGTTTTCGAGCGATCGTCCACTGAGTTCACCATATTTATATTGCTTGTTGTAAGCCTCGATGTCAAAGTAGATAGAACCGTTCGACTCGTAGGCAAAACCATTGTCCAATATCTGCTGCACCAATTGCTGCTGTTCGATGATGTGACCAGTGGCATGCGGTTCGATGCTCGGAGGCAACACGTTGAGGGCTTCCATAGCCTGATGGTAGCGGTTGGTATAGTACTGGGCTATCTCCATCGGCTCCAATTGCTCCAAACGGGCCTTCTTTTCTATCTTGTCGTCGCCTTCATCAGCATCGTGCTCCAAGTGGCCCACATCGGTAATGTTGCGCACATAGCGAACCTTATAACCTAAATGGCGAAGATAACGAAACACCAAGTCGAAGGTAATGGCAGGGCGAGCATGGCCCAAATGGGGGTCGCCATAGACGGTAGGACCACACACATACATACCTACATGAGGCGCATTCAATGGTTCAAAACGCTCTTTTTGACGAGTTAGCGTATTGTATATTACGAGTTTGGATTCCATTCTATTTTAAGTTTTACTTTTGCAAAATTACTAATAACACACCGAAAAACAAAGTTTTTGACTTCAAAATTTGACTTTTCAACAAATATTTCGTAATTTCGCACCCACTAACGGAATATAAACTACCCAAACATAAAACAAATGGCTTATACACGCATGACCGCTGCAGAAGCTGCAGCGCTGATCAACAACAACGACAACATCGCCATGAGTGGCTTCACGCCTGCTGGTGTTGCCAAAGCTGTCACAAGAGAACTGGCAAAGAAAGCAGAGGCAGAACACGCTGCTGGACGCGAGTTCAAAGTTGGTATCTTTACCGGTGCTTCGACCGGACAGTCCACAGATGGCGTACTGGCCAATGCACAGGCCATTAAATACCGTGCTCCATATACCACCAATCCTGATTTCCGCAAGCGCGTCAACATGGGAGAAATCCCATACAACGACCTGCACCTGAGCCACATGGCACAGGAACTGCGCTATGGTTTCTATGGTGAGATTGACTGGGCTATACTCGAAGTATGCGACATCGAGGAGTGTGGCAACGAGTATCACGTCTATCTGACCGCTGCTGGTGGCATCTCGCCAACGGCTGCACGCCTCGCCAAGCATGTGATTCTCGAACTGAACAGCTTCCACAACCCCAACGCAAAGTTCATCCACGATGTCTATGAACCTCTCGATCCTCCTTACCGCAAGGCTATCCCCATCGAAAAGGTTGGCGATCGCATCGGTGTGCCCTATGTAGTTATACCCAAAGACAAGCTCGTGGGCGTTGTAGAATGTAACATCCCCGACGAGGCAAGAGCTTTCAAAGACTCTGACCCCGTAACAGAAAAAATCGGTTTCCTTACTGCCGAATTCCTCGTTTCTGAGCTCGCCAAGGGACGTATTCCTAAGGAATTCCTCCCCTTGCAGAGTGGCGTAGGATCTACAGCTAACGCTATCCTCGGTGCGCTGGGACAAGACAAGCAGGTGCCCGACTTCAATATCTACACCGAAGTGATACAGAACTCTGTCATTGACATGATGCTCACAGGTCGTGTGAAAGATGCATCAGCATGCTCACTGACCGTGTCAAACGACTGCCTCATGCAGGTTTATGACAACATGGACTACTTCAAAGACCACCTCACACTGCGCCAGAGCGAGATTTCAAACAGTCCTGAGATCATTCGCCGACTGGGTGTTATCGCTATCAACACCGCTATTGAGTGTGACCTCTACGGCAATGCAAACTCTACACATATCAGTGGCGTGAAGATGATGAACGGTATTGGTGGTTCGGGAGACTTCGAGCGCAACGCTTACCTCTCTATCTTCACCTGTCCATCAACAGCCAAAGGCGGCCTCATCAGTAGCATCGTGCCTTTCGTAAGCCATCAGGACCACTCTGAACACGATGTCAACATCATCGTAACAGAGCAAGGTGTGGCTGACTTGCGCGGTAAATGTCCGGAAGAAAGAGCGAAACTCATTATCGAGCAGTGCGTACATCCAGACTACAAGCAACTGTTGTGGGACTACATGAAGATTGCCAAAGGCGGTCACACACGCCACAATCTGCCCGCTGCATTCGCTATGCACGACTCATTGGCACGCAAGGGCGATATGCGACTGACCGATTTCGCGGAATATGTGAAATAACATCAGCGTGAAAAAATAACACTGGGAGGGGTCCGCACAACGCTGACTCCTCCTCGTTTTTACAGCCCACAGCCACCCCAAAAGAGCCGCAACCACCAGCGAAGAAAGGCCGCAACCGTTACCGAAGCATCTCCTTCAGTCCTCCATCCCCCATTCCCAACAATGAACGACAGCACCCTTACCTTCATCAAGCAACATCGCAACGATGACATCCGCCAGTTGGCGCTGACGAAACCTGCGTCAGACATCGATCTGAAACTGGCTTTGCAACAGATTGCCGGATGGCAGACTGCACGCCGAAAACTGCCCGACTGGGCGGCATGCGACAACATTCTATACCCACCACACCTCAACATGGAACAGGCATCGAGCCAACAAACGGCTCAATACAAAGCAAACGTCGTGGAGAGATGGGGCGGCAAAGACACTTCCTATGTGGATCTTACAGGCGGCATGGGTATCGATTTCTCGTTCATGGCAAGGGCATTCGACAAGCGAACCTACGTGGAACGCAATGAAATGCTCTGTCAACTGGCACACCACAACTTCCCCATACTGCAGTTGGAAGCCGCCGTTGCCAACGATGATGCAGAAGACTTTATCAACAAAATGGCGCGTGCTACGGTCATTTTCATTGACCCAGCAAGGCGCGACGAACATGGCGCACGCACCTACGGACTGGCTGATTGCACACCAGATGTCACACTCATGATGCCTGTGTTGCGCGAAAAGGCAGAACATATAGTCATGAAACTATCGCCTATGCTCGACTGGCGAAAGGCGGTTGATGACCTGGGAGGTGTCAGCGAGGTACATATCGTCAGCGTGAAAAACGAATGTAAGGAGCTATTGCTTGTCATCGACCATCGCGCTTCGACAAATCCAACACTCATTTGTATCAACGATGAACAACGGTTCTGCCCTTCCGACACAACAGAAACACCAACCTGCCAACCCACAGCAACTGACAACAGCGCTTGGGGCAACACCTATCTCTATGAACCCAATGCCAGTATCATGAAAGGCGGATGCTTCACAGAAGTGGAACGTGCCTTCGCCATGCAACAGGTGGCTGCCAATTCACACCTTTTCCTAAGCAACACTGCGGTGGAATCATTCCCTGGTAGAAGTTTCATCGTCAAGCAACAATGCTCCTTAAACAAGCGCGAACTGAGACAAGTACTCGCTGGTATAGACCGCGCCAATGTGGCTGTGCGCAACTTTCCACTATCCGCCGATGCGCTACGCAAGAAACTCAAGCTGAAAGACGGTGGAGATACATACATCTTCGGCACCACACTTCCAGATGGCAACCACGTATTGTTCGTATGCCGTAAAATAGGTTAAATGTTTGGCTTTTTGTCAGTTTTTCACTACCTTTGCATCAATTCTGGATGTTATTTATAGATAAAAAGAAGAAGAGATGTCATCAATAGAAATAAAGAGAGTAGATAGCCAGAAACTTCTGGAAGACTTCATACAATTCCATTACGACCTGTATAGGGGCAATAAATACGACGCACCAAACCTATACAGCGACGAGAAACATACGCACAACAAGAAGGAAAACGCGGCTTTCGAATTTTGCGAAGCTGAATATTTCCTCGCCTTTAAAGACGGAAAGATTGTTGGACGCGTGGCTGCCATCATCAATAACCGAGCCAACGAACGCTGGCAGAGAAAAAGCGTGAGGTTCGGATGGATCGACTTCATTGACGATATCGAGGTTTCGAAAGCATTACTTGAGGCCGTTGAACAATGGGGGCGCACCAAAGGTATGAACGAAATGGTGGGACCACTCGGCTATACGGACATGGATCCAGAGGGTATGCTCATTGAAGGATTCGACCAATTGGGTACGATGGCGACTATTTACAACTATCCCTACTATCCCAAACACATGGAACAGATGGGCGGTTGGGAGAAAGACAACGACTACGTGGAGTTCAAACTTATTGTGCCAAAAAAGGGAACGATGCCCGACAAATACGCTAAAATCGCACAAATGGTGATGAAGCGATACAACCTTCACGTAAGAAAGATAAAACGTAGCGAGGTTTTTGGCAAAGAACAGGTGGGAAGAAAAGTGTTCGACGTGGTCAACCAAACATTCGGAAACCTCTACGGATACTCGCAAATGACCGAAGCACAGATTGACGAATACCTCAAAATGTATTTCCCGGTACTCGACCTCAATCTCGTCACTCTCATAGAAGACTGGAATACACCAGACCACAAACTGATTGGAGTAGGCATATCTATACCGTCGCTGACTAAAGCACTGCAGAAATGCCACAACGGAAGAATGTTCCCATTCGGCTGGTGGCACTTACTCAAGGCACTGAAATTCCACAAAACAAAGATTGTAGATCTTATGCTGGTGGGCATTCTGCCTGAATATCAAAACAAAGGCGCTAACGCTTTGCTATTCTACGACCTCATCCCATGGTATCAGAAATATGGCGTTGAATGGGGAGAGACTAATGTCGAGATGGAAACCAACGATAAAGTGCAGAGCCAATGGCAGTATCTTGAACACGTACAACATAAGCGACGCCGCTGTTATAAAAAGAATATCTAACCTGACAATATGAGCGAAGACATCAACACCAACGAGCAAACCATCAGATATGAAGATGACAATATCCGACATCTATCGGATATGGAACACGTGCGAACAAGACCGGGCATGTATATCGGACGCCTGGGCGACGGTTCGCTGGCTGAAGACGGCATCTATGTATTGCTGAAAGAGGTCATAGACAACTCTATCGACGAGTTTAAAATGAATGCCGGAGACCGCATAGAAATCAACATCGACGACCAACTGCGGGTGTCGGTGCGCGACTATGGACGTGGCATTCCACAAGGAAAACTTATCGAAGCGGTCAGTATGCTGAATACGGGCGGTAAATATGACTCTAAGGCTTTCAAAAAATCTGTAGGACTCAATGGTGTCGGTATCAAAGCAGTCAATGCGTTAAGCAGTAGGTTTGAAGTGGCATCATATAGAGATGGACAGGTAAGAAGAGCGGTTTTTGAGCGCGGACAACTGCAAAGTGACGTGACAGAAAAGACCGACGACGAGAATGGAACATACATCTTCTTCGAGCCAGACAACACCTTATTTGTCAACTACCAGTTCCACAATGACTTTGTGGAAAACATGCTCCGCAACTATACCTATCTCAATACTGGTCTCGCCATCATGTACAACGGCAGAAGAATACTCAGCCGACATGGTTTGGAGGACTTGTTGAAGGACCGAATGACCAACGATCCCCTATATCCCATCATACACCTCAAGGGAGAAGATATAGAAATTGCATTCACACATGCCAACCAGTATGGTGAAGAATATTATTCGTTTGTCAACGGACAACATACAACTCAGGGCGGTACACATCAAAGTGCATTCAAAGAGCATATCGCCAAGACAATTAAGGAATTTTTCGGGAAATACGAATATGGGGATATTCGAACCGGACTCGTTGCTGCTATTGCCATCAACGTAGAGGAACCGATGTTCGAAAGCCAGACCAAAATCAAGTTGGGATCACTCACTATGTCTCCTAACGATGGAGTCTCTATTAATAAATATGTGGGCGACTTCGTCAAACAGGAGGTGGACAACTACCTGCACATCCATACCGACGTGGCTGAAGTGATAGAGCAGAAGGTGAAAGAGAGCGAACGCGAGCGCAAAGCAATGGCGGGTGTGACCAAGATTGCACGTGAACGGGCAAAGAAAGCTAACTTGCACAACCGCAAACTGCGCGATTGTCGCATCCATTTCAGCGATGCTAAAAACGACAGAAAAGAGGAGAGTTGCATCTTTATCACTGAGGGCGACTCGGCAAGCGGAAGTATCACAAAGAGCAGAGATGTGAATACACAGGCGGTTTTCTCACTGCGCGGTAAACCTCTGAACTCGTTTGGACTGACCAAAAAGGTGGTCTATGAAAACGAAGAGTTCAACCTTTTGCAGGCTGCACTCGATATCGAAGAGAGCCTTGACACGTTGCGCTACAATAAAGTGATAGTGGCTACCGATGCGGATGTCGATGGAATGCACATCCGACTGCTGATTATTACATTCTTCTTGCAGTTCTTTCCAGAACTTGTCAAAAAGGGACACGTATATGTGCTACAGACTCCTTTGTTCAGAGTGCGCAACCGTAGAACCAAAATAAAAAACAAAAAGGTGGTGGCAGAAGCTGACGCTAAGACGGAAGGAAAGAAGACTGACTTCATCACACGCTATTGCTATAGCGAAGAGGAACGCATCAATGCCATACAACAATTAGGACCGGACCCGGAAATCACACGATTCAAAGGTCTCGGAGAAATAAGCCCAGAAGAGTTTGCTGGCTTTATCGGACCTGATATCAGACTCGAACAGGTGACGCTGCATAAGAACGACCAGGTGCAAAAGCTATTGGAATACTACATGGGCAAGAACACTATGGAGCGACAGAACTTTATCATCGACAACCTCGTGATAGAGGAAGACCGACCAGAAGACGTTTACGAATAACAAAGAAAACATGATTTCAAAAAGAAATATACTATACCTCATGCTATTGTTGCCGTTGGCTGCCATAGCACAGTTGCGCATCAATATGCGAGGAGAAGCCTTGCGCAAACTGCAAATAGCAGAGATGGCTATCAACAACCTGTATGTGGACACCGTAGATGAACAGCGATTGGTGGAAGACGGCATACGAGGTATGCTCGAAAAACTCGATCCGCACAGCAGTTACCTTACCGCAAAAGAGGTGGAAGCAAGTAACGAACCACTGCAAGGCAACTTCGAGGGCATCGGTGTGCAGTTTAATATGTCGGAAGATACACTACTCGTGATACAACCCGTGATAGGCGGTCCGTCTGAAAAGAAAGGCATCATGGCGGGCGACAGAATAGTCACCGTCAATGATACTGCGATTGCTGGCGTAAAAATGTCGCGCGAAGAAATCATGCGCAGACTGCGCGGACGAAAGGGAACATTAGTGCGCTTGGGCGTTGTACGCCGCGGTATCAAGGACATGCTGCATTTCGATATCATTCGCGACAAGATTCCTGTGAAGACTATCGATGCCTCATATATGATCAGACCAACGATAGGATATATCCGAATCGGTAGCTTCGGGGCACAAACCCACGAAGAATTTCGCGAACGCCTCAAAGCTTTAAAGGCACAAGGCATGACCTCGCTCATACTTGACCTGCAAGGAAACGGTGGCGGATATATGCACGCTGCAGTGGAAATTGCCAACGAGATGCTTCACGCTGGCGACCTTATTGTATATATGGAAGGGCGACAAGCCTCACGCAAAGATTATAAAGCACGCGGAAAAGGACTCTTTGAGGAAGGTCAGCTCGCTGTGTTGATTGACAGTTACTCGGCTTCAGCCGCTGAAATCGTGACGGGTGCCATACAAGACCAAGATCGCGGCCTCGTGGTTGGACGTCGATCATACGGTAAAGGTCTGGTACAACGACCTGTTGACCTGCCCGATGGATCAATGATTCGACTGACTATAGCCCACTATTTCACACCATCTGGACGCTGTATCCAAAAACCATACGTGAAAGGAAAAGCAGAAGATTACGCCATGGATGTATATAACAGACTGACCAGTGGCGAACTGCAACATGCAGACAGCATACATTTTGCCGACTCACTGAAATGCTATACACTGCGCCAACACCGTACGGTTTATGGCGGAGGAGGTATCATGCCCGACCATTATGTACCACTCGACACTACAATCTATACTCCCTTCTACAGAGAGATTGCTGCCAAATCATATATCATCAATGCCAATCTGCGCTATGTGGATACACATCGCAAGCAGTTGCAAAAGCAGTATCCTGTGTTTGAGACTTTCAAAAACACCTATGAAGTGCCGCAAGATGTGATTGACCAAATGTTGGCAGAGGCTGCAAAAGACGGTGTCAAACCAAAAGACGATGCCGAATTGCAAAAGTCACTCCCATCCCTTCGTCTCCAAATGAAGGCACTTGTGGCACGCGACCTATGGAATATGGATGAGTATTTCTCTATCATGAATGAGCAAAACGACATCGTGATGAAGGCTATCCAGCTGTTGCAACACCCCTAACCCACTTCTATTGCAGTAGGAATGACGTACAATACGCTTTGTAAACAACTGGCATTGACCTACGATGAGGGCGAGGCAAAAGCCATTGCACGCTTGGTTTATGAAGTGCGCTATGGTTTATCGCTCACCGATATCTGTCTCGGACGCGACGCAGACATCGATGACAGCGACCTCAAACAAGTGGCAGAACGATTGAAAAACCATGAGCCCGTGCAGTATGTATTAGGCAAGACGCAGTTTTGCGGACATACTTTCCATACCGACCGACGGGCTTTAATACCCAGACCTGAGACCGAAGAACTCTGTCAATGGATGCTTTCTACACCATTCAGCAGTTTGCTCGATATCGGAACAGGCAGTGGTTGCATTGCCATCACTATGGCATTGGCACAGCCAAAAGCACAGATTACAGCATGGGATATATCCCCCGATGCCCTTTCGCTGGCTTCAGAAAATGCACAAAACCTGAACGCACATGTTGATTTCATATTGCGCGATGCACTACAAAATCATGAAGATGATAATCAGCGCTATGACATTATCGTGAGCAATCCGCCATATATCTGTCAAAACGAGGCTGAAGCGATGGAGAAAAACGTACTCGAATACGAACCACACACAGCACTTTTCGTGCCAGATAGCGATCCATTGCGATTCTATCGCGCTATTGCACGCTATGCCTTAACGGCACTTCTACCGCAAGGTTACCTTTATTTCGAAATCAATCCACTCTATGCCGATGATCTCTGCACAATGCTTCACAATGCTGGATTCAGCGAAGTGACGCCCCGTGGCGATGCTTTTGGCAAAATACGCTTTATCCGTTGCCGCCGATGAACACGATGACAGAACAAGAAGCCTACCTCCGCTTGGCTGCATTATGTGCTCAAGCCGAACACTGCGAATATGAGATGCAGGAGAAAATGCGCCGTTGGGAAATTGCTGACGATGCTCAGGCGAGAGTGATGCAACGGCTGATAACCGAGCGATATGTAGATGATGAGCGCTTTGCACGTGCTTTTGCCAACGACAAAGTGAAATACAATAAATGGGGACGACGCAAGGTCGAACAGGCCATGTGGCTCAAACACATTGCCGAAGACATACGCCAACGTGTGCTCGACAGTATCGATGACGAGGAATACATTGCCATTCTGCGCCCATTGCTACAACAGAAAAGACGCTCAGTAAAGGCGCATAACGACTATGAACTGCGGCAGAAACTCATCAAATTTGCCATCGGCAGAGGATTCACCATGGATATTATCAAACAGTGTATCAGTATCGATGACGAAGAAGAATACGATATGGAATAGGCTTCTCGACACCATTCTACCCCGCCATTGCAGTATCTGCGACAGTCGGTTAGGCTTCGACGAGAAAGCCATTTGTGGCAGTTGCGCCACAAGACTGCCGCGTACCCACTACGAACTGACGGCAGACTATAATCCTATGACCGTCTTGTTTCAAGGTATCGTACCTATAGAAAAGGCCGTGGCATTCGTCCATTTCAATCCTCACAATGCTTCAGCGCGCCTCATTTATGCTATAAAATACTATCGGCATCCTGACTATGCGATGGCTATGGGGGAAATCATGGCAAAAGAACTATTATCCTCAGGGTTCTTTGACGATATAAATATCATCGTTCCGGTACCACTTTCGCGCCGCCGGCTACATCAACGAGGCTACAACCAGAGTGAATATTTGGCACGTGGAGTCAGTAAAGTCACCTCTATTCCAGTAGTTACCAAAGCGCTCCGTCGCAAGCATTTCCTACAAAGTCAAACGATGTTGGGGCACACAGAACGCCAGAAAAATGTGGAAAACATGTTTGTATTGCGTGATGCCTCAGCACTTTCTGACCGACATATCCTATTGATAGACGACATCTGCACTACAGGTGCCACCGCCATGGCCTGTATTCAAGAGATGCAAGTAGCAAAAAATATACGCTTCAGCATACTGACGCTTGGGTTGACAGACCATTAAACAGCCATTCCAAAAAGATGATGAAGACCATGAAATCATCTCTTTTTCTGCTTCTCGACAGGTTGCACTTTGTGAACAGCCGACTTACTTGTATGTGCAGCAGACCTTCCGGAAGCCTTCCCTGTACCTTTACTATGAGATGTAGCAGACTTTCCAGAAACCTTCTCCGTGGCTTTATTTGGATGCATTGCAGACTTTCCTGTGGATTTTCCTGCCGTTTTTTTCGCAGGAACAGCAACAGTTTTTTCATCTTCATCTTGCCATTGCGGAACGATTTTATCATCGCTTTCAGTCATTTCCAAATCGAGTTCAGGCACATCAAAACCGTCATCTGGCTTGAATGGTATCTCTACTTTTCGCTTATAAACCGATACCTCAACCATGGCAACACCCTGCGCTACGATGCCCAACTCACGGGCAGCGCGATAGGAAAGATCGATGACACGACCACGGGAAAAAGGTCCTCGGTCGATAACACGTACTACAACTTCCTTGCCGTTGGCAGGATTTCTCACTTTTAGGAGTGTGCCGAAGGGGTGTGTGCGATGAGCACAAACCAAACTGTCACTATGGATACGTTCTCCACTTGCCGTTCTTGAACCGTTAGCGCGCTTCGAATAAAAGGTTGCTTTACCTTTCTGTTGAGCAGCCGAAGGCATCCCGATGGCAGCCAAAACAGCCATAAGGATGGAATACAGATACGATTCCAGAGTTCTTAGTTGCTTTGATAGACTTTTCATTGTTATAGTGATTGACCACCAACAGCGTCTCTTTGGTCAGAAAACAGATGTGTCGGTGGTACGAATTATTTGTCGTTATCAAGTTCAAGTTCGAGTTCATCAGTTCGCCGCTTTATATCGCGGTAAGCCTGTGACAGGTCGGTTTTGGTAATATCGATATTTGTGTTAATCGGTCGTCGTGGGTCACTTAATGCGTGTTGAAACAACCAATCATACGTTTTGTCGGTATAGAAGAAGCGCGCCAAAGCGCCATGTGATGCTCCAGGCATCCAGTCATAACGCAAACGCTCGGTAGCTCCGAGTATTTTCATCCCTTCAACCACCTTCTGTGATTCGCGCACCGATACGGCGCGGTCTGCAGTTCCATGCACTATCCATAATGGTAATTCACCCAATCCACGATAGTCTTTCAGCGTAGAACCGCCACATAGTGCTATTGCGGCAGCTATTTTGTCGGGATAAGTACCTGCGAAATCCAGTGTACCATAGCCTCCGAGACTCATACCTATTACATATACGCGTGTATCGTCAAATGAATAGTTCTTCTTCATCCACTCCAGAATATTGTTAAGGCGGCGTGAATTCCATGCCCCGCCTGGGTTTTGTGGGGTAACTATAAGTGCGGGAATCTGTCTTCCCATCTTAACGGCATCAACAGGGCCATATTGCAAACAGCGTTTCATATCGCGTCCACAGCGGCTTGCACCATGAAGGAAGATAATCAATGGAGTTTGTTCCTGCGAGAAATAATAGTCATCTGGCGTATATACCCAAAAATCGTAGCCGTCTTTCACAACTCCTTTCTTTGCCGACAATAAGTCATACTGCGCCCATGTTGCTGTGTGTAACATCAGCAACAAGAGCGTCAGTATGGTTGTATGCAGCGTTTTTTTCGTTATATATACGCTCACTTTCTGATTTTATCGTTTAATTTTTACCGTTGTTTTCTTACCATTATAGGCCACTTTATAAATGGTATTATCGGGCATCTTCACCTCAAAGACACGCTTTTGGAGCATTCCTTTGAATTTTCCGCGACGCTGTCCGATGGTCAGTGTATGCTGTTTTTCGTTCCATGTCATAGGAATTTCGGCATACTGTCCACGTTGATAGTTGAAGTTGTCGCCCTCATCTTCATAGAGTTTGAACGATGCATCACATCCTGGATAAACCAATAGTGTGAGCACATCCCATGGTCTTTCGTCGCTATACTGTCGGTCATCACCCATCGGCACAATACTTCCAGCCTTGACATAGAGTGGTGAGTGTGCTATTGGTGCATCCGCTTTGATGTTCTGTCCGCCTTTATATAACTTTCCTGTCCAATAGTCATACCAGTCAGCCCCTTGTGGCAGATAGACGTCAAACTGCTTTTTCTGACTCCAATCCACCGTTGGCCATCCGTTTGCATACTCATTGTTATCGTGTCTATCCCAGCCCGATTGCTCGTCGGTCTTTACTATTTTCTCCTCAGTAAATAGTGGATCAACCACCGGGCACACTAAGAAGCTGTGACCAAACATATATTGTCGTCCATTGTTCCACACATTTTTATCGTTGCGGAAGTCCATCACCAAGGGACGCATAAATGAATCATCGTTGGCACTTACTTGCCAGCTTTGACTATAGATATATGGCAATAGGCGATAACGCATCTTTACGGCATCAAGCAATGCATCATATACAGGTTCGCCAGGCTTGCCGTAGTAATAGAGTTCTCGATATACCTCAGTACCGTGACTACGCATCATTGGTGTGAAAAGTCCGAACTGCATCCATCGCACGTATAGTTCTTGGAACTGTGGATTAGTTGTTCCTGTATTGTCGAGATAGGTGCGGTTGTATGCATTGGCAAAGAATCCGCCTATGTCGGTATTCACATTGGGGTTGGCGCAAAGTGTGTGATTCAGACAAAGTGGCACTTGTGCGCGAAAAGACTGCCACGAACTGCCCACGTCTCCACTCCACGTATGTGCTCCATAGCGCTGTTGTCCGGCGAAGAAGGAACGTGTAAGAATGAAAGGGCGATGTATTGAATCCACCTTACGCTGGTTTTGATCCACTCCTCCAACCGCCATCAAGGCAAATGCATTGCGTACAGATCGCCAGCTACCCATGCTGCATTTTTCGTCAAGGTCACTATCCTTAAACTGGCAATGGTCGGGATCTGTAGAGTCCATCCACCATGCATCGATCCCCATCTGATGGAGTTTTGATAGATATTTCCAATAGATATCGCGTGCCACAGGCGAGTAGCAGTCATAAACACGTACTCCAGACGGATAGTCCTGACGTGGTGGCCACTGGGGAAGTCCCGACTCTGGCCATGTTTTGAAATGGAAGAGCAATCCCTTTTCATCGAGTTCCCGATATGGTTTTGTATGTGGTCCGAACGATGCCCATACCGAAATGGTGAGATGTGCATGACGTTGGTGCACCTCATCTATCATAGCTTGTGGATTACTGAACGCATCATTGAGAAACTCCATAGCGTTCCAGTTGTAGTTACCACCCCAGTATTGCCAGTCTTGTATTATTCCGTCGAATGGTATTCCCATTTTGCGATAGCGTCTTACCACGTCGAGCAGTTCGTTTGCCGACTTGTATCTCTCACGACTTTGATGGAATCCATAGGTCCAACGTGGCACCATAGGCACTTTTCCGCTTAGCCAACGCATCTGTCGGATAACGCCATCCGCATCGTTACCATACATGAAATAGTAGTCAACAGCCTTTCCTACCTGACTCTCCAGTTGCAGTGTATCATCGTCGTTGATTGTTGTTGGCGAGTAATTGTCCCAATAGATGCCATATCCTTTAATACTCTGGAAGAAATGAGTAAAGTCTTCCAGATTGGTTTGTATCATCAGTCTGTGTTCTCCTCTAAGATTCATTTTTCCGCTCTGCATCATTCCCAATCCATAGATGGGCTCATCTTTTTCCAGTGCAAAAGCTTGTTTTACGCGATACGATCCCTTGTCTATACCCTCTGTAATAGGCGTAAAGGCAAATTCGCCTTCAGTCATAAGCGTTGTACCGTCGGCTTTTGCAAAGCTTACCTTTTGCGATTTATCATCCACGGTAACGGTCAACGCATTCGTCCGATAGACTGTTTTGCCATCCGCCTGCTTGACATTGACCGCCACTTTTTGCGGTGTAGCTGTTATAACAAGGCTTTTCTTTTCTGCAAACTGCCCATCTGTAGTCTTCTCCACACGTACCACAGTAGGTGAGAAGAAGGTGATTTTCTGTGCTTCCATGCTTTCGAAACAAAGCAATGCAAGAGTGATAGAGATAATTTTCTTCATTATTGTTAGTTGTTTTATTTGAAGTTGATAAGCGCCATCATTAGGGCTTTTTTGTTAGTATATTGGTTACAAAGGTAGTATATTTCTTTGATTTTTGATAAAAAAGCATGGTTTTTCCATTCAAAAATAAGAATTTGTAACTATATTAAATACAATGAAACACACGAAATTAAATTTTATAAGCACCAAATGCCAATTGCTCATGATTCAGCCAAACGTTGCGTATGAGGCTTGTAGAAGTCACATAGAAGTCTTGCAGATATAAGAAAAACGAGTTTTTCTTTTGTACTTCGCTCGGTTTGCACTACCTTTGCACCTTGTATAATAATACAGATATGAGTTTAACAAATATTGTACGCCACATCTTCGTGCATCGCATGCATGAACTGGAACGCCATCAGAAGGAGGGCGAAGCCCTTCAGTGCGAGGTGTTGCACCGCCTGCTTGCTCAAGCATCCAACACCGAAATAGGACGCAAATATGCATTTTCAGCCACGAAAGACTATGATACTTTCGTGCGAAACTGCCCCGTCAACACCTACGAAGAACTGAAAGAACAGATAGATCGCATGCGCCACGGAGAGTCAAATATCCTCTGGAACGGACGTGTGAAATGGTATGCCAAATCGAGTGGCACTACCAACGACAAGTCGAAGTTCATTCCTGTCAGCAGCGACGGTCTGAGAAATATCCACTATAAAGGCGGTTTCGACTCTGTAGCCCTCTATCTCCGCAACAATCCTCAATCTCGATTGTTTGACGGCCGAGCATTGATTTTAGGTGGCAGCCATGCTCCCAACTACAATCTGCCCGATTCTTTGGTAGGCGACCTCAGCGCCATTCTCATCGAGAACATCAATCCTTTGGCAAATTTGGTACGCATTCCGAAGAAGAAGACCGCATTGCTCGACGACTTTGAAGTGAAGCGCGACCGCATTGCCCACGAAGCACTCCACAAGAATGTGACCAACATATCAGGCGTGCCCTCATGGATGTTATCGGTCTTAAATCGTGTCATGGAGATTTCTGGCAAGACCCATTTGGAAGAAGTATGGCCCAATCTTGAAGTATTCTTCCATGGCGGAGTGGCTTTCACCCCCTACCGCAAGCAGTATGAACAACTTATCACGTCACCCAAAATGCATTATATGGAAACGTATAATGCGAGCGAAGGATTCTTCGGCCTACAGGATGACCCATCCGACAAAGCGATGTTGCTCATGCTCGACTATGATGTTTTCTACGAGTTCCAAGAGATGGGCACCGACAACATCGTTCCGTTATGGGGCGTTGAAAAGGACAAAAACTATGCCATGATAATCACTACATCATGCGGATTATGGCGATACATGATCGGTGATACCATCCGATTCACCTCCACCAACCCATATAAGTTTGTTATCTCAGGTCGTACCAAGAGCTTTATCAACGCTTTTGGCGAGGAACTCATCGTAGATAATGCCGAACAGGGTCTGGCTTATGCCTGTCAACAAACAGGTGCCGAGGTGCTGGAATACACCGCAGCCCCCGTTTTCATGGATGCCAATGCCAAATGTCGCCACCAGTGGTTGATTGAATTCAGCACCCCTCCTGCCGATTTGCAGCAGTTCTCCGACCTGCTTGACCGTCGCCTACAAGAGCTCAACAGCGACTATGAAGCCAAGCGCTATAAGGATATCACCCTGCAACATCTGGAGATTATCCCTGCCAGAAAGGGACTTTTCAACGATTGGCTTAAGCAGCGCGGCAAATTAGGCGGTCAGCACAAAGTGCCACGCCTAAGCAATTCGCGTGAACATATCGAACAGCTTCTCAAACTGCAATCATGAACAGACCCACAAACAGACACTTCCCGTTGATACTCATAGCAGCCCTATCCCTGCTGATGGTGGCTTGCGCACGTATGGGACAACCCGATGGCGGATGGTTTGACGATGATCCACCCCGCATCATCGGCTCCAATCCAGCCGATCAGGCAGTCGGTGTGAACTCCAAAAGAATAACCATACAGTTTGATGAGTATATCAAGCTGGAGGATGCCACACAGAATGTTATCGTCTCTCCACCACAATTGGAGATGCCCGAGATTAAGGCAACGGGTAAAAAGATTGTTGTTGACCTGAAAGACTCACTAAAGGCCAACACCACCTACACCATCGACTTCAGCGATGCCATCAGCGACAACAACGAAAACAATCCGTTGGGCAACTACACCTTCACCTTCTCTACCGGTGAACGCATCGATACTTTCGAGGTGGCAGGAACGGTGCTCGACGCCTCAAACCTCGAACCTATCAAGGGCATACAGGTTGGGCTCTATGCCGATTTGGCAGACTCAGCGTTCCGCACCAAGCCCCTTTTGCGCGTTGCGCGTACCGATGGCAGAGGCCGTTTCGTCATCAAAGGTGTTGCACCTGGCGAGTATCGCGTCTATGCGCTACAAGATGCCGATGGCAATTATATGTTCAATCAGAAGAGCGAGATGGTGGCTTTCTCCCATACCACCTATAAACCGTCAGCCGGACCAGATATCCGACAGGACACCATCTGGCGTGATTCCTTGCGTATCGATAATATATTGCGAGTGCCATACACCCACTTCTATCCCGACGACATCATCCTTCTGGCCTTCCAAGAAGTTCAAACCGACCGCTATCTACTGAAGCAACCAGAGCGAAAAGATGCCGACCGCTTCACTTTATATTTCAGTTATGGCAACCCACAACTGCCAGAAATACGCGGCTTCAACTTCGATGAGAAAGACGCCTTCGTTCTTGAGGCCAGCGAAAAGAAGGACACACTGACCTATTGGTTGCGCGATACGGCACTGGTCAACCAAGATACGCTATCCATGCAACTCTCCTATCTCATGACCGACTCTACCGGAGTACTCGTCACACAGATTGATACGGTAGATGTGATAGCCAAAACCAGCTACGCCAAACGTCAGAAGGAGTTGAAAAAACAAATTGAGAGTTGGGAAAAGGAGCAAGCCAAACTCAAAAAGCAAGGCGAGCCCTACGACAGTATCATGCCGCGCGAGCCACTTAAAGTGCAGTATAACGTGCCCGGCACCATGGCGCCAGACAGTCGTCCCACCATCAATATGCCCGCTCCACTGGCTCGATGCGACACCGCCTCTATCCACCTATATACTAAGGTCGATACCCTTTGGTATCGTGTGCCCGTTGATGTGCAGCGTCACGACTCGTTGCTCCGCACGTATGATGTACTTGCCGAATGGACAGCTGGTAGCGAATACAGCTTAGAAGTAGATTCCGCCGCCTTCGAAGACATCTACGGCAACGTATCGAAACCCTTCAAACAAGGCATTAAGATCAGCACCCTCGATGAATTCTCGACCATCGTCTTGCAACTCGCAGGCGTCACCGACACCACCTACGTGGTACAGTTGCTCGACCAAAGCGAGAAGATCATCAAGCAAGTGCGTACCGAAGCCAATGGCGATGCCGTATTCTTCTATGTCAAACCCGGTGGCTATTACGCACGTGCCTTCCGCGATCGCAACGGCAATGGCGTATGGGATACAGGCAACTACGATGCCGACTTACAACCAGAGGAAGTATATTATTTCCCCGGACGCATAGACTGTAAGGAGAAATGGGACATCACCCGCCCTTGGAATCTTACCGCCACACCGCTCAACATGCAGAAGCCCGGCGAGATAACCAAGCAGAAACCGGATAAAGAGAAACAGAAGTTACTCAATAGAAATGCCGAGCGCGCACGTCGTTTGGGTATTCCCTACTACAAGAACGGCGTGTTGCAAACCGCTAACAACAACTCTAAATGACGATAAAAGATGAAACACCTGAATACCAACGGCAGACGCCTATTACTCATGCTGATGCTCTGTCTGCCACTTTTCTCACACACCGTCACCACCTCGCAAGCGCAATGTGGCATCCACAACACCGCCTTCAAATCGGGCGAGTATCTCTCCTACGACCTCTATTTCAATTGGAAATTCGTATGGGTGAAGGTCGGCACAGCATCTATGTCCACCGTACTATCGACCCACAAAGGTGTGCCTGCCTTCCGGTCGAGCCTCATCACGCGTGGTAACGACAAGCTCGACAACATGTTTATCATGCGCGATACCCTGCTATGCTACACCACTACCGATATTACCCCACTTTATTACCGCAAAGGAGCACGCGAGGGCAAGCGCTATTACGTAGATGAGTTGTGGTATAGCTACCCTAAGGGAAACAGCCACTTGAAGATGCATCGCATCGATGCCGACGGTAAACACCACTGGAAACAAGCAGAGTATAAGGACTGCATCTACGACATGATGAGCATTTTCCTTCGTGCACGCAACTTCGACACATCCAAGTTGCGCAAGGGCGAGAATATCCCCATGCCCATCAGCGATGCCAGACACCTAAGCAACTCATGGTTGAAATACGGCGGAAAGACTACGCTGAAGATGAAAAACAGCAATGCGAAGTTCCGTTGTCTGATATTCTCATTTATCGAACGTGAGGACGGCAAGAACCACGAACTCATACGTTTCTTCGTCACCGACGATAAGAATCACCTGCCCGTACGCTTGGATATGTTCCTTTCGTTCGGATCTGCCAAAGCCTATCTCACAGGCATGAAGGGTCTGCGCAACGAACTCACTTCTAAAGAGAAATAACCCCTAGCATACAAAGTCCACCTCATGGAAACCGTAGAACTCAGACATCTCACCATCGGGTATATCGTCAAAGGACAGCAACGCATCGTGGTCAGCGATATCAACGCAACCATCAATGCCAGCGAACTGACTTGTTTGTTGGGGCAGAACGGTATCGGCAAATCCACACTGCTGCGCACTTTGTCGGCATTCCAACCCGCCCTTTCCGGCGAAATCTATCTCGACGGCACTCCGCTGACAGCCCTTTCGTCGCGCCAACTCAGTAAGAAAGTGGGTGTAGTACTGACTGAAAAGCCCGATGTGCGCAATATGTCTGTAGAAGAAATGGTAGGCATGGGGCGTTCGCCCTATACCGGTTTCTGGGGTTCACTCGATGCTGACGACCGCCAAATGATAGACGAAGCCATCCGTTTGGTAGGCATCGACCGGCTTAGACGCCGTCCTGTTCACACCTTGAGCGACGGCGAACGCCAGAAATGTATGATAGCCAAAGCCCTTGCGCAGCAAACGCCCACCATCTATCTGGATGAGCCAACAGCCTTTCTCGACTTTCCCAGCAAGGTTGAGATGATGCAATTGCTGCGACGACTGGCACACGAACAACAGAAAACGATATTTCTTTCCACCCATGATGTAGAACTCGCCATGCAGTTGGCAGACCGCATTTGGCTGATGGAGCCCGACCGTTTGAGCATTGACACCCCTCACCAGCTCGCCGCCGACGGTTCGCTGAGTCGCTTCATCGAGCGCCCTGGCATACATTTCGATACTAACGATATGACCATACGGGTGGCACGTCAGACATGAACGAGCCGCCCTATATATATAAATAAGGTGTAGCCCTACACCTTGACAGGCATTACTTCACTTATTACCAAACATCCAACGATTTCTAAACTCTCCAGAAGAATAAGACAATGATAGAAGGACACGGCGACGATCTCTACCGTTACAACAGTCAGGTGCGCATCAATTTCAGTTCCAACATCTGCCAACAGACAGACCATACAGCCCTGAAAGCCCATCTTGCCAACCATCTTGACCTTGTAAACCACTATCCGGAACCTCAGCCTCGGAAGCTCGAAGAACAGTTGGCCGAGTATCACGACATCCCTGCCGAATGCGTGATGGTGACCAGCGGTGTGACCGAAGCCATCTATCTCATAGCCCAGATGACGCGTGGCGGTATGTCTGTCATCCCCCAACCCACTTTCAGCGAGTATGCCGATGCTTGTCGCCTCAACGAACATATCATCACCTATGAATATGAGAACGACCAGAAGTTGCTGCCCACCCGCCGCATCTACTGGCTCTGCAACCCCAACAATCCAACAGGAAGCGTGATGACCGAAGGCATCATCGACCATCTTGTCGCCACCAATCCCATCCACCTTTTCGTGGTCGATCAGTCGTATGAAGGTTATACCGCCGCAAAATTGGTAGATGTGAAACAAGTGATGCGCTATCCCAACCTCATTCTGCTCCATTCGCTGAGCAAGCGTTATGCGGTGCCGGGCATGCGTGTAGGCTATGTGACTGCACATCCTGAGATATTGCGACACCTCCGCCAGTACCAGCGCCCATGGTCGGTAGGAGCCTTGGCTATCGAGGGTGCACGCTTTCTGGTCGCTCAAGACAAGCCCGCCATCAGCGATCTTGAGGGTCTGTTGAAGGAGACCGCACGCCTTCGCGATGCTTTGCGTGCCCTCCCTGGCATCAGCGTTTGCGACACCGACAGCACTTTTATGCTCTGTATGATAGAGCAAGCCAGCAGCCTTCAACTGAAGAATTGGCTGATAGACCATGAGGGCATTCTGATTCGCAACTGTTCAAACTTTGCCAATCTATCGCCCCACCACTTCCGCATAGCCACCCAGAGTCCTGAAGAAAACAATGTCCTCATCAGTGCTTTGCATCGCTTTCTGAACGAATAGAGGCCTTGCGGCTGACCAGTCGCTATGTCTTGTCAGCACATGAGAATACGGGATAGAGGTCTGTGCGACTTCCATCCATTGCCTATCGGATAAACCTTGGTAGATTATTGTCGTGAGAAAACAGAAACAACCCCCGTTGGCCCGGTACAATTGACCAGTGCGTATTGTTCCAGTTTATGGTCGTCTTTACCGCCATTGACCACTATGCCCCGATTGTTGAGCATATATTGTCGCTTGCAAGTGGGACAGGTCGCCATGCCTTTATGATCCATTTGGATGATATACTTGCTACTTCCCAGCGAATTGCCTGTCCTCACACAGTTTGGACATTGTGCATCATAAGCAATAAATCCGCCGTTTGGCGTCGTATTAAAAGTTTGATAGCCCACAATGATGCCGTTGCTGAGTCCGAGCTGATAGTGGCTCTCACTCTCTGCCGCCGTTTCGCGCTGTGTGGATGAGAGTCCGTCAGAATTGGTAAACACGAGGTATTTCGCTCCTTGTCTTACGCTTTCTGTGATATGACAAAATATGCCACGCGACATACTGTTGGTGGCTGTGGCGAGTGTTTGGTCGAGATGGAGTCCGTTATCATAGACAAAGCGACAGGGCCATGCACTGAATTCAGGGTCTGTGGAGCATGCCGTTGCCATCAGCAGTACAGCCAGACATGCCGTAAGGCGCCTTGTCCAAAGAGAGATGTGTCCTGTCCAAGCAGAAAGTCGCCTTCCCGTTGGTGTTGACACAACGGTAGGGCGACTATCCATATTATAATGTTTGCTATAGCCTTCAGCCATATTGTTCTGTTGTTAGCCTTATGGTTTAAGCGTTTTCCAACAGCGATTTTTCTGCATCGGTGACGCGGTTGAAACCGAAACCTCCGAGCACCTGCTGCATTAGGTCGGCTATCTTGTCGTTGCAGAGATTGCCTATCGAACCCTCATGCGTATGGTGTATGTCCTTGTTGGGTGTGAAAGTTCCAGCCTCGATATCGAGCCCAACCTTCTTATACGCATCGCGGAAGGGCATTCCGGCAGCAGCCAAACGGTTGACTTCCTCTACGGAGAACATCGGGTCGTACATGGGATTGTCGAGAATATCCTCGCGCACTTCAATCTTATTAATGATGTATGCCGCCATCTGCAAACAGTCTTTCAGTTCGTCGAAAGCAGGCAGGAACACCTCTTTGATAATCTGCAGATCGCGGAAATAACCCACGGGGAGATTGTTCATGATGAGTGTCACCTGTTGTGGCAAAGCCTGAATCTTGTTGCATTTCGCACGGATGAGTTCGAAGACATCGGGATTTTTCTTGTGAGGCATGATGCTACTTCCGGTGGTACACTCTTTTGGAAGTTTCACAAACGAGAAGTTTTGCGAGTTGAAGAGACACGCATCAAATGCCATTTTTGCAAGTGTTCCGGCTATCGTAGCCATGGCAAATGCCACGTTGCGCTCCATTTTTCCTCGTCCCATCTGCGCATAAACCACGTTATAGTCCATAGAATCGAATCCCAAGAGATCTGTGGTCATCTGTCTGTTGAGTGGGAACGACGATCCATATCCTGCTGCTGATCCCAACGGGTTACGGTTGGTCATCTTGTATGCAGCTTGCAGAAAGAGCATATCGTCTGCCAACGACTCGGCGTAGGCGCCAAACCATAGTCCGAAGGATGATGGCATTGCCACCTGCAGATGGGTGTAGCCCGGCATGAGCACGCTTTTATACTGTTCGCTCTTAGCGAGCAATTCATCGAAAAGCACTTTCACCCCGTCTGCCAGTTCCATGAGTTGATGGCGTGTGAAGAGTTTCAAATCCACCAATACTTGGTCGTTGCGTGATCGGCCTGAGTGTATTTTCTTACCCATGTCGCCCAGTTTTCGTGTCAACATGAGTTCCACTTGTGAGTGTACATCCTCCACTCCGTCTTCTATGCGAAATTCGCCGCGCTGGCAAATGGCATATATTTGTTTGAGTTCAGCCAACAGTTGTTTCAGTTCGTCGGCTTCCAAGAGGCCAATACTCTCAAGCATAGTGATGTGCGCCATAGATCCCATCACATCGTAGGGTGCGAGGTAGAGATCCATCTCACGGTCGCGTCCCACGGTGAAGCGCTCTATTTCTGCATTCACCTCAAAGTTCTTCTCCCAAAGTTTATTCATCTGTCGTGTATAATATATAATCGGTGTAAGGGTTGGTTGGCAGTGGTGTGCCTACAAGGTGTAGGGCACCTGTGCCAAAGCAGTGGCAACTTTCTCTACTCCATCCTGCAGTGGACCGCTCACCATGCCTTTGAGCATGAATGGGATGTCGGCCTTTACGGTGACGCGCATCTTGCTTTCGTGGTCGTTGACGGGCAGCACCTGTATCCAAAGGTTGAAGGGTACTGGCGATTTCTCTGCTTCAAACTTCACACACTTATTGTCTTCACGCTCTATGATGCGCAGTTTCAGCAGTCCTACCGGTGGCACATTGACCTGCACACTATCTTTGTCAAACTGAAAATCCTTCAGTTTGTCTTCGGGCACTCGGTCTTTGATACGCTCCAAGTTGGTGAGGTCGCTGATGTTGCGATAAACGTTTTCCACCGGATATGGAATCTGGTGTACGCTGCTTTCAAACTTTGTCATGCTTTCCAAGCAGCTGGGTCCTTACGCCACTCGTTCAACACTTCGATGTCTTCTGGCTTGATATATCCGGTGTCGGCAGCCTGTTCAAGCACGGCAGCATAGTTGCTCAGCGTAATCAGACGCACGCCAGCCTCCTTGAAAGCCTGTTCGGCAACGGGGAAACCATAGGTGAACGATGCCACCATACCAATCACTTCGCATCCATACTGGCGCAGTGCTTCAACAGCTTTAAGACTGCTTCCTCCGGTAGAGATCAGGTCTTCTACCACGATAACCTTAGCACCTTTCTCGATGTGTCCCTCTACTTGGTTGCCCATACCGTGGTCTTTTGGTTTCGGACGAACGTAGGCATAGGGCAGTCCGAGCTGGTCTGCCACGAGAGCTCCTTGTGCTATAGCACCTGTGGCAACACCAGCCACAGCCTCTGCCTCAGGGAAATTCTCCTGAATGGCGTGGCACAGTTCGAGTTTTACAAACGAGCGCACGTCGGGATACGACAGTGTTTTGCGGTTGTCGGTATAGATTGGTGACTTCCAACCAGATGCCCATGTAAAGGGTTCGTTGGGTTGCAATTTGATGGCTTTGATATCCATCAGCTTCTTTGCGAACAGTTTTTTGATTGCGTCCATATCTTTGTTTATTTGTTTTTCGTTTTGCAAAGGTACGATTAAGTGAGTAGAATACAAAAAGAAAATACATTTTTCTTTTGTATTCTCGAACGTGAGTACCTTGGATGCGTAGCATCAAAGATAGTGCAAACCGAGCGAAATACAAAAGAAAAGACCATTTTTCTTCTATTTTCCGAGGTGCATTTCCGCTTGAAAACAACATCATTTTCCCCTTGCCGACAACATTCTTTTGTTCCATCTATATATTCCTTACGTTCAAAACGTTACGCGTACAGCTCAGCAATTTCAATGAATTTACTCAGCAATTTCAATGAATTTGCAGACCAATTTCAATGAATTTACTCAGCAATTTCAATGAATTTGCAGACCAATTTCAATG
>SAMEA104315426__coassemble_153_pt1 | contig 92166 bp, 79 predicted proteins | sample SAMEA104315426__metabat2_low_PE_024 | metagenome-assembled genome bin SAMEA104315426 (sample SAMEA104315426) | gut metagenome | biome: Monkey gut; feature: monkey-associated habitat; material: faeces | place: China | collected 2013 | reverse complement strand
TAGCGCACACGTCTGGGGGGCGCGAGGTCGCTGGTTCGAGTCCAGTAATCCCGACTAAGACAAGAGCTGTATCTCTTATGAGATGCGGCTCTTTTTTGTATTCCACCATTATTCAAAGCTCCCTCAACCTGCCGTTGACTCATATCGACAAACCAATAAAAAGAATCTCCCGACACATTACGCAGACATTTCGAATGTACAACAAAAGCTATCCCAAAAGCACCAAGAAGATACTCCCAAGGCAATACGAAGACAGTCCCAAGTAAATACGCAGATACTCCCAAGTAAATACGCAGACAGTCCCAAGATTTTCAAAACGAATCCCGAACACATCCCGAAGTCATCCCGAAGGAAGGTGGTGGATTAGGACATGATGATTTTATATGGCGCAATTGAATTCAATAGACATACTATTATAAAAGAAATGGCGCGTATCCCTACGCACCATTTCTAAAAACCAATTAATCATGATTTTCCTTAAAAACCATAATATCTCCGTTTCGTAGCTCTGGTGGAACACCAGTCAATTAGCTTTTAAAACTATCATTTCTCTTTTTTTACCCTAAATAATATTACCAAACTACTAAAACTAATTACTACGATGCAAAGATACGACTTTATTTCGACATACTCTTTGTCGTAAGTACCCTAAACTTTAGTAATACTAAATAAAGTTGCAAAAAGTTTATTTCTTGTAACTTTTTCGACTTTCAGACAAAAAATTGGCCATTTCAACCCACTTTAACGATTATTTTATGTAATTTTGCACCATATTACATAACTAAGACGAAATGCTAAGAACCATTTTTACACTTATCATCAGCCTGTTTCTGATGCCGATGAGTGCACAGATAGGAAAACTATTCGATACAGACAACCAATTGTCGAGCAACTTTGCCAACCAAGTATTACAAGATAAACGCGGTTTTATTTGGATTGCTACACGAAACGGACTCAACCGCTACGACGGCTACAACTTCACCGTGATGAATAGTACCGACAAGAACGGACACAACATCAACAACTACGTGAACTGCATGGGACAGGATCATGAGGGTAACATCTACCTTGGAACCAACAACAGTCTGTTCATCTACGACGGTTATGAGTTTAGAAAAATACCTATGCTGGTAAACGGAAAAGAGATTATCACCTATATCCAATATATCTATACACGCAACAATGGCGATGTGCTCGTATGCACTTCTGGCTTTGGTTTGCTGCGTGTAATTGACAAAAACAAGGCGGAAAGCATAGGTGGAGTCATCGACCAATATAAATATATAAATTTTACTTTCGAAGATCATAACGACAGGCTATGGATGGTTTGTTCCGATGGAGACGTACTCAGACAGGAAGCCAGTGGAAAAGTGACCATCCATGTACCAGGAACTGCCGGTTTGCAGATACGCGAGATAGCCGAAGACCGACAAGGCAACATCTACGTAGCCACCTTGCGACAAGGGCTATTTGTCATGGCACCACAGACAGACCGATTCACCCATGTGGCTGGTACGGCAGGCTTAGCCATCAACAACATCTATATTGCACGCAATGACAACATCTACATTGGGTGCAACGGCGAAGGACTCTACGTCTATGAACCTGCTACAGGAAAACTGACCAACAATCCGTTTTTCTGCAACCGCATCAATCTGAGTAAAACAAAAGTGACAAGCATCATCGAAGATGCAGAAGGAAACATCTGGATGAGTATGCTTCAGAAAGGTGTATTCATGCAACCCACCAGGCCCTACGAGTTCGGATATATGGGATTCCGCTTAGGCTCTCGAAACATGATAGGCGAGAACAGTGTGACAAGCGTGCTACGAAGCGAAGACGGATCAGTATGGGTAGGAACCGACAAAGACGGACTTTACCGACTGCATTTCGGCACCTCAATGCCAATATCTTCAACCCATGTAGTGAAACAACCGTTGGCTATCCTTTCACTCTGCGAAGACTTACATGGCAATATCTGGGTAGGAAACTATGAAGACGGATGCGGATACGTAGATCCATCAGGCAACTACCACAACATTGATTTGCCTTTAGGAAAAAGCTCCAGCGTCTTTGACATCAAAGCAGACCGCAACGGGAATATCTGGATAGCCACTATGGGAAATGGACTGATATGTCGTCGGCCCGATGGTAGCCTTAAAATATTCAGACAATTACCAAAAGCCTACAACGACAGACATATCAATAGTATTCCCAACGACTATATCATGAAACTTGCGCTGTCGCCCGACCATAAATATATCTATGTTGCCACATCGGTAGGTTTGGCATGCATGGATATTGCCACAAACAACTGGGTAAGCAAATTCTCCACCAACTGCGTCAATTACGGATCGTTCTCACATTGTGTTTTTGCAGACAGCAGAGGCAACGTGTGGTATGGAACAGAAAATGGAGTATATTGCTATTCCAACGGAAATACAGAAGCAAAGCTCTACAATACCGACAACGGACTGCCCGACAACAGCATTGCCTTTGTGACGGAAGATGCACATGGCGATATTTGGATCGGCACCATACATGGCTTATGCCGACTGCATGTGAAGACGGGAAAAACCAATAACTATTTCTTGGAAAGCGGACTGCAAAGCAATGAGTTTAGCGATGGAGCTGTTTTTGCAGCTGATGGCGGTCGATTGCTATTGCTCGGAGGAACCGGAGGTCTCAACTGGTTTGATCCACTCAAACTAAAACTACACTCTTGGAAAGCAAACGTATGTGTATCACGCCTCATCGTAGGCAATCGCACCGTATATCCCGGCATGGAATCGGGCAGCTATACCATTACGGAAGAACGCGTATTCAACTCTAAGAAATTTGATTTGGCACACGATGACAACTCATTCACCCTACAGTTTTCTGCCCTCACCTATAATAATACGGAGCAAATTGCCTATGCCTACAGCATCAATGGAGAAGACTGGCACTTCATGCAACCAGGTATCAACGAGGTGACATTCTCACACTTGCCAGCAGGCACTTACAACTTCCGTGTCAAAGCTATCAACAATCAGCAAGAAACTCCCATACGCGAATTTACAGTAGAAATACATCCTGCATGGTATGCCAGCGTTTTGGCACGATTCATCTACTTCATCATTGCCATGTTGCTATTATGGGCATACATGAAGCATCGACGCAAACTGGAGCAGGACCGCATGCTACTACAAAACCACATCCATGCCGAAGAAATGGGCGAAGCCAAACTACGTTTCTTTATGAACATCAGCCATGAGATTCGTACACCGCTGACACTCATCATCACTCCGTTGCTCTCACTTATCAAAGACGACAAAGACCCGCAACGGCAAGGCATCTACGAGATTATCAGGAAAAACTCTGAGCGCATCCTGCACCTCATCAATCAAATGATGGACCTGCGAAAGATTGACAAAGGACAAATGATCATGCACATGAGTCAAACAGACCTCGTGGCTTTCATCAACGATGAATACAAACTTTTCCTACAACAAGCCACCAACAAAAACATCACCTTCGAGTTTGAACACGACTCGGAAACTCTCCCAGTATGGATTGACCGCAACAATTTCGACAAAGTAATCATGAATGTACTGTCGAATGCTTTCAAGTTTACACCCACCGGAGGTCATATTATTATCCGACTTACACATACCGAACACCATGCCTATATTTCAGTAAAAGACAATGGTATAGGCATAGCAAAAGATAAAATAGAAACCATATTCCAGCGTTTCTATCAAAGTCCGACCAATCCCAACGACCGCAATATCGGCACAGGAATCGGATTGGATCTTACCCGTTCACTTGTAGAACTTCACTATGGCACCATCGTGGCAAGAAACAACGAAGAGCCAGAGGGATCCGACTTCACCCATGGTAGCGAGTTTACTATCCGTATTCCATTAGGTAATGCACACCTCAAGCCAGAGGAGATGGTCAACGAAGAAGACATAAAAGACGAGCCTACCCTATTGCAAGAGATGGAACTGGAAAACAATCGGGCAATGGCTATGGAGACCAACACCCAGACGGAGGCAGAAGAACTAACAAATAACACCAAAGGAGGAAAAGCCACACTGGCTATCGTTGAAGACGAAGACGATATCCGAAAGTTCCTATGCACACAATTTGCCGATGATTTCAAAGTACTAACCTATCATAACGGAAAGGAAGCACTACTTGAAATAGTTAAATTGCAACCCGATTTGATTATATCAGATGTGATGATGCCGGAAATGGACGGTATGACACTCTGCTCAAAAATCAAAGCCAATGTCAACACCAACCACATCCCCGTCATCCTGCTTACAGCAAAAAGCCGAGAAGAAGATCAGTTGGAAGGTCTTGAAACTGGTGCCGATGCCTATATTCTGAAACCTTTCAATATGGATATCTTGCGTCGCACAGTCATCAATCTACTGACTACACGACGCACACTCCGCAATAAATTCAATGGCAACGAAAGTCAGGAATCACGCATCGAAGAGGTTACGGTACAGACACCAGACGAAGCTTTGATGGAACGCATCATGCAAGTAATCAACGAGAACCTCAGCGATTCAGACCTCAGCGTGGATATTATAGCACAGAAAGTTGGTATCAGTCGTGTACACCTGCACCGCAAAATGAAGGAGCTGACCAACCAAACACCACACAGCTTTGTGCGTAACATCCGACTGAAACAGGCTGCTAAGATGCTGCGCACCTCCAAGCGCAACATTACCGAAGTGATGTATCTCTGCGGATTCTCTAATGCTGCAAGCTTCAGCACAATGTTTAAAAACCTATATGGTTGCTCACCACGAGAATACATGAATAATGGAAATGAACAATAGCATAAACTTTTCGTAACAAGGAGTATATGCTAAAAAGCAAAAATGGGCAATAGCACAAACTTTCCGTAACAAGGAAAAACGCCTGTGTGTAATGAAATGTGTAACTTTGCAGCATCGATAACTTAATGCTAACAGTTAAACAATATCATAGCACATGAGACGAAACATTATCGCCACCATCGCCATGGCAATAGCCACAACGGCATCGGCACAAACAGCACAGTTTTCCAACTTCCGTTACACCGGCAACGACAGCCGGTTTAGTGAGTCTATTGACCGTACACACCAGTATTACAACCCTATCCTGGCAGGTTTCTATCCAGACCCGTCAATATGCCGTGTAGGAGACACTTACTATCTGGTCAACTCTTCATTCACTTTCTTCCCTGGTGTTCCTCTATCTACCAGTAAGGATCTCGTTAATTGGATACCTGCCGGACACGTACTCGACCGCCCATCGCAGGTTCCTCTGAAAGGACAGAATGTATCAGGCGGTATCTTTGCACCTGCCATCAGTTACAACAAGAAGAATAAGACGTTCTATATGATTACCACTAATGTAGGAGCCGGCAACTTCTTTGTCAAGACCAAAAATCCAGCTGCCGGATGGAGCGAACCTATCTACCTGCCAAAGATTGACGGTATTGACCCATCATTCTTCTTTGATGACAACGGCAAGGGATATATCGTACACAACGGTCCTGTAGTTGGCGGTGCCGACTATGAAGGACAACGGTCAATCCGAATGTTCGAATTTGACGTGAAAGGCGACAGTATCAAAGGTGACTTCAAAGAGATATTGCGCGGAGGAACGCATGTAGAAGAACGTCCTATTTGGATTGAAGGTCCACACCTCTTTAAATATAAGAAATACTATTATCTGATGTGCGCAGAAGGCGGCACAGGCCCCTGGCACAGCGAGGTAATTCTCAGAGCCAAAAATCCTAATGGTCCTTGGGAAGAATGTCCACACAACCCCATCCTCACACAGCGCACAGGTCTGAAGGCTGACCGCCAGAACCCTGTTTCAAGTGCCGGACATGCTGATCTTGTTGAGGATGAAAAGGGACAATGGTGGGCTGTATACCTTGGCTGCCGCCCCTACGAGCAGGACATGTACAACACAGGACGCGACACATACCTGTTACCTGTGACATGGAAAGACGGATGGCCTACCATTCTTGAACCCAACAAAGCCATAAGCCCTGTGGGAGAAAAAGCTGGTTTGAAACCTACTGAAAACAATTATTTCAGTGGCAACTTTACATACGAAGACCATTTCGACAAGGCTACTCTCGACAGCAGATGGATGCGCCTGAGAAACTCAGAAGGTTTCTGGAAAACTGGCGACGGACATCTCACATTGACTCTAATGCCGGGCAATATCTACCAGCGTGAACCACTTTCTGCCGTTTGGGCACGTCAGCAACATGGCACATTTACTGCAGAAACTACGCTCGACTTCACTCCTCGCAACGATAAGGACATTGCAGGTATTGCTTTGTTACAGAAAGAAGACCACAACATCGTATTCGGTAAGACACTAGTTGGTGGTAAAACTATGATCACCTTGACACGCAGTGAACGATTCACCATGCCTATTGCATCAGCATACATCGGAAACGGGACATTGAAATTGAAAGTGGAAGCCCACGACCGCTACTATGATTTCTTCTATGCTGAAGGCAATGGCGAATGGATGATACTGGCACGCGGTGTTGACGGTTCTAACCTCAGCACCCAGAAGAGTGGCGGATTTATCGGAGCATGCATAGGCCTCTATGCCTCATCGGACAAAGACATGAAGCCAAAAGCCAAGCGCCCATTCTAAAAAAGGACTCATACTCAATCATCAATTATACACGTTTGACAGGCGACAAAACCAAGAGATACAGGTTTTGCCGCCTGTTTTTTTTACAACTATCAAGATATCCAAATATCAAAGCTATCTAATAAAACCTTTAGGTGAGTTTTCGGTCGTCTGGAGATGATAACTAAAGGTAAGCGTCTCTTCAAGCATTAAACAACATGTTTTCAATCGAAAACGGTCGCGGAAAAGCACGTATATCAAATGAAAACAGCGAATACTTTTGGTCATTAGCACATTTTGTTGTAATTTTGTAGCGAATTGTGTATAGTAACGAAGAATGACAGTAACAGAGTATATCAAACAAAATAACGGAGAGCGCGGATTCTCCTTCGAAGTGCTTCCACCGTTGAAAGGCAACGGCACCGAAGCACTATTCAGAACAATAGACAAATTGGCGGTATTCAACCCCGGTTTCATCAACATCACAACACATCACAGCGAATATATTTACAGGGAATTGAAAAATGGGCAATTTGAGCGACTTCGCGTCCGCAGACGCCCAGGCACAGTGGCCATTGCAGCTGCCATACAGCAACGCTACAACATTCCTGTAGTACCACACGTGATATGTAGCGGTATGACCATTGAGGACATTGAATATGAACTGCTCGATCTACAATTCCTTGGCATACAAAACCTCATGCTCCTCAGAGGTGACAAAGCCAAAGAAGACAGCCGATTCACCCCCACTCCAGGAGGACATGCGCACACCACCGACCTCATAGAACAAGTGGTACGATTCAACAATGGCACTTTTGCAGACGGCACTACCATCAAACACCCAGGCACCAAATTTGAATTTGGAGTGGCAAGCTATCCTGAAAAACATGAAGAAGCGCCAAACTTGGAACGCGACATGGAGTATCTCAAGCAAAAGCAGGAGCTGGGCGCACAATATGCAGTAACACAGCTATTCTACGACAATGAGAAATATTTCGACTTTGTGGGGAAGGCACGACAAATGGGAATCACCATTCCCATCATACCAGGTATCAAGCCAATGGCCAAACTCAGCCAGTTGACCGTAGTACCCAAAACATTCCATTGCGACATTCCCGAGGCACTTGCCAAAGAGATTGTCAAATGTAAAACAGACGAACAGGCCCGACAATTGGGTATCGAATGGACTACCGCACAGTGTCAGGAGCTCTACGCTCACGGTATTCAGAATATCCACTTCTATACTGTATCGGCCGTTGACTCGGTGGTAGAGATAACTAAACGACTGTTATGACAGGATTTGAACAGGTGATAGGACAGCAAGAAGCACAACAGCGACTGCTACAACTGGTGGACGAACAACGCCTGCCGCATGCCATCATGCTCTGCGGACCGATGGGATGTGGAAAAATGGCATTAGCTATGGCTTTTGCCGCACACCTGCTCAGACGCAATGCCAACGATGCTGCCATGTTGGCAAAATGGGAGCATCCCGACTTGCACTTCACCTTTCCTACCATCAAATTGCCATCGATGAGCGCAGACCACAAACCAGTGTCTGACGATTTCATACGACAATGGCACGATATGATTAAAGGCGGACCTTACTTCACCATGACCGAATGGATGGAACACATGGGCGCAGCCAACCAACAAGCCATCATCACCGCAGGAGAAAGCGATGCTCTGTCGCATAAACTCTCGTTAAAATCGAGTCAAGGCGGCTACAAAGTAAGCCTTATCTGGCTACCGGAACGAATGAACATCGAATGTGCCAACAAAATACTGAAACTGCTCGAAGAACCACCGCAACAGACCGTTTTCCTGCTCGTTTGCGAAGCACCAGACCGTTTGTTGGAAACTATTCGTAGCCGCGTACAACGTATCGACGTGAAACGCATTGCCGACAAAGACATAACAGATGCTCTCATAGAACAGCGTGGACTCATGACCGATAAGGCAGAACGAGTGGCACACATGGCAGGAGGCAGTTGGCTGAAAGCCTTGGAAGCACTAAAGGCTGACTCAGAAAACGAGTTCTTCCTGGATATGTTTCAAACCTTGATGCGTATGGCATACGCCAGACGGGTAAAGGACATGAAAACATGGAGCGAACGAATGGCAACAGCAGGACGAGAGAAACAGAAACGATTCCTTGAATATGCCCTGCGATTGGTACGCGAAAATTTCATGTACAACTTTGGCGAACGCGACCTCTGCTATATGACAGAGCGCGAAGAAGACTTCGCAAAAAAATTCGCACGATACATTAACGAAGCCAATGTGATAGAAATCAGCGATCTCATCACACTCGCCATACGCGACATCGGACAAAATGCAAATGCAAAAATCGTATTCTTCCATCTCGCCATACAAATGATTGTGCTACTCATACAGAAATAACTATCCGCTCGGAAAAGAACACCAACATATCATCAAGCAACAATAACAAAAGCATTAGCATACATTCAATACATCATATAAAGCATGGAAAAAGCAAAAGACCTCGAAATAAAAACAGGTTGCACACGCGGACTCTGTCACCAGGCTGTGGGGCGTCAAGACCGACAGTTGAATACCTACGACTGGCTCGCTGACGTACCGGGCAATATCGATACTACCGACTTGGTAGAAGTGCAATTCAAGCACACACGTAAGGGATATTACCACAACGTCAACAAATTGGAGCTTAAGAAAGGCGACGTTGTGGCTGTAGAAGCCAATCCTGGACATGACATCGGCGTGGTAACACTAACAGGAAGACTGGTAAAATTGCAGGTGCAGAAGGCACATCTGAAAAGTGCAGATGACATCAAGCGTATCTACAGAATAGCACGCCCGGTGGACATGGATAAATTTAAAGAAGCCAAAAGCCGCGAACACGCCACCATGATTGAGAGTCGTCAGATAGCCAAAAACCTTGGGTTGAAGATGAAAATCGGTGACGTAGAGTATCAAGGCGACTGCAACAAGGCCATCTTCTACTATATCGCAGACGAACGAGTAGATTTCAGACAGCTTATCAAAGACCTCGCTGCCACCTTCCACGTACGTATCGAGATGAAACAGATCGGTGCACGACAGGAGGCTGGACGCATCGGTGGAACAGGACCATGCGGCAGAGAACTCTGTTGCGCCACTTGGATGAAGAACTTTGTAAGTGTGGGGACCAGTGCAGCACGCTTCCAAGACATCTCGCTCAATCCCCAAAAACTGGCTGGTATGTGCGCCAAACTCAAATGTTGCCTTAACTATGAAGTTGATGACTACGTAGAGGCAAGTAGAAAACTGCCTTCAAAAGACATCGTGTTGATTACTCAGGACGCTGAATATCACCTCTTCAAAACCGATATTTTGGCAGGTCTCGTCACCTACTCGACCGACAAAAACTTGGCAGCAAACTTGGAAACCATCACCGCAGAACGTGCCAAACAAATCATAGAAATGAACCGCAAGGGCGAAAAGCCATTGTCTCTCGTAGAAGGCGAACAGAAGCAAAACGATAAAAGATCGCTCGACCTGGCTACTCAGGAGAACATCAATCGCTTCGATAAGAGCAAGAAAAAGAAGAAAAAACCAGCTAAGAAATCTGCTGACAACAGCGCACTTCGGCAGCAAGACAATACAGGACAACAGCCCAACAACAACCAGCGCCCACAAAACGACAACCGACGCGGGCAAGGTAATGTTCCTAAGCCACAAAGCGAAGGTCCACGCCAGCCTAACGGCGAGCAACGCGGCCCTCGCCCTAACCGCCAACAAGGTAACGGCCAACAGCGCCGCAACAAGCAACAACAGCCTCAACAGCGCAAGCCAAGGCCTCAGGACAACAACGAAAATGCGTAAACTGATACGATACACTATGACCCTATCCACCATATTGTTGGTTGCTGCTTGCAACCTCAATATGGTGTATAGTCATTATGAACATGTACCAACAAAAGGATGGGAACGTAACGACACTATTTCGTTTGATGTTTCTCCCCTTGAAATAAGTGGCAATTATCAGGAAAAAGTAGGATTGCGCATCACCGGAGAATACCCGTTTATGGGACTCACACTCATTGTAGATCAAACAGCAGTAAAATCGGGAAAAAACTATAGAGACACACTCAACTGCAAACTTATAGACCATAACGGTAATCTCAAAGGACAAGGTGTGAGCCATTACCAATACGAGTTCAAACTCGCCACAATACCATTAGAAGCAGAAGACTCACTTCACATCACCATACGGCACGATATGAAGCGTGAAATGCTACCTGGCATTACCGACATTGGGGTCACCCTAATACGCCAATAACCAAACACAGAAGTTGTCTATTTGATTTCAATTAGCATCATATGGTTATGAGCGAATGAGATTTCTTCCGGCATCAAGGCGCAGGAAGATAAATAGCAATATGGTAAATCCCCATAGTGAAGAACCACCATAACTGAAGAACGGAAGTGGAATACCGATAACTGGTGTCAGTCCCAATACCATGCCTACATTGATAAAGACATGGAATAGGAATATGCTCAACACGCAATAACCATAAACACGACCAAATCGAAACGGTTGACGCTCAGCCAATTTTATAAGTCGCAAAACAAGTGCAAGAAACAGCAACAAAACTCCTGCAGATCCCAAGAAGCCTTCCTCTTCACCTACAGTACAGAAAATAAAATCGGTATCCTGCTCTGGCACAAACTTCAATTTTGTTTGCGTACCATTCAGAAAGCCCTTGCCTTCAAGTCCACCAGAACCGATGGCTATCTCACTCTGATGCACATTATAGCCAGCACCCTTAAGGTCTTCCTCCAATCCCAATAGCACATTGATACGTGTTCGTTGGTGTGGCTCCATCACATTGTTAAGGATAAAGCTGGCACCATAAAAGAAAAAGACGGAGCCCAAGGTAAAGAGAGCTATGAAATAATAGTTGCGTAAACGTGTGCCCAATGCCTCCCAAACAAGATAACCAACAAGTATGAAGGTCATTATCAACTGGATATAGACAATATCGAAAGGCAGACGTAGCAACATGAGAGAGCAAAGAGTAATGCCAAGACTTATCCATCCAATGCGCCATGCCAATCGTCTGTTATTGCCATAGACCCATACCAAGCCGGCTGTAAACAGTTGGATAAGCAATAAGACCACAAACTTTCCGACACTGGTCGGTGAGCCTGCAAGGTAAACGTCTGCATAACGAATGCCTACTACGAAATAGATAACGGCGGCAACACCAGTAAACAGAATAGAACCGGGCATTCCTTCACGATAGAACATCAGGAAGAAAGCAAGATAAACCAATGCTGATCCTGTCTCACGTTGAAGCACGATAAACATCATAGGCAACAGGATGATTGCTAATGTAGCAGCAAAATGTTTCCATTGATGAATGTTGTAACCATAGGTTGACATAAACTTCGACAAAGCCAAAGCCGTGGCAAACTTTGCAAATTCCGCAGGTTGTAAGCGTAGTGGACCTAATACCAACCACGATCGAGAACCTTTAATCTGATGGGGATTGAATATAGTAGCAAAGAGCAACAACAACAATAGCGCATAGATGACATAGGCAAAAGTGTCGTAGAACCTGTCATCGGACATCAATATGACGAAGCCCAACGTAATAGAAGTGCCTATCCAGATAATCTGCATACCGGAACGAGTGCTCAGACTGAAGATGTCTGTGTCACCATAATCATAGCTGGCTCCACATACGCTAATCCAGCCAAACGACAGGAGAGCGATATATATCAATATCGTCCACCAGTCTATGGAACGCAACACACTATTGCCTTGTCTTCTACCTGCCGATGTTGCCATAAGCTATATGTCTATGTTGGAACTCTTCAGCACGCTTCATCGAAGCTTCTGAGAGTTTACCGTGAATATACTGTTCCATTATCAAGCCACCGATAGGTACACCATATGTAGCTCCCCATCCACCATTCTCTACATAGACGGCAACGGCAATCTTTGGATTGTCCATTGGGGCGAAACCCATAAATACCGAGTGGTCATGACCTCGGTTCTGTGCCGTACCTGTCTTTCCACATGCATTAATATCGTAACGTGAGAGCTCACGACATGTTCCACCAACAGCCGATGACCGCATTCCTGCCACTACATAGTCGTAGGCTTGGCGTTTGGCCATGGTATAATGGCGGCGTCTATAGAGTGTGTCAAGAGGTTCGTCTTGTACCTTCCGCACTACATGGGGCACATAGAAGTATCCTCTATTGGCTATCGTAGCACCGAGATTGGCTATTTGTAATGGTGTGGCATTAACCTCACCTTGGCCAATGGATATAGAAATAATAGTCAGTCCATTCCACGATCCACGATAGGCGTTGTCATAGAAATCTGCATTAGGTATTAGTCCTCGTTTCTCACCTGGCAGGTCGATACCGAGACGGTAGCCAAATCCCATGCTCACCATATAGTCGCGCCAACGGTTCATGGCATTCTGTACAGATCCATATTTACTCTTGGCTCCCATCATATAATAGAGTCCCCAACAGAAGTAGGCATTACAAGATGTGGAGAGTGCAGGAACAAGGCTTAGGGGTGAAGCATGGCCGTGACATCCCACATGAAGACCTTTGAAGTTGAAACCATGAGAACAAGGGAATGCGGTATGGGCAGGACTAATAATACCCTCCGAAGCGAAGGTTAGTCCTTGTGTGGTTTTAAAAGTAGAACCTGGCGGATACTGTCCCATAATGCTTCGGTTTAGCAATGGTTTAAGTGGACTTGCGGTCAAGATTCGATGATTTTTTGAACGTTGACGTCCTACCATGCTTCTTGGATCATAAGATGGCGAAGACACCATGCAGAGCACTTCACCTGTAGAGGGTTCGATGGCAACGATACTTCCTATTTTTCCTTCCATTAGTCGCTCGCCCAAAGCCTGCAAGTCTGCATCAATAGAAAGGGTAAGGTTCTTTCCCGGAACGGGGCGCCTATCGAGTGCGCCATTCTGATAACGTCCTTGTATTCTGCCATGAGCATCGCGAAGCAGGATTTTCATCCCCTTCTCACCTCGCAATTGTTTTTCGTATTTTCTCTCTACTCCCAATTTTCCGATGTAGTCACCTGGGATATAGTAATTGTCTTCTTCAATATCCGAGGGTGAAACCTCTGCCACATCTCCAAGTACATGGGCTGCATAAGGATACTGATATTGTCGGATGCTTCGCTTTTGAACATAGAATCCTGGGAAACGAAACATTTTCTCCTGAAAGACAGAGAAGTCCTTGTCTGATAATTGGCTCATGAACATCTGCTGTGTGAACCGACTGTAACCTGGATTTTTTGAGCGGTCTTTAAGATTGTTCATGCGCAAGTCAAACTCCTCTTTAGTAATATTGAGTGCTTTGCAGAGTTCGAGGGTGTCGAGATGGTTTTTCGCTTCGTTGACCACGACCATGACATCGTATGCGGGTTGATTATAGACGAGCAGTTTTCCATGTCTGTCGGTAATGACACCACGTGATGGATATTCCACCTGTTTGAGGAATGCGTTTGAGTCGGCATTCTTCTTGTAGTCATCACTCATAATCTGCAGAAAGAAGAGGCGTATGATATAGATAACGACGATGAGTATGGCTACTCCGCCGATAACAAAGTGTCTGTAATCGAGTTCGAAATCCTTCATATATTATCCCCTAACGCTCTCGAAAGTCATTATCAGCGCTAAAGTAAATACAGCGCTACCAAATACACACATCATCCATTCCACTATATCAAAATATGAGAATGTTTCAAGCGAGAAGAATACAATACAGTAGGCTAGGACGAGTATGGTGACGTAGTATGCAAACTTAGCTAATCCGATTGTTCGGATGGCTGGTACGAGATCGTCAACAGAATCTCGTGGCACGAAGAGTTGGAAGATATAAGGTTGCAAAGCTCCGATAAGTGTCAGAGCTCCTGCTGCCACCCCAGGAGTGTTGCAGAAGATGTCGATAGCCAATCCAAGCGAGAAACTCCATAAAAGGATTCCCCATTTAGGGTAGTTTCGTGGGAATTTGACCACGAAATAGACATAAAGCAACGGGGTAGCGAATCCGAAGAGATGGATACGCCCAAGTACCATCGCCTGTACCAAGACATAGGCGATGAACAGTCCTGCCCGTTTCAACACATCGATAGACATTTGCCTTTTTATTCCTTCACATTAAGTTTGAGGGAATCGCGTGCAGCCTGAAGCAGCCGTGTGCGTTCCCCGATGGTTTTATCACTAATGACGACAACGTCGCGAATGCAACCGAAGTCGGTAAAGAGTTCCACCTTGACGCGATATGATAGTCCGTCGGCAGAGTTATAGACTGTGCTAACCTTTCCTACGATAACTCCTGGTGGGAAGATGCTGGAGTATCCGTTGGTTTCCACCTTATCTCCTCGATTAAAACGTGCATGTCGGGGAATATCTTCAAGATAGGCTACGTTAGGATCTTTTCCATCCCATCGTAATACGCCGAAATATCCTCTTCCCCGTATGGCGCAACTGATGCGCGAAGTAGTATTGAGTACTGGGATGAGGACGGAATAATGGTCGGAGACGAGATAAGTAATGCCAACTATTCCCTGTCCGCATGCCACACCCATTCCAACCTCGACGCCATCGGCTGCTCCACGGTCGATGGTCATCAGGTTGTCTGGACGGTTGAGTTCATTGGTAACCACTTTGGCCGGTATGAGCTCATAATGGCTGAGCATTTGGAGTTCCTGTCGTTCTGCTGCGGTTGTATCGCCGGTAAGCTCGGCATATAGTTTTCGCAGCTGTGTCACCTGTCTTTCAAGGTAGAAATTGCGCAAGGTAAGGTCTTTATTGACCTTGGTGAGCGAGAAGAACGATTCCACCCTTGCTCTTTCGCTATTGACATGTCCTGCCACGGCGTTGGCCGATGATAGCCACGCGCTACCTTGATAGCTGTTGTATCGGAACAGCAATACAAGGCTGACGATTTCAAGCAATACGAAAAGAAACCAATGATGGTACTTTTGCAGAAACTCCAGCAGGTTTTGCATTTCGTGTTATCGCATCAAGAATGAGAAACGGTTGATATTCTTCAGAGCGACGCCAGCACCTCTTGCTACTGAGTGCAATGGATCTTCTGCTACGTGGAATGGAATATTGATCTTGTCTGTCAGACGACGATCGAGGCCTCGCAACTGTGCTCCACCACCTGAGAGATAGATACCGTTTTTAACGATGTCGGCATACAGTTCAGGTGGAGTGTTCTCAAGTGCTGAGAGTACTGCATTCTCAATCTTGGCGATGGTTTTGTCAATACAATGCGCAATCTCCTGATAGCATACGGGCACTTCCATGGGCAATGCGGTAATGCGGTTAGGTCCATGCACGACATAATCCTCAGGGGCTTCGCTACCAAGATCGGTAAGGGCAGAACCTACGTTGATCTTGATACGCTCTGCCATTCGCTCGCTGACTTTCACATTGTGCTGACGTGCCATATATTCCTGAATATCGGCAGTAAGGTCGTCGCCGGCAGTACGGATGGAGTTGTTGCTAACGATACCGCCGAGTGAGATTACTGCAATTTCGGTAGAGCCACCACCTATATCAACAATCATGTTGCCTTCTGGTGCCTCAACATCAATACCGATACCGATGGCTGCTGCCATAGGTTCGAAGATCAGATATACGTCACGTCCGTCGGCATGTTCTGCTGAGTCGCGAACGGCACGAAGTTCTACTTCGGTGGATCCCGAAGGTACACCGATGACCATACGGAGTGAGGGTGAGAAGAGTCTTGAACCAGTATGCACCATTTTGATAAGTCCGCGCATCATCTGCTCGCAGGCAGAGAAGTCGGCAATCACACCGTCGCGCAAAGGACGGATGGTGCGAATATTCTCATGAGTCTTCTCATACATCATCTTGGCCTCATTGCCCACGGCAATCATCTTGTCGGTGCGGCGATCGAGAGCCACTACGGACGGCTCATCAACAACGATCTTATCATCACTGATAATGATGGTGTTTGCCGTTCCAAGGTCCATGGCTATTTCCTGGACAAAGCTAAAAAATCCCATATTAGTCTGTTTCGTTCGTTAAATTGTAGTATGCTTATTTCTCGAACCACGCATGAATAGCGGTGTCGTAATGGCTGCTGACGTCGAAAGCACGAGTAGCGAACATGCGGCGCTGCTCCTTGGTGGTCTCTGCACCCTGCTTGTTGAGGATGTCGAGCAGCACACTATATTCTGCCTTTGAAGGCACGATAACTACGTCGTTGAAATTCTTGGCTCCTGCACGGATGAGCGAAATACCGCCTATATCAATCTTCTCGATAATATCGGCATCGCTTGCGCCACTGGCTACAGTCTGCTCGAAAGGATAGAGGTCCACAATAACGAGGTCGATCTCGGGTATCTCATATTGTGCCATTTGCTCGCGGTCACCTTCATTGTCGCGACGACCGAGGATTCCACCAAACACTTTAGGATGCAAAGTCTTGACACGTCCGCCAAGAATAGAAGGATAGGTTGTTACATTTTCTACCTTTTCACATGCATAGCCGAGGCTTTCGATAAAGGCCTGTGTACCACCAGTAGAGAGGAACTTTACACCCTCTTCGTTGAGTTTTTTAAGCAGTTCTTCGAGTCCATCTTTATGGAACACGGAGATCAGCGCTGTCTTAATTTTCTTTGAATCTGCCATAAAATGATATAACGTTATAATGTTTGTCTAAACCTGCGTTTCTCAAAACGCTCTGCAAAATTACAAAAAAGACGCCACATTGTATCTTGTTTTATGAAAAAAATCGGGTTTTATCGCATTTTACTGATATGGAATAGGTCACGAGCCATTTACATAGGCTCCGAAGAGAAGCGATTTACAGTCTGCAAACATATTGCGACCAAGGTTTTTCAAGCTGAAGGGCAATCTCTATTTTCATCAATCTATTAGCGCACCGATGCGTTCGGGATGCGTTCGGGATGCGTTCGGGATGCATTCGGGAGAAATCGTCAATAAGCCAACATCGATACTTTAGCAATATGTCCGAAGTAAGTTCCAAGTAAGTCCCAAGTAAGTCCCAAATAAAGTTCCAAAACTTGCGAACAAGAATGGGAGGACATTAGGAGAAGATTTATCGGGTGAGCCGAAGAAAGGATAGCAAGAACGAGTTGCGCTCACTTAGAATTGAAACAAAAAAAACCTTTGCAACCATTAAAATTGCAAAGGACAATTTAAATTATTCAGTAGCGGGAGGGGGACCCGAACCCTCGACCTCCGGATTATGAATCCGACGCTCTAACCAGCTGAGCTACCCCGCCATTGGCTGTTAAGCGGGTGCAAAGGTAATACAATCTTTTTAAATACCAAAACTTTTTCAAAAAAAACATTGTTATTTCAGTGTTTTTTTGTATTTTTGCAACAGAAACAAACCCAAAAACGAAGAAACCATGCATATTCTAAAGAAAGAATACTCCGTTTCCGCAAAATCGCCAAAAATAGTTTGGGACATGATTGGTAATGCAGCAGGCATGCAAAAATGGCTTGCAGACAGCGTGACGGAAGACGGAAACCACTGGACCTTTACCTGGGGAAAGCCCTGGACTGAACGCGACACAAAAGTCTCAGAAGTATTGGAAATCGTCAAACCCTGTTATATCCGACTAAAATGGGACTATCAGGAAGTAGACCCACAGGCATACTGGGAAATACGCATCGAACAGAGCGAATTGACCGGACACATCAATCTTGTCATTACCGACTATGCCGACGACGAGGACATCGACGACCTCAGCAACCTTTGGGACGACAACATGGAGCGCCTGCACCGTGTCAGCGGACTATAGTCGCACACCCTTCACGACGACCATAAAACCATGGCCATACATTATATATGCGCCTGAAACGATAAAAAAAACGAAATTATTGCCGTGCTCTGACATTTTTATAGTAATTTTGCAGTTTGAAAGCACATTCATGAATGTTTCGAATTAAGAAATTAGACATATTTATCGCTAAGCAGTTTGGACTGCTATTCGTAGGAACCTTCTTCATCTGCCAGTTCGTGCTGATGATGCAGTTCTTATGGCGATACGTGGACGAACTGATCGGAAAAGGACTGTCGCTCGATATTCTGGCACAGTTTTTCTGGTATATGGGACTGATGCTCATGCCTCAGGCCTTCCCTCTTGCCATTCTTCTAAGTTCACTCATTGCCTTCGGCAACCTCGGTGAGAGCTCAGAACTTACCGCCATCAAAGCTGCCGGAATCTCACTCATACAGTCCATGCGGTCACTCATCGCCATTGTCTGCTGCATCAGTTGCATTTCGTTCTATTTTCAAGAAGTAGTGGGACCAGAGTCGTTCGTGTCATTCCGACAACTGCTCATGTCGATGAAGCAGAAAAACCCCGAAGTGGAAATCCCCGAAGGAATCTTCTATGATGGCGTAAGCGGTTCAAATATCTACGTTCAGAAAAAAGACCTCAACACAGGAAAACTCTACGGACTCATGATATTCCGCATCAACGGCGGCTACGACGACCATGCCATCATCCTGGCAGACTCAGGCACCATGCAATCCACCGCAGAGAAGAAACACATTCTGCTGACACTCTACAGCGGCGAATGGTTTGAAAACATGAGACAACAAGACATTGCCGGCCCTGCCAATGTGCCCTACCGACGAGAGACATTCTCCAAGAAGCGCATCCTACTCGACTTCGACGGTGACTTCAATATGGCTGACGCAGGAGGCATAGCCACCGACGCACGCTCAAAAGGCATGCGCCAGATACTCCACGACTTAGACTCCATTAGGGAATTCAACGATTCGGTAGGACACGCAGTCTTTCACGAAGCACAAAACAACTACCTGCGACTGCCTTCATTCAACAAGAAAGACTCTCTCAAAGTCATGGCAGACATCAGTAAAGGACAACTCAATTTCGACTCAGCCTTCACAAAACTACCGGTTGACGTCAAACAGAGTGTCATCAAGCGAGCTGCCGACAATGCACAAATGGCAGCAATTGACCTCGATTTCAAAGCCGACTATTCTAGTTATCTCAACCGAAACGAAAGATTGCACGAGATAGAAGCCATCAACAAGATCACACTATCACTATCGTGCCTCATATTCTTCTTCATCGGAGCACCGCTCGGAGCCATCATCCGCAAGGGTGGACTGGGAATACCTGTAATCATATCAGTCATCGTGTTCATCATATACTTCATACTCGAAAACACAGGAATGAAAATGGCACGTGACGACAACTGGACAGTATGGTTCGGAAAACTCATGGGAACAGCAATCCTCACCCCCATCGCAGTATTCTTCACCTACAAGGCCAACAACGACTCGGTAGTATTCAATATCGACCTCTACAAATCAATTCTCATGCGCATACTCGGCCTGAGATCCAAACGACACATCAGCAGTAAGGAGGTCATCATCGAAGATCCTTCCTACATCAACGATGCACAGCTGTTATTACACATCAACAACGAAATACAACAGTATAACACCGAACACAGGCTGCTGCGCCTACCCAACCCTATCAAGGTATTCTTCCGTCCAGGCAACGACCAGAACATCGAGCGCATCAACGAAATGCAGGAAAACATCATACGAGATTTGATGAACACACGAGACCGTGCCATCATTACCTACCTCAACAGATTCCCCATCGTTGCAACCCATGCACACACTCGGCCCTTCCGACGCAAATGGCTCAACGCCATCACGGGAATATTCTTACCAACAGGCATCATATTCTACCTCCGCATGTGCCAGTTCAGGTTCCGATTGTATAAAGACCTCACGGCCATCACAACAAACAACGAACTGATTGTCAAACGAATAGCCGAAATAACAGGTACAGACTATAATAGTCTGAAAAAAAACCTAGACAATCACGACAAAACAGGAATTCAACAACCACAAGAAACATAATATCTCACTATATATAAATAAGGTATAAAAAGAAAATTACAATATGGAGAAACTCAAAGTAAATACCGTAGAGGAAGCCATTCACGACTTCCGCGAAGGCAAATTCGTCATCGTTGTAGATGATGAAGACCGCGAGAACGAGGGCGACCTCATCTGTGCAGCAGAGAAAATCACTCCAGAAATGGTGAACTTCATGCTGAAATACGCACGTGGCGTACTCTGCGCACCTGTCACCATCAGCCGTAGCATCGAACTCGACCTGCCACACCAGGTACAGGACAACACCTCGCTGCTCGGCACTCCATTCACCGTCACCATCGACAAGATCGAAGGATGCTCGACTGGCGTGTCTGCACACGACCGCGCTGCCACCATTAAGGCATTAGCCGACCCCAACGCCACACCACAGACTTTTGGACGCCCCGGACATGTCAACCCACTCTATGCACAAGACAACGGAGTACTTCGCAGATGCGGACACACCGAAGCCGCCATCGACCTTTGTCACATGGCAGGACTCTATCCCGCCGGAGCACTCATGGAAATCATGAACGACGATGGTACCATGGCTCGTCTGCCAGAACTTATCGCATTTGCCCAAAAGCATGATTTGAAGATTATCACCATCAAAGACATGATAGCCTACCGCCTGCAAAAAGAATCTATCATCGAAGTAGGCGAAGAGGTAGATATGCCCACCGAATACGGACATTTCCGACTCATCCCATTCCGCCAAAACAGTAATGGACTGGAACACATGGCACTCATCAAAGGCGAATGGAAAGAAGACGAACCAGTACTCGTACGCGTACACTCATCATGCATGACTGGCGACATCCTCGGTTCCATGCGATGCGACTGCGGAGAACAACTCCACAAAGCCATGCAAGCCATTGAAAAAGAAGGCAAAGGCGTGGTAATCTATATGCAACAAGAAGGTCGCGGCATCGGACTGATGAACAAGATTGCAGCCTACAAACTGCAAGAAGAAGGCCTCGACACAGTAGATGCCAACCTACACCTTGGCTTCAAAGCCGACGAGCGAGATTATGGCTGTGGCGCACAGATGCTCCGCCACCTCGGCGTACACAAGATGCGACTGCTCACCAACAACCCCGTAAAACGCGTCGGTCTTGAAGGTTACGGACTGGAAATCGTTGAAAATGTCCCCATTGAAGTAACTCCAAACAAGTTCAACAGACATTATCTTGAAACGAAGAAAAACCGCATGGGACACACCCTGCACCTCAAATAATAACCAATTCATTGTATTTTAATACTGAAAAAGGTAAAAATCAACTAATTTCTTTCGTAAAAAAGAAATAATTGACTAATTTTGCAAACAATTCTACTTATATAAAAATAACATGGCACAACTATCAGACCGACTCCAACGGTTGGCTCCTTCAGCAACACTCGCAATGTCGCAGAAGAGCTCAGAGATGAAAGCGCAAGGCATCGACGTTATCAACATGAGCGTCGGAGAACCTGACTTCAACACACCGGACCACATTAAAGAGGCCGCAAAAAAAGCTATCGACGACAATTACTCCAGATACTCACCAGTACCTGGATACGCTGATTTGCGCAAGGCCATCGTAGAAAAACTCAAAAACGAAAACGGACTTGACTATACCGTCAACGAGGTACTTGTATCAAACGGTGCCAAGCAGAGCGTCTGCAACACCGTCATGGCACTTGTCAATCCCGGCGACGAAGTCATCATACCTGCCCCATATTGGGTAAGCTATCCGCAGATGGTAAAATTGGCAGGAGGAACACCTGTCATCGTAGAAGCTGGATTCGAGCAAAACTTCAAGATGACTCCCGAACAACTTGAAGCTGCCATCACCCCCAAGACACGCTTGCTCATCCTCTGCTCACCAAGCAATCCAACAGGTAGCGTATATACCAAGGAAGAACTTGCAGGACTTGCAGAAGTTATCAAACGTCACGATGACCTCTTCGTATTAGCAGACGAAATCTACGAGCACATCAACTACGTAGGACACCACGAGAGCATCGCCCAGTTCCCCGGAATGAAAGAGCGTAGCATCATCGTCAACGGAGTATCAAAAGCATACGCAATGACAGGCTGGCGTATCGGTTACATCGCCGCACCCGAATGGATTGTCAAAGGTTGCAACAAGTTGCAAGGACAATACACCAGCGGTCCATGCTCCGTAAGTCAGAAAGCAGCAGAGTTCGCATACACACAAAGTCAGGAATGCGTAGAGCAGATGCGTCAGGCCTTTGAACGCCGCCGCAACCTTATTGTCAAGCTCGCGCAAGACATACCTGGACTCGAAGTCAACGTACCGCAAGGTGCATTCTATCTCTTCCCCAAATGCAGCAGCTTCTATGGAAAGAGTTACGAAAGCACCACCATCAACAACTCCAGCGACCTCGCCCTCTTCCTCCTCGAAAAAGGTCACGTGGCAACCGTTGGCGGTGACGCATTCGGTGATCCAGACTGCTTCCGCATGAGCTATGCAACAAGCGACGAAAATATCATCGAAGCCATGCGCAGAATCAAGGAAACATTAGCCCTGCTGAAATAAAAAAAAGAATTATTAACTAGTTAAAAGTTCTTAATTATAACAATTGTACGACGCAAATGATTATCTTTGCTTTCAGTTATAGAGGCAAAACTGCTTTTTACGACTGTCTAGAAACCGCAAAATACGCTAAATCAGAAAGATATATAACTTTATTTAATAACTAAAATTACATTCAAAATTATGGCAACTACAAAAAAAGCAGCCCCCGCCAAGAAGGGCCAGGGCTTTCAGGGAGTAAAAGGAGCATTCTGGATTATCGCTGTCTGCTTCGTTCTCGCAGTATGTTTCTTCAAGTACTTCCTCGGTAATGCAGATCACATCAACCCTGCAAACGGTGAAGTTATCGACGGTAACATGTGGGGTACCATCTACAAAGGTGGTGTCGTTGTACCTGTGATCCTTACCCTTCTGTTCTCAGTAATCGCTCTGTCTATCGAGCGTGGTCTGGCTCTGAACACCGCTTTCGGTAAGGGCAAACTCCCTAAGTTCGTGGCTAACATCAAGGCTGCTCTTAACGCTAATGATTTCGTAAAGGCTCAGGAGCTCTGCGACAAGCAGCGCGGTTCTGTTGCTAACGTAGTAGGTGCTTCTCTCCGTGCTTACAAGGAGATGGAAGCTGTTTCTGGTATCAAGAAGGCTCAGAAAGTAGCTAAGATCCAACAGGCTCACGAAGAGGCTACTCAGCTGGAGATGCCTACTCTGACCATGAACATGCCTATCATCGCTACTATCGTTACCCTCGGTACTCTGACCGCTCTGTTCGGAACCGTTGTAGGTATGATCCGTTCATTCGCCGCTCTGGCCGCTGGTGGTGGTGCTGACTCACAGGCTCTGTCACTCGGTATTTCTGAGGCCCTGGTTAATACCGCATCTGGTATTTTGACCTCTTGGGTAGCTGTTGTAGCTTACAACTACTACACCAACAAGATTGACAAGTTGACATTCGCCCTCGACGAGGTTGGTTACTCAATTGCTCAGACTTACGAAGCAAACCACACAGAAGAGGCTTAATTTTTGCTAACCCTTTAAAATTTTATCACTATGGGTAAAGTAAAAATTAAGAAAAGCGACATCTGGATAGACATGACCCCAATGTCTGACGTGATGGTGCTTTTGCTGACGTTCTTCATGATGACATCTACATTCGTGAAGAATGAACCAGTAAAGGTCAACACACCACAGTCAGCCGCTAAGGTCAAGGTTCCAGAGAACAATGTCCTGAACATCACCATCAACCCTAAGGGTAAGGTGTTCATGAGCATGGACAATGTGAACTATCTGAAGACAACGCTGTTAGATATGACCGACAAGTTCGGTGTAAACCTCAGTCCTGCCCTTCAGCAGAAGTTCTTGGAAGAGACACAGTTTGGTGTACCCATGAACGAGTTGGAACAGTATCTCTCACTGCCTCAGAGCAAGTTGGCAGAGACGCTGGCCACCAAAGGTATTCCCACCGACAGTATCGCCAATGGTGACGGTACAAAAGGCATGAGTGAATTCCAGTTGTGGGTAAGAACTGCGCTCGACGCAGGTGAAGACATGAAGATCTGCATCAATGCAGACTCAAAGACACCTTATAAGGTTGTTAAGACCGTCATGTCAGAACTGCGCTCTATGGATGAGAACCGTTATCAGTTGATTACATCGTTTAAAGAAGCGGAGGAGTAAAGAATGGCAAAGCAAAAAGCAAGTAAACAGAAGAAAGTCAATGTACGCGTCGATTTCACGCCGATGGTGGACATGATGATGCTTCTTATCACGTTCTTCATGCTCTGTACGTCTTTGAGCAAGCCGCAGGCCATGCAGCTGACCATGCCAAGTAACGACAAGAACATCAGCGATGCGGATAAGAACGCAACCAAAGAGTCACACACCATTACTATTTATCTTGGTGGCGACAACAAAATCTACTACATCAAGGGTATTCCCAAGTATGACGATCCAACCTGCATGAAGGAAACTACATGGGGTAAAGATGGTATCCGTAAGATCATTACCGAGCATCGTACAGAGGAAGGTATCATTCCTGTAGCAAAGATTCGCCTGGCAAAACTTGAGTTGGACAAGAAGAAGAAGGAGACAGAAATGCCCGATTCTACTTACAACAGTGAGTTGTCAAAGATTCGTAACGGTGAACTGCTCAATGGCGAGAAAGTTCCTACACTGACCATTATTATCAAGCCGACCGATGCGTCAAGCTACGAGAACATGGTCACTGCACTGGATGAGATGCAGATCTGCAGTATCGGTAAGTACGTCATCGACGAGATTAGCCCCGACGACATGAAGCTTCTCAAAGCTAAGGGTATCAAGTAAATGACATTAAGTAACATCTAAAAGCAAGAAACTATGTCTAAAATAGATTTGATTGACAATGGATGGGTTGACCTTGTCTTCGAAGGAAGAAACAAGGAATACGGTGCTTACAAGCTGCGCAAAAACACAGGATCACGTAACGTGTATTCAATCATCATCATGGTGATCCTGGCTGCTGCCATCGGTCTTATCGTAGGTGTCAACGCCATCATTGAAGCAAACAGCAAGGAAGAGATTTCAGCAGATGTCGAGCTCTCACAGATTGCCAAGAAAGAGGTAAAAGTTGAGAAGAAAGCACCTGTGAAGATCGAGGAAGCCAAACCTGTTGAAAAAGTAAAGAGTTCGGTAAAATTCGTTCCTCCTGTCATCAAGAAGGACTCCGAAGTAAAGCCTGATGAAGAGTTGAAGTCACAGGATGACCTCAACAAGACTAAGACTGCTATCGGTTCTTTCGACGTGAAAGGTAATGATGATGCTGCCGGTGAGGTGCTGAAAGCTAAAGAGTTTATCGCACAGCCAGAGCCTCCAAAGGAAGAAGTTGCCAAGGTGTTCGACGTTGTTGAACAGATGCCTTCTTACCCTGGTGGTCAGTCTGCCCTGTTCGAGTATCTGAACAAGAGCATTAAGTACCCAGTTGTAGCTGAGGAAAACGGCATTCAGGGTCGTGTAATCGTATCGTTCATTGTTGAGCGCGACGGTTCTATCACGGACGTGAAAGTTGTGAAGTCAGTTGACTCTTCGCTCGACAAGGAAGCAAAGCGCGTTGTGCAGAGCATGCCACGCTGGATTCCTGGTAAGCAGAATGGTTCGGCTGTACGTGTAAAGTACACCCTTCCTGTAACCTTCAGACTTCAGTAATATGAGAAGAAACACATTCAACATTTTCGTTGGATTAGCACTAATTATTTTCGGACTTGCTGCCTGCAAAGACAGCAAGCCGAAAAAATTTCGTGCAGATACTATATCATCAGGGGCGATTAGTTTCGCCTCTGATAATAGTTTCGCACCCATTATCGATGAAGAGGTAGAGATGTTCAACATCGACCATCCTAAAGCCAAGCTTACTGCCATCTATACAAATGAGCAAGATGCCGTGAAGATGCTGATGGAGGAAAAGATATTTCTCGCCATTACCTCTCGTCAATACACCAAAAACGAGTTTAACACACTCAAAAACTTAGGATACAAGTCGATGAAGTCTGCTCCCATTGCTTACGATGGTTTGGCACTCATCATCAACAGATCCAATCCCGACACCTGTATCACCGTCAAGGATATAGCCCGCATACTCCGTGGTGAAGCCAAGAAGTGGAGTGATATCTATCCTGGTTCAAAGCAAGGCGATATAGAAGTGGTATTCGACCATCCGAAATCGAGCACCGTTCGCTATTGTCAGGATTCCATATTGGGAGGCAAGCCCATCAACAGTCCTAACATTCAGGCTGTAGAGAAATCTGCCGAAGTCATCAACTATGTGGAAAGCACCAAGAATGCCATTGGCATCATCGGTTCAAACTGGTTGAACGACAAACGTGACACAACCAACGTCACCTTTAAGAAGAATATCCGTGTGATGTCTGTCAGCCGTATGGAGACAGCCACCCCAGAAAATAGCTACAAGCCCTATCAATACTACATCTATGATGACAGCTATCCATTGATACGTACCATATATTGCTTGCTGAATGATTCCTATCGCGGTCTGCCGTTCGGTTTCAGCAATTATATCGCATCACCCAAGGGTCAGCTTATCATCTACCACTCGTCAATTCTGCCTGCTTATGGCAACATGACAACACGTAGTGTGATAGTGAAATAACGAGAAGAAACAAATTTATGTCTAACTAACATAATAAAAAAAGAGATTATGAAGACAATTAAATACCTAATGATGGGTGCGCTGATGATAGGATTCAGCACCCAGGCCAACGCCCAGGATGGCACCGCAGCCGACGTAGCTGCAGTAAAACAGATGATTAGTAGCAAACCTGCCGACTTCGACAAGCAGATGAAGAACTACTATAAGAAGAACAAAAAGAACGTTGCCAACCTGTTGGCTTTCGCCAAGGCATTCTACGCAGCCAAGGATACAGCTAATGCTCGTGCTTTTGCTAACTACACTCTCGCAGCCAGCAAGAACAAGAATGCGGAGGCATTCATCATGCTGGGTGATATTCAGGCATTGGGTGACAATGGTGGTGAAGCAGCCTCTTACTACACACAGGCTCGCTATGCTGATCCTAAGAACCCTGAGGCTTACTTCAAGTATGCCAACGTATATCGCAAGATCAGTCCCTCTGAGGCAATCGGCGTACTTGAGGAGCTCCGCGCACAGCGTCCTGATGTAGCTGTTGATGCTATTGCAGGTCGTATCTACTATCTCGCCAACGATTTCGAGAAGGCTCTTGAATACTACAATAAGGCTGATATGACGAAGATGGAGGATAGCGACTTGAGCGACTATGCCATGTCTGCATTCTTCAAACAGCAGAATCAGAAGAGTCTTGAGATTGCTCAATATGGTCTGACCCGCAAGCCACGTAGCGCTGCTTTTAATCGTCTGGCATTCTTCAACAGCACAGACCTTAAGGAATATGATCAGGCTCTGAAATATGCAGATGCCCTCTTCAACCAATCAGACTCAGCAAAGTTCTCTTACTTCGACTACACCTACTATGGCAATGCCTACAATGGTGCTAAGCAGAGCGACAAAGCCATCGAGATGTACGAGAAGGCCCTTGCCCAGCCCGACATGGACAACAAGGACAAGCGTGCTGGTATCATTGAACAGATAACCGAGGCATATCTAAATAAAGACGACTTCGACAACGCCATCAAATACCACAAGGAGTACATTGCAACTGTAGAGAAACCAACAGCCAACGATTTGGCTAAACTCGGTCAGCTTCACACCCAGAAAGCAGGAACCTTGGAAGGTGATGCTCAGAAAGAAGAACTGAAGAACGCTGATGTAGCATACGAAGACTTGCAGAACCGCTATGAGAATGCCATCGAGTATGCAACGTTCATGCGTGCACGTGTAAACTCATATCAAGACCCCGACCAGAAGCTGGGTCTCGCACTTCCCTTCTATCAGAAGTTGGAAGAGATGATTGCACCTAAAGAGACAAAAGACAAGGCAGACAATGCCCGTCTGATCGAGGCATATCGCTATATGATCTCTTACTACTATGTAGCTAAGGACGATAAGGCAAAAGCAACAGAATTTGCACACAAGCTGTTGAAAATCGATCCAGAAAACGATATTGCCAAGCAAGTTCTTGGTGTTAAATAAGCAACCCCAATTTTTCAAGAACTAAACTGGGAGGAAGGGCCAATCGCAAGATGGTTCTTCCTTTTTTTTCCAGACGTTCCAACTATTTATGATAGAAGACGTAGTGCAAATAACACGCCGTTATGCATAGGTTATCACAAGAAAATTAAGATGATGAATATCGTTAGCTTGATAACATCAATTACTAAGATGCGGTATATCTGAAAAAGTTTTCATCTGACGGAATAAGACGAGCGAGCTATTGTGCAATTCACTTTTTATGCCTACTTTTGCACCATCAACAATACAGATCGTTATGTACAAGACAAAAGGACTACCCAATACCCGTATTGACGTGGCTGACGCCTTACGCGGAATAGCCGTGGCAGGCATCATCATCTATCATGCTGTGGAGCATTTCAACATCTTCACGTCACAGCCCATTTCAAACACATTGCCAATCGACCAACAGGTTGCCGACACATTGGCATGGCTACTATCTGGTAAGATGTATGGTATCTTTGCCATGCTTTTCGGTTTGAGTTTCTTTATCATGAACGACAACCAGCAACAAAAGCATCAGTCGTTCGACTGGCGTTTCTCGTGGCGTATGTCGCTCCTACTCTGTTTTGGCATCGTCAATGTAGCCTTCTATGATGGTGACATCCTCATCATTTATGCACTCATTGGCTTATTACTCATCCCCATCAGCCATCTATCATCGCGCTGGGTATGGATTATCATTATCTTCCTATCGCTTCAACCGATAGAACTCATGTGCCTATTGTCAGGATATGAAATAGACCCTACGCACCTTTGGGAGATGTTTGGGACAATGGGTGAAGTACACCAATATGGCAGTTTTTGGCACAATACGCTCATCAATTTGAAGTTGGGTTTCCCTACCGACGTATTCTTTTTCGTCTATACTGGCCGGTTGACACAAATACTCTGCCTATTCATCCTCGGCATGCAGTTGGGCAGACATCGGTTGTTCTACAACGAAGGTCAACACCTGTATTATTGGTATCAGGTGCTGATTATTTCCGTTGGTATTACTGTGTTGATGAGTCTGACACCGTTTGGTTCATTGGAAAAATGGCTATCTCCTATCTACAATCTCGTTATCCTGTCAAGCATCGTCTCTGCCATAGTCACCCTCTGGTATGCATTTCCAAGATTTCAATGCGTAATGCATCATCTCTGTCTATTTGGTCGCATGAGCCTGACCAACTATTTGCTGCAATCCATTATAGGTACCATTATTTTCTGTGGTTATGGGTTTGGATACTACCACAAAGTAGGAACCACTTATGCAGCACTTATCGGCATCGTTATGGTCATCGTTCAATATCTATTCTGTCGATATTGGTTCAGGCATCACAGCCGAGGACCTTTAGAAGAGTTATGGAAACGACTGACTTGGTTGTAAGAGTCTGTCATGGTCTAACACAAAAGCTACTGCCGAGCAAAGACAGAGGGATTGTTGGACTTTTATAAACGCAAATCGGTCATGGACATATAATACTGTCATGCATGTAATAAACGGCCGGTTTCGGATAGAGTCGTAGGCGAATAATCTGTTTTATACGGTATAAAAGAGACGAAAGCACCTCAACAAACATCTGTAATTTCGGGGTGTTCAAGCCTTTCAGCCTTTTTGAGTTTTCTCACCACTTCACTATAACTATGTCGTATGAGCGACCGTATCAACTCATCGTCAAGGTGGCCATAGAGATTGACTTGGTTCCAGTATTTTTTGTTCCAATGCCATGCCCCTTCAATCTCAACGTATTCTTCTCGTAGTTCAAGTGCACGGTCTGGATTACATTTCATAGTTACCCACTCAGGACGTTTCATATCCACGCACGCAAAGATTCTGCCCATGATACGAAACGCAAGCGTCTGGTCATCAAAGGGGAAGTCTTCTGTGACAAGTGGAAGTGACAGACAATAGTCTCTCACCGTTTCAATATTCATAGTCTTTGAAAGGTTAGTTTTCTGAATGTGATGAAATAAAAAACCCTTCAAAATAAATGAAGGGTCTTATTTCTTTATTGACTTGTATTGTCTTATGCAGGAAGGCTGATAGCCTCTGAAGGACAAACACCAGCGCAAGTGCCACACTCAGTGCAAGCATCTGGGTCAATTGAATACTTGTCGCCCTCAGAGATAGCTCCTACGGGACACTCATCGATACATGTACCGCATGCGATACAATCGTCACCAATTACGTATGCCATAATCTTAATATTTGTTTAGTTAAATGTGAATACTAAATGTTGATGATGCAAAGGTATGTATTATTTTCGAAACTACCTAATTTTGGTGATTGTTTTTTAGTTTTTTTTGTATTGTAGAAAGCCCAAAACAAATGATCACGACATGGCGATAGGGAAAGAAAAAACATGGAGAATACAATAAATCACTAATAATGAGCGTTATTGTGAATATGAAGACAAGAATCACGATACTACTGACGATATTTCTGACCACTGCGCTTACAGGCTTTGCCCAAGAGCGAAGAGTGCAGAACAAGCCCTATATCGATCAGCGCCCATTGCATTTCGGCATACTGGTAGGCACCCACCTGCAAGACATCGAGATGGATAACGTGGGGCTTCAAACCATCAAGACCGAGGACGGAACACCCCAAGAGCGCCTCATCGTGACTGATGCCGACCGCTGGAATGCGGGTTTTACCGTAGGCGTACTTGCCGATTGGCGCTTACACGAGCATTTGTCGCTCCGAGTATCACCTGCCCTCCACTTCGGTTCCAACCACATCACCTTCCATGATCTAAAGGATACCGATGCAGAAGGGCATCCCCATCAATATACCCAAGACTTGAAAAACACGTATCTGGCAGTACCTGTAAGCCTCAAGTTCAGTGCCCAGCGTTGGAACAACTATCGTCCCTACCTCACCGCCGGCATCAGTCCGATGGTGAATCTGACGAGTTCTTCGAGCGACTATATCCGTTTGAAGCGCTTCACCACCATGATCGAAGTGGGCTTGGGATGTGATTTCTATCTGCCCTACTTCAAGTGGATACCCGAACTGAAGTTCTGTTATGGTCTGGGCAATAGTCTTGACCGAGGCCATAAAGACAGTCTGCGCGATGCCAACAAGCAGGCTTTCGCCGGCAGTGTCAGCAGCGCGCAGACAAAGATGGTGGTGCTCACTTTCTATTTTGAATAGAATCCGTCGTCACCAGATCAATATCTCTGCAAGTTCGATTACTTCAGATTCATCACAATGCGTCCCACGTAGATGGCATGTTTACCATTCTGATCTACAGGCACCTCGCGTCCGTCAAGGTCCTTGACATATTCCAAATGTTGCATATACGTATGGGTATGCCCACCCAGTACGAGGTCTATGTAGCGTGACCCTTGTATCACATTGGCATCATATTCCGTGCCGTTAGCCCATCCCATGTGTGACACGCAAATCACCACATCACACTTCTCTTTCTTCTTCAGCACCTCAGCGGTCTTGCGTGCCGTTGCTATAGGGTCGAGATATTTCACCCCTACACAGTTTTTGTCAGCCACAAGTCCCTTCATCTTCGGTGAGAGTCCGAACACCCCAATTTTCAGTCCGTTGCGATGAAGAACAACATAGGGTTTCACCACATCCTCACAAACCGTACCTGTGAAGTCGTAATTGGCACACACGATAGGGAAATTCGCCATACGAAACAGTCGTGCCATATTCTCCAGTCCGAAATCAAACTCATGGTTGCCTATCGTAGCGGCATCCAGTCCCATGAGATTCATCAGTCCGATTTCCACATCCCCTTTAAACATTGTATAGTATGCCGAGCCTTGGCTGAAGTCTCCACTATCGAAATACAGGAGGTCAGGATTGCGCTTACGCTCTTCTTTGATCATAGCCACCCTTCTCACAAATCCCCCACGTCCCGCCTTCATCGTATCGGGCAGTTGCTCGCTGACGGGCATAATGGTGGAATGGGTATCGTTAGTATGCAGAATGACAAGTTTCTTAGGTTTCTTTGCCATTGTCTCGGTAGGCACCGCAAAGCACAGGCAGAGCGGAAGCATCATAGCCACCAGCATCATCACCTTATTATATATTGTTTCTTTCTTATCCATGATATTCATCCTTTTTATGGGTTAGTCTTTTACCGTCACACGGCCTTCAATCTTAGCATCCACCTCACGTCCGAGTCGTGTCTGTTCGCGGAAATAGTTCATAATCACAAAGCGCGAATTGTTTTCCGCATTCTGTGGCGAATTGATATTGCGACACTTCTTAAACGCCGTCATATGATCCGTACCACCGAGGAGGTAGTCGATAGTGGTGATGCGATAGTCCTTAGCCGGATCTACGGGTTCGCCATTGATGGTGGCATCGAGCAATTCACCCTTTCTGCTGATGACCAACCGCACAGAATGGCTCAATCCCTCACCGCCCACTCGGGCAATCTCTCTGAAGAGTTGCAACACATCAGCCCCCGACAACGTGGCAAACGCAATCTTGTTTTCAAAGGGTGCCACATCGAGCACATCACCGTAAGTCACTTCCCCTTTAGGCAACACAGCTCTCACACCACCCATATTATATACGCCAAATACAGGTTGCTCACCATAGCTCTCGCCTGCCCACACCAGGATGTCAGCCAGCAGATTAGAGAGGTCCCCCTCTGGACGCTGCGCCGTCATATAGTGGGAAGAACGTCCCACGACAGGTCCCATCACGCTATCCACCGTCTGTTTGTAGGGAGCCAGAAACTCCACTGCTTTTTTGTCAGGATGCACATCATAGCGAGCATCCACTAAGATACGCTGTCTTTCCACCGATGCCACCTGATATCCAGAATGACATGCAGACACCATGATTGCGGCAGCCGCAAAAACAATTGAAATTTTCTTCATAACGAATCTGTCTTTCCTGCAAAAGTACGAAAAATCGGATAATTAGCAAAAAAAGAACAACTAAAAATTGCAAGTGTCGTGAAAAAGCCGTAACTTTGCAGCCGCTTTCCACGTAATCGCTGGCAGGAAGTAACGAGTTGCCTGTTATGTTGCGTAGGAACGATACAACAAATTTAATTTAAAAAACAAAATGGATTTAATTAAAGTTGCTGAAGAAGCATTTGCAACCGGCAAGAAGTTCCCAGAGTTCAAGGCTGGTGACACTATCACTGTCGCTTACAAAATTATCGAGGGTTCCAAGGAGCGTATCCAGCTCTACCGTGGTGTTGTAATCAAGATCAACGGTCATGGTGACAAAAAGCGTTTCACTGTTCGCAAGATGTCTGGTACAGTAGGTGTAGAGCGTATCTTCCCTATCGAGTCGCCCAATATCGACAGCATTGAAGTGAACAAGGTTGGTAAGGTTCGCCGCGCTAAGCTTTACTATCTGCGCAAGCTCACTGGTAAGGCAGCACGCATCAAGGAGAAGCGTACCGCTATCGCAAAATAAGACTTTGCGACAAAAGAAAGATAAGGAGAGAGACATCCTGCCATCAGGCAACGGTGTCTCTCTCTTTTTTAGTCCTCATAGTTGGAAGTCCCATCATCATCCCCATGAAGTGCGTCTTGAAACGACTGCCAATCCTGGAATCCTGCCAAGAGTGCCAATCTGTCAAGCGTCTTTTGGTTGGGCTTCTTCACCAACTCCTTCTCCACTGCCTCCAGCAGTTTTCGAAGCGCATGTCTCTTTTTCTCCATAACGGCTGCAAAATTACAAGAAATGTTTCTGACGACCAAACGAAACATCCCCCAAAATGTGTCATTCGGTAAAGAATGTCGTTCATTCCGTAAAAATCGTCCGTTTACCTCTTGCCATCGTCAAAAAATCGCCAACAAGGGTTGTGCATCTGAAATATAATGTTTAATTTTGCAAATACTACAACTCAAAACTGACACCACGCTTTATGATACGCAACCTCATCGTCACCATTCTGTCCTTTGCCGTTGCAGGTCTGTTCGCCCTCTTTGCGTTCAACCTTACGGTATTCAATCCGATAGCCCAGGTGGTAACCGACTTCGAGATGACCGACGTCTATTACCACATCCTCCAGGATGGTGACATTCTCGAAGACAGTCCCGACGTTGTCATTGTCGATATGTCCGACCTTTACAGTCGCCGTGAGATAGCAGCCACACTCGATGCCATCGGCAAGCAAAAGCCCTGCGTGGTAGGCGTCGATGTGGTGTTTGAAGGACTGAAGGAAGACACTTTGGGCGATGCCATGATCTTTGAGACAGCCGCCAAATACGACAACATCGTCTATTCCTACAAACTGCTCGACTATCAGAACGACAGCATCGGTTATGCCGAATCGGTCCACTCCTTCTTTGCCGAAGCCGTTCCCGTCATGGAGGGTTTCACCAATATGCAGCGCAACCTCTACGGAGGTCTGAAGCGCCAACTCAGTCTGGGGCGCCGCTATCAGGGCAAGCTCCAACCCTCGTTCATCACCAAGGTAGTCAACACCTATCAAGGGAAGGAAATCTACAAGCCCCTCGACAAAGACCTGAACATCAATTTCTCGCCCCGCCACTATCCGGTGATCAATCCCGAAGATGTGAGCAAGAGTGGCGATATGATCCGTGGCAAGGTCGTGCTCTTCGGCGCCATGAAAGACGAGTACGACATGCACTACACTCCCCTGGGCAAGATTGCCGGAGTGGAACTGTTGGGCTATGCCATCGACACCCTCATCAACCAAACAGAAGTGAAGGGCGCCAGCGGTTGGCAGCAATGGATCATCGCCTTCCTCCTCGTCTTCTTCACCGAGACGATATTCTCCTTCTATAAGAATCGTGTCAGCCGCATCCGCAATCGCTTCTGGCGCTTCCTGCTCTCTGCCACCTTCTTCCGCAGCTATCTCATGTTCCTCTGGATGGCAGTATGGGTATGGCTCGGCTTCATCCTTTTCTGCAAATACAATTTCAGTCTCAACTTCGGATGGGCATTCTCCGCCATAGCCTTCCTGGTATTGGCAGAGGGCATCATCAAAGAAAGTATTGAGGCATATAACTCAAAATAAAGCGATATGATGACTCAAAGAATCACCACCCTACTGGTTGCACTTGCCCTGTTCACCCTGGCCACCACTGCGCAAAATGCTCAGAAGAGCACCTCCAACGGCAAGAAATCCACCATCCAGCTCACCCAGCAGTATATCAACTTCCTGAAGAAGAAGGCACAGGGCAAGCAGCAGATAGCCCAGAAGCGGTCGAGCGACCCTGCCACCGTGACGCGCGAACAGAAGGTCAAGGAGGCTGCAAGTACGCAGGACACCGATGCCGATGAGTCGTTCGATGATTTCATGGGCGACCTCAACGCCAACTTCGACGATTTCAACCAGTCGATGCAACAGGACTTTGAAAACTTCCGCAACCAGATCAACGAGGCTTATGCCAATTTCCTACGCGAAGCCTGGAAACAATTTGATGCCGATGCACCCATCCCGCAACCCAAGGAGAAAGACGTGCCGCCCGTCATCAAGCCACAGGAAGACAAGCCGCAGCCACGACCCCAGGAAGACCGCGTGCTGCCCATCAAGCCCGTGGTGGTCACCATCCCTAAGGCAGAACCGCAGCCCGAACCCATCGAACCCATCGAAGAGCAACCCAAGGGCGACGCACCACAGTATGTCGATTTCACCGTCTTCGGCACCCAGTGCCGCATCCGCTTCGGCGACGAGGAGCGCTTCCGCCTGCCTGCTGTCAACAAGGATGCCATTGCCGACCTGTGGGTCAGGCTCGCCACGCCAGCCTACAACAACACGCTCCACGACTGTCTCCAGCTCCGTCGCGACCATCAGTTCAGCGACTGGGCATACCTCCACCTGCTCGACAGCGCCTCACAGGCCTGCCTGGGCAAGAGCAACGAAGCCACCCTGCTCATGGCGTATCTCTACTGTCAGAGTGGCTACAAGATGCGCATGGGCATTGCCGACAACCGCCTCTTCATGCTCTTCGGCAGTAAAAACGTGCTCTTCAATCGGTCCTACTATACCATCGGAGACTGCTACTACTATCCCTACGGCGGCAACGCTGAGAAACTCTACATCTGCGAAGTTCCCTTCCCACAGGAGCAACCCCTCTCCATGCTCCTGCCCAAAGAACAGCGCTTCGACTACGAAGCCTCGGCGCCACGAAGCCTGAAGTCGGCAGCCTTCCCCAAGGTACTCGTCGAAGCCACCGTCAACAAGAAAGCGCTCTCCTTCTACGCCAGCTATCCCCCGTCGATGATCAACGAGAATCAGCAGACCCTCTGGGCGATGTATGCCAACATGCCGATGCCCAAAGCCATCAGCCAGACCTTCATGGCGGCAATGAAAGAAAAAATAGCTGGACTCAGCCAACTCGAAGCCATGGAGCGCCTGTTAAACTTCGTCCAGACTGCCTTCGTCTATGAGTACGACGACAAGGTGTGGGGCTGCGACCGCGCCTTCTTCCCCGAAGAAACCCTCTACTACCCCTACTGCGACTGCGAAGATCGTTCCATCCTGCTCTCGCGCATGGTGCGCGACCTGCTCGGCTTGCGTTGTGTCCTCATCCACTACCCCGGCCATTTAGCCATGGCAGTACAGTTCACCGACGATGTCAAGGGCGATTGCATCATGCTCCAGGGCGAGAAATTCACCGTTTGCGACCCCACCTATATCGGCGCCCATGTAGGCGAAACCATGCCGGGCATGAACAATGCCGAGGCCAAAGCCATCTTGCTCGAAAGCAAGTAAGCAGACCTCCCACGCTAAAAGACGCCGTAAGATGCAACTTTCTGCCACATTTTTAGTAACTTTGTGGCCGGAAACAAGGAATATACACACTACACAACAATGAAAGAACTACAACTCAAGTACGGATGTAATCCGAACCAAAAGCCTTCGCGCATCTTCATGACCGAGGGCGAACTCCCCATTGAGGTTATCAACGGCCGCCCTGGCTACATCAATTTTCTGGATGCCTTCAACGCCTGGCAACTTGTCAAAGAACTCAAGGCTGCCACCGGTCTGCCGGCAGCCGCTTCCTTCAAACACGTATCTCCTGCTGGCGCTGCAGTAGGACTCCCTCTGAGCGACACGCTCAAAAAGATCTATTTCGTTGACGACATTGCCGGACTCGACGAGTCGCCCGTGGCTTGCGCCTATGCCCGTGCCCGCGGTGCCGACCGCATGTCGTCCTATGGCGACTTCGTGGCGCTGTCCGACACCTGCGACGCTGTCACCGCCACCCTGCTGAAGCGCGAGGTCAGTGACGGCGTCATCGCCCCCGACTTCACTCCCGAAGCCATCGAGATTCTCAAGGCCAAGCGCAAGGGCACCTATAATGTCATCAAGATAGACCCCAGCTACGTGCCCGAACCCATCGAGCGCAAACAGGTGTTTGGCATCACCTTCGAGCAGGGCCGCAACGAGATCAAGCTCGACGACCCCGCACTCTTTGAAAACATCCCTACGCAAAACAAGACCTTCACCGCCGAAGCCAAGCGCGACCTCATCATCGCCCTCATCACGCTGAAATACACCCAGAGCAACTCTGTATGCTACGTGAAAGACGGACAGGCCATCGGCATCGGAGCCGGTCAGCAGAGCCGCATCCACTGCACCCGTCTGGCAGGCAACAAGGCAGACATCTGGTGGCTGCGCCAGCATCCCAAAGTCATGGCGCTCCCCTTCAAGGAAGGCATCCGCCGTGCCGACCGCGACAACACCATCGACGTCTATCTCTCAGAAGACGAGCACGACGACGTATTGCGCGACGGCGCCTGGCAGCAGTTCTTCACCCGTCAGCCCGAAGTGCTGACCCTTGAAGATAAGAAAGCCTGGATAGCCCAGAACACCCGTGTGGCATTAGGTTCCGACGCCTTCTTCCCCTTCGGCGACAATATCGAGCGCGCCCACAAGAGCGGCGTAGAGTATATCGCCCAGGCAGGCGGTTCCGTTCGCGACGACCATGTCATCATGACCTGCGACAAATACTCCATTGCCATGGCGTTCACTGGCGTTCGCCTGTTCCACCACTAAACAGCCCATTGCCCTATGAACATGAACGACGACGATTTCTCTCAGATTCTTGAGCGTGGCATCAGCTTCAAAAAGGGCGGCGGTCCGAAAGCCGACGACGGCAAGGTAAAGACCAAGGCAAAGAAGAAGAAGTATATCACCGGCGCCCATGGCAGCGGTTCAGCCCGTCAGAAGGCAAAATACCGTGAGCAGCGCGCCAACCGCCACAAGAAATAATCGCCAACCGTTGGGCACTGTCACATACCATCAAGCGCAGCAAAACTGCGAAATTCCTTCGGAGTTGCTGCGCTTGAGGGTGTTTGTTATATGGGAAGAGGTCTTGGCCTCTCCATCTTATAAGTCCATCGTCACCGCCTGCCATGGCGACATCAACGTAGAGAGTGAAGTCGGTAAAGGTTCTAAATTCTGGTTCTGGATTCCTGTGGAGATTATTGAAAAGGAATAGAGGGAACGGAGGCTTCGCCCTGTTCTCACATACCAAAATTATATTTTTAAAAATCGAATTATCAGTATATCGCCACAGGAGAGAATATATAAAGTTACGTTAGGAATTGGGAAAAAAGGAACATAATACGAACAATAAAGAACTTATGGCATATTACGGCAACATATTAGAAGAGGAACTAAAAAACAAAGTGGCTCACGACCTCTTTGAAGGTTTCGACACCACTCAAATCATTGGACGCATAGATTTCTGTGTGGCTATTCCAGCAGACCCTCTCGGACTGAACGAGACAGAGCCATTGCTATGGGCAGAAGCTAAAAAGGGTACAAGTCACGATATTTACGAGTCTTTTATCCAGTTGATACTTACATTAGGCAAAGAGCGTCCGCAAAATAAAATCCTACCTCCTACTTTTCTTGGTGCTTTCGATGCCGAGAAGATGGCATTTCTGCCTTATAATACCATCTTGGATGTTCTTCATCAGAACGACTTCAATTGGAATGTTGCTCCAAGTGACCATACTACAAAAGAGTTCAAGCAACTCCAAGAACTGTTGAACGATGCGCTACATCATGGACTTGAAATCTACAACTACGAGAAAGATGCCAAGGAGCTGGTCTATTTCATCAAGAAGAATTTCGCCCTGCGAAAAATAGGAGTGCGCCATATTCGCATCAACAAGAATAACTTTACCCATATCTATCAAAAATGGCTTGAAACAGTAAAGCCAACCATCAATATCGATTGGGAGATGGCCAAGAAAGCCGGTATCATTGATGCAGACTTCTATCTGGCAGATATCCTCTCAAAAGAGAATCATACACTTGTCGAAAAGTTGTTCGTGTTGTTGCAAGATGATCACTATCTGTTAGACCGTAGCATCAACGACTTTGGACTGGAGAATTACACCAAAGCACAATTCAACGACAAACAGCAAGCACATAACCTGTTCTGGAATCGCTATGCCCGCCCGCCACGCCGTGAATATTGGGACGATATCATAAACCGTCGGGATCTGCTTGTTCCTCAAGATGTTCGAGAAAGGAAAGGCTCGTTCTTCACTCCAGCCCCATGGGTAGAACTTTCCCAACAGTATATTGCAGCAGAACTTGGCGAAAACTGGCAAGAGGAATATTACGTATGGGATTGTTGTGCAGGGACAGGAAACCTTTTAGCAGGTCTTACCAATAAGTACAATATTTATGCCTCTACGCTTGACAAGGCTGATGTTCAGGCTATGCTTCAGCGTATTGAAACAATGAATGCTGCGGCACGAGATAAAGATAATGGCGGTGCGAACTTGTTGGAAAATCATGTCTTTCAGTTCGACTTCCTTAATGACCCATTTTTAGATGAGGTGGACAAAGACGGAAACATTACCAAAAAGTCCAAACTTCCCCAGTCATTGCAGGACATCATCAGCGACCCAGAAAAACGGAAAAAATTGGTTGTCTATATCAATCCGCCTTATGCAGAAGCCAGCAACGCCAGAACTATCACTGGAAGTGGGCAAAACAGGGCAGGTCTTTCAAAGTCAGCCATACAAGAACGATATAAGAATCGATTAGGAAGAGCCGGGAATGAACTGTTCGCACAATTCTATGCACGAATTGTAGATGAACTCCCTACAGCGGTGCTTGCACAATTTTCAACTTTGAAAATTGTGCAAGCACCCAACTTCCGTGAGTTCCGCATGGCATTCCGGGCGAAGCCCGGTCGATTTTTTTTGGTTCCAGCCAGCACCTTCGATAATGTCAAAGGCGACTTCCCCATTGGTTTCCAGATATGGCATACAGGAACAGAAGAGTATTTCAAACAGGCAGAAGCAGATGTTTACGACACGAAGGGAGAATATATAGGAAAAAAAAATCTGTACTCTTATGATGAAGATTTATTTATAATAAACTGGCTACGTCAATATTACAATAAGAAAGAAAAACATTATGCCTATCTACGATATTTAGGAACAGACTTCCAAAACAACAAAGGTGTCTTTATTACTCTTAAGCCCTCTGATAATGATCTCAAACAAGTTAAAGGGAACTGGATAACTCCGAACAATATAATTCCAATGCTTATTTATTTTGCAGTTCGGCTTTGTATTGAAGCAGATTGGTTAAACGATCGCGATCAATTCCTTTATCCCAATAGTGACTGGCAGACAGACACAGAGTTTCAGGCAGATTGTCTCGTCTATACCCTCTTCCACGGGCAGAACCGTATCAGTAGCGAACACGGCACAAATCATTGGATACCCTTCACAGAAGATGAAGTTAATGCAAAGGAGAAATTCGAGAGCCATTTCATCAGCGACTTTATTCACGGACGAATCAAAAAGACAGTCCGAACAGAAGAAGAGCAAAAGGAATTTGAAAAAAACAGCAAGAACTATCATGTGGCAGATGTCTTTGAAGAGCCAACAACGACAACAACTCTTCTGGATGGCACCACACCACTAAATCTTTCTGATCAGGCAAAAGCCGTGATGGATGCAGGTCGTGAACTTTGGCGCTACTACCATCAGCAACCTATCGCCAAAGATAAGCCCAATGCATCATTCTATGATATCCGTTTTTACTTCCAGGGTATGAAAACCACCAAGAACGGCAAGCAACAGATGAATACAGAAAGTAATGACCCGAAATATACAGCCCTCATCAATGACCTCCGCCAAAAGCAAAAAGAACTGGCAAAACAAATAGAGACAAAAGTTTACAAATTCGGTTTTTTAAAGAAATAAAAAAGAGATTATATACTCATTCACTTTGCCTGTTATCTCATAGCTTTATGGATGGTATGCGAAGTGTGGTTACATCATTTGCTGACAAGTTGCAAGTTGCAAGTTATCTGAATATACTAAGCTGTATTTGGCTGGTTCGCAGTTTTTTACTATCTTTGCCCCTAAATGATAGAATATATGAAGAAACTACTATGTATTATTGCGTTGGCATTGGTAATGCTGACAGCATGCGAGAAAGAACTTCAATTTGAGTTCTATGTTGAACTTGCGCTTCTGCAAACTTAGAGTGGGATCTGTAATTCGTATGATAATTTAACATGATGTAAAGTTATAGAATGTGCCATGTGTTATCATTGTAAAGTAATTATTCTTGTGTTTGGTAAAATGATGAAGATGAGGTTTTTGTGTGACTCAGGATGGTGGTTTCATTTTATGCACCTTTTTCGCCATGGCAGGGTTAAAATGCACTCAACTCTGCTCTTCTGACTTTACGAAAACGCTGTATTTAGCCTACTATTGAGGCTGTGAAGGGTTGTGTTTAGGTGCTTGTGGGAGGATGTTTAGGACAGATAGGGTGTGTCTTTGGTGGTTGTTAGGCCGTGTGGCGGCGATGTATTTTTAGAGCCTGCGAGGGGCTTTTGCTGTGGGTGGAATGTGCAGAATGGGTAGAAAAGGCTTGATTCGCCGTGAGAATGTCCTAAGTGGGGCTTTAGTGCTGCTATCTCCCTCGGCAGGAGCAGGGTGTGGGGCAGCATGCTGGTTTGTGGTTACAGAAGGGTATTCTGCCAGCCATGACGGTGGCAAATCGTCGAGTTGCCGATAGTTTCTCGTCGGCATCTCGATCGATATTCGTTGCTCTTTCGTTCGTTTTTTGCTTGTTCCTCGTTCGGTCCTCGATAGGTCTTCGATAGACTAACGAATAACGAACGAGAGACGAACGAGAGACGAACGAGGACCTAACGAGAAGTTAACGGAAACCGAACGAGAAGCGAACGGGAAACCCTTGTCTCTCTGTCGGGACCAGATAACGTGTTGAATTACTTGTTTTGTAAACATAAGTGGTGTTTTAGTTGTAAATTATTTGTTTGACTTTTGGTTTGAAGGTTTCTTTCTTGTTTTTTGAAATCATCCTCGGCTTGAAATACAAATATACAACATGGCACCCCCGGAATGCAAGAGTTTTGGCACATTATGCATAGAGATTTAATTTTATTTAACGCTAATATAGACTATTTTACTTAAAATTATTAAACATACACACGGTCACACGGTTTAAACGGATTTTTTTGGTAGCCTGAAGGCTAGATGTTTTGGAGTAGCGAAGACAGAGAGAGAGCTCGGTTTCACTATGCTGAGTCACGACAAAACAAACCATAGGTAAATCTTGGAGGAAATCTTTAATTAGATGTTGCTTCGCAAGAAATATTGTGTATTCGTAGATTATCTCCCAACAAAATCTTTAACTATAATCCTGACTGAAAATGCGTTTGTTTTCTTTTTTTTCTGATCAGAAATCTGCAGTTGCGTATTTATTCCCCCTACCCCAACTCGACACTGTCAATGCGGAGGCGTACTGTGCCGGCAGGCACGCGCACCGTGACTTCGTCGCCAGGTCGATGGTTGAGGAGCGCCTGTGCGATGGGCGACTTGATAGAGATTTTGCCCTCTGCCATATTGGCCTCGTGAGGACTCACTAAGGTGTAGGTCATGGAGTGGTTGTTGCCGATATTGGTGAGGGCAACACGGCTCAACAGTCCTACGCTGTCGGTCTTGAGCAGGGCAGGGTCGATGACGCGTGCATTCTCCAGCACACGCTGCAGAAAACGGATGCGCCCCAACAGGCGACCCTGCTCGCGCTTGGCGGCATGGTACTCGAAGTTCTCGCTGAGGTCTCCCTTGTCGCGCGCTTCTGCAATGGCGTCGCGCACACGGGAGAGTTCTGTGGTTTCAAGGTTGTGGAGTTCGTTGGCTATCTTGTCGAAGCCTTCTTGTGACATGTATTCCATAATAGCTATCTGTATAGGTATGACTGACGGGGGAGAGATGGTGCAGCCTTAAAACTGCAAGGGCTTGCCACGATAGAAATCGAGGAGGGCGGTTTGGTAGAGGTGCTCATAGCGTGCCTGTACCAGATCGCTCTCAGCCTTGAGGAGTTGGCTCTTGGTCTCGTTGAACTCGGTGATGGTGGCTTTGCCATTCTCGTATTTGGCTTGGGTGAGGGTGAAGGCATCGCTGCTCGACTGGCATGCCAGTTGACTGCTCTCGTATTTAGCCTGTGCTGCCACGGCATTGTAATACACCTGTTGGATCTCTTTATAGAGGCGCTTCTTCACGAGGTCGAGTTGGAGGGCTTGGTTGTCGCGATCGAGACGTGCCATCCTCACGCTGTTGCGCGTGGTGAAGCGGTTGAAGATGGGGATATTGAGACTGAGACCGATATACTGAGCGAAATTGTTTTTCAACTGTTTGCCGAATCCATCGGCAGCCAGTCCGCTCGTCTTGTAGTAGTTGCTCTGCAGTCCGCCATTGAGCGACAGCGTGGGGTAATAGCCCGCCTGCGCAATGCGGATGTTGCGGTCGGAGGCATGGAGGCGCAGCTGTTCAGCCTGTACCTCTGGTTTGAGGACAACAGCCTCGGCAAACACCACTTCGGGACTGGCGGGAATGGCAGCAATCGCCGTTGTCGCCGGGCGCACAATCTGGAAACCGTCAGGCGAAGGGAGTTCGAGCAGTTGGGAGAGGTCGAGCAGCGCCAGTTGGACGTTGTTGTCAGCCTGGGTAGCCGTAGAAAGCGCCTGTCCGAGGGTCGCCTGCTGTTGGGAGAGTTGTGCGACACTCGCCTTGCCATTATCGACAAACGACTGAAGGCGCGCCACCTGCATGGAGTCGATAGCCACCTGTCGGTGAGCCACATCGGCAATCTCCATGTTATAGAGGATCTGCACGTAAGCCTGTGCCACCTGCATGCGAATGTCGTTACGGGCTTTCTCCAAATCCTGTGTGGCAGCTTCGAGATTGAGTTGTCGGAGTTTGATGGTGTTGGGGATTTCGAAGCCCGTAAAGAGCGGCACAGAGGTGGAGATCGCCAGCGAGGTGCTGCTGGTGTTGCGGTCGGCATAGGTATTCTCCATGGTCAGTCCGCGACCGAAAGAGAACGATTCGCTTGCCGAGGCATAGAGGTCAGGCAGTCGGCGGTGTTTCGCCGTATGGAGCTGTATCTCCTGTTGGCTACACTGGTTGCGCTGTTGGCGGATGGTGATATTGTGTGCCACGGCATAGTCGGCACATTCGCGGAGCGTCCACTGGCGCTGTGACGCAGTTTGCGCCTGCGTGGCGGCAGCAGTCAGCAGGGCTACTGCCAGGAGTGCTGTGCGAGAGAAGATCTGATGTGTCATACGCTTATTCCTCCTTGTTATCATCGGCAATGATCTGCGGACCGCGCACCCTGTCTTTGAGGGAGAGTCCCTTCTTAATCTCGATATTCACGCCATCGCTCAGTCCGGTGACCACAGCCTGGCGGGTATAGGTCTTCTTGTCGGCAGTACCGCGGACGAGATAGACGAAGGTAGAGTCGCCACTAAACTCGATGGCACTCTCCGGTACGGCGATGACCTTTGACGCCTTTGCCAAGACAATCTCGGCATTGGCACTATAGCCCGACCGCACCTTGCCGCCCTCGACAGCATGGACGGCAGCCTTCACCTCAAACTGGTTGGCACCGTTGTTTTCTATGGCTTTCGGAGAGATATACTCCAGACTGGCGTCAAACTTCAGGTCTTGCAGGGCGCCGATGGTGATCTTCATGGGCATGCCCGCCACGAGGCGTCCCACCTCGGTCTCGTCGATATTGCCACGGAAGATGAGGTCGTTCATGTTTGCCACCGATGCAATAGTAGTACCGTCGTTGAAGGTGTTGCTGAGGATGACGGAGTTGCCCACCTTGACAGGGATGTCGAGGATGATGCCGCTGATGGTAGAACGGATAAGCGTAGATGAAGCATTGGCATTAGACTTCGACACGCCGTCGCGCACCACCTCAAGGGCATCCTGTGCAGCCTTTGCCTCTTCGGCAGCCTGCTTCATCTGCTGTCGCACCTTGTCGTATTCGTCAGCCGAGACGAGTTTCTGGTCGTAGAGATTCTTCTCGCGATTGTAATCGACCTCAGCCTGTCGCATATTGATAGTAGCCAGGCGCACTCGGCTCTCAGCCGAACTGAGTTGTCCCATGTCGGGGATGACCTTCACCTTGGCAATGACTTCGCCAGCCTGAACATAGTCGCCAGCCTCCTTGCATAGCTCGGTGATGATGCCACTAATCTGCGGTTTGATATTGACCTCGTTGCGCGGTTCTATCTTGCCCGTGATAACGGTAGTTTTGAGGATATCCTCCACCTTCGGAGTGTATTCACTATACTGCACCTCTTTGGGCAGCGATTTCTGATAGAGGAACACGAAGGTTCCGATGAATACCAAGGCAACAATGGCTGCGATGATGAGTTTTGAGTATTTCTTCATATCATTTATATGTTTTTGTTTCTTGTATGGTTAGCTGTTATTTTATTCGTCGCGCATGGCATCAACGGGTTTGATGCTCATGGCACGCCATGCGGGAGCGAGTCCTGCCAGTCCGCCCAGCAGACTGAGCAACAGGGTGGCGATGATAGCCGTCCAGAAGTTCACTTGGAAATGGGCAGCGAGGATGCCATCTTCGGTATTTGCCAGTTCGATGAGTTGGAGTATGCCCACGCCGAAGAGGATGCCGCTCATGCCCGCCACGGCAGTCAGGACGATGCTCTCCGACATGATCTGCGAGAGAATCATCTTCGGTGTGGCGCCGATGGCACGGCGGATGCCTATCTCTGTGGTGCGCTCCTTGACCGTCACCATCATGATGTTGGACACACCGATAGCACCTGCCAGCAGCGTGCCTATGCCCACGAGCCATATCAGGAAGTTGACACCATTGAAGAGATTGTCGAGCATGGCAAAGAGCACCTCGGTATTGAAGGTGGTGATGGCCTTCTCGTCGGTCGGGTCGATCGTATGGGCACGGGCTATGACGGTGCGGATGCGGTCGGTCAGCGTGCTCATCACCACTCCGGGCTTGCCCGTCACCGCCAGACTGTGGATCTGGTCGCCGGTGTTGTAGGTCTTACGGAAGAGGGTGTAAGGGATGGTGACGAGTTGGTCGGGTCGTCCGCTGATATTGATGCCGTTGACCTTGTAGTCAACACCCACCACGGTATAGTAGGCGGCATCGACACGGATGCGCCTGCCACAAGGGTCGCCACCTCCGGGGAAGAGTTTCTTATACACCTCCTTGCCGATGACACACACCTTGCGTGCCTGTCTGACGTCCATCTCGTTGATGTAGCGCCCGTAGTACATCATGGGCGGTGCCACCCTGGCATAGTCGTGGTCCACACCGGCGACGGTGGCATCGAAGGAGTACTCCCCCGCCACGGCTTTCTTGTTGCCGCCAAACATATAGGGCGTGATGATGTCGAGTTCGGGCACCTGCTGGCGCAAGCGCGTCATGTCATTCTCCACCATCGACACATAGCGGCCCTTGCGGAATCCCTTGTAGGGCTTGGTGGTGTTCTGCGTCCATATCATGGCAGTATTGGTGGCAAAGCCTGCGAAGTTAGACTGCAACATCTCCTTCAGTCCCTGTCCGCCGCCTATAAGGACGATGAGCATGAACACACCCCAGAACACACCGAAGCCTGTGAGGAAGCTGCGGCTCTTGTTGCGGGTGATGGTGTCGAGTATCTCGCGATAGGAATCTATATCAAATTTCATAGGGAATGAATATGTATTTTATCTGAATGATGCGTTAGGTCAGTCTGCCCGCAGGGCTTCTATCGGTCGCACGCGGGCTGCCTTGATGGCAGGGATGAGTCCGGCAATGGTTCCTGCCAGTACGATGAGCATGGTGGCTTGGAAGCAGACGTCGAGGCCTACGGTGGGATCTACAAACATGGTGGCTTGGAAGAGTCCGGTGTCTATCACCTCGTGGCCGATGGTGGCATCCATATACTCGTTGGCGGCTACGCCAAGCACCATACCTATATAGCCGAAGAAGGAGGTGATGATGACACTCTCGGTGATGATGAGTTTGAGGATGGACCAGGGTTTGGCGCCAATGGCTTTGCGGATGCCAAATTCACGTGTGCGCTCCTTGACGGTGATGAGCATGATATTGGACACACCCACTATGCCGCTCAACAGCGTGAAGATGCCTATCACCCACAGGGCGACGCGTATCATACGGATGCCTTTTGCCATCTGGATATTATCCATATAGCGATTCCAGATGTAGATGGCTGACTCGTCGGCAGGATCGGCATCGTGCTGGGTGGTGATGGTGGCGCGATAGCGTTTCTCAAAAGCGTCGTTCTGATCTTCGGTGATTAGATTCTTGATTTCAAACTGGATGACGCCTACCTCGCCGGCATTGCCCCTATAAATGGCATTGAGGGTGTGGTAGGGTATGTAGGCGCTCTGGTTTCTGCTCTGCTTGTCGTCCTTGGTGATGCCCACCACTTGAAACGAGATGTTGCCGACGTTGACCTGCCTGCCTATCAAGGCACGAGGGTCTTTGGTCAACTCTTTGGCTTGTTCTTCGCAGAGCACGATGACCTTGCGGCGCTCCTTCATATCAATATCGTTGATGAAGCGGCCTGCCAGCAGTTCCACCTTATTAATACGTTGCTGACTGGGATATACGCCCGATAGGTCTTGGGAAGAGAGGTAGTTGTCACCATAGGTGATATTGACCCCATACTGCGACAACATGGCGCCCACATCCTGGGTATTGTCGGAGAAAGCACGCTCGGTAATGTCGAGGTCTTGGGTGCGCAACTGTATGTCGCGACCTTCTTTCAGTCCGCGATAGGCTTTAGAGGCATAGCCTCCATACACCTGCATCGAGGTGGAGAGTCGTCTGTCAGACTGTTGCAACTGTGCATTGATGAGTCCGTTGCCTGCGCCCAACAGGAAGATGAGCATGAAGATGCCCCATGCCACGGCGAAACCGGTGAGCGAGGTGCGCAGTTTGTTGCGCTTCGACGTGCTCCATATTTCTTTGATGAGTTCTCGCATAGTGTATTATTTCACATAGTCTTTCGACACAAGGTGGTGGTCGGAATTGTTTTCTATACTTCCTATCAGTCCGTCTTTGATATGGATGACCTTATCGGTCTCGTTGGCAACACCACTCTCATGGGTCACCACGACGATGGTCATGCCGTCTTTCTGATGGAGTTCCTTGAGTAGATCCATCACCTCGACACTCGTCTTAGAGTCGAGCGCACCCGTCGGTTCGTCGGCAAGGATGATCTGCGGTTTGGTGATGAGGGCACGGGCTATTGCCACGCGTTGTTTCTGTCCGCCCGACATCTCGTTGGGGTAGTGGTCTGCCCAGGGTGCCAAACCGAGGCGGTCGAGATATTCCATCGCCATCTGGTGGCGCTTGCGTCTGCCCACGCCCTGATAGAAGAGTGGCAGTTCGACATTCTCCACGGCAGTCTTGAACGAGATGAGGTTGAACGACTGGAAGATGAAGCCTATCATCTTGTTGCGGTATTCTGCGGCACGGGTCTCGCTGAGGTCGCGTATCAATACGTTGTTGAGCAGATATTCGCCCGAATCATAGTTATCGAGGATGCCGAGAATATTGAGCAGGGTCGATTTGCCTGATCCTGATGCACCCATGATGGACACAAACTCGCCGCGGGCTATGTCGAGGTTGATGCCCTTGAGCACGTGGAGCGGTTGTGCGCCCTGATAGGTCTTGTTGAGGTCACTGAGGTGAATCATCTTGTTGTTTGTTTTTGTTTCATTGTTTCAAACCGATAGTGGGTTTGCGCTTAAAATTGTCTGTTTGACGCATCATAGCGCAAAAAAGTTGCACCATGAGCCATATTTTTTCTATGGCAGCCTGTTCTGTGCTGCATTAAGGCTGTGCGTCGAGTGCTTGGCGCAATGCCTCATCCACTTCGCCTATACTGATGCCGAGCAACTTCATCTGTCGTGCCAATTCAGGGAGGTGTTGTTTCATAAACTCGCTCTTTCTCACCGTTTGTATCTGGTCTTTTGCACCTTTTGCCACAAAATAGCCCAGTCCGCGCTTGTTATAGATGACACCTTCGGCAGCCAACAGGTCGTAGGCTTTCACCGTGGTATTGGCATTGACCTCCAATAGCACAGCATATTCTCTGACACTGGGAATGCGACTGTCTTCTTCATACATTTGTGCCAGAATCTCGTCACAAAGTCGGTCAGCTATCTGTACATAGATGGCTTTATCATTACTGAAATTCATAGCAGTTTCATGTTACGTTGGTTATAAATTGATCCATTTGTTGCAGATGACCTGCATACGGGTGAACACCTTATAGGATAGCCAATACTGAAAACCTCCAAGCAGCAGTTCGGCTATGATGAGGGTAAAGAGCCTGCTGCTGTCACCATGATTCAGGCAGGTCGTTATAGTGCCTGGTACACTCTCAATCACATAGATCACCAGATAGGTCATCGCGATGAAAAGGATGGTTGTCACCACGATGGTGTGTTTGCGGAAGAGTGTTCCACAAAGGATGAAGAAGCTATGGACGAGCACTCCACTGGTCACGACCAACAGAGATAGCAACAGGACACTGGTAGAATCGATGTTTTCTATAAAAGTAGCCCATATCTTCCATAGCAATGCCACGGTAGAGAGGCATACGCTCTGATGGTGACCGGGCAGGAGTAGGAAACTGAACATCAGTTGCACCAAGTCGGATACTACGATGGCGGTGAGCATTGCGATGGCTGCACCAAGCGTAGAGAAAAGGAATCTGCTGATATACTTTTCAAGATTGCTGGCTGGCAGCATCAGAAACTGTTCGCGCTGTCCGTTGGTCTTCATCACCATGAATATCTGTGTCGCCATCATATACATGGCTATGCTGGAAATAAATAAAATATATTGTGACATTCCCCAATAGCTGAGGTCGATGGTATCGGGAGAAAGCTGATCCTGCTTGCTCAACTGATACAACTGCATAATCAAGATGGGCAACAGGGCGAAGGTCATGCCAAGTGTCATGTTCAGATAGGTCTTCAAGTTGGTAAACACATCCCAACGCATCAACATCAGCAATCGGCTGAATTGAAAATTATTGTTCATCGTCTTCATTGTTTATTGGTTTGTTTATCTCAGTTTTCCAGCGATTACTGCATTAAACAGCAGTTCGAGGTTTAACGGTGTTTCAGGGTCGGCGGGCTGTCGGCGGACTATCACGGCATTACCCTGCAAACTGGGTTCTGCATAGAGCACGCTATCGTCCATCTCTGCCGGAGCGCGGTATTCAAACTTGTAGTCATTGCTGATATCGCTTACAGAAGCATGAAGCAAGAGATTGCTCTGACTGAGGATCAGCACGTGGTCGAGCAACGACTCTATGTCGTGCACCTGATGGGTGGAGATAATCAGGATGCGGTCGTCGGTCATATTGTTGGCTATGACCTTGCGAAACTGACTCTTCGAGGGGATGTCGAGACCGTTGGTAGGCTCGTCCATCAGGAGCAAGCGAGTGCCTGTGGCAAGTGCAAAACTCATGAAGGCTTTCTTCTTCTGACCCATCGAGAGTTGATGAAGCTTGATTTGGCGGGACAATTCAAAGTCTGCCAGACAGCGTTCAAGCACCTCTTCGCTGAAATGCGGATAGAATCCCTTGTTCATCTTCACGTAGGTATCGAGGGTCACTTGAGGTAGCGTAAACTCTTCGGGCACCATGAAAATGTCTTCCAACATGGAGGATTGACGGTCGCTGGCGGATGCCCCGTCGATGAATACCCCACCCTTCTTGGGGCGCAACAAGCCACTAAGCAGATAGAGCAGCGTGCTCTTGCCTGTGCCGTTCTTGCCAAGAAGACCATAGATTTTGTTGTCTGTCAGTTGCAGACTGAAGTCGGAAAAGACCTCACGTTTCGTTCCAAGATAATTGAAACTTAAGTTTTCTACTTGTATCATATACTTATATTTTAGTGTACTACTGTAATAGTACACCGCAAAAGTATGCATTATTTGAATACCATCCAACTTTTTCTGCTATTTTTTTTGCGCTACACACAACATTTAACATTTACACCTTATTATATAAAGGGCATTGGGCGATGAGGTGGGAAAAATGCGGCAACGCCTTACACAGCAGTCGATGCGCAGCGCAATCCATGGTCTGACGCTCTTCGGGAATCGCTTGCTCGACAAGAAAACTGCTTTTTGTTTGCTTGTTTGCAAGAAATGGAGTACTTTTGCAAACCGTTTCAACAACAAAGAAAGACATGAACACAATAAAACACATGCAGGCTGTCAGCCGCCTGTTGGCTGCCCACGCTTCAGTATTTGTCATAGGCGTGGCACTCGTCACCTTCTTTTTCCCGCATCTCTTCGACTGGGTGCGTGGCACAACCCAAACCGTCATTCTCGGCATCATCATGCTCACCATGGGTCTGACGCTCACCACCGATGATTTCCGCATCCTGGCACAACGGCCGTTTGACGTATTGATTGGTACCTGTGCGCAATTTTTCATCATGCCTGCCGTAGCATGGCTGTTGGTACATGTGTGGCACCTCGATGCCCCGTTAGCCTTGGGCATTCTCTTGGTAGGATGCTGTCCGGGTGGTGTGTCAAGCAACATCATGAGTTATCTCTGCCATGGCGATGTGGCTTTCTCGGTAGGCATGACATGTGCCTCAACACTCCTTGCACCGGTAATGACACCACTGCTGATGCAGATTACAGCAGGCGAAATCATCCACATCGATGCCGTCGGCATGTTCATCAATATTCTGATTGTGACCATCATACCTGTGGCAATAGGTTGTGCACTCAACAAGATCTACAGCCGAAAGGCATGTTTTCCCACCATACAGAGTCTCATGCCGGGCATTAGCGTCACTTGTCTCGCCATCATCGTGGGTGGCGTCATCTCTACAGTCCATGACGATCTGTTGGAAGGCGGCGTGATGCTCTTCTTCTGGACTTTTGCCGTGGTGTTCTGCCACAATTCATTGGGCTATCTGTTAGGATGGCTTGCCGGACGCGCAGCCGGTTTCAATACTGCCAAGAAGCGCACCATCAGTATCGAGGTGGGTATGCAGAATGCCGGTCTTGCCACGGTATTGGCAAGCAATTTCTTTGCAGCACAACCGCTCGCCGTATTGCCATGCGCCATCAGTTGTGCGTGGCACAGTATCTCAGGCACCATCCTTGCCGGGCTTTACCTGAAGTATGACAAGCACAAGGAGCAAGCCAACTGAAGCAGTAACACATAGCCTATCATACCTACATCACATCGTCCCACCTTTTCAATCTATGGATTGGAATGGTGGGATGATGGTTAAAAAAACACAAGAAAACCTATCAAACGACACAAGGTAACGGATTAAACCGTAACTTTGTGGTGATAACCATATTATTATAAACTAAATTATTCAGAGCTATGGCAACAAAGAAAAGAGAAATTTACAGATGCACCACCTGCGGAAATATCGTAGAGGTGTTGCACGAAGGTGCTGAAATGTCATGCTGCGGAAAAATCATGCAGCGCATGAACGAGAAAGGTATCGATGGTGCTGTAGAGAAACATGTGCCCGTAGTAGAGCGCATTGAAGGCGGCTACCGCGTCAGCGTGGGGAGTGTGGAACACCCCATGACACCTGAACACCACATCGAATGGATTGAACTGCTGACCGACCGTGACGTGATGCGCCACGAGTTGAAGCCCGGAGAGGCTCCTGTGGCTGAATTCATAACCGATGCGAAAATGGTTACGGCACGTGAATACTGCAACCTCCACGGACTCTGGAGAGGCTGACAACTGACGCTGACAAGGCGGACAACAGACTTTTGCGAGGCTGACAAATCTTTCCCGCCATCCACGCATCAACCGCGTTGATCGGCTCCCCACATCATTTTGTCGCGCAGGGTATGGAAGTATTTCTGACCTGCGCGCTTCACTACCTTCACCCGGTATGGGGCTTTGCGAAGCGTCAGTCGGGTGGAATCGGGCAATTTCTCCGAACGACCGTCAAGTGCCACCAGGAAATTGTGGGAACGGCTCTCTACGGTGAGGGTGATTTCTGAATCTTCGGAAAGCACCAAAGGACGCACATTGAGCGAATGGGGGGCTACCGCCGTGATGGAAAACACATGGGTGCCGGGCACGATGATCGGACCGCCCACTGAAAGGGAATACGCCGTACTGCCGGTTGGCGTACTGATGACCAGTCCGTCGGCCTGATAGGTTGTCACGTAGTCGCCATTGATCGTGGTGCGCACAGTAATCATCGCTGCCACATCACGCTTGAGGATAGCCACATCATTCAGCGCAAAAGGACATCCTGACAACGGCTGTCCGTCGGTCTCTACCTGTAGCACCGTACGGGTATCGATAGCATAGTCGCCCTCATAGATGGCTTGCACCATGGGATCTATCTCCGGTGGATTGATATCTGCAAGGAATCCAAGTCTTCCAGTGTTGACACCGATGATGGGAATTTGCTTTTCTCCCACCATAGAAGCGGTTTTCAGAAAAGTGCCATCACCACCCATCGACACCGTAAAGTCTGCTTCAAAGTCATTGCCGTCAAACACCTCTACCCCATCAAGTGATAGGTGTTGGCCCTGAACGAGGAATCGGTGGAACTCGCGCTCCATACATACTTCAGCCTCATGCATAGCTAAACAATTCAGTATCTTTTGTACAGATGCCGACTTTTTAGCTTGGTAGGTGTTGCCGACAATGGCAAATCGCAGTTTTCTTGAAGTCATATAAAAAATCTAATTTATTAGGCGTTAATTCACAAAGTTTTAGTACCTTTGCGCTGAATATACGCCACAAAATTAGTATTTTTTGGCGAAACATCACTATCTGTTAAGACAAATTTTTGAAGAAGATGACAAAACTAAGCGTAAACATCAATAAAGTGGCTACTCTGCGCAATGCACGAGGAGGCAACAACCCCGATGTCATCGAGGCTGCACGCAACATCGAATCGTTTGGTGGACAAGGCATTACCGTACACCCACGCCCCGACGAGCGTCACATACGCTATCAGGACGTGCGCGACCTGCGCCCCATCATCACCACAGAGTTTAACATCGAGGGCAATCCCATCGACTCGTTTGTCAAATTGGTTCTGGAGGTTGTACCCACACAGGTGACACTTGTGCCCGACGGTCACGACCAAATCACCTCCAACCACGGTTGGGATACACTGGAAAACCGCAATTTCCTGACCGACATCTGCCACACCTTCTCACAGGCTGGCATACGCACCAGCATCTTTGTGGATGCTGATCCGAAGATGGTGGAAGGGGCAAAGGTATGCGGAGCAGACCGCGTAGAACTCTACACCGAACCTTACGCTTCAGGATACAACAGCGACAGAGAGGCTGCCATTGCTCCTTTTGTGGCTGCGGCAGAGGAGGCACAGCGCATAGGGTTAGGCCTCAACGCCGGCCATGACCTTTCGCTCGAAAACCTCCACTATTTCCATTCTCGCATTCCTTGGACCGACGAGGTGAGCATCGGACATGCACTCATCTGCGATGCACTCTACATGGGACTGAAACCCACCGTCGAGAAATATCTCATCGCACTGAAATAAGCATACGGCCATTATGGCATCATATTCAGAAAACTAACCAACACATGATATAACTATGGCAAAAGCATACGTATTCCTTGCTACGGGATTTGAAGACATCGAAGCGCTTATCCCTGTTGACATCTGGCGTCGTGGCGGTATCGAAGTCACTACCGTCAGCGTTACCGGTCAGAATGTTGTGACATCAGCACACGGTGTGAACATCGAGGCTGATACTTGTTTCGAACAGTGCGACTTGACAGATGCCGACCTGCTGTTTCTGCCGGGTGGTATGCCTGGTGCTACCAACCTCTATCAATGTAAGCCGCTCTGCGAAGCACTGTGCAAGCAGGCGGAAGAGGGACGACTCGTGGCAGCCATCTGCGCATCGCCTGCAGTAGTATTGGCAGCTATCGGACTGCTCGATGGCAAGAAAGCCACATGCTATCCGGGATTTGAAGGCAGTATGCCCAACACGCATTACACGGCTGACCTGGTGACCATCGACGGCAATATCACCACCGGTGAAGGGCCTGCGGCAGCATTCCCATTTGCCTACGAACTGTTGGCACAGCTCAAAGGGGTGGATATGGCAGATGCCATTGCAGAAGGTATGCGCTATAAACACCTCATGGGATGACCGACTATATCATCATCGTAGCCGGTGGCAAAGGACTGCGCATGGGCAGCGACATTCCCAAACAGTTTCTCCCCATCGGCGGAAAACCCGTGCTGATGCGCACCATCGAGCGCTTCCACCATTTCTCGGAAGCGCTCCAGATTATCCTTGTGTTGCCTAAAGCCCAACAAGCCTACTGGCATGGGCTGTGTGAGCAGTATCAGTTTGACGTGCCATACCTGTTGGCTAACGGGGGCGAGACTCGCTTCCATAGTGTGCAACACGGACTGGCACTCATCCCTGACGATGCACAGGGGGTGGTCGGTGTGCACGATGGTGTGCGCCCCTTCCCTGCTATTGACGTCATTCGACGCTGCTACGACACGGCACGCACGGCAAAAGCGGTGATTCCGGTGACTCCTGTGGTTGAGACTTTACGCCACATCACTGAGGGCACAAAGCCCAGAGGCGACTACCGTTTGGTGCAAACTCCACAAACTTTCGACATCCAACTACTGAAGGCTGCCAACCGCCAACCTTTCTCCGAGGCGTTTACCGACGATGCGTCGGTGGTAGAGTCCTATGGACATGCCATCACAATGGTAGAGGGCAACCGCGAAAATATCAAGATTACCACTCCCTTTGACTTGGCTATTGCCGAAACGCTCTGCCGATGACCGACATACTGCAACAGGATATCCAGTATATGGCGGGGGTCGGACCCAACCGCAAAAAGGTGCTTAGCGAAGAACTGGGCATCAATACCCTTGGCGACCTGTTGCAATATTACCCCTACAAACATATCGACAGAAGTAGAATCTATACCATCCACGAACTGACGGGCGATATGCCGTTTGTACAAGTATGCGGCAGAATTCTCAGTTTCGAGTCGTTTGACATGGGACACCGCAAGACGCGCGTAGTGGCTCACCTATCAGATGGCACGGGCGTGATGGACCTCACATGGTTCAACTATGCCAAGGATGTGCCCAAACGCTACAAAACGGGCATTCCATACATCGTTTTCGGGCGACCCACCGTATATAACGGTAGGGTACAGGTGGTGCATCCTGACCTTGAACCTGCCGAAAACATCCAACTCTCGGATATGGGGATGCAACCCTACTACAATACGACAGAGAAGATGAAGAAACGTGGATTGAACTCACGGGCGCTCGACAAGATGACCAAAACACTACTCGATTTGCTCAAACAGCCTATTGCCGAGACACTACCCGACTTCATCACGCGCCCCAACCACCTCATCAGCCGAGACGAGGCGTTGCGACAGATTCACTATCCGCACAATGCCAAAGAACTGGAACGCGCACGGCTGCGACTCAAATTTGAAGAACTTTTCTACGTTCAGCTTAATATATTAAGGTACGCGAGCGATCATCGGCGCAAATACCGCGGCTATGTTTTCTCGCATATCGGCGAGTGCTTCAACGGTTTCTATCACAACCACCTGCCCTTCCAACTGACCGAAGCACAGAAACGAGTGCTCCGTGAGATACGCAAAGACACTGCTTCGGGCAGACAGATGAATCGGTTGCTACAAGGCGACGTGGGTTCGGGCAAGACACTGGTGGCACTCATGACCATGCTGATGGCGCTCGACAATGGCTATCAAGCCTGTATCATGGCGCCAACCGAGATTCTTGCCGAACAACATCTGCGCACCATCAGTAGCTTTCTTGAGGGCATGGACATCAGCGTCGGACTGCTGACGGGTATGGTGAAAGGCAAACGGCGTGAACAAGTGCTCAACGATCTGGCTGAGGGGACGCTGCAGATTCTCGTGGGCACCCATGCCGTGATAGAAGACACGGTACAGTTTGCCCGACTGGGCATGGTGGTGGTCGATGAACAACACCGTTTCGGTGTGGCACAACGCGCCAAACTATGGAGCAAAAGCGACAATCCGCCACATATCCTCGTAATGACAGCCACACCCATTCCGCGCACCCTGGCTATGACACTCTACGGCGATCTCGATGTCAGCATCATCGATGAACTGCCGCCAGGACGCAAGCCCGTGGTCACCACCCATGCCTTCGACAGCCGAATACCATCGCTCTACGATGGACTGCGCAAGCAGATGCAACAGGGACGACAGGTCTATGTGGTCTTTCCACTTATCGAAGAGAGCGAGCGCATCGACTTGAAAAGCCTGGAAGATGGCTATGCCACGCTGTGTCAGGTGTTTCCGGAATACCGACTGAGCAAGGTACACGGCAAGATGAAAGCCAAGGAGAAAGACGAAGAGATGCAGCGCTTTGCACGCGGTGAGACACAGATGCTTGTGGCAACGACCGTGATTGAGGTGGGCGTCAACGTGCCCAATGCCTCGGTGATGGTCATCATGGAGGCGCAACGCTTCGGACTCAGCCAGCTCCACCAACTGCGCGGACGTGTGGGCAGAGGTGCCGAACAGAGCTACTGCATCCTTGTGACCACGCCCAAACTGGCTGAAGAGACGCGCAAGCGCATAGACATCATGTGTGAGACCAACGATGGTTTCCGCATTGCCGAAGCCGACTTGAAACTGCGTGGACCGGGCGATCTGGAGGGAACACAGCAGAGCGGCATGGCTTTCGACCTCAAAATTGCCGATATCGCACGCGACGGACAGATTGTACAGATGGCACGCGACGAGGCACAACGCATCATCGACGCCGACCCCACCTGTCAGTCGGAGCGCTACCACATGCTTTGGGACCGTCTGCGCCAACTTCGCAAGACCAATATCAACTGGTCTGCCATCTCGTAAAAAATGGGAAAAACACCCTCAATAAATCTATTTTTCCCATAGAAAATGCACGATCGTCCCATAAAAACGAGGGCAAAAACAGGCAAAAGACCACCTGCGACAAATCAAAAAAAAGGCAAAATCCGCTACGTAAAGTGTTAAATTACACACAAATAGTGTTAACACTTTACCGATTTTAGAAATAATTTCGTAACTTTGCATCGTTCTGTTTTAATTGAAACCGAACGAGAATACGAACCGAAAAGAATAATTATGTTTTTTAAAAATCTAAAGAAAATAGCATTTCTGACCGTTGCAACCGTATGTACTCTCCCGACGATGGGACAGGATCTGTTAGCACGTCAGGCCCCTATAGACAGAAAGATGAAAGCAGTAGATAGCATGGCTCTCCGTCGCCTCATTCAGGCAGAAAGCTATGAATCACCAGCAGCCGACCTCTATAACGACTGGGATAACAGATATGCCCATAAGGCAACCAACCTCCCCGACACTTTCCGCATCAACCTGCGCAACTTCTGCATGCCCACCACCAACCGCGTTATCACCAGCAACTTCGGTTCGCGTTGGGGACGCCAACACAAGGGACTGGACATCAAAGTATATATCGGCGATACCATCCGCGCTGCCTTCAGTGGCAAGGTGCGCATCGTGCGCTACGAAGGACGTGGCTACGGAAAATACGTAGTCATCAGACACAACAACGGACTGGAGACCATCTACGGTCACATGTCAGCACAATTGGTGGCTGAAAACCAAGAGGTGCGTGCCGGAGATCCCATCGGACTGGGCGGAAACACCGGACGTAGCACGGGTTCACACCTCCACTTCGAGACGCGTCTGTGTGGCATAGCACTCAACCCTGCCCTGATGTTCGACTTCAGAAACCAAGACGTGGTTGACGACTACTATGTATTCCGCAAATCTACCTACAATCGCGAGTCGGCAGAAACTACCCGTCTGCGTGGTGTAGCCGGTGGCAGATCATATGGCGACGACCTCGATTTTGCTGACAATAGCACTCCTGCTGCACGCCAGAAGGCTACAAGCAGCCGCTCTGCATCAGCTCGTTTCCACAAGGTGTCAAAGGGTGAATCACTCTATTCTATCGCACGCAAGCGCGGTACATCTGTTGATGCCATCTGCAAACTGAATCACATCAGCAAGAGCACCAGACTCAGACCAGGTCAAATCCTGAAATATAACTAAACCAACCAATAAACCTAAACTAAAGAAAATGAAACAGAAAATTCTACTATGCATCATGCTTGTGTTGCTGTCCTCTGTGGATATGACATGGGCAAAAGGCAAGAGAAAGAAGACAAGAAAGACCCAACGCACCGAAACTGTCTATGAAGAGATAGAGAATTTCGACTTCTTATATACCGATGACTATGACGGTACGGCAACATTTGCCACTTCAAACAGCATCATGGATCAAGCCACAGCACTCATCGGCGCACGCTATCGCAGCGGAAGCAAAGGCCCTTACGCCTTCGACTGCTCTGGTTTCACCAGCTATGTGTTTGGACAACACGATATCAACATCGGCTGTTCATCGCGCGACCAGTATGCACGCAACATCCCCATCAAGCGCTGGGAGATGCAACGTGGCGACTTGGTGTTCTTCACCAGTCCTCGCTCCGGACGCGGTGTAGGTCACGTAGGTATTGTGATGGACTATGATCCCATCAACAACACCTTCACCTTTATCCACGCCAGCACCAATGAAGGTGTGAAAATCAGCAGTTCTACCGAAGGCTACTATAATCGCCGCTATGTAGGCGCACGCCGCGTGGCGAAGTAACAGCATCTTCATGATCCGATTATTACTCACTCTTACTATATGGGCAGGTCATACTTTGACCTGCCTTTCTGCTTCTCTGACCATCGCACTCACGGGAGATATCATGATGGGCACCACCTATCCCACACCACGACTACCGCGGGGGGATGGCAAATACCTGTTTCGCGACACACGCGACATCCTCAGGCAAGCCGACTTGGCAGTAGGCAATCTTGAAGGAACACTATGCGACAAGGGTGAAACACGCAAGGAAGGCAAAGCCAACAACTATGCGTTTCGCACACCAACAAGCTACGCCTGGTGGCTGAAGGATGCCGGCTACGACTTTGTGAGCATGGCAAACAACCATAGTTTCGACTTCGGCATAGAGGGAGTCATATCCACCGAGCACGCTTTGCGACAGCAGGGCATCGCCTTTGCAGGCATTGCCGGACGATCGGAAACAGCCGTTGTCATGCGCCAAGGTGTGCGCATCGGTCTCTGCGCCTTAGGCCACAACAGCTATACGGTCAGTCATCTCGACCTGAAGAAAGTGGAAAAGCTGCTGAAACGCCTGCGCCAACAGTGTGACATCATCATCGTTTCGTTCCACGGTGGAGCCGAGGGGACAGCACAGAGTCATGTACCCAACGGCATGGAAGGCTTTCTGGGCGAGCGTCGTGGAGCATTGCGCCAACTGGCACACTACTGCATTGACCACGGTGCCGACGTGGTTTATGGTCACGGTCCACATGTGGTTAGGGGCATTGAAGTCTATAAAGGACGGTTCATTGCCTACAGTCTGGGCAATTTCTGCACACCCTTCGGCATCAGTCTGCAAGGTGTTTCTGGCTACGCACCTATAGTGACGGTGACCATCGACCACAAGGGCAGATTTCAAAAGGGTCGCATCTATTCGTTCATACAAAGCTACGGCGCAGGTCCGCGCAAGCAAGATGGTAAGCGTTTCTTGGTGGCACACCAGATGAAAGCGCTATCCGAAACCGATTTCCCACATAGTGATGCATGGATAGATCTGCGTGGAAACATCGGACTGATACGTTACACACGACGTTCTCTGACCACTCTTTGACCACCAGCCGATACCACATTCCTCCCTTGCAAATATCACCTGGCATGGCAAATCAATTTGTTTTCCTCAGCAAATCAATTTACTTTCCTCAGCAAATCAATTTACTTTCCTCAGCAAATCAATTTATTTTCCTCAGCAAATTCATTGAAATTGCAGACCAAATTCATTGAGTTTACTCAGCAAATTCATTGAATTTGCAAGCAAGCAGACCGTTTCAAATGGTGTAAATGCCTGATACTTTGCGGTTTCAACGATACTCAAAAACACACGCAGAAACCGACTATACCAATCACGACAGCATGCTCCCATCACCGTCAATCGCGATGGGGAGTCAGCATGATGCCGTTGTATATCCTACCACTGTCTATTCCAAGGTGGCGCGCAGAGAAATACATATCCGACTGCGCATAAGTGCAAATGCCTGAAGAGATGATGCGCTGAGGGGCAACACCAAGTTGAATCAACTGGCGGCGATTACATTCGGGCAGATCAATATGCCATTTCTGGTATCGCCGGCTAATTGGTTCCATCTCAAAGCCAGCATCAACAAACTGCTGATAGACCTCATCGCCCACTTCAAAATGGTCGATACTGATGCCAGGACCTATTGCTGCGGTAAGCTCTGAAGGTTGTGTACCATAAGCAGCACGCATGCGTTCAATGGCTTTGACCACAATACGCTGTACGGTGCCACGCCATCCGGCATGGACAGCACATACGGCATGGTGTGACGCATCATAGAGCAACACGGGAATGCAATCGGCTGTTGACACGCCAACACAGATGCCAGGCACATCGGTCATCACCGCATCGAAACCGTCTGTCTGTTCGTCACGCACCACAGTAGGCTGTTCGGTGAAGTCGCGGCCTATCTGTTTGACCTGGGCAGCATGCACCTGGTGGGGCACTACGAGTTGCGCCATACCGATGCCAAGGCGTTGGCAGAGCGCTGTGCGGTTGGCTTCGATGTGGGCAGGGTCGTCGCCACAATATCTATTGATATTAAAAGCGGCGTAATTGCCCTCGCTGCATCCACCTTTTCTGGTGGTGCTGAAGGCAATCACGCCGTTTCCCATATCGTAATCGTGCCACTGGGGCAGATTATTCTTCATCTTCGTATTCAAAATCTTCAAGGTCGTCAACATCCTCAAGGTCGTCGTCGTCGAGGTAGATGATATCTTCATCTTCGCCCTCATCCGCCATTTCCTGTGCAAACATCGACATATCCTTGTCGCGGTGTACGATATTCTCTTCACCAATGGCAGTAGCCAACTTATTGCTTTCGTCGTTGAGTTCTGCCCAAAGCACATCTTTGAGCTCGTCAAGACCTTGGTTGGCAACAGCCGATATGAATACCACGGGGAGATCGTCGGGCAGCGTCTCGCGCAACATGTCGATCAGTTCCTCGTCGAGCAAATCACACTTGGTGACCGCCAGCACACGGTGCTTATCGATCAAATCGGGATTAAACTGCCGCAATTCATTGAGCAGTATCTCGTATTCGCGCTTGATATCGTCGGTATCGCCAGGCACCATAAAGAGCAATAGTGAGTTGCGCTCAATGTGGCGGAGGAATCGCAAACCGAGTCCTTTGCCTTCGCTGGCTCCCTCAATGATACCGGGAATATCTGCCATCACAAATGATTTGTGGTCGCGATAGCCCACGATACCGAGGCTGGGCTCCATCGTGGTGAAGGGATAATTGGCTATCTTCGGACGGGCATTCGACAAGGCTGAGACCAGTGTGGATTTGCCGGCATTGGGAAAACCGACAAGGCCGACATCTGCCAACAACTTCAGTTCGAGGATCACAGTCATTTCCTGCATCGGTTCACCGGGCTGCGCATAGCGCGGAGCCTGGTTGGTGGCTGATCGGAACTGATAGTTGCCCAATCCGCCGCGACCGCCTTTAAGGAGCATCACCTCTTGTCCGTCGTAGGTTACATCGCAGACATATTTGCCGGTTTCAGCATTATAGACCACCGTGCCACAGGGCACGTCGATGTAGATATCCTTGCCGTCGGTGCCGTGACACTTGTCGCGACCGCCATTACCGCCGTGTTCGGCGAAGATATGGCGCTCGTATCTCAGGTGTAACAACGTCCAATAGTTGTGGTTGCCACGCAGAATGATGCTTCCGCCCTTGCCTCCGTCGCCCCCGTCGGGGCCGCCGTTAGGGTTGTATTTCACATGGCGCAGGTGCATAGACCCACGTCCGCCTTTACCCGAACGGCAACAGATTTTCACATAGTCAACGAAATTGCTTTCCGGCATATCAGTCGTATTAAAGATTATCGATTACTTTCTGGATGTCTCCGAAGATGCGATCCAGAGTGCCAAGTCCGTCGATGTGGTGATGAAGGCCTTCCTTCTTATACCACTCTACGAGGGGCATGGTCTGTGAATGATATACTACGAGGCGCTTCTTGATAGTCTCCTCGTTGTCGTCGGCACGACCACTTTCCTTTCCGCGCTTGATGAGTCGAGTCATCAACTCCTCTTCGGGCACGTCGAGTTCAATCATGGCAGCCACCTTGTGGCCACGCTCATCGAGCATTTTCTTCAGTGCTTCAGCTTGTGGAATGGTGCGGGGGAAACCGTCGAAGATTACTCCGGCGTGATCTTTGCCAAATGAGTCATACACATTGGCAAGGATGCTAATCATCAGCTCGTCGGGAATCAACGCACCCTTTTCAATATAGCTTTGAGCGGTCTTGCCCAACTCTGTTCCGTTTTTAATCTCGTTGCGAAGCACATCGCCAGTAGAGATATGACCCAAACCATACTTCTCGATGAGCAAATCGCTCTGTGTTCCTTTACCGGAGCCGGGAGCTCCGAAGATTACAATATTCTTCATTTCTTTTCCAAATAAAATTAAAAAGTTTATCCTTACTCGTTATCTGTCTTTACTTTGTAAATTTCCTTCAACTGACGACCTTGCTGGTCATAATCCAAACCATAGCCCACAATGAAGTCGTTGGGGATGGTGAATGCCACATAGTTAATGTCGAGCTGCTCCTGCAAGCGGTCGGGTTTCATCGTCAGCGTACATATCAACACACGCTCGGCATGGCGGTCGTGCAGTTCGTTGAGGATGCTGCGCATGGTCAGACCGCTCTCGATGATGTCTTCCACAATAACCACTGTGCGTCCGGTGAGGTCTTGGTTCACGCCAATCAACTGCTTCACCTTACCAGTAGAGGCTGTACCTTCATAGCTTGCCACCTTGACAAAGGTCACTTCGCAGGGAATCGTCACCTCGCGCAATAGGTCGGCGGCAAATATAAACGATCCGTTGAGCACCGCCATAAACAGCGGATTGTCATCCTTCAGGTCGGCACTGATCTGGCTGCCGAGCTCCTTGAGGCGTTGTTTGATTTGCGATTCTGATATCGATGTCTCGAATGTTTTGTCCTTGATCTTTACGACTCCCATATATAAGAAATATAAAATTTCTTGCAAAATTACTAAATTTTCAGCAAAGTATGACTATATATTACTATATTTTTGCTAATTTTGCAGTGAAATGAAGATATTTACAAGCGCTCAGATTCGTGAGCTTGACCGATATACCATTGAGCATGAGCCCATTCAGAGTATCGATCTGATGGAAAGAGCAGCTTCCACATTGGCAAGAACCATTGCCAATACATGGGACAGCTCAGTGAAAGTTGTCGTTTTTGCCGGCCCTGGCAACAACGGCGGTGATGCGCTTGCCGTGGCACGACTCCTCGGCGAGCAAGGTTATCAAGTGGCTGTTTTCCTCTTCAATATCAGCGGCAGACTATCGCCCGACTGTCTGATCAACAAACGGAGAGTGCAGGAATGTAAGCACATCAAGAAATTTGTAGAGGTAACACAAGAGTTTGACCCGCCACAACTGGAGAAGGGAATGCTCGTCATCGACGGACTTTTCGGGTCGGGACTCAACAAACCGCTGGCGGGTGGATTTGCCTCACTGGTGAAATACATCAATGCTTCGCCGGCTGAGGTCGTGGCTATCGACATGCCTTCTGGCTTGATGAGTGAAGACAATACCTACAATGTCAGCTCTAACATCATCAGAGCATCGGTCACACTGACGCTGCAACAACCCAAACTCTCGTTTCTCTTCCCTGAAAACCAACAGTTTATCGGCCGATTGCGAACACTCGACATTCGACTGAGTCAGGAGGGTATCAGTAAAATCGATGCCAACTACACCGTCATCGAAGAGTCTGATGTCAGACCATTGTTGAAAGAACGCAATCCTTTCGCCCACAAGGGACAGATGGGACACGCACTGATTATGGCTGGAAGTTACGGCATGGCTGGTGCTGCCATACTCGCTACCAAGGCATGTCTGCGTGCTGGCGCTGGAAAAGTGACGGTTCATACTCCACGCAAGAACTGTCAGATCATGCAAGTGGCAGTGCCCGAAGCGGTGTTGCAGCTCGACCATGAAGAAACTATCATCACTGAAGCGGTAGATACTGAAAACTTCCAAGCACTGGGCATTGGCCCCGGTATAGGACAAAACGAAGCTACTGCCATTCCATTCATCGCACAGTTGCGACGCGCCACCTGCCCCATTGTGGCTGACGCAGATGCCATCAATATCCTGGCAAGTCATCGCGCATGGAAGCAACAGCTGCCCAAAGGCATCATACTCACCCCACACGCCAAGGAACTGGACCGACTGGAAGGTGCATCGGTGGATAGCTTTGAACGACTAACCAAAGCTCACCAACTGGCAGAACGACTGCATGGCTATGTCATCGTAAAGGGAAGATATACCGCCATCTGCATGCCCGACGGACATATACGCTTCAATTCGACAGGTAATGCGGGGATGGCAACTGCTGGAAGTGGCGATGTGCTCACCGGAATCATTACCGCACTATTGGCACGTGGCTATGAGCCTCAACATGCATGTATTGTGGGTGTGTATCTCCACGGACTGGCTGGCGACCTCGCTGCACGCGACTTGGGAGAAGAGAGCCTCACGGCAAGCGACATCATCGACTATCTGCCTCGAGCATTCAAAAGATTAAAAGAATAAAAACATAACAACTATTGACTAATATGAAGAAGTACATACTCACACTGCCCTTGCTCTTCATGAGCATCATCACCATGGCACAGGCGGTATCAACACCTTTGAAACCGGGAAGAACTCCTGGGGGTGTGGTATATTTTCTACCCAAAACGGTGTTTCAACTCAATCTGCTGGTTGAGAAAAAGACCTACAAGCCGGGCGAATTTTGTAAGTATGCGGAGAAATTTCTACGTCTCTCTGGCATTGCACAGGAAGAGGAAGTGACCCACAGCATCGTCAGTTACGGACTCACACCTGTTGGTGTTCGCGACACATCAAAGTGTTATACCGTCATGCTGAAAGGCAAGAGTGCTACTGCAGAAGTGAAGTTGAGCGACGACGGTGTGCTTCAGGCTGTCAATGCCGAACCGGCTAAAGTGAAAGTGAAAGAGCCTTTCAAACCTGCGCCACGCAAGGCGCCTGTCGATTCCAAACAGTATCTCAGTGCCGAAGTATTGTCGGCAGGTAGTGTGGCAAAGATGGCTGAACTGACCGTGCAGCAGATTCTTGAGATACAAAACCATCGTCAAATGCTCATCAGCGGTGAGGCGGAAGACATGCCGACCGATAAAGATCAGTTGCAACTGATGATTGACCAGCTCGACAAAGAGCGCGAAGCACTCATGTCGATGTTTCTTGGCACCACTACACGCGATACTGTAGAGCAGGTTATCACGATTTGTCCGGAGAAAGAAGTGAAGCGCGAAGTTGTTTTCCGCCTCAACAAGAAGATCGGTCTGGTAGATAAAGACGATCTGTCGGGCATCCCCTACTACATGAACATTGAAGATGAGCACCATACCACATTGCAGAAATATGATATTCCTGAGAATAAAAAGGATGGTGGATTCTTTGTCAACGTACCCGGAAGAATCAAGTTCACCCTGTTGCGCGAAGACCATCAGTTGGCATCGTTCAACCTCTATGCTGCACAGTTTGGTTTTGTAGAACTACGCAGCGGCTCACTCTTCAAACGCTATGTCACCCACATGACCCTTAACCCCGTTACGGGTTCTGTGGAGACAATACATGCCGACATGCCTACAAAATAAATCACGAGAATAGCGAAAGCGTCCCCGATACCTTGTGAAGTATCGGGGACGCTTTTGTTGATAGACTGTTTGTCGTATTATTACTGTTGTTTCTTTTTGTCGAGATGCTGCTGATAGGCACGGGCAAGGCCGCCTTCACTCGTCTCCTTATAGAGCGACGGCAGGTCGTGACCTGTCTGCTTCATCACCTTCACTACACGATCGAACGAAACACGGTGGCTACCATCTGACAAAGCAGCGTAAAGGTTGGCATCGAGAGCACGGGTAGCTGCGAAAGCATTGCGTTCAATACATGGAATCTGCACCAGACCGCACACCGGATCGCATGTCATTCCAAGGTGATGCTCCAATCCCATCTCTGCTGCATACTCCACCTGCGACGGACTACCACCAAACAATTGACAAGCTGCGGCAGATGCCATGGCACACGCCACACCTACTTCGCCCTGACAACCTACATCGGCACCAGAGATAGAAGCATTGCGTTTCACCACATTGCCAAAGATACCGGCAGTAGCCAAAGCATGGAGAATACGAATATCGCTAAACTTATGACCGCGAGACAAGTGATAGAGCACGGCAGGCAATACGCCACACGATCCGCAAGTGGGGGCGGTAACGATGGTACCACCTGAAGCATTCTCCTCGCTTACCGACAGTGCATAGGCATAAACCAAGGCACGGGTTTGCAACGACTGTTTATAACCGCTGGCTTTCACATAGTAGGTAGGACCTTTGCGAGGTAGATGCAACGGACCGGGCAATACACCTTCGTGGTCGATACCGCGCTCCACACTCTCCTGCATGGCTTTCCAAACTTTAGCAAGATAGTCCCAGATGCCTTCATCCTCACATTCGCCGACATATTCCCAATAGTTGCGACCACTTTTCTCGCACCACTGTTGAATCTCAGCCATGGTATTCAGCTCATATACTTCACTTTGATCAGCAAACCAGCGTGGGTGTTCGCCTTCTGAAAGAGCACCGCCTCCCACGCTATAACAAATCCACTCATCAATTATATTGTTGTTCACGTCGCACGCCACAAACTTCATTCCATTGGGATGGAACGGCAGAAACACCTGCGGTTGCCATTCCAACTGCAACGGAGCGATGGGTTCAAGCACTTCTTTGATAGCCACATCGGTCATGTGACCACGTCCCGTAGCAGCCAGACTGCCATAGAGTGTCACCCCGAAAGAATGGGCGTCGCCATGATGACTGGCAAAGATTTGCGCAGCCTTCTGTGGTCCCATCGTATGACTACTCGATGGACCCTTACCTATTCGGTATAGTTCTCTTAATGATTTCATGTTTGCAAAGGTACGATTAAGTGAGTGAAATGCAAAATAAATGCTCGCTTTTATTTTCATTTCCGAACGTGAGTACCTAAGGCGCAAAGCGTCAAAGGTACGATTAAGTGAGTGAAATGCAAAATAAAAGCATACTTTATTTTCATTTCCGAACGTCAGTACCTAAGGGCCGTAGGACCAAAGGTACGATTAAGTGAGAAGAAAACAAAAGAAAACTCGTTTTCTTTTTGCTTTCTCGAACGTGAGTACCTAAGGTCCATAGGACCAAAGGTACGATTAAGTGAGTGAAATGCAAAATAAATGCTCGCTTTTATTTTCATTTCCGAACGTGAGTACCTAAATAAAAAGAGAAGGCGTTGTCTAACGACAGCCACCCCCTATCATGGTCTAATGCGCATTACAATGCGCGAATATCACAGCATCAGAAGCGAATACCCAACGATACATAGGGGCCATAGAAGTTTGGCACATTACCATGGAAGTTTCTGGCATTAAAGCCTATACCAATAACAGGTTGGAAGCACTGTGCATTGGAATGTTTATAGAAATACAGCCCCACACCATACGAAGTATTCTTATACGTAGAACTTCCCAGCGATGTAGTCAGTGTTCCTCGGAGTTCGAGTGTTCCCAAACGCCAATTCTTGTTGTTGAGCAACTGATAACCGATACCGCCTCCTAAGTTAACGGCATTGTTATAGTCTTTGGTTGCACCAAGTTTGGGGATAAAGAAATCGGAGTGTGCCAGTGCATGGATAGACAACCGATTGACGGGGGAATAGCCCAAATCAATGTTTGCACCCATAAAAGACAAATCTTTGGAAGATGCTCCCATAGAGAACGAACCTTCATAATGCAGTGGACAACGCTCTTCCTGTGCCTGCACACCTATCGCCAGCATGCAAAGCAACATCATAATACCAATCTTTTTCATAATGCTAATATATTTGTTATTAAAAAAATATACCGATGCAACATGTCATCGACAGCGCAAAATTACATCTATTTACATCAATATCTATTGGTTTATCATCTTTTAACTCAGCGTATTATTGTAATTTAACGACAACATAGAGGACTGATGCTATAAAGAACAATCGTTAACAGCAAAGGAACAATTATTAACAAAACAACGAAATCACTCTGCCATCCATTATATGACAGAGTGATTCGTTGTTGAATGTTGATCAAAACACGTAACCAATGGTTATGCCACAGGTATTATAGCGTTTCTTGCTGAGTCGGAAGTCGGCTGTCAACCGCAGATGTTTAAACATCTGAACTCCGACACGCGGTGAAGCAATGACATAGTCTTGGCAGAATCCCGGTTCGCCACAAGCAGAAGTAAGACGGGCGTAACCAAAGCCAAAACCACAGAACGCATGCATCTTTGGTGCTTCATAGAATCGATAATAACCCAAAGCAGACACTGCGAATGTTTCAGCTCTTAGGTTATCAATGCTACTGTCAGAACTGCGTAATGCCGAACCCCAATATAGTTCTGCACCAACGTCAAATCTGGATTGGCATAAGTTATGGCGCCATTCCAATGCAAATTGCGGTCCCAACTGACTTGATTCCTCTGTTGATGCTAAAGGATAAGTAACACCGAAACGAAGTTCAAGCACATTCTTTTTCACGTCTTGGGCTTGCAGACACAAAGCAAAGGCGAAGCCCATCATGGTCATAATAACCTTTTTCATGATTATCTTTTATTTTTGTTTGGTGTATTCCGATGTTCCATTATCGCCATCAACCATATATAGCTTATCGCCAACTACAGCATATTTATATGTTGTCACATCGTTTACCTCATCCTGTGAAATCCATTCACCACCGTCAACACTTACTGATTGCTTCAGAGTGCGCATGGTCAGCAATTCGTCAACAAACAAATAACGTCCTTCCGACTTCATATCTAAATCGGTATAGCCGAGGTCTTCTATAGCGCTTGCATCTGTCATTTTTATATGAGCCACCACGTTGAATGTTCCATCAGCATTAATAGTCATTGTTGCACTATATTTTAAAATGTCAGACTCTAACTCTGCCTTCCACGCACCAATCAACTCCTTTCCTTGTTTAGGGGTTGTCTCTTTGTCATCGTCTGAACTACATGCAACAATTGCAAGCAACGCCATTAAGCAAAATACTAATTTTTTCATAATCCTTTTTGTTTTTTGGCACAAAGTTATATGCATTTCTGATTTACCAAACACATTATCGCATTTTTAACATTTGGCGTGCAACATTTTCATTTTAGGCCTTAAAAGCTATCAATCAGACAGTTAAAAAACACAAAGCACTAACATAACAAAAAAAAATGCTACGAACTACTTGCAATATCAACAGAAAAGCTATACCTTTGTTGACAAATATTCTACAACAATGACGCACAAAACATATTTGACAATTCTGTCTGTTGCCATCTTTTGCTGCATATTCACCAATTGCAATAATAGAAACCAAAACGAACTTCATCAAGTTGATGTACTGTTGGAGAAAGATAGTCTTTCGTCTGCCTCTACCTTATTTGACAAAATCAATTTCACAGAGATCAACACGCCAAAGGATTCTGCCCTGTATTACTTAATTGACACTTATCTTAAATGGCAATTGGATTCTGATATTATATCAGATGATGGGATTAGATATAGTTTGAAATACTTCTCTTCCACAAACGATAAAGTGAATCAAGCAAGAGCTTTATGCTGGCACGGAAACGTGAGTTTCAGATTAGGTAATCACTCTAAGGGAACTAACGAACTCAAACAAGCAGAACTGATAAGTCGAACACTCGATAAACCATTATTAAAATACCATATATATAGAAGTCTAAGCAGAGTCAACGGATATATTCCGAACTTTAATGAAGCGAGAAAATATGCTCACAAGGAATTAAGCATTGCTCAACGCATGAAGAACAATAAGCGACTTGCATATACCTATCTGTCTTTTGCCGCTATATTTATTGAAGAAAACAGAATTGATAGTAGTTCCTATTATCTTCATAAACTCATGCCCATAATCAATTACATAGACAAAGACGATCAAGCTTATATTTGGTCTTGCATGGGACAATGCAAAAAAGAAACAGATTCAGAATATGCAGAAAAGTGTATGCAGAAGTCCATTGCCTTAAATCCTCGACCAAGATTCTATTTCAATTTAGCATCTCTCTATTACGACAAAAAGAAATATGACCAAATAGATGATCTATGGAATAAAGCATTAGAATCTGATGATCCTGCTGTGAGGTTAGAGATTTTGGAAAAGATGCACCTGTTTTATTGTGATAAACAAAACGAGCACGAAGCCCACCAAGTGGCTAAACGGATTATTGCACTGAAGGATAGCATGGCGATAATCGAGCAACAAGACAGTATCAAAGAGATACAAAACATGTTGGAGCAGGAGTATATGGTGGAAGAAGCACGCGAAGAACGCCACATGCTGATTGCCATCTGCTGTGGACTCATAGTAACTATCTGTATCGGCATTGCCATTTATACCGTGCGACGCAGACACTATCGAAAAGAGATTAGCCACCACAAAAACGAAGCATTGACGAATCAGGAAACCCTCAGAAGCCTGCAACAATCATCGGAACAATCAGCTAAAGACCTTAAACACCTGCATAAGGAAATGGAAATGTTACGCTCCGAACAGTCGCAACTGTTGGCTAAAGGCAAACAACGCTACGATGAAATCATGCAGGGTGGCAACACTGCGCTATGGCATAAACAAGACTTCATGGCATTTATGGAGTATTACCGCATGACAGAACCAACCTTTGTGGAACAACAAGAAAAGGAATACAACACCCTTTCACCCAAACTTCAGTTTTTTGAAACAGTCTCTCACATGGGCTACTCCAACAAAGACATAGCACAAATACTATGTGTAGGAGAAGACTCGCTGCGATCTTACAAAGCCAGAGTGAAGAAACAGAAAAGATAAGCGCAAACTGCCTCTTTGACAAACCGCATCCACTGATTAGCCTGACAGAAAGAAAATCACTCTGCCATCCATCGGACAACAGAGTGATTTATAGTATTGTTATCTATCGCTTACGCGATGAATAGACTTAGCACTGAGCCAGTTTGCCATCAGAACCGAGCACATTCACAATCTTGTGGATGTACATCTTCTTCATGTTCTCACGAGCAGGCTTCAGATACTGACGTGGATCGAAATCTCCAGGATGCTCAGCTAAGTGCTTGCGGATAGCAGCAGTCATGGCAAGACGAGAGTCTGAGTCGATGTTGATCTTGCAAACAGCAGACTTAGCAGCCTGACGGAGCTGATCCTCAGGAATACCGATAGCTGCCTCAAGGTGACCACCGTACTTGTTGATAGTGTTAACCTCTTCCATAGGAACTGATGAAGAACCGTGGAGAACGATGGGGAATCCGGGGAGCTTCTTCTCGATCTCAGCGAGTACGTCGAATGCGAGTGGCGGTGGAACGAGCACACCGTTCACGAGCGTGCACTGCTCTGGAGTGAACTTGTGAGCACCGTGTGAAGTACCGATAGAGATAGCGAGTGAATCGCAACCAGTACGTGTAGCGAAGTCGATAACTTCCTCAGGCTTGGTATAGTGAGACTCAGCAGCAACTACATCATCCTCAACACCAGCAAGTACGCCGAGCTCAGCCTCAACAGTTACATCAAACTGATGAGCGTAGTCGACAACCTTTCTGGTCAGTGCGATATTCTCCTCGTAAGGCAGTGATGAACCGTCGATCATTACAGAAGAGAAGCCATTGTCGATACAATCCTTGCAGAGCTCGAAAGTGTCTCCGTGGTCGAGGTGGAGCACAATCTCAGGATGCTCGCAACCGAGTTCCTTTGCATACTCTACAGCACCCTTAGCCAAGTTGCGGAGGATAGTTCCGTTAGCATAGTTACGTGCACCTTTAGAAACCTGCATGATAACTGGAGACTTTGTTTCAACAGCAGCCTGTACGATAGCCTGCATCTGCTCCATAGTGTTGAAATTGAATGCTGGGATAGCATAACCGCCAGCAACGGCACGCTTAAACATCTCACGAGTGTTTACGAGGCCGAGGTCTTTGTAATTTACCATATTCTTTTTATATTTATATATGTTAGTTAAATTCTGATGCAAAGGTAGAAAAAAATATTTGAAAGTGTCAGATGTGGTAACAAAAAGTTATCCGTTTGTAGCTCATCTTTACACATTATTAATATATATCAGTTGGTCAATTGCCATTTTGCAAAATCCACATTCCATTTTTTGCTATTCTTCATATCTATCCGCCACCTGCTCTTTACGCTTTAGACACCCGAAGGTGGGTTAATAATTATCGAGCAGAGCCTGCTGCTTCTGCCGTTGGCGCTCAGCTTTGGAAGGTCCCTTCGGACCAACTATCTTGCCGATAGCCCATCCCACCAATGCCAAAGGATCGAAACCGACAGGTATTTTCTGCATCAACTGGGCATCCACCTTGTTGAGATGAGCATTGATGGCTGCCGTTTTGTCGCGCCGCTGCCCATAGACTATCACTTCGCGCAGGGCATTAAGATTGGGCAACAGTCCGATGGTGTCGCCTTTCACCTCGTCGGGAAACAAGTAGCGACTCTGATAGTTGGGGCAAGCCAGATCAACTCTTTTATAACCATTGCGCAGACAGAACACACCATTCCACGGTGTGCGCATGTGCTGTCCGTCGTCGGTAGATACCTCCACGTTGCGCAGCGGAACACCCGTTTCCATATCGACCACTACCAGTTGGCGCTGATGGCTACAGCTGTCAGCCTCTTCTGCATGACTTTCCACCACTGCCAACAGTAGTGTGAGCAGTGTCAGGGCAATGCCTGTATGATATGTTTGTGCTTCCATTTCATCGGCAAAAATACAAAGATTCTGCCCAACACCATCGTTTTGCAAGTATTGTTATACTTCTTTTCACTCTGTTTACACAGCACCCCATGATGACTGTGCACCATTGACATTGCTTAACATAACAATGGCGTGACTCCCTATACAGGAGCCACGCCATATTGATGGATGAGAGTCAGAACGACCGCATCAAACTGTTTCTGTTGCTACAGAGCCGATAGGCTTATTTTCCATCGGGTGCAATCATCTTCCACACCCCTGCTGCCAATGCGCCACCGGCAAACGGACCGACGATGAAAACCCAGAGTTGGCTCAATGCCTGACCGCCTTGGAAGAGGGCAGGACCGATGGAACGAGCGGGATTCACCGATGTTCCGGTATAGTGAATACCTACGAGATGGATGAGGATGAGCGACAAACCGATGGCAAGACCTGCAAAATTGTTGGTAGCACCATTGGTCTTGCTGGTAGCACCCAACACCACGAGGACGAAAAGGAAGGTGAGCAACACCTCTGCCAACAATCCGTTGAACACATTATTGGAAGCACATGCGTTTGCGCCAGTTGCCGTACCTTCCACCAAACTGGGGTCGGTCCATACCAGGAGCGATAGTACTGCAGCTGCTATGATGGCTCCAATGGTCTGAAACACCATATACATGCCGGCATCCTTGCCATTCATGCGTCCACTGAGGAATACACCCAGCGTAATAGCAGGATTGATGTGGCAACCGGAAATGCCGCCGATGGTATAGGCCATGGCAATGACCGAGATACCGAAAGCCATAGCCGTTCCCACTACAGATGCCGTATCGACACCACAATTCAAACTAACTGCTGCACCGCAGCCTAAGAAGGTCAGCACGAATGTGCCTACCATTTCTGCTAAGTACTTCTTCATCGTGTTACGTGTTTAGTGAATATATTTGTTGATGATTAGTTTTCTATATAGTCGAAATAATTGAAACGGGCAGCGCCTTTGCCTTGGGCATACATGCCAACGACAACTCCGGTGAAGCCACCCACCACTTCGGTGCTGACCAACGAACAGGCCTGACGGGACAGCGTTGTGAACGGTGCACCGTCGGCAGCATATTCAAACACATAGTGGTCGGCAACGGCAGTGATACGCAAACGCACCTTCTTGGCTTTTGCCAGCATTGCCTTCTGCGCCTGATGGAGTGTCTTGATGGTATAGGCAGCTTGTACTTCCACCCCACCCTTGTCGTCTTTGACGAGTGCAAGGTCGAAGTGTCCGTCATGGATCTGATAGACCGTGATACCAGCCTCACATCCTTTATCCAGCAAAGCCACATCAATCTCGGTCTCCATAATCATGGTGTTGCTTTCCTGTCGGCGTCCGATGAATGTCGGCTGACTGTTCTCCGTCAGCGTACTGGCTGACGCTTTCAGTGTGACACCACCTTTGGCAAAGCGATAGTTGTCAGCGATGGGATTCTGGATATACACCCATTGTGGGTCTTTGGGATTGATGTCATGCTGACTCTTCATGCTGTCGGCAAGTGTGCCAAAGAGCGCCGGCACCTGCATGAGTGTATCGATAGCGTTACCACCATTGACCACAGGCCATTCACCCTCCTTCCATTCAACGGGTGCAAGATAGGTTTCTCTGCCCAGATGATGGTATGAACCGCCGAAATTGCGATATGCCAAGAAGGTAATCCACCAACTTCCGTCGGCAGCCTGAACGAAATCGCCATGTCCGGTGCCTTGTATTTGCATCGACTGTCCCTTCATGTTGCAGTTGGTGAGAATCGGATTGGCGGGATTCGAGTCATAGGGACCATAGATATCTTTGCTGCGTGCTATGGTCAGACGGTGTGCCAATTCGGTGCCACCCTCAGAGATGAGCAGGTAGTAATAGCCATCTTTCTTATAGATGTGCGGTCCTTCGGGATAGCGTCCACCAGTGCCTTGCCACAGTGGGCGGCTCTCGGTGAGTTGTTTGCCCGTTGCAGGGTCTATCTCACAGAGCATGATGGTATTGTCGGGATTAGACATCATATAGCATTTGCCATCTTCAAACCACAGCGATGGATCGATGCCTTGCTGCTCAAGCCATATCGGTTCGCTCCATGGTCCCTTTGGATCTTTGGCTGTTACCATGAAGTTGCCGCCATTACCCACATTGGTGGTGATCATATAATACACACCTTCATGGTAGCGAATGGTAGGTGCATAGATGCCCAACCATGACGACGCACCCTTCAGATTCAGTTGTGAGGAACGGTCGAGTACATTGCCAATCTGCTTCCAATTGACCAAATCAGTGGAATGGAAGATGGGTACACCTGGAAAATATTGAAATGAAGAGTTGACGAGATAGAAGTCGTTGTTGACACGACAGATACTTGGGTCGGGATGATAACCTGGAATGATAGGGTTGCGCAGGGGCTGAGCAGAAACGGTCATAGCAGCCACCCATGTCATCAATAGTAGTAATACTTTTCTCATGTTACGATTTGTTAGTCATATTTGGGTTCAAAGTTACGAAATATTTCGCAAATAATCAGTAACTTTGCAAAAAATTTCACTTCAATGGAAAATCCTTACATACAACAATATCCCGAACTGATGTCGGGAAAGACCGTACTCTATGTTCATGGCTTTGCTTCAAGCGGACAGTCGGGCACTGTGGCACGCCTTCGCGAAGTGATGCCCAACGCCCATGTGATTGCACCCGATCTGCCTTTGCATCCCGATGAAGCCATTGCCTTGCTACAGGACATCTGCCAGAAGGAGCAGCCTCATCTGATTATCGGCACATCGATGGGTGGCATGTATGCCGAGCGTCTCTATGGCTATGCTCGCATCTGTGTGAACCCAGCCCTACAGATGGGCGACACGATGAAGAGTCATGGCATGATCGGGGCACAGACTTTTCAGAACCCCCGACAGGACGGAGTGCAGGAGTTTATCGTGACCAAGGCCTTGGCTAAAGAGTATAAAGACTTCTGTGAACACTGTTTTGAGGGAGTGACCGACGATGAACAATCGCTGGTCTATGGACTGTTTGGCGATGAAGATACAACAGTTGATGGTTATGCCGACTTCCATAATCACTATCGCCAGGCATTGCATTTCCATGGTGAGCACCGCATGAACGACAAATCGTTTATGCACTCCGTGCTGCCTGTCATCCGTTGGATTGACGACAGTCAGGAGCAACGCGAACGACCTATTATATATATAGGTGCTGAGACTCTTGCCGACAGTTACCACAAACCAACGAGTTCGATGGCCAAAGCTATCCGCATGCTCATTGAGCACTATCAGGTGTATTTCGTAGCACCATCGCCCAGTAGCGATGCTGCCGAGTATGCCGTCACTACCGACTGGCTGACGCAGTATGTGGGTGTTCCTGCCTGGGGTCACACCGTATTCACCAACCAGCGCCATCTGCTCTATGGCGACTATCTGATAGCTCGCGAGAAAACTCCCGACACCATGGCCACGCTATTGGAATACGGCAGCGACACCTTCAAGACATGGGAAGAGGTGATAGAATACTTCTCGCGTTTGGGCGGACAGTAAAGTCGGTCACCCCCTCCCACAACCTATTTCCGTTTACTGTTCGGCATCGGGCAGAAGTACGACACCCTTCTGCTTCTTGCCGTCCATCATGATCTTCAACGGCTTGTCGAAGCGCACATGGCGCACATGTGGTGTCTCTTCCACGGCAGGCATACTGTCGAGCACCTCTTTCTGAAATAGGCCATCGCCCGTATAGGTATTGATGGTGAAGTAACCCACGCCAAAGGAGGTGAGATTCTGAAAGAAGTGAGTGCCTTGCGAGGGATCGACATGATAGTTTTTGAGTCCCTCTTCCACGATAACGCGTGCTGCAGAGATGTGTGGCCACTTGACGGGAATGCCCAACCAATAGTCGCTTGATCCCCATCGTCCCGGTCCTACCAGTACGTAGTTGCGTCCCTCGTTGAGGAATCGTCTGTTGATTTGTTCTATCTCGTCGGCGATATACGGATTTTCTGAAGCCGTAAAATCATCGCTGGTCTTGACATATACCACATCGGTGACATCTTCCGAAATACCGTGTCCCAACGAGTTGGCAGATCGCAACAAGCATTTCTCATCGCTGATGGCATCGAGGTCGGCATCGAGCACCTGCTTGGAATCGACAATAGGTCGTATCTGCAACAGATAGAAATTGCCGTTCATCTTGCCTTGTTCGCCATTCTCCAGATTGCAAGCAAACTCTATTTCCACCGGGCGGCGCATTTCGTCGGCACCGAAGCGCTCCGACATCTGCAATATTTCTGGCAGTGGGAACACCCCGTGTTGGAGTACGCCACAGAAGGAAATAATCTTTCGTCCACCTTCATAGATGCCTTCGCGAATCACTTGATCGTAGGGATCGAAGGTGGAAGCAATACCGGTGAGCGCCCCATCCTTATCGGCTTCTTTCACTCTCAGATTCTTGATATTGAAGCCATCATCCACTTGGAAATCATCGCCCACCCTACTCATATCGAGTGCATAGAAGCGTGTCTGGGTCTCACGGAGTGCCGTTTCCATCTCTGAGGTTTGCAACACCTGATTGGGATGATAGGGCGAAACGCGCAGCGTCTGTCCTCCATCAACAATATATTTACCGAGTCCAAGCGCCAACGAAGCAATACCTTCCTCGGCAGTCTCATCGCCTATCGGGTAATAGTTGAGTGATCGGAGCACACCGCTAAAGGTCGGATAGTATTTATCGCCATAGGTCTTGCCCACCACTTCCTGTAGTATGACAGCCATTTTCTCTTGGTCGATCACATTGGAAGTAGCCGTCATATAGGCTTTCGAATCTTTATAATAGACCGATGCATACACGCCTTTGATAGCACATGCCAACATACGGAGCATCTCATACTTATCGTCGAGATAAGGGATCATATAGGTGCTGTAGATACCGGCAAAGGGCTGATAATGGGAGTCCTCCAGCAGCGACGACGAGCGCACAGCGATTGGCGACTTGACCGCATCGAAGAAGGTGAAGAAGTCGGCAATGAGTGCATCGGGCAACTGTGCTTTGAGGAAGTGATGGAGTATCTCTTCATCGCTGGCATCGCTGAGGGCTATGCCCCAGAGATTGTTCTTATCCATAAACTGGTCGAAGTAGTCGGTGCAGAGCACAACGGTCTTCGGTATCATGACTCGTGCATTAGGATACTGGTTGAGTTCGGGATGGCGCTTGATGATGTTGTCAAGGAATGCCAGGCCACGGCCTTTTCCTCCGAGCGAACCTTCTCCAATGCGTGCAAAGTGGCTGTAGGTGTCAAATTTCAGGCGGTCGAATACTGCCACCACGCCGATATTCTTCATGTGTCGATACTGCACGATGGCATCGAAGATAATCTGTCTGTGGGCATCGACATCCTGTAGTTTGTGCCAGGTGACATGTTTAAGGAATGCCGATACGGGGAAGATGGCTCTTGCACAGAGCCAGCGGCTCATGTGGTTGCGCGATATATGGTAGAGCATCGAGTCGTTGGGAATCTTGAAGATATTGTCTTGCAGTTCCTTCAGCGATCGCACACGACACACCTCTTCATGGGTTTGCGGATCGCGGAAGATGAAGTCGCCGAATCCCATGTGTTCTTCTATCACCTGTCGCAGGTCAACATTCATCTTCTTACTGTTCTTGTCGATGAAGTCAAAGCCCTCGGCTTCTGCCTTTGCGCGGTTTTCGCTTTCGCTACTTTGCAGAATGAGTGGCACATATTCATCGCGCTTGCGTATCTCGCGCAACAGTTTCAGACCAGCCTCAGCATCGCCATCCTGCACATGTGCCAACTGTCCGTGTGGGGTATGCATGGGGAATCGGGTATCGCTGATGACGCCCAAGGTATTTTCATGATACTTCTCATAGATGCGCATCGCATCCTCGTAGTTGGTGGCAAGCACCACTTTGGGGCGTCCTCGTTTGCGCTGTGCAGCAGCATGTGGATTGAGCGCTTCGGTAGAAAAGCGCTTACTCTGTGCCAGAATATAGTTGTAGAGGTTGGGCAATACAGAGGAGTAGAAACGTATATTGTCCTCTACGAGGAGTATCATCTGCACGCCAGCCTCGTTGATATCGTGCTCGATATTCATCCGGTCTTCTATCAGTTTGATGATAGAGAGTATGAGGTTGGTGTTTCCCAACCAACAGAACACATAGTCGAAGATAGACATATCCTCGTTTTCTATACGTTTGGTGATACCGTGTGAGAATGGTGTCAGCACCACACAGGGAATCTGTGGTGCCATGCGTTTCACGTCACGCGCCACAGCAAAGGCATCGTTGTCGGCATTACCTGGCATACATATCACCAGATCGACATCGGTAGTTTTAAGCACTTGCTCTGCCTCTTCGGTGGTTGACACCTGACTGAACGATGGCGGATAGCGCATGCCGAGTTCCATATACTCGTCGAAGAGTTTCTCATCCACTCTGCCATCGTCCTCCAACATAAAGGCGTCATAGGGGTTGGCAACTATAAGTACATTGAAGATGCGTCGTGTCATAAGGTTGACAAACGATACGTCTTTCAGATAAAACTGATTCCATTGCTGTGGTACTGTGCTCATTGTAGTACGTTTATTTGATTACAAAGGTACGATTAAGTGAGAAGAATACAAAAGAAAACTCGTTTTTTCTTTTGGATTCTCGAACGTGAGTACCTAAGGTCTGTAAGACCAAAGGTACGATTAAGTGAGAGAAATGCAAAATAAAATCGCTATTTTATTTTCATTTCCGAACGTGAGTACCTAAGGTCTGTAAGACCAAAGGTACGATTAAGTGAGAAGAATACAAAAGAAAACTCGTTTTTTCTTTTGGATTCTCGAACGTGAGTACCTAAAAGAACATCGAACACCCAGTTGCCATCGGTTAAGTGATGAGAAGTCATGCCGAATAAGCAACCATGCTCTCGCGCATAGTTAATTTAGTTTTTAAGAAATTTCGACCACACGACCACAGATATTTGCAATATCCTATTTATTAGCATCTTACAGTGTGGTCGAATGTTCAAATCATGGGTTTTCGACCACACTTCGACCACAACATGCCGTAAGCGTATCTGTGGTGCTACTGTTTGTCCATCAAAAACAATAAATATCGCATAGAAATGAAACTGATCGGTATTTGGAGATCATAGTTTGACAAGGGTGTTTTCAAACGTTTGTCAAGGTTGTTGTCTAATATTTGTAAATAATGTTATCTAACGCTTGAAAAAGGTGTTTTCAACGTTTGAAAAAGGTATTATCTAACGTTTGAAAAAGATGTTGTCCAACGTTTGACAAAGGTATTATCCAACGTTTGACAAAGGTATTATCCAACGTTTGACAAAGATATTGTCCAACGATTGACAATAATATTATCAAGGTTAAAAAAAGCATTGACAAACATCAGTAAATTCAATTGAAACATCAATACACATGACTGGCTTTGCTGTTCGATATTGATAACAGATGGCAATCCGCATGGTTGAAGTGTGGTCGAAGTGTGGTCGAAAACCCTGTATTTTCAGGCTTCGACCACAGCTTAAAGCCCTAAACCACTGTACGTTAGATGGTGGCTGTGGTCGTGTGGTCGAAATTTTTATAAAAACTAAAATTACTGGAGCACATCAAAAAAAGGAGTCGCAACGGACTCCTTTCACTGTATTTATGGTATGTTCCCGGCATTTTTGAACGACAGAAAACGACGATAGTACCAATACAGATTAAGCTATATGGATGATCTTTATTTCACTATAACCTTTCTGCCCTGATGGATATATACTCCTGGGCGAGTGGGACGCTGAAGACTACGATGACCCTCAAGGTCGTACCAATAGGGTGATTGCTGTTGCGTTTCTACCGTTGGACGGTTGATGCCTGTGCTATAATCGGCAGTGACATTCTTCACCAAATAGTGTCCCTCTCCGTTCTTATCGGTGGTTATCTCCAAGTAGCTGTCTTTTTGTAAGTCGATAACATCGGCTGTTTGTGGCTTACCGTCAGTACCTTTACTAAACACCAGCGAAATCATGTAGTCGCGCGACTTGATTCTATAAGTCTTATAGTACCATTTCTTATCCTTCACGGTCTTGGTGGCAGTCACTGCATCGCCGGGCCATTTGCCCGAAATAGTCAGATTATCGCCACTGTTTTCTTCCCATGCCCAAAAGTTGACACCGCTCCAACCCACTTGATCTGTATTGACATAAACGGTGATGTCATACGGAGTGAAAGGTTCGGGAAGCGTCACCTGATAGGTGCGACTGACAATGGCTGATACGGTAGAACCTACCAACAGACCCACTTTGAGGGTGGTGGTGCCAACGGGAATGTCGATCACAGTGCCACTCGCCACCTTGCGGCTTGATGCGGTGGGGTCGGTTCCGTCGGTTGTATATACCAGTTGGGCACCCGACTTATCGCTCACAGTAGTGAGACGTGCCTTCTGCACATCGTCATACTGTCCCGAAGGCAGATCTACCCACGCCACATTGGCACTGTTGCTCAACAGATAGCGGTAGTGATAACCATTGATAATCTCGGTATAACCAGTAGGTGCCGACATGCTGTTGGCTTTCGCTCCCATCACAGCCAACAGGGTGGCACGACTTCCAGCGGTAGTCAGCGCGTTGTATTGCGTGCCAGTATAAGCATTGAAAGTAGTGGTGCTGGTATTGGTGATGCCAGCCAAATGACGGGCATTGATCATCATCTTGATGTCGGTAGCATGGTCTATCCAGTGTTTGTAGAACACACAGGGGGTGCCACACGATGCCAGTATGAAGGCATTGGCAGCAAGAGTATCTTTGCGGATAGGGTCTTGCTGAGCAGATTCAGAACGGTATTCGGTATCGTGGTTTTCCACGAAAGATACGGCATATTGACGATAGGCAGCATCACTGACAAGTCCGTCCTTGGTTTTTCCACTCCACTTATTATTGATAGCATCGCGCACAGCATAGCGAATGGGGAAGTCGAAAGCTGCCGAAGTGATTTGTCCGTTCACCTTGGTGCCGTTGATCCACGTTTTCACGGCAGAGATGTTGCCATCTAAATACTCACCCACAGAGAAACGGGGCTTGGCAGCAGTGTTGTATATGCCAGTAAACTTAGAGGCATAGCCTTTCACCATGTCATAGCGGAAACCAGCATAACCCATATCGTTGAGTAATAGGTCGAGATAGGCTTTCACCACCTTCTGCACATTGTCGCTATAGTGGTCGAGGTCGCGCATGCCATCCCATCCTTCACCTGAGTCACCTTTTTTGCTGAGCTCCACTTTGGGATTTTGCTTGTTGGCCCATGCCAGCGTTTTCCCGTTGTCATCGTTGGCACAGATGTCGGTAGAATACATTTGATAGGTCACTCCCTTATAGGTTTCTACCGGGAAATCGGTCCAACTGGTCAGCGTGTTGCGGTGGTTAATGACCACATCGGCAATGGTGCCGATGCCCTTGGCGTTGAAGGTCTTGATCATGGAGCGCAACTCAGCCTCGCTACCAAACGAACTTTCGTAATTGCTAAACCAATACAGGTCGTCATAACCCATCGACTTTCCGCCGCAATTACCACTCTGCGGTATCCATACCAAACTGAAATAAGGCGCAAGGTCATCAGCCTGAGCCTCAAGATTCTGCCATTTCGAAGCACGGAAGGAGTCCCAATAGAATCCTTGCAACATGACACCATCATAGTTGGCGGGCCAACCTTGGGCAAAAGTGACAATGGTAGAAAACAATGCAACGAGAATCATTGCACAGCGCTTAACGGCAGTAGGATAATTCAGATACTTCATCATGAGTTCTTAGTGGGTTTTGTGAACAGTTATTGATTATACGCCACAAAGTTACGACTATTTGCCCTACCCTGTATCTACAACATGACAAATCATCAAAAATGTTATGCGCAATCGATTGCATACTTTCATGAAATAATAATTTGCATACGTTCATTTCGACCGATGCAGGCTGGTAGCAGCAAATAGCAAAGAGACGCTTCCTGTGCAGGAAACGCCTCTTCAAAATTGAACTATGAATTAAAATGTATGTGTGTATTATTTCACAGCAGTCACAGTTGCAGTGTATGGCAACTTAGTGAGGTCGAGCTTAACCTTATAGGTACCGGCTCCAGGAGTTGGCATATTGCCACCATCTTGTACCAGATTGTCGAGTGAACCACCGAGGTTAACCTTCCAATCGTCGTTGGCACGGAATTTCCATTCACCACTTCCAGCAAAGGTAAATTCACCTTCCCATACGAGTTTTGTATCATCAACAGGTTGCATAGCGGTAGATGCATCCCATTTACCAGGTGTTGCATCACCAATGATACCAATTGTGGTTACTTCATAGAGGCTGTAAGTGAGTGCAGCAACATTTACATTACACCAGTAGAGACCTGTAGCCTTCGGTTTCAGGTCACCAGCACCTCCAGCTGTGTCCAATTTACCTTCACCTTCTGTTGAGAGACCATAGCTGGTATGATCCCAGTCAGGAGCATTAGTAAACTTGAAACCACTGGCATCGAGATAGGCAAAGCCCATATAGTCAGAGTAGTTGTTGGTGTAGAGCATCTGCGATGCAGCGTGATTCCATTTATTGGATTGACCGGGAGTATAGAGGTTCTCGGCTGCGGGAATGAATGAATATGTTCCCTCTTCCATGTTGATAGTCAACAGCAGTTCGCCACTCATCTTCAGACAACCAGCACCGCAATCGGTATCAGCAGTACGAGCAACAAGCATTCCTGCTGCTTTCTCAGAACCATTTTCTGCCACACCATACGCAGCATTGTCAGCACTTACCCAGTCGCCATTCTTGTAGGTTGACTCAGGAACGATCTTCCACCACCAACCATCATTGGCTGCTTCCTTGCTGATATCAACCTTGATGCTGAATACAGGATTCTCGTAAGGATCGCCTGTATGGTTGAATGGAATAGCTTCTGCTACTGACCATCCATTGATGGTACCAAGCAAATAGTAGTTTTCTTCAATCACCAAGTCACTGGGATATGGAGTGATGTTGACGCGAGTAGCACCGATATAGGTATTGGGGTCACCCACACGAACAGTAGAAGTCGCGTCTTTCACAATATAGGCAGCATAGCGAATGTAGATATCCTTGGCTTTGGGGCTGCGTCCAATGTTAGAGACATAAGCAGTCTCGAAATCAGAAGCGCGCACAAATGCGGTGTCTGACTCTACGCTAACGGGCAATGTGCCATAGCTTGCAAAGTCCTCAGTCTTGCTGAACTGAAGTTCATACTGCATTTCACTGCCGGCAGGCAGGTTCTTCACACTGTCGGTGAAGAGCCTTACCTTATTGTCGGTCATGTATGCGGTCTGCAGATTGATTGCCTCTGGAAGTGTGCTGGTCAGCATGATGTCATCGACAGCAATGAGTGCTTCCTGCGGATTTACCTGCGGGGTGGCTTCTGTCCAATCGTCTTCGCACGATGCGAAACCAAGGGTCAGAAGAGCCAGAAGAGATATTGTTAGTTTCTTCATAATATTTACGCTTTGACGTTTCATGTAATGTGATTATAATTTTTTAAAGGTCACTTTGCCTTTGGCAGTATCTACAGTGATAGATACCTTGGCATCCTCAGTCCAAGAATCAACTTGCCATGATCCCTTACCAGCAACTGCTGCGCCTTCATAGACACCATCTTCTAAGGTTATAGAAACAGGGTTGTCATCTGCTTGCGAACCATAAGAGTCATTGTCCCATCCTGTGAGAGCCTTGTAGAAGCGGAACTGGAATTTTTCTGCGGGGATAGTGAAGGTTCCGGTATATACTCCATTGCCAGCCATATCGTAGAGTTTCCAGTCTTCGTAGTGTGCGGCATTATCCTCAGTAGGACCTGCCCATCCTTCGGGAGCACCAACGAGATAGATAAACGCCTTGTCACTGACATCAACGCCACCTGCTTCAAACTTAACACTCATCTTAGATGCATCAGCCATGTTGACGGTGATCTTAACCTGGCCACCACCCCAATCGGATACTTGGTAGCTTCCTTTACCCTTAACGAGATCACCACTATAGATATTATCAACAAGTTCAATCTCCTTGGGGTTGTCCTCTGCCTGAACACCATAAGAGTCGGTATCCCAACCAGTAAGAGCGGTATAGAAGCGGAACTGGAAGTTTCCTGCTGGAATATCGAATACTGCAGAGTAAACTTTACTACCAATAGCATTCTTGCTCTCGTAGAGGCGCCATGCACTGTAGTGTTCCTTATTAGCCTCGGTAGGTCCAGTCCATCCCTCAGGTGCACCAACCAGATAGATATATCCTGGCAGACGCAGAGCGAAGTAACCCTTTACCTTCTCCATAGCTACTATGTTGGAGAGGATAACAGTATTTTCGAGTTTGAGGATTTGGGCTTTTGTACGGAAGAAAACTTTGCGAGCAGGTTCGTCGGTATAACCGTCTTCATCCTCAATGCCACGCAACTTACAGATAGCTTGTGCAATCTCGCTGCCCTTTACATTCATATTACATGATGAATAACTCTCTCCGAGTTCTTCATATTCGGCAAACGATTCGTCGAGCGAAACCTGCATGGTGTAGGTGACAGAACCTGCAAAACCATAGTCTGGCTGAGAGCAGGTGAAGTTCACCGTACCATTTTCTTTGTCATAGCCAAGGTCAACGTATTGGTTGGCAGCGGCTGGTGTGTTCAACACAAACTTGGTCGGAGTCTGAAGTACAGGGTTCTCCTCTTCAGGACCAGTGCACGACGTGGTGGCAAGCACCATGCCGAGAAGGCTGAACAGTATATAACTTAATTTTTTCATTGCTTAATCTATTTAATAGTGATTGATGCTTAATAGTTCGGATTCTGTTTGAAGTCAGGCTGTGCTGCTATAACAGAAGAAGGAATGGGGAATATATTCATGTACTCAGGGAATGCTGCACCTGCGGCAACATTGGCTTTCCATGACCAGATGTATTTGTTACCAGCGAACAGTCCGAAGCGCACAAGGTCGGTACGACGTACATTCTCCCAATACAATTCACGGCAACGCTCATCGATAATATTCTGTTCTGTGAGTTCAGCCTCAGTCCACTTAGAAACACCAGCACGCTCACGCACATAGTTGGCATACTCTACACCTTTGGCTTTGTCGGCTGCACCACGCATAGCGCACTCAGCATACATCAGATATACATCTGCCAAACGGATAAGGGGAAGATCGGTGTTGGGGAACTTAGTGATCTCGTTGGGTGCTTTAAGCTCACCATTAGTGCCACGCTGCAAATTGGTAAACTTCACTACGCCATAGCCCTGTGTAAACTTAGAGAACTGGGTATTAGCCTTTGAGAAGCCATCCTCGTCTTTTTTCCACATAGACCAACGAATATCGTTAGACTCTGAATCAAACTTATCAGCAAACTCAGCTGTGGCGTGCATACAACCCCACTGCTGGTTGAGTCCGTAGTCCTCACAGTTCATGTAAGCCTTGTCAGTATCCCATGTCAAGTTGCTGACACCTGCACAGCAAAGGAAGGTAGTACCACCATAAGGAGTGATTTCAACTGCATCGTAAGGAATACCCCACAAGATTTCGTTGACATCAGATCCACCGGGCATATAAACATCGTTGTCACCGCAGAAGAGATAGAGGTAGTGGTCAACAAGGCCAGAACCCTGGAAACCGGTACCCTTATGACGGGCAATGATATTTTCACAGTGCTGAGCACATTTGTCATAAGCAGCAGTGCCAGAGAATACCTTGGCATTGAGATACAGACGGGCGAGAAGAGCCTCTGCACCATCTTTACCTACACGACCATAGTGGGGTGTTTCGGCAGAGATATTAGCTACAATATCCTCAAGTTCTTCAACCAACCAGTTGTAGAGTTCCAAACGTGACTTCTGTTTAGGAGCTGAACCGGCAGCATCGTTTTCGGTGATGAATCCGCCCTGTCCGAACAAGTCAATTACATTATAGTAGCTCATGGCACGCAGTGTACGGGCCTCCAATGCCATCTGTGCAAATTGTTCCTTACCCTTTACCAGACGCAGGAAGTCGTTGCAGATAGCGATATGAACATACAAACGGCTGTATGTACCGAAGATATTGGCATTACCCTTACTCCATGTATTGGTGTTCAGGTCGAAGACACCTTCGTCTGCCCATATCCATTTTGATTCATCAGTAGGGAACTCGTTGAGCATGAAGAGGGCACGAGTATATTGACCTGTACCGCCATCAAGACCTGAAATATCAGAGTCTCCGTCAGGACCAGTCTGACCAGACACTGCCATGGAAGAATAACACTTAGCCAATACAGCCTCGTAAGTTTCTTCTGTCAGATTTCCAGCAGTGGTGGTGTTCGGATCATTTGGTTCAAGATCCAAATCGCCGATGCAGGAAGTAACGGTCAGTGCCGCACCTGCAAACAAAGCTGAAATGATAATATTCTTATATAATTTCATATTGTTGTCTCGTTTATAAGGTTAGACGTTATTATTGATGTTTAGAAACTGGCTACCAGACCTACAGTGAAGGTAAGTGAGCGAGGATAGAGATCGCGGTCGATACCATCTGATACTTCTGGGTCAAGACCTTTATACTTAGTAATCACGAATGGATTCTGAACGGCTCCATAGAGACGAAGACGCATCTTGTTGTCGAGCAACTGTGGCCAAGTGTGACCCAAAGTGATGTTGTCGCAGCGCAAGAAGCTGGCATTGCGCAACCAATAGTCGCTCTTCTGAACTCCTACAGAAGGATTGGCGGTACCTGTGAAGTAGTTATCGGCCTTAATCAGGTTGTTGACCTTAGCATTCTTCCAGCAGTTGTCAATCACTGAGTTGTTAGAGATAGCATCTGCATATACATAGTTGCCAATATTAGCACGCAGTGAGAAACCGAAGTCCCAGTTCTTCCAATTGAAGGTAGAAGAGAAACTCATAGTTACTTTTGGATCTTTGCTGCGGAAGATACGGCGGTCATCGTCGTTGATAACACCGTCATTATTCTGGTCAACATATACACCTTCGAGGGGTTTGCCTGCTTCATCATATACCTGCTCGAAGAGGAAGAATGAGTAAGCGGGATAGCCTACGGCATGTACCTGACAAGTACCACCTGTACCAGCAGAGATTCCTCCTACTTCAACATACGAACCATCGTTGTTCAGTTTAGTAATCTCGTTCTTGTTATAGGCAATGTTGTAGTTGGCAGTCCAAGTGAAATCCTTAGAAACGATAGGACGTGCAGTCAGTGAGAACTCAACACCTTCGTTTCTCAAAGTACCGATGTTCTGGTTCATCATATTGGTAGTAGAAGAACCACTGGGCACTGATACATAACTCAACAGGTCTTTAGACTTGCGCAGATAGTAATCGAAGCTGGCAGTGATGCGGTTGTCGAGGAATCCGAAGTCGATACCTGCGTTCCATGTGGTAGTCTCCTCCCACTTGATATCGGGATCGTAACCAGTAGGATACAAAGTAGAGATAAATCCGTTGCCTGAGAGCGAAGGATATTTAGATCCCTGTGTTGAAGCAACATAAGTAGCGAGGTATGGATAATAATTATCACCAATATCCTGCTGACCGGTAACACCCCAACCCAAACGCAGTTTCATTTCGTTCATCACATCCTTGGTGTTCTTCATCCAAGGTTCGTCTGTAATCTTCCAAGCAAGGGCTGCAGCAGGGAATACACCCCAACGGTTTTCCTTCTTGAAGCGTGAAGAAGCATCACCACGTACTGTGAAGGTCAAGAGGTAGCGATCCATCAAAGTATAGTTCAAACGACCGAAGAATGACAACAGCTGCAGGTGCTTAGCCCATTTGGTTGTCTCAGGGTTGGTGTAGGTAGTGCCTTCACGTTCTGTACCCCAGCTCAACGTATATGTTCCGTCATCATTAAGTGTCGGTGTGTTGAAACCGTTTGTGGTGAAGATAGTACCATTGTTGTTACCATCACGATAGAAGCGCTGCCATGAATAACCAGCAGTTGCATCGAAGAACGACTTGATGCTCTTTACTTCCTTTTGGTAGTTGACATAGAAATCGAGCAGAGTATTGCTCTTAAACTCTTCAATATGCTGGTATGTTCCGGCACCGTCATTGCGCCATCCGTCCCATGCCGTTGGTGAGTTTGCTGCAGTATAGATATTCTCTTTCGACTTGCTGACATCATAACCGAGGTTCAAGTTGAAGTGCAAATCAGGCAGCCATTTCAGTGCATAGTCAATCTGAAGGTTACCGTTACTGCGGAGAATAGTTGCTTTATCGTCTCTGTCGTTAACAGTAGCAACGGGGTTGTTCGTACCATTGGTATTGAAAGCGTTACCATTCATCTGTGAGTAGTAGCCGTTCCAAAGTTTATATCCATCTAATCCACCCTTCATCTGTGCATCATTATAAATAGGTGCTGAAGGATCCATAGAGATACCTGCTGAAACAGCTCCGCTATTTGAGAACTGGTTCTTTACCCAATAACCTTTAGCGTTGGCTTTAATCTTGAGGCGATGATCGAGGAATTCAGGAGTAAGATTGAAACCTACAGTGGCACGATCCATCTTCGAATTCTTCAAAATACCATTATTATTGGTATAGCTCACTGCCACACGATAAGGCAGACAACCGGTAGTACCACCTACGCTCAAGTTATAGTCGTGAGATATGGTAGTGCGGAGCACTTCGTCCTGCCAATTGGTATTGAGTGCACCATATTTCTGTGCATTGTTCTGGATGTATTTCACAGGATCACTATCCTCGCCAAACTGCTTAACGAGTACGTCAGTCAATGCAGCAGTTGACAATGACTCATAAGTCTTGCGTGCTGTATTGATATACATATTGGCAGAGAAGTTAACCTGTGGTTTACCACCACGTCCGCGCTTAGTGGTAATGATGATGACACCGTTAGATGCGCGTGAACCGTAAATAGCAGTTGCAGAGGCATCCTTCAGAATAGTCATACCCCAGTTCGGGATAAGAAATAGTTTATAAAAAAGTTGGTAGTCTCATAAAT